>Ga0209541_10000346_pt1 | contig 90691 bp, 83 predicted proteins | sample RifCSPlowO2_01_FD_184027 | JGI IMG/M metagenome (GOLD analysis project Ga0209541, IMG submission 184027) | Groundwater microbial communities from Rifle, Colorado - Rifle CSP2_plank lowO2_0.1 (SPAdes) (version 2) | ecosystem: Environmental > Aquatic > Deep subsurface > Groundwater | place... | reverse complement strand
TTTGATATTGTTTTCTTTCACCATCCTCCTTATTCATCAGGAAGACATGGTTCCACTACGACAATGAGATGGCCCTTTATTTCCTGGGGCGCTGAGTCAGTAATGAGTGGGCATGACCACCTTTACGAAAGACTGGACGTGGGTGGCACGCCGTATTTTGTAAACGGAGCAGGAGGAAACGGCTTATATACCTTCGACAACCTGGGAACGTTGCCTGCAGGAGTCACATCTGTTGTTCGCTACAACGAAAATCATGGAGCAATGCTTGTTACGACAACTCCACTTGATATTACTTACCAATTCTATAATGCGAATGGTGTATTGGTTGATAACTATAACGTAGCCAAAGACTGTTCAGCTCCCTCCCCTACACCGAGTCCGACACCTTCTTTGACGCCAACGCCTACTGAAACGCCGATCCCAAGCCCGACTCCAACGGCAATTCCAACTCCCAGCGTGACGCCAACCCCCACTCCGTCTGGCAATCAGCAAGTATTCACATTCATTGCAACAGATGACGCCTCGCTTTACAGCGCCAGTCCCAATAAAAATTATGGAACTGCAACAAAACTAGAAACAGATGGGAGTCCTCTAAAGAGATTTGTTACTAAGTTTTCAGTAACTGGTGTTGGGGCAGGCACTATTATCTCAGCAAAACTTAGGTTTTTTAATGTAGATTCAAGCAGTAGCGGGGGTAGTTTCCATCAGGCAGCAACAACTTGGAATGAAAGTTCTGTTACTTGGAATACACAACCAGCACTTGGCTCAACCTTTGCTGCTCTAGGGTCAGTTGCCACAAACAATTGGTACGAAGTAAATGTGGCCTCATTTGTAAACGGTGACGGAACTTATGCTTTTGGTGTTGATTCCTCTTCCTCAAATGGGGCTGATTACACCTCGAGTGAAGGAAATGCTTCACAGCGCCCACAATTGGTAGTCACTGTTCTATATTAATTAACATTTTGACGGTTAAGCTTGTTCTAAATCCGTCCCAGTAAGTGATCGCTGTCCGAAAATCATCCTATCCTCTACCCTGGTTAGGACAATGTTATAATTAGAAAGTGAAAATAATATATGTCACTCTCAATAACGATGATGAAGCTAGAAAAATAGGTAAGGAATTACTTAAACGGAATCTTGCAAATTGTGTTAATTTCTTTCCGATAACCTGCCTTTACAAATACAAAGGAAAGACAACAGAAGAGCCTGAAACTGTTTTAATAATAAAAACCAAAGATAGTTATTATAAAAAAGTTGAAGAAGTAATAAAAAAACAGATAGACTTTGAAAACTTCATAGGTGAATTAGATGTAGAAAATATCAATGATGAATTCTCCAGTTGGTTAAATGAAATAGTGAAATAATAACTGGCTCCTAGGTATTAAAAGATAAAAACCCTAAAATCCTCACACTTAAGAGAGCAGGCTGTAACTTAATGTAATCTCCGAAATTCCTGTATAGACTTCAGTGACCCAACCACAAACAGAAGTGGGAGTACAATTGTCGCCAAGAGAAAGAAAAGCGGCTCTTCAAAATCTTTATTCAACAAAACCATCCCAATACCGGAAGTTAAGTTATGAAGAACTACGCTTACAAAAATAAGCCCTGCAGAGTAGCCTGTCAAATTCAAATTCTTTTTCAATTCTCCCTCAACTTTCCCTGTCCTCACCCAATAAACCAATAAAAAACCCAAGAAGCAAAAAAGTACAAAGGGAAGCAAGAAAAGTTCATCGTCGATAAGTATGTCCCGCAGCAAAGAAACATATATCGCCAACAAAAGGAGAAAGAAATTAATAATCAAAACAAGAAGAAGGTACTTAGTCTTTTTCTCGAAAGATTTTTCTGCCCCTCCCATTCTATCTCCCATTCTATCACTTAGCGCTGACAACTCCGTAACCTTCTTGTGTCACCTTAATAAGTTTCGTTAACTTTTCCTCATCACTATCATCTTTAAAAAAATTTAAAGTGCCTTATACTCTGTTTTGATATGGGATTTAAATTGATGGGCATAGAGGAGGGAGAAGGAGAAAGAACTGCTTTTTATCAGGTAAACATTTTATGAAAAAGTACATATAAATAATCTTCTTTGGACTTTTGGTATATTTGTGATATAATACTTCTTATTAGAGCAGATCGAAGCAATAGATCTGCTTAATTTTTTAACATATTTTGAATTTAGATAGGTAAAGGTACCCCAATTATTTTATTTTTTCTTCTTGTATCTTTTCATCTTCTTCAAAAGTTATTAACTAGTTGAGCAGTTTTATTGCTTTGATTAACTTTTAAATTAAAATGTTTAGACACAACAATCGTAGACTTTTTAATCGGCGGGGTGGCTCATTTGGAAAATATGGAAATGGGCACTACGCTCGTGCTGGAAGAAATACTCCTTCTTACAACCCGGCCATGTTCATCAACAATGCTTCCGATAAACCTCTTGAAGAATTTACTCCAACGCACTCTTTTTCGGATTTTCAAATTCACTCAATTCTGAAACAAAACATAGTTTTCAAGAGATATAAAGTTCTCACCCCCATACAAGACGTGGCAATCCTTCCAATTCTCGAAGGAAAGGATGTTTGCGGTATTGCAAATACAGGTACAGGTAAAACAGCGGCATTTTTGATCCCACTTATCGACAAAGTATTAAAAAATGATCGCGAAAAAGTTCTCGTCATCACCCCGACACGAGAGCTGGCTATCCAGGTCGAACAAGAATTAAGAGAGCTGGCAAGAGGAACTCGTATAGAGTCAGTTATTTGTATCGGTGGAGTAGGCATTGGTGGTCAAATTCAAAGATTAAGAAGAAAGCCAAATTTTGTTGTAGGAACTCCCGGAAGATTAAAGGACTTGGAAAATCGTAGAAATCTGGATTTTAACTCTTTCAGAAGCATTGTTTTGGATGAAGTGGATCGAATGCTTGATATGGGTTTTATCGTAGATGTAAGCTATATTGTTTCTAAGCTTTCTCGGGAGAGACATTCCCTCTTTTTCTCCGCTACATTACCCGAAAAGGTACAAAGGATTATGAGGGACTTTTCCCGTAATCCTCTGGTTATTTCTCTTAAATCCCAGCCAACTCCGGGAAATGTAAATCAGGATATTGTGAAGTTAAACGGTCGACAAAAAATTGATGTACTTGACGAACTGTTAACTAATAGGGAATTTGAAAAGGTTCTTGTATTCGGAAGAACAAAAAGAGGAATAGACAGAGTCGCCAGCGATTTAATTAAGCGAAGAGTAACGGTTGCAACTATCCATGGTAATAAATCCCAAGGACAAAGACAGAAGGCGCTGGAGATGTTTAAAAACAGTAAGGTACAAGTACTTCTGGCTACAGACATTGCATCACGCGGACTTGATATCAAAGATGTCACTCACGTTATTAACTACGATCTTCCCGAAACCTATGAAGACTACATTCACCGCATCGGAAGAACTGGACGAGCCAATAAAAAAGGAAGCGCTTTAACTTTCGTTTGATTATATTTTCTTGCCCTTTAATTTATTTATGGCAAAGGACATATTTGATGTTCTGATTGTATACTCTGAAAGTATTGCCACTAGTGCCAATACTTTAAAGGACGGGGCTTCGTTACCTTTTGCTAAAGGTTCGAAAAGCGTTAGTTACAATGTTGTTTACGGTTACTTTTTAGAAATCTGCCAAAAGAATGGATTAAAAGCAGCCTTTACTACATCCTCCGACATAATCGGTGCTGGTAAATGCCAAAGTTATTGGCTTTATGAAGGTAACAGTTGGGTTAAGGTAAGAAAAACTGCTTACTCGAAAATAATTTTTGACAAATTCTCTCCCGTTAATAAGAAAATCAAGAATAATCGAAGGTTGCTTTTTTCTTCCAAGAAAATTAAACCTTTTAATAAGCCTTTACTTTTTGATCTTTTATTCGACAAACAAAAAACGTATAAAAAACTCCATCAATTTTCCATCCCCACAGTAACTATTAAAAATAGTACTGTTAAAAGTGTTTATAGAGCGCGTAAAAAACTTCGCGAAATAATAAGAAAACATGCCCACAAGGAAGACTTTTCTGATGAAATTATATTGAAAGACAGGTTTGGAGCCGGAGGAATAAATGTTTATAAATTCAAAGTCGATCAAACCAAAAAGATAGTAGAATCGTTAAAAAAACATAATAAAAAATCATTTATTATTCAGTCATTTATTAAGTTTGATAAAGGTTTTAGCTACAAAAACTCCCCTGTTTCAACTGACATTCGGCTTATATATCTCGGAGGAAAAATTATTCAAACCTACATAAGAATGGCCAAAGATGGGGACTTCCGCTGCAATGAGCACAAAGGTGGAACGCTGAAATATATACCAAAAAGCCAAGTTCCTTTGGGCGTTCTTCTTACTTCTAAAAAAATCACTAAGGTATTAAATGAAGAGTCTTCGCTATATGCCCTTGATTTTATAGTCAGCAATAACGGAAATATTTACCTTCTCGAAGGAAATACGGGACCAGGACTGGACTGGAATATAAGAAGTAAAGAAAACGAAATCGAGGCCAAGAAATTAATCAGAATCATTGTAAAGGAATTGGTTAAACTGTCCTTGCCGTCCAACGCATCCAAAAAAGAATCTGATAACGTTGTAATAGGTACTTCAGTTACCAATGAGTATCCGATATCGGTAAATGAATCAATGCCTGTCTGAACAATTAATTTTTTACCACACAACCCGACGTGTCAACCTAACTCACTTCGGGGGTGGAAAATACTAAATACATTATTCTTTTTCTAGACGCGTGTATCAAATATGAGCCTGTCGTTTTTTAGTTGTTTTATGCGTCAAGGGTTTCTTTATATGAAGACTTCCTTCTGTGCCAAAGCGAAATTGTAAGTTCCTTGAAAACGATAACCCACCAGAATAACCAAAAAATCCACGGGAAAAGCCACCAAATCCAAACCCACCATACCCACCACACGAGCCACCACTGCCATGCAATTACAAGCCAAGGTATAAACCAAAAGAGTGGAAGAAAAAACCACCAGGGCCACGGCCAACCAAATCCCCAGAACTTAAAATGGGTCCATTGCCAGCCAACAAAAACCCAAAGGAAAAGTAACAAAATTCCACTCCAAAATCCGATTTGCCACCACCAAGAAAACCAGTTAGTTATCTTGGAATCTGTACGGTAATTTTGCGTTTTAGCATCCAGTGAATTCATCCTATTTTGCATGTCTTGGATCATTTGCGTCCACTGACCGGATGGTTGATCATCTGCGGCTTGCTGCTGAGTTGTAGTTTGTTGCTGTTCTGCCGGTATCGTAGGAGACAAGGTCAGTTGTTGTGTATACTGTGTGTTTAGAGTTTCCTCTTGGGGAGTTTCGGTCTTAACGTCAATTGCCGGTTGGGCTTTTACCGAGCTGGTTAAAAAAAGAAAAAGAAGGCTATCAATAACAACAATTGTCTTTAACATTGTTTTACCCTCACTTAGTTTATTTTTTATTATAACATAATGCAGTTATGTTAAAGTCACAATTTTCAAGCTTTATGCTTTTACCCGGACCAAAACCTTAAGAGATTGCTAAGAATCCCTCTCCTGTTCTTCTTTAACTTATTTATAAAAATAAGATAAACAGAAATGCTTTAAACTGTTTTCCTTACGTGGTAGGATATTATTAATGTCCCCGTTTTTTAAAATTTCTACAAGAAACTTTCTGACAAAACCTTTACTGTTTATCCTTCTTTTAATCACCCTCTCTATACTTTATTCCAAGCCGGTACAAGCGGCGGATCTTCTTATTTCAGGTGATCCTTTAAGAATTACTGCAGATGAGTACGGTAGTATGTATCTTGAGAGAAAGGATAATACCTCATACGTGAAGCAATACTTCCAAGATTCTGTTTCCTTTCTTTTTCTGAATGAGAGCGATTTGGCATTTGATTCTCATGACCCTGCTACAATAGGCGGCGGTTACGCAAATACAAGATTTACCCCCGTAAGTCACACAAAACCCAATGACTGGACTATAACGACAGTCTATGCTGCAGGTTCAACTGGCGTTCAAATAACAAGAACAATAACTTATACCAATGGTGAAAATTTCTATTTAGCAAGCTATGCCATAAATAATGGAGGGTCAACAACGTACAGTAACGTTAAGTTTCGTTACGGAGGTGATACATACTTTGCGGGAGATGATAGCTCTGTGGGAAATTACAATTCTACTTTAAAAATGGTTTACCTTACGAACCCTGATCCTTCAATTACTTGGTTGATGGGAGCATACGGATCGTTAAGTGACCAAGCCGATCATTATTATGAAGCTCTTTATACTTCTGTTTGGACTGCGTTGGGAGACAAAGATACCCCACTGCCCGATACTGTCAGCTCAAGCGACATTGATGCCGGTTATGGCTTGGAGTGGACTCGGACCACACTTGCACCAGGAGATACCTGGACTGTTGAGATTTTTGAAAAATGGATGACAAGGGGACATGTTCGAGTGGTGCCACCAAACAGCCAGTCCAACAAAGTCACTGGGGATGCGCTTCAATACCAGTTTACCATTCAAAATTATCAGACTTCAGATGATACTTTTAATTTGACTCTAAGCTCTTCCAACGGTTGGAGTACAAATTTGCCTGGCGGCAGTAGTGTTGCGGTCAGTGCAGTTTCTTCTCAAACTGTAACGGCTGAAGTAACAATCGCCGCAGGGACAGCTAAAGACGTGGCTGACACACTCACACTAACTGCCACTTCACAAGCAGACAGCGACATTACACACTCAGACTCGGTTACAACCACCGTGCTAGAGACAACCACATCTCAAGCTGGGCCACCAATCTGTCAGGATACAGCACCCGTTGTTATCCCAAATCTTTTTCAAATAGATGTAACTCAAGACTCAGCTACTTTGTACTTTAGTCCGATTAACCAATATTTAAGCTCTTATTATATTGCCTATGGTTTATCAGAAGGAGACGTGCAATTTGGTGTTGAATTCCCAGCTTCCCCTTCCAATGGAGTCGAAAGTTATACCATTGGAATGTTAAACCCCAATACAGACTATTATTTTAAGGTTCGCGGAGGAAATGGCTGCGCAACTGGCGGATGGTCAAACGATAAGTCTGCAAGAACGTCTGCTAGCTTTCTCTCTTCATCAACTAGCTCGCCTAAACCACAAGGAGAAAGGGTAGAAGGAGTTACTCAGCCACCAACAACTGGAGAGCCTCCTCTACCGAACCAGTGTAGTCACACAGTAAGCTCAGGAGACAGTCTGTGGGATATTTCCCTGGAGGTTTACGGCCGTGGAGATTTTTATCCTCTTATTATTGTACATAATGAAAACCGTTATCCGACTATAAAAGAAGATTTGGAAATTGGCTGGGAACTTTCATTCCCTTGCGAATTGGAAGAAAAGGAGGGACAAGAATTAACATACGATGTAACAGTTAAAGTAGAACACCGAGGGTCTCCTTTGGCAGGAGCAATTGTTGAACTCAATTCTGATCCAAGAACGGGAGTAACAGACAATAATGGAATTGTAGCATTCCAAGAAGTTGAAAAAGGAGAACACACCCTAAAGATTGCCTATGAGAATTACAAGGCAGAACAAAAATTGATGGTTGAGGGAGATAAAAAAGAGTTTAACGTTTCAATAAACGTGGATCTGAAACAAGCTAACAGCATACTACCAACATGGGCCTGGTTTGTAATTATTGCGGGCATGGGTACTGTTTTTGCCTTTGCATGGAGGAGAAAAGAGGGGTGACCGTGAGCACCCGTTCTTACGAAAGAGGGCTAATTAAAGTCGTTTGGATTGATAATAATGAATTTATTTATTCGAAGATGTTTGACGATGAAAAACCAGCCGAGAAGTTTGCAAAAGATAAAAAGGACTACCTCATTTTTAAGCTCGTCAGACAAAATGATATGGAGGATTTTACCTGGAAGTTACTCAAATATGGAAGGTACGATGTTTATAAATTCCTATTTAATCAATACAAAAAGGGGCTGCTTTCCGGATGGCTCAAGGGAAAATAACTCATTTGGCTAGCTCAATCCTAATAAACTTTTGTATTCCTACATATTCGCCCTGCCCCTCTTTCGGAATTAAAATAAATTGACCGTCGCCACTTTTACTGGCAACTAAAGTATTCTGGTCGTTCAAACCTATAAAAGAAACTTTGTAGTCCTTAATATTTCCATCCAATTCAAGTAACTTTTTTATTGTTGCAAGGTCCAGGTCAGTTCTTATCATGCTACTAATCTGATTGAAAAGTTGGTCGGTGTTTTTCAGCGCATCCAACGAGATAAATTTATCCCTCAAACCGATTAGAAGCGCCTGCTGGCGTTGACTTCTGGCAAAATCCCCGCCGTGTTGATCGGAATGGCGAGAGCGGACGTACTTCAATGCAGTCTCTCCGTCTATGTGATTTTTACCTTTATCGAAATGAATGTGTTCATATCGGCAAATAAATTGTTTCTCGAGTTCAAATCCCGAATAATTTGCATGAAATTCGGAAATTTGTTCGGCCAATATGCCACAAGTTTCATTTTCTAATCCCTTCACAGGATAAAAATAATCATCAAATGTGACCGGTACATTTACTTCCAAACCCCCTAATATATCAACTATTTTTCTAAATCCCTCAAAATCAACTGCTATAAAGTAGTCTATAGGCATGCCAACTACATCGCTAACTACCTCTTTTGACAGCGTAGCTGCACCGCCTTCGCCTTTATATTGCGGTTCTTTTAGGGGGAATCCTTTGTCATCGCTTCCGATCGCATATGCGGCGTTGACTTTGTAATATTCTTTTTTGTCGGAACGAACTGGTATCTCAACCCAAAGATCACGCGGAATGGAAATAAAACTAATTTCTTTTTCTTTTGTATTAATGTGGGCAACCATAATTACATCGGAAAGGTTGCCCCCATCATGTCCTGCTCCACCGTAACCCAAAAGAAGAACCGTAAAGGCTTCTTGAGGTAATTCCGTATCTTTTATGCTAACGTTTTCGTCAGTCGAAGTAGTTTTAATAAAAATGTCCGATCCACGCAAAAAAAGATAACTCCCAACAAACCCGAAAGCAAAAGAGCCTAAATAAAGTAAAGACAGAATAACTATTTTAAGTACCTTTTTTATTTTTTGTGAATTAATAACTGGCACAGCTAAAAGTGTAACCCAGAAATCAGCGAAAAGTGAAGAAACAAAAATCCTCATTGACTTGGCATAAACGACCGATCTATGATGTGAGCATCATCACAAACAAAGGAGGTGAGGTCTATGATTCGAGGATTAGAAAGTATAATTTTGGGTAGTGGAAATGCCACAAAACTTGCCAAGTTTTATAAAGAAGTTGTCGGATTATCTGTAACCACCAAAGCCGAGATGGGAGAAGGAAAAACAAAGGCAAATGTTTACAGCTTCGAATTTGGAAAAACGAGCGACCTTTATATCATGGATCACTCAAAGGTAAAGGGCAAGAATAGAAACCCAGAACGTTATATTGTCAACTTTGAGGTTGACGACATTAAAAAGGAAGCAAAAAGGCTTGAAAAAGCAAAAGTAAAAAAAATTGCCGATATTTATCATCTCGAAGGATACGGCTGGATAGCAACTTTTGCCGATATCGACGGTAACTATTTCCAATTGGTTCAAGTTCGTCAGTAACTTACAGTTTGCTTTATTTTTTAAGAAAGAATACAATTTACATGTTTGGGATTTTCTTTTGGACTCCGTAAAGGTTCTCCAAGGAAATCTCCGCGAGAGGTGGTGATAAGTCAAGTGAGTAACAAGTTATACGTAGGAAATTTGCCTTATAGCGCAACTTCTGATCAATTACGAGAAATGTTTTCTCAGGCAGGAACTGTTAGCGACTGCGTAGTAATTACAGATAGACAATCAGGAAGGTCAAAAGGTTTTGGTTTTGTTGAATTTGAAAAGGAAGAAGACGCGAAAAAAGCAATTGAGCTTTTTAACGAGAAAGAAATGGATGGAAGAAAATTGGTAGTGAATGAGGCTAGACCTAAGAGAGACGACGAGGGTGCGCCTGCTGAGTAATCAAAAGTAAGGTCACTCCTATAAGGATAAAAGGAATAAATACTCCTTTCCCAATAAGAAATAACGCTGGTAAAAAAACCAGTGTAAAGATAGTTATTCTATCTGTATTTGACAGATTGGCTCCTGATCGTATGCGATTAACTATGATAAATATCGGTACGAGAAGGAGTGCCAAATCGTAGTTTACTCCGTGGATGCTAAAGACTAAAGTAAGAATAGTAACTACTATAAAGTTATTTTCAAGGCTAAGTTTTTCGTGGTTTTTAAAAAGAAATACTAGGGTTATTATATAAAAAAAGATATTCACCAGGAATAATTCATAAAAGTTAAGCAGGGAAAAGGGTTGTGTTTGCCGTAAGTATGCAAAAAAAGTAAACATGTCCCTATCCCGCAAACCGAATTCTGGTTTCTGAGTAGCAACAAGAAAAGAAAAATATTCATTCAAAAAGAAACCAGACAGCCACAGATTAAGAATAATTATAATTACCGCTGAAATCACCAAACCCTTCGAAAAATTCTTCTTATCTCTCGATAAAATAAAAAGATAAGGAATTGCAATAGCATACTGAATCTTTAAGAATAAAAGCGAGGACAAAATACCTACCTGGAAATATTTTCCTTGTCTAAGATACAAAAATAAAAGAAGAAATAATAAAACCAAAAAAACTGATGTTTGCCCAATAAAAACTGCCCCGATACTTGGATAAAAAACTAAGGGAATAAACGGCCAGGCAGAGTAAATCGAAAGTTTACTGAAAATTCTAGATGCAACAAGACCAATAATAAACAATACACCAGCCAAAAGTATCACGTAGAGCTTGTAGGCGATTAAAAAGGGCATATACGTGAACGGAATATATAAAAGTGCAAAGACAGGCAAATTAAGATATGGGAGAAGCTTTACTTCATGATTAGTTAAATTTAGATTAAAAGGTTGGAGAATCCTTTGTTGATAGGCAAGTTGTATCGGAAACTCGTAAAGATGCTTGCCTTCTCCCCCCCTTATAAGAGATGCTCCGGTTAAGAAACTAACGAAATCTGAGCCCAAGGCTTGTCCGGTCGTAATAACCAAAAACACTGCAATAATGACCGCAGCAACATAACAAATCACAAAGGTCACCCACACTAACCTTTTAGAGTATGTCGATATCTTCCACTGCCCCAACAAAGTCTTGAAATATCTTTTACTTCTCACTCCCTTTTACAACTTTTTCAACTACGTCCCGAGGAAGAGACGCCGCAGTCAATAGAGCATCCCGAACGGTTTTTCCAACTTCATCGCTTATTTCATCAGCCGCCTTAACCGCGCCTAGGCTCGCCTCTCGGGCAGCATCCATCGTACTGGCACCAACGCTGCCCGCTGATTCAATAGCCCCTTCAACAGCAGATATTGCGGCGTTTGCAACGTCTCCTCCTACTTCGGCAACTCCTAATACGGCTCCGCGCGCCGCACGACTAGCTGCTGTCATAACGTTTCCTCCGGTCTCCGATACGGCTAGGACCGCAGAGGCTACTGTGTCCTTTACGGCTCCTGTAAGCGAAACCCCCACTTTGTTTGCAGCGGCAACTCCACCATGTACTACATCGGCAACGCCTTCCAGGCTAGAGGATGCAATGTCGGTAACATCTTTAAATGTACCGGTGACTTGATTCTTAACAGCTCCCCGCAAGGCGGAGAGAACATCGTCTGCACCTTTTATGGTGGCTACTGTAGTATTACTCACATCTTCGGCTAACTTTGATAAAACCATTTGTATCACCTCCCTCCTTGAGAATAATTACCAATAAATTCCAATGTCAAATTTCAAATAAACCAACTTATTATTTTTTGTTTATTAAAATGTTGGGTTTATACTATTTATTGGTTTATTTTCACTTATATTCCAGTCTAACAAAGAGTGCTCCGGCATTCAAACTATAAAAAGTAAATCACCAAGTTTTGTCCAATAAAATCAGTAATCGTCTTGGACTTAAATAATGTAAACAAAGCTAAGAAACTTTATTAAAAGTGTGTTGCATCCTTGAACTTAACATAAATAATCCAACAGTAAATAACCCAAGCGGAATTGTCGACTGATAAACCAAATACTGCAAGAAAGGTAACAAATAAAGAAATGAAAAAACAAACAAGTAAGTGAGATTTCTGGTTTTCTTCCAGTAATAGGCCATAAAAAATACTACTAATAACAAAATACTAAAATCGTGTTCCCATATGTGAATCCCAAATAGGAGAGTAAATACAATGCCAACAGAAAAGGAAAGCATCGGGGAAGATTTGCCTTTCCTTATCCAAAAATAGACAACACTCGTTAAGTAAAAAAATGTATTTGCAAGAAAAGGAAATGTATCGAAAAGAAAGAATCTTTCTTTAATAACTAAAAATAAAGGAAAAATCGAAGAATATCTTTCCATATAGCTACCATAGACGGGGTTCTCGGTTATATAGAGAAACACGGGATATCTAAGCATGGTGTCAAATCCTACAAGTAACACGCCAAGAAAAAACAAACAAACACTAGATAACAAAAATCCGTATAAAAACTTAAGTTTGTTTTCAACCAATCCAAATAAAAAGGGTATCATCAGTAAAAATTGTGGCTTGTTAAAAAGAAGAGAAGCGATAACCCCAACAGAAAAGGGTCTTTTTTTGTTTATAAATATGAATAGAAAAGTAAATAAAATGAGGATAAAGATACTTATCTGCCCTTTAAAAATAGTTGATACTACTGGCCAATAAGAAAAAGCTATCAAATAAGGCAGAAGCCCATGCCACCTCAAAAGCTTTTTAATTTGGTAGACAGAAAAAAATAAACCCAGCAAATTAAATGCTGCAAATACTCTATAAGCAGAAACCAACCCTAAAAATGAAAGTGGAGACAGAAAAAAAGCAGCTGGGGGTAACATCCTAAACGGCAAGAGTCTAATCGTACTTTCGTTTATACTCTCGTTCTGAATCTTGGCTTGCAGAGAAACGTCATATAAACTTTTTGCCTCTCCCTTTTTAATAATTACCGCCCCCGTTTGAAGCGACACAAAGTCGCTCCAGTTGATTAAATGGGGGTTCACAACAATAAGTGTAAAAATTGTAACTGCCGAAACTACACTTAGAGTGAAAGAAACTATTAAGGGTCGGCAAATAGTTTTAGTTTTAAGGGCACTCTTAAAAACCACACTTTAGTTTATAACTCCCTTATTACTATTCCAAATAATCTTGCAATTTCTTTCTTCTGCTAGGATGCTTTAATTTCCTAAGCGCCTTAGCTTCAATTTGACGAATCCGTTCGCGCGTAACACCAAATACTTTTCCAACTTCTTCGAGTGTCATTTGCTTATTGCCCTCGAGACCAAAGCGTAATTTCAAAACCTTTGCTTCTCTGTCAGAAAGGGTTGCAAGAACTTCATCTAAGTGATCCTTAAGTAGCTGTTTTGAGGCAGCATCTACTGGAGAAAGTTGCGATTCGTCGGGTATAAAATCTCCCAAGAAACTTTCTTGATCTTCTCCAACAGGAGCTTCAAGAGATGTAACTTCTTGTGCAATTTTAAAAATCTCACGGACTCTTTCTGGGTCGATCTCCGCTTCTTCTGCAATTTCCTCAGGTGTAGGCTCTCGTCCTAACTCTTGCATGAGCCTGCGGCTTATCCGATAGAGTTTATTTATCGTCTCTACCATATGTACAGGAATCCGTATTGTTCGAGCCTGATCGGCGATTGCTCGCGTAATTGCTTGTCGTATCCACCATGTAGCATAGGTAGAAAACTTGAATCCTTTTCTCCAGTCATATTTTTCTACTGCCCGAATAAGTCCCTGATTTCCTTCCTGTATCAAATCAAGTAAAGATAACCCACGTCCTATGTATTTCTTGGCAATAGAAACTACCAATCTTAGATTAGATTGTGTTAATTTATCTTTAGGGGCCTTATCGCCTTTTTCGTAACGTTTAGCAAGTTCTACTTCCTCCTCGGCAATAAGAAGTGGTACTTTGCCGATTTCTCTGAGGTATTGACGAACCGGATCAGTTGATTCGGCTCCGCCCAACTTTGAAAGTATCTCGATTTCTCTCTCCAACTTTTCCTTCGCCTTCTCATCGCTCTCCAGCTCCTCTGCCTCAACGGACTCAAATACATCTATTCCTTCAGCAAGTAACTTATCGTATAACTCATCCAATTCAATTAAGTGATCTTCTGCGTCTGAGAAAACTTCCAAAATGTCATCTTGGGTTAGAAAACCCTGATCTCTTCCCTTCTTAATTAGTTCAACGAGTTCTTTTCTTGCCATACTATAGAATTATACCCTTAAATTTGCCCGTCTCAAGTTCATTTAAGCTTCTTGTGAGTTCTCCAAACTCCTGTTGGAGAGATTCAAGTTGTCTTTTATCTTTTGATTTTTCCAACTCACGAATCCTCTTTGCAGTATCTTCCAATTTATCCTTGATATCTAATACCTTTATTTCCCTTTTTATGAGCTCGAGTTCTCTCTCCAATCTTTCAGGCGTTTCTGTCTCTAAACCCTTCAAATCTTTCAAAACCATGTCCACAAATCCATCGACCAACTCACTTGGAAGTTCTGCCGCAAAAAGAGAGGGGTCAAATATTTCTTTTTGTCTTTTAATGTGAGATTTAAATTCTTTTAATACTTTTATTGCCAAAGGAGACGAAATAAGTTTATCGGTCTCTTTATTAAGAAGAATTCTAGGATTACGCCGAAAGGCTACCGACAAGTATCGTTCTTCCAATAACTCGCGCCTTCCCTCTACAGGCGACTTTTGTGTCTCAACGGCAACGGCCGGCTTAGTCGTGGTAGTTGAGCTTAGTTTATTAATTTGTTCCGTGACCGCATCCACTGGTACTTTAAGTTTTCTGGCTACTGTCTCTATATAGTGCGCTTGTACAATTTTATCCTCAATTTGGGCTAAATACGGAACAATTTCGCGACTTACTTTCGCCTTTTGTGTTCCATCTTCAGCACCAAAACGCTCAAAGATAGACGCTATTATAAAGTCCCAAACGTTCATAGCATTTTCAAGTATTTCTCTTAACTTCTCGGGGTCATTTTGAGCTGCCTCATCAGGATCCTTAAATCCTTTTAACTTTGCTACCTTTAATTCAAATCCCTCCCTTTCTGCTATCTCTATACCGCGCCTTGCTGCTGCATCACCTGCAATATCTGCATCCAGGGAGAGGGTAAGCGTATCCGCATATCTTTTTAAAAGGGAGGCTTGTTCGGAAGTCAAGGAAGATCCTTTTATTGCAACCACGTTTTTTATTCCTACCTGCCACGAAGATATCGCATCAAGCTCTCCCTCAACCAATACTGCCTTTTTGGACTTTTTGATATCGCCCCTAGTTATATTAAGGCCGAAAAGTACTTTTGATTTATGATAGATTTCTGTTTCCGGAGTATTAATATACTTTGCAAGATCGGTAATTTGTTGACTAGGAAGGACTCTCCCCGCAAATCCCACAATATTACCCCTGTGGTCGTATAATGGAAAAATAATTCTACCCCTAAATCTGTCAAACCTTTGCCCATTTTTTGTATAGAGTAATCCTACTCTTTCCAAATCCTTTATAGATATTTTATGCTTATCCACTAAGTATTGTTTCATTGCGAAAGGCACATCTGGCGAATAACCCAACTGGAAAGTTTTAATTGTGCTTAACGTTAAACCACGTTTTTCTTTTATATACTGAAGGGCTTTTTTACCTTTCGGGTGGTTCAATAGAACGTAAGTGTAAAACCTAGAAGCCAATGAATTTATCTGGTAAAGCTTCTCCTTATCACTTTCTCCCCTCCCTTTATAGGGGGTAAGAGTAACTCCTACCCTAGTAGCCAAAAATTTCAAGGCTTCGTAAAAATCCATTCCCTCATACTTCTCAAGGAAAGCAATCGCGTCCCCAGATTCCCCGCACCCAAAACACTTAAAAATTTGAAGTTCGGGAGAAACCATAAACGAAGGGGTTTTCTCGGAATGAAAAGGACACAGTGCCTTGTAATTTCTCCCAGCTTTTTTGAGTTCGATATATTCCGTAAGTAGTGCAACAATATCAACTTTGGATTTTATTTCATCAACTTGATCAGCCATCACCTCAATTATATCAGAAGCACCCGAACAAAAGATGAAAGAAAAACTAATATACTTAACTACCTTTGATAAATTACCGCTGTCTCGTCTTCATAAACCAACCTCCATCCGTCGGACTCAAGCGTTTCCAAAAAATTAAACTCCGTTGGTTCCCAACCAAACACCTTTAAATACACTTCCAACGACTTAAATAAATTATCAACGGGGGAAACATCTCTTGGTTTACTCCAAAGAACTGTAATTGTATTAAATTGCGTAAACACCTTCTTGTAGTCGACTTTTCCCCCTTGAATATCTTCATAGGTATCAAAAGCACTAGATAACTCGTTGGGGTTTTGAGCGATATATCTCCAAGAAGGCATTCTGCCGTCGATAAATACTTTCTTTTGAGGCAACTTCCAAATTAAATATCCTCCCCATCCATACTCCGAAAAAATTTCGCCTTTTGGAATATTTTGGGATAGATAGGCAACTGCTTCTTTTGGATAAAACCTGCCTTTTCCGAGAAAGTATGCCTCACGTATAGATAAAGTGGCTTGAATTAAAACTAAAATTGAAATAAAAGCCCAACCAACTTCATATACCTTTGTGAAACGGATAACGCCTTCTTTCACTTTTTTAGCTTCAAGCCAGACAAAATAAATCCCCTTTGTGGCGATGGGAAGAGTAACTATCGCCCATAAAGGAAGGTGTCTTCTTGATGCGATTGCTTGAAGAAGAAATATCAGAAATACTCCTTTTTCCTCAAGGCTAAATTTATTTCTATATTTAAAGACAAGTCCTACTGATAAACCGATCAAAGTAACCATTGATAAGTCAAACATTATTAATGACGGCATCCACTCGATAATTTTCCATCGCAAAGAAGAGTCTGAGGCTGATGAGTAGGCTTCTCTCCATACACCTACCCCATAAGGATTTAATAAAGTTACAAAACCAGAAATCAGAAGGAGGAGGTAATCAGTTACGTCTACTTTTCTTGATCTTACCGATCTGAGAATTAAAAACAACGTAAATGTTCCAATTCCCATCACAAAACTTCCATGTATGTTTGCCCACAAAAGAAAAACCAACGGTAATAATAGCCGCCTCCGATTCCAGTTCTTACTGTCAAACAAAATAAAAAGAATTATGGACAACATTAACCAACTAAACACCTGTACTCGTACACCAAAAAAGGTGAACAAAATTGAGGAAGTCAAGATTACTGGTAAAGCTACAAAATATGAAAGAGTCCTAAAATTTAAAGGTAAAGTTAAGAACGTAGTTTTTTCAAACAATTTTGCTTCTGTTAAAAACGCCTTTATTCTTGAAGCAGTAATCAAAATACTTGCCACAGCAACGAAAGAAAACACCAGGGACAATCCCCAAAAACCTAACATGGAGTGAAGAATATAAATAAGTGTCGACAAACTCCAGGCGTGATCCACCCAGGCAAAACCAGGCATCGTATAAGTAAAGGGGTCCATCTTCGGAATACCCTGTCTCAGAATAAGTTCACCAGTCCGCAATCTCCATCCGAAATCAGGATCCAAAAATAAAATACCTTTTAACCAAAAAATACCAAAAACAAAGAGAATTAAAAGAACCGCTAGATTTTTAAGTAAGAGTGACTGCTTCATCTTTATATTTAAGGGTTTTATTGTAAAGAAAATAAAACCCTGTTCCAAACAAGACGATCGAAAGATAAGGCGCAGATATTCTAAAAGCTAATATCGGTACTAAATAAAGTACAACCAAGAAAAAGAGATTTTTTATGAAAGTATCTCCATCTCTCGCTACGAGAATAAGTCGAGATGTAAGAATGAAAAGCAGAATCGTAAGAATACTAAGATCATGCAAAAGAATGTGCATTGAAAATGATAGAGAAAAAAGTGTAAGTGCAATAAAAGAATTATTAAATCCTGCATTTTTATAGTTCTTTTTGAAAAGCATAACCGAAACACCATAAAGTATGCCGTTTAAGATGAGACTAGCAAGTTTTTCTATCCCGATTTGTTGGAAAAAAGCGTATAGAGTAAAAAGCTCCTCAACTCTGCTACCAAATTTTGGTCCTTCTGTTTCCAAAAGATACTTAGGGTAATGTAACCAAAAACTAGGTCCAGCAATTAAACTGCTCGCTAGAAAAATTATTAAAACCCCCCACAGATATCCGAGGAAAAATGTCCGTTTATCTTTTGAAATAAGAAGTAGGAAGGGGAAAAAAATTACAAACTGTGTTTTTATAAGTAAAAGGCTGGTTACCACCCCTACCCACAGATCCTTTTTTCGTATCAAAAATATATATATGACTGATATCAAAAGAGTTAAAAAAATCGATAATTGGCCGTTTTTAAGTGTCTCAATAATTGGAATAAATGTGAACAATATTGTAAATAAATAAATCGTTGGAGTTTTAGAAATATACTTTCTAAGAAATACTGTTGTAAATAAAATCAAAACAATATTGATAACCCCGAAAAGCCTTAGCGCTGTTAATAATGGGAGAAAGGTGAAGGGTAAAAAGATAAGTGTAACGAATGGTAAATTTCTAAAAGTCAGAACACTAGTACGCAATTCAGGTCCGAGAAGTGTTTTTTGGACTTGAAAATTAGTAGAAACATCGTAAAGAAGATATCCTTTACCTTCTCTCACTGTCTGGGCTGGTGCGACAAAATGTAAAAAGTCACTTCCTTCAATTAGACTAAATGGTACTTCAAAAAAAAATCGATTAAAGATCATAAGTGCTACGAGAAATAACAAGGTTCCTGACCAGAACGTAGGATTTATAAATATCTTTTGTCTCAAAAAGTTGAAAACGCTAATGCACATAATCTCAATAACTCGTAGGAAAATTTAGTATGATTCCAAGGAATGATAGACCAAAAATAAAATATACATACTTATAATCATCGGTTAAACCAAAGTAAATAATCATCAAACTGATAAGAAATATCAAATACCAAGGCATAAACCAATTAAGAGCAGTTAAGTAAAAGGTTCCCAATACAACAATTAAAATATTCACAAAATTAATAAAGTCTTTCTTTTTTGTCTCATAGAAACGTTTTATTAATAAAATATAGAGAGCAATAAACATAAATTTACTTAACAATTTTCCCCAATAGTAGTAATCAAATACGCCTAATTTCTTAAGAATCGAATAGGAAAAAACCACAAATGGAGATGCAAATATAGTTGTTTCATCTAGAACCTCAAAAAGCCTCCTAAAAATATAAAAAGATTCTAAAAAAGGATAATAGAAGAGAATGATTAATGTTCCTCCCAACAGCAAACTTAAAAATACTACGTAATATGAAAGTGCTAACTTTTTTTGTTGGTAATACAAATATATTAGGTAAAATGGAGCAAATAGAATACTAAATAACTTAATAAGAAAAGATAATGTAATAAGACCAAAACTTAGAACTTTACCAGTAATATTGGTATTACGTATGATTAGTAAACTTAGAAGCACGAAAAAAATCAGAAGCGAATCATTATGAGCATCTAAAGAAAATTCGTATAAAATAAATGGATTCCATGCATATAAAAGGGTAGATTTTTTGCTAAAAGTTATTCTATAAATAAGATAAGAATTAGCAATATTTATTACTAAAAACAACAATTTAAAGAGGTATATTGTCGCTATTAGATTTTCTTTCATTATTGCAGTCAAAAAACCACTTAATACTACAAAAAATGGACCGTATATTAGTGTATTTGACGACCAAACTGTCTCAAGAGAAAAATAAAAGGCGTCATCTTGAAAAAGACTGTACGGCACCAGATAAGGGTTTTCGGAATAAATAGATATAATTCTTCCTCTCGCAATATAGTTAAACAAGTCAGTTGAAGTTAGAGGTAAGAGAGGAAGTAAAAAAATGTTAAAGATTATGCCGTAAAAAATTATTTGCTTAAATTCCGCTTTTGAGAAGTTAACATTCTTGAAGATAACTATTTGAAGAAAAATTCCAAAACCAACCCAGGCAATAATTATAGCTTTAGAATATAATTCTATGATCGATACGGAAAGATCGACACCAAAACTTCTTATGCGATATAAAAATAGGAATATAAAATAAAAGGCAAAGTATATTACTGCCCAAAAACGTACATCTTTTTGTAGTTTTGCAATCATTTAGGCTCCTTCCATGAAGTTAAATTTTTTCCTAAGAATTTTTCCAGACCGATAACATCATCTCGGAAAATATCTCTTAAATCATCGATCGTCTTTTTTCTAATTTCGGGATTCTTTTTTAGAGGTAAAGAATTTAAATTTTTAACAGATACTATTAACCTTCTTATGCCCGTTCTGTCTAAAAAATTAACTATAAAATGTAATCCATACCTTTTCAGTCCATATTCAATGTGCATAAGAAGATAATTTAAAGGTTGAAAGATTGCTTCAGTAGATGGATTTGGTACACTTTTGTAATTTCTAGGAATGAAGTCTCTATCTCTTAAGTTTAAAAATCTATAAATTTTAAACAATTCTTTTTTGGGATTTATTTTCATATCCTCTAAAAATAAGACTAGTATGTTCTCTTTAGGAAATAATGAAAAATAATATGATAAGTGTTTATAATAAAGCCCCCTGTCAATAAGGGTAGGGTCTTCGTTAATCGCCTTTTCAAAAGATATATTTCGAGTAATACCAGTTTTTTTGTGATCAATGTATTGAGACAGTGCCCGCGCAATAGGATCACGCAAAGTAACTATCAGTTTAACTTTAGGAATATGTTTTTTAATACGGCGGGCCGCAAACTTGCAATACAGGTATGTCGGAGATATCTCACCTTTAATTTTTCCTTCAGAACAATCAACAAACTGGCTTTCGTACCATTCTAATCCTAACTCATATTTACCGTTTTTGACTGTTGGAAAATTGGTGTCGTATTCATTAAAAAAGAAGAGTTCTTTTTTCCTTGGGAAACACACTTCGGGGTGTTGTTTTAAACATGTATAAAGCCAAGTTGTACCAGCCTTTTTAGCACCAAGGCCTACAAAATCAATTGAAAATTTACTCTCCTTCACTTTTATACAATACCACAACTAATTTCAATTTCTTGAATCTAACTATCAACATCAAGGGTAGCAATTTGCTCTAATTGTTTTTCAAACATCTTTTGAGCGTCCTTATTTTTATCCTTTAAGACTCCCTTTTTAAATAAAAGGTATCCATCCTCGGAAAAGTAGTAAACACCGTAATTCGGGTCTTCGAACATCGAAATTATTTCCTTTTTATAATCGGAAAGAAACATCTGAGTTATGAATTCAAAGCTTCGATTTCTTGGAAAGGTTCGGGTAATTTCAAAAGGGTCATTTACATCTAAAAAAACAAAATCCGACTCATGGGCTTTTAAAGGGAATGTGTAAACAAGACTTCTTTGGGAAAAATGGGCTCCCAGATTATTTTGGGCAGAAAGCGATGCCTCAGAATCTATTCTTTCTTTTACTCTTGAAATTCGTTTTGCATGTTCATCTACCTTAAACTCTCTCCATGAAGACACCAAAGAATACGGAGCGGGGCTTGCAAGGAAACTTATAGTAAATGTTGTTACTAAAAGCGAAAAAGTAACAGTACCCAGTAAAATCCTTTTATTCTTATATATTTTGTAAAGCGAAAATATGGTAGCTAGAAAAATAAAGGCTAAAATCGGCGCCATGTAATAATACTGGAATGGGTAGTACATCATGCTAAATGAGCTAAGAAGATTTATCAGAACACTTGGCAAAGAAAGTGCCAAAACTTCAAGACTGAAAACTGGTAAAAATATAACCGGAAAAAGAAGAGCTACCAAATAAACCGTTTTCTCCGGAGTAAAAAGATAAGCCATAAAGCTGAGCGGGTGTGTTATCAAATTAATTAATATTTTGAAAACATTATCTCCTAAATATGAGTATCTTTGGGTAATTACGGGATGGTTCATGCCACCCAAGAATAACGGCATGAGAAGTTCATTAACCAAAAAAAAGTATAGTAAGCTAGCCAAAGAGACAAACAAGCCCCTTTTTATCTCTCTTTGATAGAGCATTATAAAAAGCCCCATCATAAAAATAATTAGAGCCATATCTTCTTTCGCAATGACGACGAGTATAGAAAATAAATAAAATAACCGATCTTGCTTGATATAAAGAAAGTAGAAGGCAAAAATAATTAAAGGCATTGCAACAGACGTTGCGTGAAAATCGTAAAGGTTTACGTCTTGAACCATTGGATTAAGTAGATAAATGAGCGGCCCTATTAAAGAAATCCAGCTTTTTTCTCCAAAAAAACGCCTCCCAATCCAATATAAAGGGAAAGACCCAAGAGCAATAAGAAGAGTTTGAGTAAAAAGAAGAACTTTTGGATTAGGAAATATAGCATAAATAGGCACGAAGAAAAGGAAAATAAAGTTTGCATGCCCCCCTAATCTGTTTATTATAGGTTGGCCACAATTATAACAATTGCTTGCCTGCATTAACCTGCCTCTCGTAGTATTAAAAATTGGTTGATCCATATTACCCAGATCATTCATTTGCGTTTTTAAACCATCATGTTGAGCAAAAGAAAGATAAGAAAACAGCAATAAATAGCTAATAACTAATATAAATAAAATTAGCCTTTGTTTTTTTATAATTAGAATGATGAGGCTTTTTATCTTCACTTTTCTCCAACGACAAATATCATAATTGATAAATTATTTAATAAGGGAATTCTTGGAAAAATTTCGTCAATCAAGTCGTATACATTAGATAAAAACACCGGATAAGGAGGAGTGTATAAAAAATTATTTATTTCTACCCTTTTAAGAATATTCTTTGTCCACTTTTGAAAATTACTCTTCCTCATATTAAATACGTTCCTCTCCACTGGGTTAGAAACACCCGCCCAAATGTTTGTAGGAAATAACCAATTAGGTTCAACCAGAATCAGCTTTCCGCCTTTTTTTAAGACTCTCGTCATCTCTTTAACTCCCTTTTCCTGATCATCAACATGATGTAACGTTGCGGCGCAAAATACTAGATCAAAACTATTATCGGTAAATGGTAATGAAGACATCTCGGCAGTTATCAAACGGGCCCTTTGTTTTTCAATGAAAGGCTTTAATCTTTTTCTAGCTATTTTAAGCATCTCTCTAGAAATATCTACACCAGTAAAATCAATGTCTTTTTTTAGATTTTCCAAAAACCGCTTTGCATGAATGCCTGTTCCTGTTCCAACTTCCAATACTTTTCTGGGATTAGTTTCGTAGGCGACAGAAATAATTTTTCTTATCTTTTTTATATGGTTTCTATTATCTCTAGAATATAATCCTCGCTCGTCAAACTCATCAGCGTGAAGACTGTAATACTTTCGCTGTATCTCTGAAAAACTCTCTTTCCCGACTTCTTCTTTCTTCGAAATATTTTCGTAAATATTTTTGTAATTTTTAACAATATCGGCTATATAAAACTTTTTTACTCTTTGACGATTATAATTTGAAATTTTCTTTCTCAAAGTTTTATTTTTCATTAACCTTAAAATTCTATCTGCTAAAACTTTACTGTTCTTTGTAGGAACTAAATAGCCGGTCTTTCCATTTTCTAATATGTCCTTTTGGCCACCAACGTTGGTGGCTACTATTGGTAAACCGCTGTACATCGCCTCGAAAAAGACTAAACCTAAACCTTCGTGTAAAGAGCCTGATATAAAACAATCTGAGGATTGTAAGTAGTCATACTTTTCTTTCTCAGATACCGAGCCTAAAAATTCTACTTGTAAACCAACGTCCAACTTACGAGCAACTTTCATTAAATTTCTTTTTTCAGGACCATCGCCACATACCCAAAGATGTACATTTTTATTCTTCAAAATACTTAGTGCTTCAATCAAATAATTTATTCCTTTCCTTTTAACGAGTCTTGCCAGAGTAATTAATCTAAATTTATTATCATATCTAGACCTTCCAAGTTTAGCTTTCAAAGGGAATGGTCTAAAACCAAGAGAGATTGTTTTTATTTTTTTATCTTGTCTAAGATGACATATGTTTTTCGCACGTAAGGTAACATCTGAGGAAATAGCACTTACAAAATCTGAGTTATTAATAATCTTTTTAGTCAAAAAACGTATTAATAAGTTTTTTTCAGGAGTAAGCCTTTTAGTGGGGTCATATATATCTCCTCCAATAATAGTCAGCACATGCGGTCTGGAGTACAATTTAGACAAAACCAAACCTACCATACCTGACGGTAATACAAAAAAAGAGTGAATTACATCATACCTTTTCCTTTTGACTAAAACCAAACCTACAAAAAGGGAGAGAGCCAAATAGGAAAGAAGTGAAAAAATATTTGAGGTTTCAAACGTTTTCCTAAATAATGCAGGAACACGATATATTGTGGCTTTTCCTTGTTTCTTAATAGAAGGCAAGTTCTTAAATCCAGAAGTGAGAACGTCAATGTCTTGATTTTTTGCTAACTCGTCAACCAAAATTTTACAACCAACCCCACCCCCACCACCCACCGGAGGATATTCATAGTTAACAAAAAGAATTCGCATCAAGGAATAAACTACTTAACAATTTTCTTAATAAAATAAGTCGGTTTTTTTTGAGATTCAAAGTAGATCCTGACCATAATTTCGGCCAACAATCCAAAGATTATAAACTGAATTCCCACAAGTATAAAAAAAATTGACACCACTAAAAGCGGCCTTGTAGAAAGAGGCTGAGCCAAAAAAAATCTTCCATAAACTAGCCATATAAATATTAAACTTCCAAAGGCAATAATAGCAAAACCCAACTTTCCAAAAAGCTGTATTGGTCTAAATTGATAAGACAAAATAAATTTGATCACCAAAAGATCTAATATCACCCTTAAAGTTCTGTCTATGCCATATTTCGACTTCCCATACCTTCTTCTGTGGTGAGAAATTTCAACCTCACCAACCCTTGCTCCAACCGAAGCTGCAATCGCAGGAATGAACCTGTGCATCTCGCCATATAATTTGATATCTTCCAGAATATCCTTTTTATAGGCTTTTAAAGTGCAGCCATAATCGTGGAGTTTAATGCCCGAAATTTTCGATATCAACCAATTAGCAAAATAGGAAGGAAAATTTCTTGTTAAGAAATCATCTTTTCTGTTAACTCTCCATCCCGAAACAACATCATAACCTTTATCTATTTCTCTGAGAAGCGTTGGTATATCTCGAGGATCATTTTGTAAATCAGCATCCAAAGTAATTACTATGCTCTTCCGCGCGTAATCAAATCCAGAAGACAAAGCAGCAGTTTGACCAAAATTCTTTCGGAAGCTAATTATTTTTACTTTTTTATCTTTTTTGTGAATACTTTTCAAGACTCTCAACGTATTGTCTGTAGACCCATCATCGACAAAAATTATTTCGTAGTAATACTTATTTTTTTCAATAACTTTTCTCAAAAGATTATATAAAGGGAGAATATTTTTCTCTTCATTAAATGCAGGAATAACGAGGGAAATACTCTTTGGGTTTACCATTTAAGTTTGTAACTTTATTTAATCCGAATTATATCTCTAAAATGAAATAATTGAGAATTCTTTGAAGAAAATTGTGACGGGTGGGTGGAATTCGCCACGTGGCGTGCGTAAAAAGCTTCGTAAAATGTAGGCGGAGGCGGTGGGATTCCCTTCGATTTCACTCGGGGTAAACTTCTCGTCCCACCAACTCATCCAACCTCGACAATCACAGAACCGAAGTCCTGGGCTTGTCGAAGAGCGGAGGCGGTGGGATTCGAACCCACGTGACCCTTGCGGGTCGAGGTTTAGCAAACCTCTGCCATCGGCCACTAGGCGACGCCTCCTCGTCAGAATTGGCTTTGGTAGAATTATATCAGAGAGACTTTATGGTAAGCAAAGCTTGGCACCGCTTACACGTTGTAAGCAAAGCTTGGCCAAAGATTACTTTGGTAGAAAATCTTAAAGTATCAGCGAATTAGTTTACATGAGGATACTTCTTCAAAACGCGTAAAACAGAAGCTATTGCAAAGAAAACGACCCCCTGTTAGGGTTACCCCTAATGGTTTAGAAAGGAGGTCGTCATGACAGAAAATACCATACAAACTCTGGTTAGTACAAGACTTAGAGTGGTGAGAGATGTAAACCAAGGAGTTCTTTCTGTAACAACCGGTGCACAAATACTTGGTATTACAAGACAGGGACTATGGAAACTGAGAAAGAGTGTTGAAAGATACGGATCTTCTGCTGTAACAGGCAGAAAAAGAGGTCCTAAAACGTACCACAGAGTTTACAATCGAGTACCAGAGTGGATTGAAGACACAGTAGAGAGATTCTTTAACTTGTACGGAGTAGGAGCAGACAGAATATGCTGGTTACTGGAAGACTGTAATATCTATATCTCTCGTGCCACTGCTTACAGGATACTGGTAAGAAGAAGGCTGATTATTCCTAAACAAAAAGGTAAAAGAAAGCCTATTACTCTCTACACCAAAGGATATCCCGGAGAAGAAGTCCAAATTGATACAACAGAACCTTTCGGTAAAAGAAGTATTATTCTTATTTCAGCAGTTGATGATCATTCAAGATGGGGAATGGCTGAATGTTACTTTGGTAACGATAGTTTAAATGCTGCAATGTTTCTCAAGAAAATTATTCAAGAAGCTCCATTCCCCATTAAATGCGTGAGAACAGATAATGGCAGTGAGTTTAAGAAACATTTCTCTGCATTGTGTAAAAGACTTGGCATCGAGATTAAAAGGAATCCTGTTAAACACCCAACCAGTAATGGCAAGGTAGAGAGACTACACAGGACAATTGAAGAAGAATGTTTCTGGAGAGTCCAAGCTCACAGGGAGGATCTAAGTTATGCCAGATATTGGCTTAACAGATATCTCGCTTGGTACAATACCAAAAGAGCTCATGGAGGATACGGAATGAAAGGCAGAACACCACAAAAGGCAGTTGAGGACTGGATACTATCAAACAACCACAACCAATTATCTGATGTCAACGAAACTCTGATACTGTACAACATTTGTATATTCGGATTATCTTATGTTACAATGTATTCCCGTGAAGGCAATTATAAATTATATTTCCGAAGTCCGATTTGAGCTTACGAAAGTTGTGTGGCCGAAAAAGGAAGAGGTAATTCGGCTCACCTTGATCGTAGTGATTTTTTCTGGGATAATCGGAGTTTATGTTGGAGGCTTAGATTTCGTCTTCACGAAATTACTTGAACTTTTGATATCTTAAAGAAAATGCCAGACGATACTCAAATAGATTCACAAACTCATGCGATTGATGAGAGAGGCGTCGGAAAGAAAAAAATTCCCGGCCACATAGTCATCAATAAAACTGAAGATACTGCGGCAAAATGGTATGTGGTTCACACAACTAGCGGCCACGAAGCCCGTGTTGCCGAAACACTTCGCCAAAGAGTCGAAACCATGGGTATGAACGACAAAGTTTTTGAACTTTTAGTTCCCACACAGGACCGTGTTGTCATAAGAAGCGGTAAAAAGGCAACAATAAAAGAGAAAATTTTCCCAGGATACATGCTTATTAAAATGATTCTGGATGACCCCACCTGGCTTGCGGTTCGAACAACTCCGGGAATAACCGGATTTGTAGGTGCAGGAAGAACTCCAACTCCCCTTTCAGGAGCCGAAGTTAGTAATATTCAAAAGTTCGTTTCCGCTCCGGCAAAAAGATTTAAAACACGTTTCACCGTAAGTGAAGCGGTAAAAATAACCGATGGTCCTTTCTCCGATTTTCTGGGAACAATTGATGAAATTGATGAAGAAAAAGGTAAGGTTAAAGTTTTAGTTTCTATTTTTGGTAGAGAAACTCCAGTTGAGTTAGATCTTTTGCAAATCGCGAAAGTTTAAGATAGAATACTTATACCTCATTCAATTTATTGTTTGAGGAAGATACGGACGAAGTATCGAGAAAGTTTCTTACTCTCCTCGTTCCTCCGTCCACAATATTCAATATTCTAAATTCAATATACTAATACAATGGCTGGTAAGAAAGTAAAGACAATCATCAAAGTTAATTTAAAAGCAGGCGAAGCAACCCCCGCTCCTCCTTTGGGTCCTGCATTAGGACAACATGGTGTCGCAATCATGGAATTTGTCAAAGCCTACAATGAGAAAACTTCCGAAATGAAAGGCGAAACCGTTCCCGCGGTCATCACTATTTATGAGGACAGAAGTTTTGACTTCGAAATTAAAAAGGCGCCCGTTGCCGACATGATAAAAAAAGAGCTTGGACTTGAAAAGGGTTCGGGCGCAACTCCCAGGGAAATTGCAGGAACATTATCAGCTCTGCAAGTCGAAAAAATTGCTAAAGAAAAAATTGATGACTTTAATACAGAAGATTTGGAAGAAGCTAAAAAAATTGTAGAAGGAACCGCCCGGTCAATGGGAGTGAAAACCGAGAACCAGTAGCATGTAGCAGGTAGTAAGTAGCAAGGAAAATACAAAAAAATAGAATCCATTCTACATACTACATTCTACTTTCTACATATTCAAAAGTGGGTAAAACTAAAACAGCAGTAATCGTTGGCGTAACCGATGAAGCCATTTCCGGTAAGGCTAAATATGAGAAAAAGCAAGCCAAAAAGCGTGAAGAGGAAGCTAAATTAAAAAAAGCGGTTGCCGGTTTGGGGTTAAAAGGCGGAGAAAGAATTAAAGTAATTGGAGCGGAACTCCCTCCCGAGGAAGTTAAAACTGAAGAACCCGCCTCCGTTGAAACTTCGGCGAGGCAAATAAAGGTAAGAGTCCGAAGCAAAAAGTATGTCGATGCGAGAAGTAAAATAGACAAAAATAAAACTTATCCCATATCCGAAGCTATAAAACTTGTCAAAGATACTTCGTATTCAAAGTTTGATGGGACAATGGAGCTGCATTTGATCGTTCGAAAAACCGGAATATCGGAAAACGTCACACTTCCCCATTTCGCCGGTCGCCAAAAGAAAGTAGAAATAGCAGACGATAAAACAATTGAGAAGTTATCTTCGGGTAAAATCGATTTTGATGTTTTACTAGCTACAGCCGATATGATGCCAAAATTAGTTCCCTTTGCAAGACTACTTGGACCAAAAGGTTTAATGCCCAATCCCAAAGCAGGAACTCTTATTAAATCCAAAAAAGATATCGAAAAGTTTTCGGGAAATTCTATAACTATAAAAACCGAAAAAGAACAACCAATTGTTCATACGAGTTTTGGAAAAGTAAGTCAGAAAGATGAAGAGTTAGGAGAAAATGTTAATACTATCCTTGAAGCAGTAAACCGAAAACAAATATTAAAAGCCTATCTGAAATCCACCATGAGCCCGAGTGTGAAGTTGCAAGTTTAGAAGTCTCCAGGACGTATACCTTCTATTCGAATCCTGTGAATTTGACCATTAACCTCAATTTCTATTTCATCCCCCACTTGTCTTCCAATCAAAGCCGAACCAACAGGTGATTCAAAGGAAATAGCCCCCGGCAGAACACTCGCATCTGCCGGTCCAAGCAAGTTAAATTCTTCAGGCTCACTTTCGCCTTCAAAACGCAGTGCAACTTTATTACCTATACCTACGTCATCCGTTTCTTCTCGTGGGGCAATAATTTCAGGTTTATACAATTTTCTTTGAATGCGGCTACTGTATATTTCCAAAAGACCCACTTGCCTATATACCTCGTCAAGGGCGGCATTATCATGCCAGTCTGAGGTTCCTCCCGCCTCGCCAATATTATTATATGCTTCTTCTAGACTGCCTCCAAACTCGCGTAATCTTCTTTCAAGCTCATCTCTTGCAGCTTGAGACATAGCCGCCCTACGATCACCCTCTGTCATAGAGGGTATTTTAATAAATAAACGTCTGTTTTTAAAGGCCAAGTCTTTAAAAACTCAGGATTATAATTTATACTAAATAATAATATGGCCGACAAATCTATTGTTCAAAAAGTGGTTCTGGCTGCCATTGTATTCAACAAAGAGGAAAAAGTTCTTGTTCTCCAAAGAAACACCGATGAGGAAGTCTTTCCCAATATGTGGGAACTTCCAAGTGGTAAACGTGAACCATTAGAAGATTCACTCCAGTCACTTAAAAGAGAGGTTCTGGAAGAGACTAATATCGATATTGATGTAATTTTAGCTTTCTCGACTTTCGACTACCAAATTGAGAAACCAACGGAAATTCGCGATACAACCCAAATTAATTTTCTTACTAAAGCTAAGGGCGAGAATATCAAAATCAGTGGTGAGCACCAAAACTTTACTTGGATAAGCGAAGAGGACGTTAAAAATTATAACTTTTCCGAGCAAACGAAAAAGGTAATTATAGATGCTTTTAGTTTTTATGAAAAACTAAAATGAGAGTTCTATTTGAATTTTCCAGAGAAGATCTTGAAAAACGTTTTACCTATCTCAATTTAATTAAGAGTCATATTTTTTCTTTAAACTATAAACTAACGAGAGATTTACTTACCGAGATTAAAGAAAAAGGTGATCGGCTTCCAAGTGATATTTTTAACATTATTCAAGATGCAATTTCTGAAGCAGATGCTGTTATTATAGAAGGAAGTCGAATCAGTATGGGTGTCGGTTTTATACTTAGTGAATCAATTAATAAAGGTAAGCCGGTTTTATTTCTTTCGGATAGCATTTCGAATAATCTAAAAAGTAGATTTGTAAAAAAAATAAAAAGTAAATACCTTATTACCTCCACCTACGAATCTAAAAAGGACCTTATCGAGGCTCTTGACAATTTTTTTGAGGAAACTGGAAAGATTAAGACGCGTTTTAATCTTGTTTTAGATAACAAGCTTGATAGCTTCGTAACAATAGAAAGTGACAAAAAAGGAATTTCGAAAACAGAATATATTACTAATTTGATAAATAAGGAAGTTAAAAAAGAAAAATCTAGAGATTAACCGGCCTTCCCTCAAGAAAGTTATTTACCGCAGTTTTTACCATTTCGAAATTTGCCTCCTTTGTCATCGAAGCTATATGGGGCGTGCCAATAAAATTTGGAGATTTTACAAGAGACTTACGAACTTTAGGCTCTGTTTCAAAAACATCAGCAATATAAGTTATATCTTTTTCTACCATAGCGCGAATAACATCCTTCTCTGAAACTACTGCCCCTCTTGATGTATTAACAAGAACGGAACCTCTTTTAAAGCTACTAAGACTGTCAAAGTCAATTAAGTGATACGTTTCATCACTTAATGGAACGTGGATAGATACAATGTCAGAGTTTTTTATTAGAGTATCGATGTTTTGGGTAAATATTATATTTTCCGCCGCATACGCTTCTTTGGAAATGTAAGGATCAAAAACATAAAACCCTTCGCAATCAAAACCTTTCAATTTTTTATAAACAAGTTGTGCGATATTTCCAAAACCTATCAGCCCTATTTGCTTGCCTTTTATCTCAGAACCCATAAATTTGAATCTGTTCCAGCTTACAAGATCATTTTTACAAAGAAGGTGCAACTTTCTTTTTGAAAAAATTATAGAACCAATTACATATTCTGAGACTGCGTTAGCGTTCGAACCCGCTGAATTGAAAACTTTTACATTTTTAGACTTGCAGATATCCAAGTCGATATTGTCAAGACCTACTCCAACCCTTACTACGTTTTGAAGATTTGGAAATACTTCAAATGCCTTTTCATCCACTTTTGTATATGTTCTTATCATCAAATTAGAATGGGCTTGTGAATAGTTCTTCTTAAACTCACAATCGCCTTCTATAAGTTGATATTTAGAACGTAAAATAGATAATGATTTGGAATCAATTTCACTTGGTTCAGAAATATATACTGTTGGCCTAATCATATTTTATCCTCAATGTAAGTAATTCCTAAAATTCCTAATTCATTGGTAGCTTTGCCGGGATCCGAGCCATGAATAATATCTGGGTGAAAACTAACTCCCAATCTTTCTGGCAACTGGTCTATTAAGAATGTATATTCCTCACGCATGATTCCTTTTATTTGACTGGCTTTTTCAGCTCCTTTGAGAACAAGCACTCTACTTGGAAGCGAGGACATAAGCCCATAGTATTCTTCTGACCAAGAAAACCCAGCGACGTGGGACCACATTTCTCTCGCCTGTTCACCTGTCAAGTGAACCTCATATTCCGCTAACAGACTACCATCAAGCTGGTCTCTCAAAGATGATGATATTAATTCTTGCTCGTCAGGAGTTAAGTGATGCCACTCTGGTCTTATAAGAATGTAGGAATAATCGCCAGGATGACCTTGTTCTCTGGAACTGGCGTTATACTGTTCTGCTTCATCTAAAATACGTTCTCCACTCATATTAATTTAGGACAGAGAATATTGTTTAATGGTTTTTTTGATAATCTCTGAATATCTCTCAATAACTTTTCTATAAGATTTCGTATCGTATATGTCTATGGGAAATTTGATTGCGTTTTCAAAAAAACGTTCCGCTATAGGAAAATCTCCAACTTTGTATTTCACTTTATCTCTGTAAGAAGGATACAAAAGACTTGGATCTTGGAAAATCTTATGGTAGTTAAGCGGACATGTAGAGCCCGGCATATCTGCCTCTGGTATACCATTTTCTATCAGTTTGTCGCACAACTCCTTTGTAGATATTTTAAGTTTTGTTGAATCTATCTGAATTAAGAACGCATACCAACTTGGCTCTATGCTGTCTTTAAATTCCGGAATTTTAACTAGCGACACATCTTTTAACAACGTTGCAAAATAACGTGCGTTTGCATTCATTATCTTATGCCAATCTTTTAAGTGATCTAGTTGTTCGTTTGCAATTGCGGTGGCTAAGGGATGAGCTCGTAGTTTCAAACCAAAGCCCGTTGTTGCATAGGAGTAATAAGACGAGTCAGGTTTAATTTCTTGCTTACAACGTTTATTGTAGTGACCAAATAAAAGACTCCTCTCATATATTTCTCTATCATTCGTAATTAATATTCCCCCTTCTCCCCCTGTAATAATCTTCTGTCCCTGCAAGCTAAACACCCCGACATCTCCAAACGTACCTACCGTCTTACCCTTATATATCGCTCCATGGGCATGAGAACAATCTTCGATTAGTCTCAAATTATGTTTTTTGCAAATTTTTACGATTTTATCCATATCGCAAGGCATTCCCCACATGTGGGTAATAATTAACCCTTTGGTTTTAGATGTAATCAGTTCTTCGATTTTTTTGGGATCAATATTTCCGTCTTTACCAGAATCGCAGAGGACCGGTGTTGCTCCGGTTTGGAAAAGAGGAGTTACTGTTGCGAAAAAAGTATATGCAGGACATATAACTTCATCTCCATCTTGGAATTTACAAGCCACCATTGCAGTATGAAGCGCTGCGGTGCCCGAACTCACTAAAAGGGCATACTTTGTCCTATAAAGGTTGGCAAAGCGATTTTCGAAAGTCTCGAAAATTCCTGATCTGTTATATATAGAAATTTCACCTTTCTCAAGTTGGCTTATAACTGCTTTTACGGTTCTTTTGGTAATATGTGGCCAGACGTATTTATGTTTTTTCATATATAAAGTGGCGTAGTAAAAATTTGTTTTGAATTACGCTTTTGTCCTCCATAACACTTTTCTATAAACTTCATATTCTCAAAATTTCTCTTAACAACATCTATAAAACCTGCTTTTGAATGAACTCTCTTTATGAAAAAATCAAGCTGATCATCAAGCATCTTATCGTCATCTTCCAACTGTTGCCGTTCTATTATTTCCCCGGTTTTATTTCTAATAATTAACGACTTCTTATTCCCTGATATATGACCGCGTGAGCAGTGAACAGAATAATGTTCTAATTTCTCACCAGCAGCTCGAGATAAAACAACGGTGCCGTGTAAACCGTTTTCGTACTTAAATGCAATCGTAGCTGTGTCTTCCGAATAATTCTTAACGTCTTCTGTTGCGAGAGATGATTTTGTAGAAAATAATTTGTCCGGCATCCCAAACCACCACATCAGTTGATCGATTATGTGGTAACCCATATCAAGAATGCATCCCCCACCTGACTTCACAAGATCTCCCCTCCAGCCCTCTTCAGGATTTGCAATATTTAATTTGTATACAGCGTTAAAAGAAAACGGTATTCCTAAGGTATCTAGTTTTTCTTTTGCGAATTGATAAAGAGGATTAAACCTTCTCTGAGTACATATAAAGCAATACTTAGTAAATCCTGGAATTTGAAAAAGTTCATCAGCTTCTGCCAAGTTTCTTGCTAGCGGTTTCTCTTTCATAAGATAAATTTCGCGACTTGCTAAAAACTCAACAATTTCGGGATATAAAAAGTGAGGAACTGCAACAATGGCGAAGTCAATATTTACCTTGCTTAACTGTCGGTAATCCGTATGATAGCCTACATTTTTGGACAAACTGGGATATTTTTCTTTAAATCTCTCCAAAGCCTTCAAATCAGGATCACAAACCGCAACAATATCCACATCCCTCCTTCTAAGAAGAGTTGGAATGTGGTCACTGAGATTTTGCAAACCTAAACCTATGACAGCAGCTTTTAATTTCTTATTCATAAAAAAAATTAAATGCGTATCTGGTACGCATTTTCGGAATTTTACATAGTCTTTTACTCTACGTCAAGTATTAATGTATTTGTGTTCGTGGTTTCAACATCTATATCTCAATAATACAAAATATTGTACAGCCTATAAGTTTATTTTATCTCGCAACGATAATTCAAATAGAATTGCGAAACAAAAAAACCTCCTTAATGGAGGTTTATAATGTGCTATTTAGTACACACAAAACAACCTCCTATGCAAGGAGGATGTACGTAAAAATAACTAAATTATTTAATTTCATTTTTTTAGATTTGTGAACTATAACTTACTATAAGATATATGTCAATCGTTGAATGATATTGTCTAAATATACTATCAGTTTGTGTAGAAACAAACTTTAATTTATCAGCAATAATTTGTCAACCGGGAAAAATTGCAGCTTAATTATTTTTGGATAGTGAACCTGCACCGAAATATGATAAAATACGCCCAATGACTAAGATAACTCCTAATTTAACAGCAGATGGAATTAATGCGCAGGAAAGGTCAGCTAGAATGGAACGAGTAAGGGCTTTACAGCAAGAAAGGATAAAACTAGAAGAAAGTGCAGCCTTTCAGAAACAGGTAGATGCACATGCAAGAAGAATAGTAGATTCTCTTTCACTTTATTATGGTCAGATGAGCGAAATACAAATATTCCCTCCAATTACATTTGGATCCAAAGAAAGAGAATTTTAAAAATTCACACTTGTATTTTTTACCACCAATTCATATAATACCTAAAGTCCTAAGACAGCAAGTGGTGAGTGAAGTCGAACCATAAACCTTGCCGAGGAGTCTCAATAGTAGCTTGTAGAATGTAGCAAGTAGCAAGACGCCTCGTGCGTCTTTTTTTGTCGAAGACACGCAAAGCATTCAAATGAAAAAAGCAGAAAAACCATTTTTTGTTCAAAACTTAACCCAAGAGATCAAAAATGCTACCTCTGTGGTTCTTATCGACCACACTGGTCTAACGGTAGCAATGCAGCAGGATCTCAAAAAGCGCCTTAAAGAAGTTGGAGCAAGCATGAGCGTCATTAAAAACACTCTTTTCAAGCTTGCCGGAAAAGAGGCTAAAGTACCCAATGAGACTCTTTCCGATATGGTTCTAACAGGTCCTACCGCGGTTGTTATCACCGAAAGCGATCCTATTGCGCCCCTTCAAATCTTGGCCAAATTTGCAAAAGAGTTCGAGCTTCCTCGTTTTAAAGTCGGAATAGTGGAAGGAAAGTTCCAAGAAAAAGCTACTTTAGAAAAACTCTCAATATTACCTAGTAAAGAAACTTTATACTCGCAAACAGTTGGAGCTCTGTCGTCTCCTATGTATGGATTAGTAGGAACGCTACAAGGAAACTTACAAAAATTAGTATTTGTTCTGAAGACGAAAGCAGAACAAAGTAGTAAGTAAAAGGTAGCAAGTAATTAGGATTAGTGAAATTGCATGCTACCAGCTACAAACTACATGTTACAAAAAAGGTGGTGAATTATAATGACCGATAAAAAGGAAGAAAATAAAGAAGAAAAAGCTGAAACTAAAGTTTCAAAAAGTGTTGAAAAATTGGTTGATGAAATAGCGAAACTCTCTGTAATGGAATTGTCTGAGCTAGTTAATACTTTACAAGACAAACTCGGAGTCACAGCAGCAGTACCCATGGCAACTGCTCCGGCATCAGCACCGGCAGGTGAATCTCCAGCAGCTGGTGGTGAAGCAAGTGCAGGTGGTGGTGCGGCAACACAAACCGTTGTCTTGACAAATGCAGGTGGAAATAAAATTGCAGTTATTAAAGCGTTAAGAGAAATCAATCAAAATTTAGGGTTAAAGGAAGCAAAAGATGCAACTGAAACTGTTCCATTCGAAGTTTTGAAGGATGCTAAAGCTGAAGACGTAAAATCCGCAGCCGACAAACTCAAAGCTGCAGGAGCTACAGTAGAGTTAAAGTAAGAATTTAATCTACGTCACTTTTTTAGAGGATACATGAATATTGTGAAGTCAGTTGGATGATAGTTGGCACGTAAAATTACACGGCGAGTTAGACTCATACAATATTCCAGAATCTCCAAAGAATCGGCATACCATATGTTACTTTTAGTGTCATTTGATGGTTGAGGATAAGCCCCAAGCATATTGAATGCCAACACTTTTTTTGTATTCTCAAACATGATTTTGATATTTTCTTTACGCCACTGAGCATTATTTTCTACATTTGAGTTAAGTACGCCTGAGGCTAAAACAACATCGAATTTCTCCGGAAGCGGTTCAGAAAAATAATCTCTTGCAAAAAACCTGTATTCAGGAAATGTTTTTTTTGCCTCTTCTATAAATTCAGAAACTATATCAACGCCGGTATAAGAAACACCTTCGTAGCGCTTGCGTAAAAACTTCGCCATTTCCCCGAATCCACACCCCACATCTAAAACCGATTTGTTATTAAAATCAATTTCCGCCCAAAATTGACGAAATCTCTGATGTGCAGCACCCTTTTCGTGCCAACATAAACTTCTGGGGTCAACACCGTACTTCTTATATTTTTCCTGATATACTTTTTTAATTTTTTGGCTAGCTGAAAGCATAAATTTTTACAAAGAAGCGAGAAAGTTTAGAATTTCTTTCTCGACTTCGACTCCACAATCCTTTTTAATTAAATTCCAAGAAGGAGCCGCATTTGCCTCTATTACAAAAAGTTTACCGCTATCGTTTTCTTCTAAAATATCAACACCTGCGATATCTAAATTCACCGCATTTGCGCAATTTAGCGCTAGTTCCGAGTATTTTTCTGGTACAGGAATCAAGGCCTCCTTTTTACCCTCTTTGTTATTACTAGTAAAGTGTTTTCGCCATTTCGTAGGCCGAGAAATTGCGCCTATTACTTTTCCTCCAACAACCAACACTCTTATTCTTTGGCTTGCTTTGATTAACTTTTGTGCAAAAAACCGAATTCCCTGCTTTTCTCTTTCTCTAAGCTCGGTTACAAGACTTTCGAGTACTTCTTTGCTTTCAACTAACCAGCTATCCCTTGCCTTTTTCCCAGATGTGCTTTTTATTACGAAAGGAAAACTAAACAGTTTTGGTGCTCTTTCTCTAATTAAAGATAGACTTGCAAAGTATGTTTGAGGCAAAGGAATCCCAGCATTTATAAGCTTTTTCATTTCCATCGCCTTTGAAATCGTTGAAGGAATAAACAAAGCTTGCCTATATACTCTATCTACAATCTTTATCCCTTTTTCCCTTGCATAATTGGTAACCAAACTCGCATCTTCCATTCTTATACCCACCATTCGAATGTAGATTAGGTCGAATTCAGCTAAATCTTTATCTTTAATAGTAATTTGCAACTTTCCACTACCTTCGGTAGATATATATTCAGTATCAGAAAATGAAGCTAAAGTAACATCTAATCCCATCTGTCTAGAGGGTTCGATAAAGGTATCAAGTTTCCGTACAGGTCCCCCAATTAAAATTAATATTTTTGTACTCATTTTTAAATTAATGTTCAACTTTCAAACTCAGTCGGATTTATCAGAAAACCTTCTAAATCGTTTCTACCAACAAGGACTTGGGTAGTGAGCCTTGACCTGTCGGCAACAGATGCAGAAGTTTTTATTTTGCGTCCGGCAATTTTAAAAGTCACTCCTATTACGGCTCGGCTCTCTCGTCCCGAAGCAGATCGATAAGCATAACGTCTTCTCCAAAGAATATTATCGTCCGTTAATAGACCCAGCTCTTCTGCTAGAGTTTTATCAATAGAGGATCTGACAGCTCCCGTATCAATGCGGGCTCTTACAATTATTGCCTTTCTCCTTGAAGAATATACTTTTACTTTTTCAATAGTATTTAGAATTTTAACACCCTCCTCAGCTTTCACTCGATCGGCAAATCGCTCAGCAAACAAAACTTTAGCAATACGTACTCCATGCTCCCCATCATGAACTTCCACATCCTTTATCCTTTCAAGTCTTCTACGTAACCCGGCTCCATTTGCGAGCTGGATTGACAAACCAGGTTGGTAATTCAGCTCAAGAATCATTGGACCCTTTTCAGGGTGCATTACAACGTCGGCGCCGTAGTACCCAAGTTCAGCAGCCTCACCCGCGGCAACCGCCGTTTCAAGAATTTTCGTCCAGGCAGGCAATTTTATTCCGTGAAGTTTACGTTTGGTTTCGGGTTTGTAATGAATATATTCGCCATGCCAATATGCCTTTGTAGTAATTCCAGTCGCTATATCTATTCCGACGGCGATTGCTCCCTGGTGCAAATTTGCCTTTCCACCCGATTCTTTGGTAGGAAGACGGAGCATTGCCATCACCGGAACTTTATTAAAGACAATAACCCTTATGTCCGGCGTCCCACGATAAGTAAATTTACGCAAGGCTTTATGTCTTCCTACATACTCTTCAATGTACGCAATATCCGGCACGTTACCCATAGAAAAGGCTCCTTCCAATATATCCAAAACATGAAGGTTCAAGTCTTCCGCCGATACTTTATTCTTTTGAGTAGTAATCCACTCGTCTTTTGCTTTCACCAGTCTACCCTCAACCTCGCGAAGTGCACGCTTTTTAATTACAATTATTCCCTCTCCGCCTAAGCCCTTATTGGGCTTTAGGGCAAAGGCGTCAGGCAAACTACTCCAATCAAAGCCAACAACATCAACTGGTTTTAAAAATCGAGCGTAAATTTCAGGTACGGGAACTTGCGACTTTTTTAGAGCACGCTTTGTGGCTAGTTTTGAGGTTGCCTTACTTTTACCTGAGGATTTGTTGTATGGGTAGGAGTAGACTTGTGCACGAGCATTAAGTCCCAGAATGTCAGAATATTTGATCATTATCTTTTAATCAATTTTCTAAATCTCCAAAGTTCTAAAAATCTCAATCCTACGTATCGTCCCATCAAGAAGTCAAACACCAAAATTGACAAGATCCATACTTCTGGTTTAAGAAGTGCAAACTCCTGTACAAGCTTTGTGGTTAAAAAGAAATATGACGCCAGTGCTAAAATAAGTGTTTCTGTCGTTAGATTAATAGCAACCCGAGCGCTCTTTCCAAGCTGAACTCTGGAAAAATCCTCCGCAAGTAAAACTAAGATAAGAACAGGAAAAATCGAAACACTCGCTAGCTCTTCCCTTCTGATTATGGGAGCTGCGAATAGAATAAGTAAAATTCCAAAAACTACAAAGTGAAGTATCAAAGCCATGCGAGGCAAGTATTGAAGCTTGAGCTTTAATCTACGCATGGTAATTCGAGCTGTGGTTGAAACAAAAACTATAACCAAGAAAAGTCCAATTCCTACAATCGGACCCGTTGCCACAAATACAACCGATAAGGCCGCTGGCAAAAATATACCAAATCCCCTAAGTCCCACGAGATGGCGAGCACCAGCAATGAGCGCCGCAACCCCAGGAAGCAAAAGTAGTAAAACTATTGTGTTGGGAGGAACCCCTGCGGCTACAGCCCCTCTAATTGCGTACTTTACTGGATTGCTGGGAAAGGGAGATCCTAACTGTTGCTCATCAAGAAGTTTCTTCAAAGGCTCGACCGTTTTAGGTGACTCTACGGTTAAATCGGTTCGGGTTTCTGGTGTAAGAGTAACTCGCTCAATAACGGTTGATGATGCAGTAGCCGAGTCAAACTCGGTTGTTGCAGATTCTATCGCTTCTTGTTCCTCATTTGTCGGGATCAGAGACAACGCGTTTCTTCCAGTTTGTGCAAAAACACTCTGTGTCAGAAAAAGAAAACACAAAAATAGTAAAAATGATATTAAATATTTACGCATGGAAAATACTACCGAAACTGCTTAATTATACTAAAAACTGATTCTAGAAGCTATTGTACTTGTTTTAAAATTTCTATTTAAAGTTATGGCGCTACTTCTCGCCATATAACGTGTTTTGTTGAAAGATATGGAGGCCAGTTGAGTACCAAGTCGGGAGCAAATTGAATAAGCTCGGCGGGGTAAGTGGAGTTGTCGGGAAGATCACGTTGCAAATCAACTCCATCTCTGGCCCCAATTGGTCCGTTACCAATAATGCCCAATCCAGCAAGTATACCTCGTACATATAGTTGTTGGTCTAAATCATTATCTCTAGTTCCTGTCCGTATCTGACCGTCAGCAAAGATAAGGCCTTCCAGATCAACTAACCTGTTTGGATTAGATGCAACTCCTCCAACTTCGGGATCAATCAAGACATTATAATTTGCAATTAAATAAAAGGCGCCTACTCCATCCCCAAATCTAATTTTCGTATTAATTGTCACATCCCCGCTTTCCACAAAAACTATTACTTTACGGTTCGCAAGACTAATAAGTTTGTTAGGTACGTCGTTTGAATCAAGAATCAAAGATCCACCGGTATGCTTAAACCAATAATATCCACCGTAAGAAAATCCTCCATTTTCAAGTGTATTTTCATTCACCGTGGTTTCGATATTAGATAATACTTGACTCGGAATCTTTTTCTCAAAAAAGTCATAACTATAACTGTCTGTATTTAGATATGGAACGTTTTGGGCAACCCAACCTTGTGACGACGGCTCACCACTAGAAAGATTGATTGTACTTCCTGCCGCAGGAATACCCGGATGATTGGTCGGATTATCTCTGATCAAGAATGGAAAGAGCGAGGAAGAAGGAATGGGTGAGTAAATAGATCCAATGCTTGTTGATCCCGACCAAATATCTCCGCCAATAACCTGCCACCAGGGAGGAGGGCCGGCAACATCTCCTGATCCGCTTCCTCCAGTACAGTTATATGGCGGAGCAGGGGGGTCGTCAAGCATTCTTCCGGCAACATCAACCACAATTGTCCCCGGTGTTAATAAACTTAATTTGGCAGAAAAGCCAGTAACATTATCAACATATGTTAAAGCTCCCGGGCTGCAAGGATTGGTATAATTGAGATCATCCGCACAAAGAACTGCAGTTCCTGTTGAGGAGGCATTAATAGTAAAAGTTACCTCATCAACTGTTCCGTTTGCTTGATTTACATTGGGTATAAGCTTGATACTTTGTCCGACACTCATTGCAGGTAAAGGATTTAAAGAAACAGCACAGGAAGGTATAGAAGAGGCTAGACAACTAAAGGCTTCGAAAGGACAGCGTGCACCTGAATAAGGATAAGCTTCACCGGCCCTTATTCCCTGCACGTCCCAGGTATAATTCGAATCAGGGGTTATATTGAAAGACATTGAAGTTGCCGTATTTTCCCTTGCCTGATCTCCACCTCCGGCGTTAAACCAGTCCCATCCCGGATCTTTATTCAATCTCAACATATATCGTACTGCTCCTGCTAATGGGTTCCAACTAAAGTTCACAGAATCGCCTTCGGGAGCGCAAGTTCTTGATATTCCTGAAGGGCATGGAAGGGGTGGAGGGGGTGGCCCACAGTTAAAATGCCACCATACATCCCAAACATCGCCGGAACCACAACGAAATGTCACAGAATTTCCCGGTGTGGGTGGATTAGATTCACAACCCGTTGAATTTTCACAAGTCGTATAGCCCACAGTGCATCCTGCTGGTACGTCAACCCATACGTCCCAGCGGCCGTTTCTGATAGGGCCGCTGGAATATGGGTTATTGGAAATGTCAAAACCATATGCACAATAATCCTCCGGTTCACTGTTCGAAGCCCAACAGCCATGTACGGTTGCACTATTAACTTCAGGGGGTAAAGGAGCTAGGTTTGATACCTTCTGACCTTTGATATTATCACAAGGATTCGGCACTCCACCCCCATCACCCCCCGGCGTCGGTGTCGGCTCACCACCGCCACAACTACACCCACCATAGCAGCAAGCAGCTCCCACATTACAGCTATCCAAATCTCCTTCGTATGCATCAACACACTGAGTTTCAACATACTGACATGTACCACCACCTCCAGAACATCGTCTACCGGGATTGTTGCAACCGCTACCAGAAATAGAACATTCATAAAAATCTTCATATACTCCTAAAGTACAACAGCCTTGTGCGAAAATCTCCTTAATTAACTTCAAACTGAAATTACTTCTTATTTCCTTCAGCAAATCCCAAGGAAAATTATTTATTACTGCAGTACCTTCTAATATTATCCCCAATGGTAGAAAGTCTGAAGTACTTAACTTCCGTAATATTTCAGTTTCCCTAGTAGTAAATACAACATCGGAATACTTTTCCGCTTTATTAATTAATATTCCTTTTATCACAAGATTGTTTAGTAACCTTCGGATAAATAATGGATTATCGTTATTAGTCGATTTAATAAAAGAGTCTGAAAAATATATCGGGATTTTAACTATTTTCTGCGATTCGATTTTACTGGGAGTCCCTATGGCATAAATTAATCTATCACCATCTAATAGTCTAGTTGTATATGGTGCGGAAGTACTTTTAGGATTATATGATAAATTATCCGCGGGTAAAATATCAATAATATATGAAGTGTCCCAAACATTTACACCCAACATCTTAGTCCAATATTCATATGCAAATCTTGACTGACTTGTAAGAGGAACATCCAAATTCGATATATGACTTATTACCTGGATATTGGACATACGCCACCCTATCAGACTAATTTGAGGTAACTGTCCATAGAAAGAGAGTACTATCCCAAATAAGTATATTGCAGATAAAAAAAATAAACTTAATAAAAGTGAAGATACGAGTATTACCCTTTTGATCACATTTCAATTTAACAATTATTTTACGAGGTTGCAAGACTATTTTCAATCTTATTTTGTTATCTGTACATCAGGTATGATTATAGGAGTAACTTGGCTTAAAGAATATTCATCTTCCGGGCGCATTTGCCTTATATCCACTAAATAATTATAAATCAGAAACAACCATTTATCCGCTAAATCATTAGGTAAACGGTTCACTGGGAAATCCCTATCTATACCTTCTTTCTGATTTTTATCGCTGGCTCCCAATACACCTGCAACATAGGAGCTAAAAGGCGTAACGCCGGCATCAACGTATCGTCCAAAAGGCCATTCGGAATCTTCCATAGAATCAAAAGGTTCACCTGAAATAATTGATACGGAATTATCCGGATTTAACTGTACACTCGTCCATAATCCTCCCCCGCCATTCACCGCATTAGCTTCTCCACCGTTCATAATGCCATAACTATATCTACTCCTTCCGGAAACTGTCGCGGTAAAAATTAATCTCGTATTTGAGCTTAATTTTGTAAGCTCATATTCCCCTGTTTGTAAATTATATACCCATGATTTATAGCTAAATATTTCTCCAGACCCATTCCTTTTCATAAAATTCTCAAAGCTTATAAAACTACCAGTCCTTCTGGTATATGCGAACCAGTCGATCATATTTCTTACATCTAACCAATGATCCGTAACACCAGGCCATTTGTCTTCACTGGCAGGTATGTGTCTAAAACCCAAACTTTCCAACGCCGCACCACTTATCCTATAAACCATATTACCAGGCAATTCTTGTTGGTATCCGGCATACCACCAATATTTTTCTAATTTTGAATAATACATAATTATATTTCCATGTCTATCTAAAACTGCCAATGTCCCATCTTCAGGCCATGCCCGAGGATTAAAATCGGTTGGATTATTCTCATCCCAATAAGTATCTGGGAGTTGGTCAGGTAAAAGATATTTAATCCCTTGTATAGGATAGGGTTCATGTCCTTTATCCTCGATTATGTGATGTTGGTAAATTACTCCATTGCCATCTACATAAAAATTCCAATTGAAACCGGACTCTAAAAATGGATTAGTCGCCCATTCACCTGAATATAACTTATAAGAAATAATATTTCCATTTCCATCAACTGCAGAAATTAAGTCGGTTTGTTCGTCAGTTTTTATTCCAGAAACCATTGCCTTCACTACTCTTCCATCTAAAAACTTAAAATCGTTGGGTATAGATTCAATTATTTGAAAATTCTTATCCGATTCTTCAGACGTTTCAGTTGCAGCTTCCTCGCTAGGATTCTCTTGTGCTTCGGCTACTGAATAAAATCCAAGTTGTTCCCATATTGAGTCGCTCGTGTCCGGTGGAATAGCAGTCGGTTGGCCTTCAGCGCCTTCAGAATCGGTCGGTGAGACTAAAAATGATTCTTCTCCTGTAGGTTCAACTAATTTCAAAACTGAACTTCCCGATCCATTCTGGCTTAATATCAGCTTTCTTTGTGTCGTTCTTGGGCCATCGTTATCTAGCTCTACTAAATCCCATTCCATATGTCTATCTTCTACGCTTGAGTTATCTTCATCCAAATCCAATCCGAAAGCCCTCGGATCATTACCCGAATCGGTGTTTTTTATCACCAAAAACCAAAGAGGTTTAACAGGCTCTACTCCTACTCCTACTCCTAACATTAGTTCCAATGAAGAATCCCCTGTTGATTCAAAAACATTACCAGTATCAACTTCAATGAAATTGACTCCTAATCCGACCTTACTTTCATCAAGTTGTAATCCTTCCCACTTGTTTATTTCATTCTGAGCGACTTCACTTGTAAGGTGTTGAGTGGTAGAACTATTCCGATCAGGGTTAGCTACGGTTGGTGTAGTTAGCGATTCCAATACTTCAGTAGGAAGGTCGCTTTTGCCTTGCTGCAAAACTTCTTTTCCAGCCGCATTATTTACTTTACTTTTAATTAGCTCGCCAATTGTCCAAATAGTCTTCTCAATAACTATTTTTGTAGCCAGTAAAGGATTGTTAGTAATATCTCTTATAATAAGTGCCTCTTCATTATTTGGATTGCGGCCAATGGCAACTAAGCGATCATCGGGTGTAACTGCAATATATGACCCAACAAGAAATGTTGCCATGTGTTTCTCGGTCGCATTCCATTCGGGATGGGAATTAATAACCGTAGCGGCAAGTTCGGACAATCCCATTCCGTTTTCGTAAACTGCACCTGATAACTTTGCAACTTCATTCACTGGTTTTGCAAGCGATGGTGGTATTAGTAGATCTAAATTTTCTTGGTAAAAAGTTAGTAAGGATGTCTCTTTTCCTTGAGGACTATTCTGGGCAGAAATTAAATTTCTATTTGCAATTGATTCAGATGAATTTGGTGTGAAAATATTTCCTGCAACAAATGAGCCAGCAACGACAAGATTACCTACTACTTGGGGTAATGAGATATCGGGTTCTTTAAAAGGTGTAATTATATCAGGACTGGCTGTTTGACTAACAAACTTGGGACCATAATCACCAACTTCTGATAATGAACTATAAAATAAACTCTCGCCAATAATAGTGGTAAAGGCGATACTGGGCGGGAGTTGGAATCTCTGATTTCTGTCAAACCTGAATTCTATTTCTTCGATTCTGGGCCTTGGACTTATGCCTCTACCTTTTTCTCGATCTGTTTGAGAAATTGAAATACTTACAATATTTGGGTCCTGATCTAATAACTCTAGTACCCTGTTATCCGACTCGGCAGCAGTAAATGACTGTCCTATCAAACTTAAATAATGTTCAAGGGGATTAACTGGCTCACTTTCAACTCCTACACTGGATAACCTTAATCTCGATGGGTTATTTCCTAAACCAACTTCTACAATATTCTTATCTCTTTCTTGAGTTAAAGACATATTTTTAACCTAGAAAAAACCCTCCGATTTGGAGGGTTAAACTAAACGGTTTTTGAAAAACCTGCTGATTTAGAGAATAATTCTAATAATGCTAAGTTAAACATTTAAGCCTTACTTAGGTCTATATTTTACAACTATAAGTCAAAAAAATCAAGCATGATACTGTATTGCCAAGAAGATTCGGAACCTTGCAGAAAATTATTCTATCAGAAGTATTTTTCCTGAAAATTTTCTTTTACTACTATTTTCCTCTAGTTCATAACTGAAGCTATCGCCGACCTTTTTACCAATTAGTGCTAAACCTAGCGGTGAATCTTTAGATATAAAAAGAAATCTGGTTAAACTTACCGCATTGTCAACTAAATAGAATTCAAGAGTACTTTTATCCTCATATTCAATCTCTATAAAGCTTTCGGGTTCGGCAACTTGAGAAACCCCATCTTTGGCGGAACTAATTTCCAGCTTCAATTCCTCAAGTCGGTTAACATATGATTGGGCCAAGGAAGCAGCATTTTGAGCATGATACTTATCGCCAGATTGTGAAGGACCTGTCACTATAAATTTTGAGGCCTCGTCGGTTTTTTTCGCATTTTCTTTTGCCTTTTGAATCTCTACTTCCAAAAAGACAAGTAACTCGTTTATCCTTTCTTTAGTCATACTTTGAATAAATTATACTTCTTTTATGAAGTTTACAACCAGTTGTAAAATATCCGCTACAAGCTCCGCGGAGCCACCCAAAAGTGAAACTCAAAGCAGGATATTGAAATAGCTTCTAATCAGCTTTTTCTTGAATTCCAAGAAGCCAAAGAACTGCCTCTTTTTTACAACGCTTTAGTGGTGCCAAGAAAGAGGCTATTCCTCTTTCGCTTGTATTCCAAGCAACCATAAAACTGCCTCTTTCTTATAGCGTCGATCTCCACGGGAATTTATACGAATTGCAGGAAGCTTACCCCTTTTACCCCAACGTTTAATGGTCAAAGGAGATACTCGAAGAAGCTCAGCTACTTCCTTTACAGTAAGAAGATCAGGAAGATCAATCAGCTTTAGTTTAATATCCTTCACTTTTTTCTCAGCCATATAAAAGAGTCGTTAGTTTTCAGAAAAATACACTTTGTTATAGTTGCAAGCCTAAATTAATACTAAGCTAATCACAAAGTATCAAACAGGAACATCTATGTCAATAGAGAAATCGCGCTTTAACGATTCAACTTGTGAAGATATACTTTTAGAGGAAAGGAAGGAAAAGCACTGAATACTCTTTTGGGCTTTTGATTACTAAAGATTAGTCTCCAGAGCCACTCAAGTCCTGATTCAGAAACCCAATTAGGAGGTATACTCTTTTTACCTGACACATAGTCGAATGTGCCACCAATGACCATTGCTCCACCATAATTTAGTTTTTGGCGGTAACGGTACAACCACTTCTCCTGTAACGGTGCGCCAAAGCCAATAAACAAAAGTTCAGGATTTAGTTTATTAATTTTGTCTATGGTCGCATTCTCAACTATCCGGTCCTTTTTAGTCCTAGGATTAGCATCTTGATCAAGGTTCGGTCCAGTAGCTGCAAATAAATTCACATTCTTATAATTTTTCGAAAGAATATCTGCGGCCTTCTGAGCACTCCTCAGTTCGTCGCCCACAAGAAATACTCTCCACCCTTTTTTATTTGCCAATTTAATAAGTTCGTAAAACAAATCGCGTCCCCGAATGACTTGAAGACTACTTTCTACCCATTTACGATCAAAAAAAATAGAGAATCCGACACCAAGCCCTTGTGCAAAATATAAAAAAGGCCGCAAGACGTAAGAATCTGTAGAAGGTAGCATAAGAAATTTATGCGCGGCAACAAGGCCGACACCGTCTGGAATAGAAATATCGGCTGAATTTAGTATTTTCTTAAAAACTTCATCTGTTTGAGCACGCATCACCTGTTCCGGATTGGGAGTTACAATAAAAAACTTCCTCCTAGAAGTCAATCTTGAACGTACAAATCTTAGCAGTGAGGCGGTCGAACTGCTATCAATCCGAACATTTAGTATTTTTAGGCTATTAAGGGCCGTTTTATTCATTATCCTAGTCGTATCTTCTTGTAAATTTCGGTAAAGATTATATTTTAAAAAAATAAACCCATAAATTATATTAAGTCAAAGGTACAATTGCTTTAAACTCTTAACCTTTGCCAATCTTAGATTTATTACTTATTATACTACAGGATTAACTGTTAAAACTCTCTAGTTAGAAAAATGCACAATTTGTTCAAAAAATTATCTCAATCGGTGATTTCAATATTTATATAGTTATCCTCAAAGTGTCCTCAATAATTTATAATAAATATATAATAATTATGAGATTAAATTTTTTATCTTTTAGTGATAACGCTTCTTTTCCATAATTCAATATTTTCCATTACAACTCCAGTTCCTCTGACTACACATAGTAATGAGTCTTCAGCGACATGAGCCGGAACTCCTGTTTCTTCAGTTACCAACCGATCAAAATTCCGCAAAATACTCGTTCCACCACTCATGACGATTCCTTTATCGATAATATCGGCTGCCAATTCGGGGGGTGTATCCTCAAGAACTCCTTTAACGCAACCTATTATCTGCATTAGCGTAGGCCTAATTGCCTCTGTGACTTCACTTGAAGTAATCACAACACTCCGGGGCAAGCCAAAAACTAAATCCCTTCCCGACAATTCCATTTTTTCTTCTTTTGGAAGCTTTATGGCAGAACCAATCTTAATTTTTAGCCCTTCGGCTGTCTGATCTCCGACAATAAGACTGTGCTTTTTCTTCAAGTAATCCTGAATAGCTTCATCTATTTTATTACCAGCAACCCTTACGGATTTATGTACCACAACTCCTCCTAGTGAGATTACGGCTGCTTCCGAGCTTCCACCTCCAATATCCACAATCATGTGTCCGGATGGGGCAGATACAGGAATGCCGGCGCCGATTGCCGCAGCAAGCGGTTCATCTATGAGATATGCGTGAGAAGCCCCCGCAGAAAGAGTAGCATCGAGTGCGGCGCGCCTTTCAACCTGAGTACAGCCTGCCGGTACACAAATCATAACATCAGGTCGAAATATTTGAACCCGTCCTACAACTTTACCGATAAAGTAGCGAAGCATTGCCTCGGTCACTTGGTAGTCCGCAATTACTCCCTCTCTCATAGGACGCGAGGCAATAAGTGATTCCGGAGTACGACCCAGCATTCTTTTTGCTTCTTCCCCAACTGCAACTACACGACTATCTTCTGATGAAATCGCAACGACAGTTGGCTCATTGGCAACTATCCCCTCTCCCGCAACCCACACCAAAGTATTTGCAGTCCCCAAATCAATCGCGATGCGTTTACGTAACATAAAATATATTTCTCCGCTTGCCCCGAAGACTCGCTCTTGCGAGGCATGAACGTAGAACATGCGAGCAAGTAAGAGTTCTTCTGGGGCCATTATATGGTGGTCACGCAACTTCAACAAGTCCCAGCTAGATAGTTTCTTAGGAACATCTAGCGGGACCCCATGAGATGCGGTAAGTACTATCTCATCGGGGAGGAAAAGAAATCCAATTTGCAGTATAATTCTAATCAATGGTCAAGATACGCCTTTTACTTCTTTTTCTTACTATTTTGGTTGTCGGTGTCGTCGGTACAATAGCTTTTCAATATGCTAGAGGTTATAGGTTAAATCAGGAAACTTTAGAATTTTCGCCGAATGGCCTTTTCGTCATAAAATCCGATCCTGACGCAGCACAGGTGTTTGTCGACGGTACATTAAAAGCCGCCACAAACGCAAACTTTCCGCTTCTCCCTGGAACCTACGACATCTCCGTTCGTAAGGACGGCTACATCTCATGGACTAAACGCCTGACCTTTAAAGCCGAAGATGTCACGGAAGCAACAGCACACCTTTTCCGAATTGCCCCTTCTTTATCAACAACAACATTTTCCGGAGTTGAAGCGCCCTTACTTTCTCCTGATTTAGCAAAACTATCATACGTTGTACCGATTAACCAAAATAATCAGGATGCCGAGGGTTTATGGATCATGGAAACTCTAAATTTACCACTTGGATTTGCCAGAGAACCAAGAAGAATTACAGACGGAAATTTATTAGGATCAAGCTGGGTATTTTCTCCTGACACAAGAGAGATTCTTCTCACAACAACTACCGGTGTATTTTTGCTTGATACAAGCTCTTTTACTCCCCAATCTCAAAGGGTTAATGTCTCTGCACAAAGATTGGAAATTTTAAACGAATGGGAGAAAGAACTGGCAAAGCGCCTTGCTGCACAAATGAGGAAACTGCCGGATGAAATACAAGATATTTTATCACGCAAAGCCTCAAATATCGTTTTTTCACCTGATAAAGATATGGTTTCGTATACGGCAAGTGGAAGCGCCACAATTCCTAATAAACTCATACCTGAGCTCCCGGGTTCTTCTACCCAACCAGAGGATCGTGGACTAAAGAGCGGTTTTACTTATGTCTATGACATCGAGGAGGATAGAAACTTTCTTATTGACAAGAAGGAAATTGTACTTCTAGGAAGCTTGCATTACGTAGATGAAGGAAAACCTATAAATTGGAACACATTAGTTGAGGAAACCAAACGAACGATGTCTTGGTACCCAACATCGCGGCATCTTATCGTTGCTGAAGAAGGTAAAATCACAATTGCCGATTATGACGGTACTAATCGACAAGTGGTATATTCGGGAGCATATGTTGTACCACACGCTTATCCAACCCTTTCTCTTGATCGACTTCTTATTCTGACTAATCTTGGAGCAAACTCATCTCCCCCAAATCTTTATTCTTTGGGAATTAAATAGTGACAAATTTAACTTGGATTTTTCTTTCAATTTTCGCAGGATTATCCGATATTGGATTTAACTACTACAGCAGACACCTTTTAAAAGACAAAGAGACTGCTGTGAGTATGACCTGGTGGTTTTCTAGCGCACGAATGTTAATTTTCCTTCCCCTCTTCTTGAAAGATATAAGACTCGCAACTGATCTTAATAACCATATCTTCCTTCTTATCATAGGAGCCGTAAATACCCTTAATGTGTATCTTTTTATGCTCATGCACGTCAATACCCATCTTTCCGTATCTACTATCCTTGTCCGTTTAAGAATTATATTTGTACCGCTTTTATCGGCTCTCATTTTAGGAGAAATTCTCGTGTTTAAAGATTACATTGGTATAATAATTATATTTATTGCAGTAGCAATTGTTTCAGCCCCCCAAAAACAAATCTTGGACAACAAGTATCTCTATGCACTGATTTTTTCTTTTACAACCAGCGTCATAACAATACTAATGAAGATTCTATCCAATTTAACTCCCACTCACACGATCATATTCGCAATGAGCCTTCCTACAGTTGTCCTTTTACCTTTCATGACCAAAAAGCCAAAAGATCTTGTTGTTAATCTAACCAAGAATTTATATTTAAAAGCCATTGTAACGCTTTTTAGTATTTTATTAGTTTATCTTTTAGTATGGGCTTTTGAATACGGAGGGCCCGTTGCGAAGGTAAACGCAATATTTCAAAGCATGGCAATCTTTTCAGTTCCTCTTGGGATAATATTTTTAAAAGAAAGTGATTCTCTCCGAGAAAAAATCCTGGGAAGCATATTGGCCATCTTGGGAATAGCGCTTCTTGTGTGATAATATATTATAAATACGCCCCTGTAGCTCAACGGACAGAGCAGACCCGTCCTAAGGGTAAAATGAGGGTTCAATTCCCCCCAGGGGCACTTAAAAAGAATTACTATCAATATCAAAATATTTTATAATAGTCCTAATATATATCTCAACTACCTTTGGAATCGAGGAAATCTCGATATATTCATCATAAGAATGTACGTTTTCACCCATCGGTCCAAAGACAACTGTTGGGATATTAGATTCGTTTAAGAGATTTCCGACGTGGGCGGGCCCGCTTGCAGTCAAATACATTTTTCTATTTAAGACAACCTGGCAACTCTGACCAATCAACTCAACTATTTTCCCTTTAGGATTAACCATATAAGCCTGCTGTCCAACCATATACTGTACATCGATCTTAAAATTCTTATCTCTAACTTTGATTTTATCTATTATTTTTGCAAGATCTTCGTCAAGTCTGTCCTTGCTAATTTCTGGTGTTGTTCTTACATCAAGCCAGGCAGAGCAAGAATCGGGCACCATATTAATAGCTCTCCCCCCTTCAATTTTTGAGAAAGTCAGCCTCCCACCAAATGAAAAAAGTGAGCCTAATGGCTTGGGGAATTCGTAACTTTCAACCTCATTAATAAACTTAGTCATCTTAGAAATCGCATTTATTCCTGGTTTATAACGACTCCCAGTGTGAACCGCCTCCCCATGAATTGTAAAACAATATCTATGGTAACCTCTTGCTCCCACCAAAATGTCTTTCATATCTCCCGCATAGCCGACAATTCCTGCCGTAACAGGAAGGCCCCTTTTTAAAACCAACTTCATACCGGCAAAGCTTCCGTCTTGCTCTCCACCGTCAAAAACAACCTCAATTCTTAACTTTTCCTCATCGAAAAATTTTCTAAAAAATAAAATTGTATACATCATCGCTACTATACCAGCTTTGCAATCCGCCGTACCTCTGCCATACATTTTTCCCTTTCTAATTACCCCATCAAAAGGAGGGTAGGTCCACTTGACTAAATCACCAGGTGGTAGTGTATCTAAAGGAGAATCAAGCAATATCCCATCATCAGCTAATCCATATGAAGCTCTAACCGCAACTTCACTACCTTCTTCATAGACGTTACTTCTTATACCCCATTTATCAAACTTATGCTTAATAAGATTGGCCAGTTTCGCTTCCTGTCCAACTTCGCTTGCAACAGATGGCCGAGAAACCATTTTTTGTAAAGTACTTATCATTTCTACCTTCACGTCTTTTAAAAACATGCTTATGGTTTTTTCGAGATAATCTTCATCTCTTCCTTTGCCCAAATAACTTTCTATCTCCACTTCCGATACCAAGTGTCTTCTTCCAACCCTTTGGCTTTTCAGCTTTCCTCTTTTAATTTCTCGCAATAGTGTCCGCGTGCTAACTTTGAGCCTCTTTGAAATATCATCAAGCGTGTATTTGTTCTCCATGCCTGTCGCCATTGTACATTAGTGTCATCTTTTCAATCAAGACTCTAAAATTTTCAATTTATATTAACTAAATTGTAATTATTAGGCATAGATAGTATATTGAAAAAAGTGCTACTATTAATTTATGTCGCTAGTTAATATCATATTACCTTCACTAGGATCGGTTGTGCTCATTTTTATCTACTCCATCATTATAATTAAGCGTGCCCAAAAGATGGTATTTTTGTATGCAGACGTGGAGCAAAAGAAAACCTATCTAGATGAAGTGGAAAAATTATGGTGGAGCTTGAGCATGGCAATTCTACTTTTTGTTATGCTTACTTTTGCTATACTAATTTCCTCTGCAACAAATATATTAGGATTAAAAGAAGCTCTAGGCACGGCATTTATACTTTGGGTGCTTTTGGCGATAATCGGCAAGAGGATGACTTCCTAACCCTTTCTTCTCCAAACTGGATTTGCCCAATCCAATTCATTTCGCTTTTTACCCAATTTCCATAAAACGTCGTGGATTTGTTTTTGCATATCTGCTACACGTTGATTTTGAATCTCGACGCCGAAAACATCACCTTCATCCCAATATGAATAGGCAACGATGTCATTATAGATATCGATATTTTGATTTATCTTGACAATCTTTTCCGAAATATAGCGAGCGTTCCAAAAACTCCAATCCCCTGCCGGCTTTATACCTTTCGTTTTCATCCAATTTTTTTTATATAAAATGTATTGATCAGAGTAAAGGTCATGTACTTTAAACTTTTTAGCTATCATCTCGCGATTTATATCCAAAGTAAACTTGTCTCCGACTATATCGTTCCAGAATCGATATGAACAAGTTCTAAATAATCCTTTTGACCGAGTTATATGCCAAATCATCTGCTTCATCCCCTCAATCCCACGATAGTAAACTACATTCACACCTGGTAAAAAGTCTTTTGAATAATCTTTAACTGCTTCGGAAAATATAGGAAATGTTTCATTTAGGTTGAGTGCTTTTGATTGTTTTTCCCTAACTAACAGCTCAATCGTGTATAAATCAACCGCTTTGACAGTTTTCCTTTTGTATGCCGGAACTTCTTCAACTATTCCCTTTTCAACAAAGTCGTCAATAAGTCGATAGAGTTTTGTGCGCTCAATACCACTATCTTTAGAAATTTTCAGAAGGGTCGATGGTCCGTTCTTAATAAGTGCTATATATATTTTTATAGCTTCACTTGAATAACCCAGCTGCTCTAAATAATCACTAATAATCTTTGTTCTTAAATCAGTTTCTTGTGAGATAGTGTTCATTTTTTACACAACAATTTTACATAATTAGATAATTTCTGTAAAGTCCTCGAGGTCTATGGAAAATACAATCTCGGGCTTTAGACAAAAGAAACTAGACGGTTTGGCTCGAAAAATCATCGGGCAAAATCAACTGGTTACGCTGGCAACGGCAGATATGCAGGGAAACCCTTGGATTTCTCCAGTTGTCTATTCCTATGACAAAAAGTGGAACTTGTATTTTGTATCCATACCAAGTTCTAAACACTGTCAAAATATAAGGTTAAACGGTAAAGGAGCTTGTGCAATCTTTGATTCTCGACAAGCTTGGGGTACTAGCACTGGACTACAGATCGAAGCCAAAATTGAAGAACTTTCATTTAAAGACACCTTAAAAGCGGGCAAGTGTTATATTTCCCGTAAGTATCCGTATGCAAATTCCGACCCAAAAGTAGTGGTTGACTTTGTTCAGAAATATCTAGCCAGGAAAAAAATATACAGATTCTACAAAATTACTCCGAAAGTTGTTTGGATGAATGACCCAAACTCAAAAATTGATATTAGGGTCAAAGTAAATTTGAACGGATAGAAAATATCTTATACTTCAACAACCACCGTCAGTTCACCTTTTACCTTTTCTTTTTTGAGACTTGCAATTACATCTTTGATTTTCCCTCGATATAAAGTCTCGTATAATTTTGTAAGTTCGCGTGCTATAAAAACTCGTGTGTAGCTTCCAAAAGCTCCTTCTAAAGTCTCAAGAGTTTTTAAAATGCGATGTGGAGATTCGTAAAATGCGAAAGTAATTTTTCCCTCTTTCAACCATTTAAAAAGTTTCTCCTTTTTCTTTTTAGGTAAAAAGCCAATAAAGACAAATTTGTCTGCTCGAAAACCTGAAACGGAAAGTGCGGTTGTAATAGCCGAAGCTCCCGGAATAGGAATAATTTTTAATTCGGGTTTGTATGAAAGTAAATAGTCGATAAGCTCATTTCCGGGATCTGAAATGCCCGGAGTACCTGCATCGGTTACAAGTGCGATATTCTTGCCTTGTAACAGATAATTTAATATTTCAAGTTTCTTTTCTTCTCCTGAGTGCTGGTGATAGCTAATTAGCTGTGGGTGGTGAGCAGTCAGTTTTGACTTGAAAAAAAACACAAAATCTAATAATTTCTTTGTAACCCTTGTGTCTTCGGCCAATACTATATCTACCTCTTTTAATATCTCAATGGCTCGTAATGTAACATCTTCAAGGTTTCCGATTGGTGTCGCGATGATATATAGAGTCCCCAACATTTGCTATAATTGTAACAGATATTGACGGAGAGTAGGTCATCGGTAGACCGCTCGGTTCGGGTCCGAGAGGCAGAGGGTTCAATTCCCTCCTCTCCGACAGATAAATCTGTCGGTCCCCGGAAAGTAACCAATTTGCTTACAAATTGTCGAATCCGGGCACTCCGACCAAATACCATTTGACAAGAAATTTAAGGTAACTTAATCTGAAGAATGGGTATTCAAGCTCCAACACGTTCTCAAGAAATGCAATTAATCTTAAGCTCTCTCGTGAGTTACAATCGCCCGGTTTATCTTCTTCTCACATTTGCAGTCTCATTTGTAGTCGTATATTTCCTATCAAAGAAAAACATTCTCTGGGCAATACTTGGGGCAATACTTATTACTTCTCTAGAAGCCTTCTATTTTGCAACAACTTTCGTCTCAAATGTAAGATATTAGAAGTAATCTTCTGGGTAAAATCTATTCGTTAAAGCTTAATATAAAGAAAAACCATCTAGGGCTTGAATAACGTTACCAGCAACTCTGTTACAGTAAAATTACCATCTGTCCTTGAAGTATCCACAGTTTCTTGTTTTGTAATGCTAATTGGTACTAGACTTAAGTCAACAGAATTTCCACTAGCATCAGTACATTGGAGTCCCACTTCTCTGCTCCCTGGGTTAAATTCTCTACAATTAAATATATCTCCTGATTCGGAAACTGTAGTAAATTCGGTGTTTACACCATCTACTGGATTGATACGTAATGTTTCTTCTTTTAATTCAATACCTGCAAGTTCTTGCTCTTGGCTAGTTCCAGTACTTACATCAAAATCTCCACCTGTATGAATTACATTTTCGTCACCTGGATCAGTACCCCCAGAATTACTTGCGGTTGTGGATTTATTTTTTGCCTCCTCTATCTCCCTAGCCCTTTCTAACAATTCGTCTTCAAGTGGAGAACAACCAGGAAGATATTCAGCGGTTTTTACTAATAAAGCCGCCGTGGGCGTGAATCTAGCAACAGCTCCAACCGTCGCAATAGATCTTTGCATAAAATCTCTTCTTCCCTGATCATAGGGAGCATCCACTACCCTTCTGACTCCAGGAATTTTCAAAACAATTTTTTCTAGTAATCTTTCTTGCATACGCTTATATTATACTACGCGAATTCCATAATTAAAGATTTTAGTTATACATTAACTCCCCGCAATAGGCGGAGGCGTTTCTTTTATTGCAGCACTAACTATATTTCCTACAACTTTGTACTCGCTTAAACGATGGTCTGCATACTTTTTTGAGCTACCTTCTTTTAGCATTGCCTCTTTGGCCATTCCAACTAAACCAGGTACATCAATGTCTGCAGGAGTAGGTTCAATTGCATGTCCTAAAACCTTTTCTACTTGCTTCCAAGTAACTGTTTCTCTAATTTCAGGTGTTGGTTTTTCTAAATCTGAACGCACGGCATCTGGGGGAAGATTAAATACTTTATCAAATTTTACTATTGCGTCTATAACTGGAACACTTTTGGTCTTAGGATCCTCCAATAGAAGAAGCCCTGTTTGTCTCATTGGAATCCATGTTAGCTTAGATACTGCCGCCTGTAGACCCGCTCTAACGGATCTGCCCACACCCGCATTCCAATCTGCAAAGATACATCCAAGTCTGAGTTTTTCATCGGGAATATCCTTGTAATACTGTAAAATGTCTTTAAGCATGCTGGCTCCGTAGTACAAACCTTCATCTAAAGAATTTAGTTTTTGTAAAGCCTCTTTTTCGCTGATTCCTTCCAATTCCATAACATAGTTAAAATTTACTTCCATGGGGCCACCAGTCCACTGTTTTTTTAAAGTATCAAAGGATGTTTCAGGCGGAGTCGGAAGTTGACCATATACGGGTGGCACTTCTCTAAAACCACTCGATGCTCTGATAAGTGTAAGTGCAATTCCTAGATTTTCTGGAGTTTGAGAAAGATTAGCCCGCGAAAATCCGCTTCTAATTGCATTTGCCCACTTTTCCGGATCTGCCGTCCAATCTGTATCTGGAAACTCACCCTGCATTTCTCTTATTATATTTGCAAGCGGATCTTTAAATTTCTCTGGAGTAGCAAGTGCCAAAGCACGTGCGCCCCTTTCTACAGTACGAGCAGCTGCTGTCGATCCAGCAATTCCCACCGCCCCTAATCCAGCAACCTGTAGAAATTGTCTTCTATTAAGAGGTTTTATTCCTGATTTAGATTCAATTTTAGCTTTCTTTGATTTAGATTCCTTTGTCGGAGCAATCGATCCATCATCAAATGTTTCATCCATATATTTTATTGTAACTTATGTGTAGAGTTTACAAACCTAATACCTCAACCATTTGCTTAATGAATGCTACAACAACTGGAGGGGCAAGAAGACTGTAGCATTCTACTCCATTGTCATCTTTTACAGTCCACGGCTTTTCTATTACTTTTACTTTCTTTGCTTTTGCATCCCATTTCAATACATATTCAGGAGTAAGTTCGTAGTCGTCAAAATATTTTTCAGCCTCACTTATCGGTACATGATTCCGAAGTAAAATCTTCGGAACACCATGAAGTTTAAATGCGGTTTTTATCAGCTCCTCGTCATTCATTAACCGCTCACGTATCGGCTCAAGTCCTTTCTCATCACCTTCTTTACGAACCATCCGTGCTCCTTTGCAAGTTGGATTATCGCAGATTAAATAAAATTCTTTGTTCTTAGAATCGTACTCAATTTTACTTGTTATCAAAAGTTTTATATTTCTCGAAGTCTGACAAACTGGACACACCACTCGGTACTTCATCCTCTCATCGATAACTGATTCGGGAATATCGATTAGAACAAAAAAGTCGGGGTCTTGCCTGTAATTGATAATGTCTCTGAAATAAAGAGAATACGAAACCTGATCCATTGCCCTGGGTAATCCGTCGATAAAGATTGCTTTCCCCTGAAGCTCATCAATATGAGCCTTCAAAAGTGCCAAAATAAATTCAGTGGGAAGCAATTTTGTAGTCGAACGACTGGACAGAGATTTGACAATTGTCTCAAAAGAAACATAGCCTCTATAGTAATTTTTCAAACGTTCAAATCTCTTAGTATTTTTAAAAGTATTCCAATCGTCTGTCTCGCGAACCAAATCTCCGACAGACACATGGGCAATTTTATCTTCACCGAAGATTTCCATCAGAAGTTTTGAATAAGTTCCCTTACCAGAAGATTTCTTACCCAAAAAATAAGCAATAAAAGTATTTCCTTTATTCAGAAATTTTTCTATCGACTTTATTTCATCGCCGACTTTAGCCTGAAAATATTTCTTGCGGCCTTGGGGACTTTCGATATCAAATTTTCTGGTTAAACCATGCCTGCCGGCAGGCATATCCCTGACCTTTGTACCGATAATTGGAAATTCCAAACTTTTCATTTCGACAGTATTTTACTAAATTGTTTATCGTTTTTGTAAGGGCCAATGATAGCAAGATTTAATTTTTCAGGAACAAAGATCTCTTTTGCGGCTCTTTCAAGTTCTTCCAAATGAACATCATCAACCTTTTTGAAAAATTCCTCGGGAGTATCTATTTCAGGTAGAAACAAAGCTCTTTGGCCAAAAAACTCATTTACTTCAATCGTATCTTCCAAAGATAGTGCGGTCCGACCTTTTACAAACTCTTTTGCCTTTTTGAGCTCCTTTTCCTTAAGAGGATATTTACCCATGGCGATTCCATAAGACTGGTCAAGAATAACTTTAATCACCTTAGAAATATTTTTAGGATTAATTCCCGCGTATGTACCGAAAACTCCCGTATCTACAAAACGCGAGATTGAAGATCCTACCGCATAAGCCAATCCTCTTTTCTCTCTTATCTCTGTAAAAAGTCGTGAGCTCATGCCCCTTCCCAATATTACAGATAACAATCCTTCTGCATAGCGTCGAGAGTGTATACGATTGTATCCATAAAAACCTAAAATTAAGTGTGCTTGCTCTGTGTCTTTAAACTCGACTTTTACTCCAGGTTTTTTAATCGACGGAGTAAATTTTTTGGCTTCCTCTTTTGTACCACTTTCAAGAGCACCAAAATATTTATCAGCTATATGTATAATCTTATCTTCATGGATATTTCCGGAAACCGTTAAAACCATATTTTTTGCCTTGTAATGTAATTGCCGATAATTTTCAAAGTCGTCCCTTGTTATTGCCCTCACAGTATCTACCGATCCGATAACGTCTCTTCCAAGGGAATTCCCAGCAAAAGTAAGATTAGTAAAAATATCTCCTATTCTTTCCATAGGATTATCTTTATGCATCGAAATTTCTTCCAAAATGACACCCTTTTCGCGTTTAATGTCGGGTAATTTTAATAGTGGATTAAGAACGATATCTGTTAAGATTTCAAATGACCGCTCAACTTGGGAGGCTTGTGATTTAATGTAAAAATCCGTCCACTCATGGGAAGTCCCTGCATTACTTTCTGCTCCGATTGAATCAACCGCCAGCGATACCGCACGTGCTGAAGGGAATTTTTTACTTCCTTTAAATACCATGTGCTCTAAAAAGTGTGATACTCCTGCTTGTTTTTCTTCTTCGAAACGTGATCCGACTCCTACCCAAAGGGTGACAGCAGCCGACTCAAGAGTCGGTATTGGTACAGTAATAACCCGAAGTCCGTTTTTGAGAGCTGTAAGCTTATAATCCATTGAAAAAGAAAATCGCCACTCTGGGCGTTTGTGCTACTATTGTAATACAACCCCACCTAAAATGACAAAGGTAAATCCGTATCCCAAACACGCTCTCGATAAACATATCGTCCCTTTTGAATTAACGTTTCATAAACAGGATTCAGTAGAAAAAGCTCTTTCGGTAATCCAAGGTAAGATTGGTAGTTGGCCAAATACTGAAAGCATTTATGTTATAGACAAAGAAAACATGCTTATAGGCGATGTAGAATTTAAAAAGCTCCTGGCGGCTCCCCCCAAAGAAATTCTCGAAAAAATTATGGAAAGAAACTTCGAAGTTTTAACAGATCACTCTCATCAAGAGACGGCTATAAAGCTAGCAGTCAAAAAGGGTGCTGTATCCATACCCATAACTGACCAAAATGGACATTTTTTGGGAATTATTGATGCAGGACAAATTTTCAAAATAATGCACGAAGAACACCTTGAAGAACTCATGAAATTTTCCGGCATCTTATCAACAGAGGGTTTTTTGGACGTATTTAAAAATAGATTTTCTCAAATAGTCAAAGCCAGACTTCCTTGGTTAATTTTAGGACTTCTGGGAGGAATAGCCGCAACAATGATAGTCAAGCGCTATGAATTGGTTCTCGAAAAAGAAATAGCCTTAGCTTTTTTTATACCAGTAATTGTTTATATGAACGACGCGGTTGGAACTCAATCCGAAACAATATTTGTAAGATACGCTGCTTTAGAAAAAGTTAACCTTGCAAAATATCTTTTTAAGGAAGCTCAGGTTGCTGTTTCAATTGGGTTAGTTATTTCTTTTCTAATTTCAATATTTATACTGGTTTGGCTAAAAGATCCCAGAATTACTCTTATTGTAGGAAGTGCAATGTTTTCGGGTATAGTAGGCTCAATCTTTATAGCAACACTTATTCCTTGGTTTTTACAAAAAAACGGGAAGGATCCAGCAATTGGAAGCGGTCCATTTACTACTATTTTGCAAGACTTACTTAGTATAGTAATTTATTTTTCAATTGCCTCAGCCCTTCTTTAGCCTCGCAAGGCGAGGCCTTTTGAGGCTGGACAAAGTAAGTATGCCCGCAAGGAACTCAAGAAAAAAATATACTGAAAACGGATATTATCATATTTATAACAGAGGCGTTGAAAAACGAATAATTTTCGAGGACGCGCAGGATTACGCTGTATTCCTTTCTTATCTTAAACAATATCTAACTTCCAAAAATACTGACTTGCTACAAGATAAACTATCCAATCCCTCAACAACGTATAAAGAAAAAGCAAAAATAATTAAAGAATTAAGACTTAATAATTTCGCGGATGAAATATCTGTTATTGCCTATTGTTTAATGCCAAACCATTTTCATTTTCTGGTTAAACAAAAAAATGCTACTTCGATTGATCTTTTTATGAATTCAATTGGTACGAGATACACAATGTACTTTAACAAAAAATACAAAAGAGTCGGTTCTTTATATCAGGGCGTATATAAAGCAGTTCTTATAGAATCCGATGAGCAATTACTTCATCTTACACGCTATATTCATCTTCAAGCTTTGGAAGTTTCAACCTCCCAAGGCGAGGCCTTGCAAATACAACTATCTTCTTACGAGAATTATACAGGTAAACAAAACACAAATTGGGTTAAACCCAATGATATCCTGGCGTTTTTCTCAAAACGTAATCCCCTACTTTCATACTCTGCCTTCGTTAACGGCAACACAAATACTAAAATGGATAATGTAGACATTTCGAATATTATAATTGAAAACTAAGTTAATTTAGCCTCGCAAGGCGAGGCCTTTTGAGGCCAATCTACGAAGAAATAATTTTACTGCTTCGTTTGATAGTAGATAGGTAAAGACAATTGCAAAGACTATTAATAGGCCTTTCATGTTGGGCTCAATAAAACCGAAAATATTTCTGCCAATGCTAGTAAATGGTATAGCAAGCGTAAGGATAATAGTAAATATGGTCAGATAAACCAAGGGTTTCGAGGGTAATTTTGTGGCAAAAAACGCCTTTTGACTTCTTATTGAAAATAGAAACAAAAGCTCAGAAAGAATGCTTTCGATGAACCAATAAGTTTGAAGTTGTCCCTCTCCATGTTTGACAAATAAACTAAAAAGTACAAAATCGAAGCTCGTTGAAATAAATCCAAAAGATAAAGCGGAAGTCGCAAAACTTCTAAGGTTATAACGTTTAGGGGTAGTAAGCGCTTCCTCATCAACATTATCGGTTGCAACCATTATCATAGGAAAGTCGGAAAGAAGGTTGACCAAAAGAATTTGTAACGGAAGCATAGGCAAAAAATTAATAAAAGGAGCAATGATGGCAATGGCGAAAAAGTTTCCGAAATTCGATGCCATCGTTGCTGTAATGTATTTTGAAGTATTCTCAAATACTTTTCTACCACCCTCAATTCCGTCCAAAATGACTTTTAAACTTCTCTCCAAAAGGACAATATCGGATGCTTCTCGGGCAACATCGCTAGCTCCGTCAACAACAATTGCTACATCAGAAATCTTTAAAGCAGGTGCATCATTAATTCCCTCACCCAAAAACCCAACCGAATATTTTTCTTGTAAAAGTTTTATGATGTCGTATTTTTGCTGTGGAGTCACGCGGGCAAAAACCTGATATTTTTCGACCGCTTTATGCTTCTCGGTTACACTTAGTTCTTCGAATTCAGAACCTGTAATTACATCATCGTAGGATGTTATTAATTTGACCTGTCTAGCAACGCTTACAGCAACTTCGGGGCTGTCTCCAGTCAAAATCATAACTCTCACACCCAACTTTTTTGCGCTACTGATCGCAACGTACGCGCTTTCCTTAATTGGATCTGAAAAAGTTATTAAACCTAAAAACTTAAGGTTATTCTCGCATTTTAGAATGTCTTTAGCATCTTTCTGATTCAGTTTACATTCCGCCACCGCAAGTACACGCTTTCCCTTTTCGCCCATTGAACGAGTCCATTCAAGAAGTTTTTTACGACCTTTGTCGGAAAGTTTACAAATAGCCAATATATCCTCAGGTGAGCCTCGAGTGACAATATATGTATCGGTATGGTCAGCGATAACTACTGTAACGCGTCTTCGATTTGGGTCGAAAGGAATCTCATCTATCTTTTCATATAAATTTAACCTATATCTTCCTCCTAATTCGTCTAACTTTACTGACAATGCAATATCGAAAGCATTATTCTGAACATTACGGGAAAGTGCTAGATCTCCCGAAGCAAGATTTGCTTTCAAGATGCATTCGTCCTTATCTTTCGAATAAACATCAATAATAGTAAGTTTATTTTCGGTTAAAGTTCCGGTTTTATCGCTTGCTAGTACCTCTAGTGCTCCCAAATCCTCGATTGCGGAAAGACGTTTAACAATAACGTTTTTCTTGGCAAGGGAAACTGCACCGATCGACAAAGAAAAGGTAGTGACCACAGGCAACGCTTCGGGAATAACGGAAACCGCCAAAGCAATAGAAAAAAGAGCCAACTCAATAAATGATGGATTCGGCTTTATGGCAACGCTGGTGACAACGATGAATATGAGTGTTGCAAGTACAACCAAGAGGGTAAATTTTGAAAAACGACCCAACTCTTTTTCAAAGGTACTCTCCCGCTCGGCACCGGAAGTTAGTTCAACTATCTTTGCATAATTTGTTGATCCACCCGTCGCAAAGACTACTGCTTCTGCCTTACCACCAGCGATAGTAGTTCCAGAAAATCCAATATTTTCTGCTTCATAGATTTCTTTAATGTGTTTTTTAATAGGGTCTGCAAATTTTTGTACAGGTTGAGACTCTCCCGTTAAAACTTCCTCGTCGGCAGTCAAATTATAAGTCTTAATAAACCGTACATCGGCAGGAATTATATCTCCCGGTTCTAATGTAATTAGGTCACCTTCAACCAAAAATCGTGTCTCAATATTTGTTTCTACGCCGTCACGTCTTACTTTAATTTTTGCGACTAAATATTTCTTTAAAAGTTTTACTGCCGATTCCGATTTATATTCTTGGTAAAAGCCTAAGCTGGCGTTAATTCCTACGAAAAGCAGGATCATAAATGCATCAATCATCTCGCCGAGTAAAAGTAAAATGAGAAAAGAAATAAACAGAAGGTAGACAAACGGGCTTTTGAATTGTCGAACCAGTATTTGCCATGAAGTAACCTCCCTTGAGGTAATTTTGTTCTCTCCGTACTTTTTCAGACGAGCATTGGATTCAGCCGCAGTTAATCCCGTTAGACTTGTTTGAAGTTCCGTAAAGATCGAGGATGTAGTTAAACCTGTAAATTCTGAAAAATCCATTATTAACTCATTATACAATTGTTATTTATTTCCGATATACAATATACTAATAGCATAACCCATGTCCAAACCGACCCACGAAGTAAGCAGACACTTAATAAAAAGTTTCGAGGCAAAAGCTCTCGAGAAACGCTCTTTCGCAGTCAGATTCGCCGATGATTTAACGTCTCTTTTTGGAAGTGTCTTATTTTTAACAATAAATGCAATCGTTTTTATCGCATGGATCCTAATTAATACCGGTAAAATTCCTTCAATTGCTGTTTTTGATCCCTTCCCGTTCTCGATGCTAACAACAGTATTATCCCTTGAAGCAATAATTCTAACTGTTATTGTACTCATGAGCCAAAATAGGCAAAGTCTGATAAGTTCCTTGCGGGAAGAAATGGGAATTCAAGTTGACTTGATTGCTGAGCGGGAAATTACAAAAGTCTTACAACTGCTGCACACTTACCTCAAAGAGAAAGGTGTTAAAATAGAAGACCCCGAATTGGAAAGTATGTTAAAAGAGGTCGACACAAGTTATCTTGAAAGAAAACTTGAAGCACAGCTTACCAACAAACCCCCAAGTATGGTATATGAAGTAACAAAACCAATTATCAAAGTTGGTTCGGAAGTGGAAAAGATCGCAACAGCTCCTATAAAGAAAGTTTCCCAAGAACTTGAAAAGACAATCAATCCGAAAATTTAACTTTATAATTAAAAACATATTAAGGATTAAAAATGAATGACATAGTCCCAGAAGAACCCAGTTCGCAAATTGCTAGTTTCAATAGGGCAAAAGGTACAGTCGTATCTCCCGAAAGACATGGGTACGACTTTTTGACAGAATATAAAAGAATTGGCGGTCAACTCGAACACTCGATCAGACAAACAGTCTCTGCTTATACTAATGTTTTAACAAAAGCAGCCGGTTTAGAAGGGCCAACTAAAATAGAATATTTACCCTCTGGTTTAAAAGTGAGAATTGCAGATGGAAGCGTATTAGGAATAATTAAGAAGAGTGATCGTGTGAGTGATCTGCGTTTCGGTACGGAATTTCAAGGCTTATCTAGAATTCATCCCGATGGAATTCAAGAATGCTATAGTATTAGTGATCCTTCGAAAATAACAGATCTTCCTCGTACCTACTTTATTGTCAACCCAGGCGGAAGGGAGCAAACTATTAATGTTTTCCCAAACCCATTCACGGCTCCGAGAGACCCAAAATCATCCGGCTATATTCCTCCAGATATGAGAATTGTCGAACTTATTTCAGGGGCCCACTTCTCTGAAGCTCCTACGACTTCAACTGAAGTCTCCCAAGAAATAGAATACTATTTTAAAGAACCGTTATATCAAGCACAACTTGACCTAAGAAGAAGTACTACTACCGAGATATCTGAAGGAATATTTATTACTTCTGCTGTAAATTGGACTACAGAACAAACAAGCCCACAAAAACTTGAAGGTGCGTGGATAATAATACATACCTTTCCCTACGAGCTAGAAATGATAGGAAAGAAAGATGTAAGTTCAGTTGTTCCACTTTTTGCACACGAAGGTGAAATTCTCTATCTTCTATTTGATCAAACAAAACCTTTGTCGGAAAAAGCTCTCAAACTTGCTTTTCAACACGGGAATATAACACCCTTTACTCCAGATCGGCTAAAAGAAAAACTACATCGTTTACAACTCTCTCCGGAGGATGCGGCTGGGTTGCATAAGCTTATATTAAATTCGATAGAAGTAGACGAGGATTCTCTGAAAGTAAGGGGCTTGAGTGGAGAAACTAAGAGTACTCCCTTCGATAATGGAGTAAGAGTCTATCAACATGCAGCTAAATTGATTCTATCATTGCTATCTAGATCTACGTCTGACCTACTGTCTGGAGTAGAAAATATTACTGATCGAAAACTACCCTCTTCTACTAATAAATAGATATTTTTTAGAGCCGATTTTATACCGCATCAGCCAGGGTAATATTTCTCCCACTATTACACTATTCACACACACACACACTAGCGATTGTTCCACATCAAATCAGCTACAGCCCAATTTAAAAATAACCCAAGATGTTGAAAAAACGATTTCTTCTAAAAAATAACTACGGTACTTCTGCAGCAATAACGTCGTAATGTCCGCCTGCTCCATAGCCAATAAAAAGTCCCCTAGTACCCGAAACCATATTCTGACTTTGTCTTAGCCAAGAAATCATAGGTGAGGCGGCACTAACGTTACCAAATTCATTAACGACCCAGTATGCAGCCAAATCCAAAGGATAATTATCATTTCCGAGCTTTTTGCTTTGAAACTCGATAATTTTTAAATTTGCATGGTGCATTACTACCCATTGAAACCAGGCGTTCGGATCACCTTGTAGTCCCAAGTTTTCTTGCATCTCAATCAAAATTTGCTTAACTATTTCTGCTGTATTAATTCCGAAAAGCTTAAGCATTTCCTTATTATTAGCCATAACTACACCTGTACCGTCACCAGGTTTTGGAATTCTCCCTGATATTGTTAAATGATTTTTAGAACTATCATACTTTTCCGCAACATTTTCCCCCTGCGTCGGCATTGGGTAATTAACAGCAACTTGAAGTGCGGCTTTTTCGTCGTACTTAGTCTCTGACCTAACAGCTATTGGTTGAATTGATACTCCTGGGACAATTCCTATAAATCCAACTGCGTTTGCAAAAAGTTGTAAGGCTTGTGTATCTTTAGTTGGTCGTGTACCGTCTCCGCCGGTCAAACTTCTACTTAAATTTTCCAGGCCTCCAAGAATTACTTTCTTTCCGTATAATCCATTCTTCGGATCTAGTACCCAATTTAGACCTCGCATAGAACTATCACAGGCAGTGTGTACCGTCACTTTTTTAGCGTATGGCGATATCCCCGAAAGATTTGCTAAATCAACTGTAAAATCAGGATCCAAGGGTGAAGACATTCCAATAACCACAGCATCAATTTCACTAGAATCCCAACCATTCTCCCAAATAGCTCCTTCAACACTCTTCATTCCAACCAGAGTTTCCGCAAGAGCTTGTTCAAGTTTTTGATCATCAGATCTGAGATGTAAAGTAGAGTACCGTGATTTAAATCCCTTAGACTCAAGCTCGAGTATTTCGTTAGGGTCAAGTGATCTTCCGAGGAAATCTGCAACATATGACGGTAGGTTTTCATTTGGAACCCGCCTCCCCCATCCACCATACATTCCACCCAAACCTCTTTCTACATCTCCAGGAACTTTTTCAGAATAAAACGGTACACCCTCTCCAACAGGTAAAATTTCGGGTGGAGCTTGTTGGAGTCTATCTATCATTTTACATTCTTCCGGGAGCTTCTATGCCAAGTAGATAAAGTCCGTTTTTAAGGACTTGGCCAGTAGCAGAGGTTAACGCCAATCTAAAATTGCTTTGTTCTTTATCTTTTGTTCTTTGTTCTAAAATACCGTGCATATTGTAAAAAAGGTTAAACTTCTGGGCTAAATCGTACAAATAATTACATAGTAAGTTGGGTGAGTAATTTTTAGCGGACATAGAAATTATGTCGGAAAAATGGGTAAAAGTACGAAGGAGCGCGATTTCCTCGCTGTTAGGCACTAGTGAATAGGGACTAGGCATTAGTTTCTGAAAATCTAGTGCCTTTTGCCTAGTGCCTAGTGCCTTCTTCCCAACACTCTGTGTTCTTGCATAGGTGTACTGCAAATACGGTCCGGAATTCCCTTCTAAAGACAAAGATTTATCAAAGTCAAAAATAATATCCTGGCCGATGCCAGTTTTGAGAAAAGAATATTTAATCGACCCAATTGCAACTTTTTCTGCAATACTTTCCTTTTCGGATTCCGTTACATCCGATTTTTCAAGAATTTTAAAGACCATGCTCTTTACTTCATCCAAAATCTCCTCTGCTGTTACAATTTTACCTGTTCTACTTGACATTTTACCCTCAGGAAGACGTACCATTCCGTGACCTAAGTGTAGCGTTGCATTACCCAACTTCGGATTAATTTCCTTTAGAGCCGATATTAAGACTTTAAAATATTCATTTATCTCATTACCAGTTACGATGATAGATTCGTCGTATTTAAAATCTTCGTATTTTTTTGGCGCTAAACCCAACTCTTTCGCCTCATAGGTAGGTAAATTATGTTTATTTATAAAAACTCTTGTATGAAGTCCTACTTTCTCACCCTTATATATAATTGCACCCTCGCTCTTCTCAAATACGCTTCCTAAATTGTCTAAAACATACTTGTAACCAATCTCTCCAACAACACTTTCGGGATAATAGCCGTCAAATTTTGTACCGAGTCTAGCGTAAATTTGTTCAAAATATTCCAAACTCCAAGATCTACCTTTTACATAAAGTTCATAAATCTCATTAATCTCTTCTTCCGAAAATTTATTTTCTGGGTCGTAATTAACAATTGGTTCTCTTCCCTCTTTCTCTTTCCACATTCTCTGTGCGGCCAAATAAATAACAGTGTTTAGTCTTTCGATCTCTTTTTTCGCATCTTTATCCTCTTCGTAAACATCTGAGCCAATAGTATATCCCTGACCCATATAGTTAATTCTTTCTTTCAATTCTTTCTGGCCCAATTGATCCAAACTTAAATTATCTTCCTGCATTTTCTTTCTTAAACCCCAAATCGATTTTGCTACATGGATTCCCGCGTCACCAAAATAATCTGCCCTCCATACAGTTGCCCCGAGAGCTTCCTGAAGTCTTGCTAAAGATTCACCTATTGTATTTGAGTATAGATGTCCAATATGGAATTCTTTAAAGGGATTCGGGTCTGTAAACTCGACTGATACTTTTTTGTTCTTTTTTGTCTCACTTCTTCCGTATTTATCTTTTTCATTATCAATCTGTATCAAATTATCAACTAGTACATCTTTTTTCAGCCAAAAGTTGATAAAACCAGGACCTGCAATTTCAATTTTGTCAACAACCTTTTCGATTTCTTTGTCTGCTTTTAGTTTACTTACAGTCTCTTGGGCAAGCTGGCCGGTTGATTGGTGATTGGTGATTGGTGATTGGTCTTTTTTTTGGGATTTGGGATTTGGGATTTGGGATTTTGAGAATAATTGCAGCGTAATATTCGAGCTGTAGTCTCCAAACTCCTCATTCTCCGGAGTTTCCAAATGGATTTCTCCAGTTTCCAAACCGGTTGCTTTTACTAGAGCTTCAATAATCTTATCTCTCATATAAAATTTATAACTTTTATAATTATTATAACCGCTATAGCCTTTTTCTGAATTCCATTCTTTTCTTAAAAAGATTCTCTCTAAATCCACCTTCTTTAACAAATTTTTCTTCCAACCAACGAAGTTTTTGGTCAAGAAGTCGGTTGGTTTGGTTTATGAGGCAAATCATACAGTTTGCAGCGTCCTCCGAGTTGTTAATATAAAGTTTATAATCGTTATAAGTTTTATAATTGATATAAGCCAAAGCTCTGACTTTTCGAGCATTGGTTGAATTCACTTCCCAAATCATTAAACCTTTTTGTCTCAGAAAATCCTGATAATCATTGAGAAGCTCCTCCAAACTTCCTCTCGCAACTCCTAAAAGCTTTAACTTTCCCTCGATGCTTTTCTGAAGATAGCCCTCTGCGATATTTTGTTTTCCGCTTCTTGCGGCTTGGACCATTTGATCGTGGGTGCGTGACCTTTTATCGATATAATGATTGCAGAAGGCAACTGTAAAATCGTAAATAATTTCAGACTGAATATAGAAAGGTAGAGATTTATAACCTTTGGATTCAATTATAATTTTTATAACCATTATACTTATTATAAATTTTTATAGTTCTCAACCGGCCCTCGTACCATCTGGTACCAACCTTTCGGGTACTGCTAAAACAGGCGTAATTCCGTCCGCATGGCCGATATCAAAAAGCATTCCTTCAGATTTAACCCACATCATTTCTTTTGGCTCAAGATTAACTACAAATAAAGCTTGTTTCCCCTCTATTTCTTTGGGATTTTCCCGTTCTTTTTTAAGACCGACAACAATTTGTCTTTTACACCTGGTTACTAAACCAGATGCGTCAATCTGATCCCCAAAGTTTACAATCAACTTAACCAGCTTATCCGACTTCTCAATATCAATTACTTCTTCAATCGTCCCCACTCGAATATCAATCTTGTCCAGATCTTTGTAAGTAATTACTGGTTTTACTGATACAACCTTCATATAGTTATTTTAACTCTAAACCCTTCGCATTTAAAATTCCTAATAAATTTATATAGTTCAATTCTCTTAAAATAAAATTTGGTTTCTCGTATTTATTTTCAGGTTTCTCTTTTGAAAACTTGCCATTTTTAAACCAAACAGTAAATGAGCCAATTTTATTACCGATTGCGATTTCCTCCTTAAGATAATCCCCCACTATCAAAGTTTCCGAAGGAGCTACATCAAAATTGGCCATTATTTTTTGAAAGTTCTCAGTGCTTTTTTCATCAACGATAACGGTATTTTTGACTTTCGTTTTTCCAAATAGTTTTTGTATATGTAAATCCCTCCCTCTTTTTTGTGTTGACAAAATAGCTAAATCGTATCTAACGGATAATTTATCAAGCATTTCAAGACACCTGGGAATCAGACTTCCTTTCTCGACATTAAAAAGCGTCCTATTGAAATCAAAAATTATTAGTTTGATCATATCTCAACAACCGCAGGTACATGAATACTATTACTCGTAGTATGCACTATTCTGTTATCCAATAATGACACATCAATTTCCGCTACTTGGGAATCATACCAATGTGAACCAACCCAAGTAAAACAGATTCTAGCACCCAAATTTTGCTTAACAGCCATATGAGTGGGGTTAATCACATTACCGGTAAAATGATGCCTAACCTCTTGCGATAGATAAGGAAAGCTATATTTTTTAACTTTTTTAGTTAAATCTTCTTGCATTATCCATTTCTCTCCCGACTGGTAATTTTCCAAAATATTTTTTAGTCTTAAAATCCAAGCCTCTCTCGCTGACCTTTTTAAAAAGTCATTATCGGCTTCGGAAAAAAACATCTGTTTCGCCTCTCTACCTGATATTGCTTTTGCTACTAGTGGTATTGGAAAATCTCCAGTAAGCACTTTCTCCCAACTAACTTTAACCCCTTCAAAGATCGGTGGGTTTTCGGGATTAACCTCCCAAGTCCAAGGAAGCAACCCTTTAAGTCTTGAGTCAACGGCGTTTTTCATAAACACTTCAGCCATGATTTGCTTTGAGTCAGTCTTAGGAAACCCGGGAAACATCTCCTTTTTTCCATCAAGCACCCTCTCATGCGCATACTTACCTAACTCCCAGCCCTCTAAATCATTTTTTTGAAACGTTCTGTAAATAACACCCACTTGTTTCAAACTATCTCTCGATTCGCTCGGATGTATAACTTTTACAGATACACCAAGAGCACGACAATTGCTGGCTAAAATTTCGTAATCTTTGATATAGCTGGTTCTTCTTGGTGGAACAACGATTCCCACAGTTTTATTAGGATACAGCTTGTCTAAGGTTTGTGATACGACAGCCGAAGCATCGGTGGATGGCCACCTATAACCTATGGGGAAATCGACAAAGCTGTCGTAAATGTACCTAAGAGCCGTAATCTCACCCTCACCAACTGGGGTATCATTATACTCAGCTAGAAACATTTCGCCTTCCACTGTAGGTATAAAGTCGCCTCTTAAGTAGATGCCTTTTGTATCTTTTCCAAACATCAGGTCTTGGAATAATCTTGTAGTTAAGGACATTTGTTCCAATTGTCGCTTTGATACCTGAAAATATTCAGGGGTAATTAACCATAAACTATCTTTTTTTCCATAGCCAACACCCCACTTTCTCAGAGAGGTTTCAATACCCAGACACAAATTAATCTGGTCAGTGTTACCAATTCTTTCCATAATTTTCTCCAACAAAAAACCCCTTCAATCCTGAAATTAATTCAGGACTAAAGGGGCTCTTCCGAGCGGTACCACCCTTCTTTAATTATTCTTTTCCACTAAAAATCCCGACAAATGTCGGGACAACCAGAAAGAATAATTCTCATTATTCAAGTGCTTGGTTTTCCCAGTGACACTCTAGTGCTATTACGGGCACTTCCGTTCCCGATTTTGCGGGAAAGCGTCTCGAGTAAGCTCGAATTTCGGATCGCGACTCCGATTAAACGCTTTTATTAAATTTTAATGAATTAATTATAGCACTTTCAAGAAATCCCCGCAACTTTATTGCGGGGATGAATCGAACCTGATATGTCATTTTCTTTTAGAAGTGAAACCAGGCGCTTAAAGCTCCTGGAAAATGTCATAACAGGTCTGTCAACCTACAAACTTCACAATTTGCTTTTCAATCTAAGCAAATATAACAATTCCCCTTTTTCTTATTCCTATTATTTGCTACAAATAAATAAACATGGTCGTAGAAATTGATTATGATCCCAACGCATTAATAATTCTCGGTGAGGAGACAGACGAAAGAACACCAGCTGGTGATTTAATAATCAGTACAATTGGACAGAGAGAGGTTGTTACCCCCGAAGCTTCGAGGTTAAAAGATGCACCCAAACCTAAATGGCTTCAAAGTTCTGGGCAAGTAATACCTACTTCTGTCCCCCCAGAACTTCCTCCTGACAAAGGACTTTAATATTTCTTTAATTTATTACTTAACCCAAACTTTCTTCCCATCACTTTCGACACCAACATCACCCATCTCATCAGTCCTTAGTAACTTAGTACCTTTATCTCTTAGTAACTTGAGTGTCTCCTCATGTGGATGTCCGTAGGAGTTATTTTTGCGGGAAGAAATTACCGCAACTTCAGGATTTGATGCGTCTAATAGTTTTTGGGTTAATCCATTTTTGGAACCATGATGAGGCACTTTGAGATAGTCAATGGTTCGACTAGCGCTCACCATAAGCTGTTCGGCTATTACATCTGAAATTTCCTGACTAATGTCTCCTGTTAGTAGTGCATCGAATTCACCGAATCGTAAAATCGTGACCACCGAGAAATCATTAGGATCCTTTTTGGAAGTGTAACCGCCCAAAACATTTTCTCTACTACCTTCAGAAAATCTAGGCAAATTTGTTGCTAAGAATTCTTGTGACGGATGAAGTATGTCTAAATATATCAAACCAATCCTCAATCTTTGACCGCTTTGGGGGTTAATGACCCTTATCCCCTTACTCCCCACCAATTCTTTTAGCACTCCGTACTCTTTACTGCTAGAATCAAGCGGTGTAGCGACAAAACTATCAACCCCATAAGTCTTAAAGACTTCAATTAGTCCCATATAGTGATCTTTTTGAGGGTGAGTATTAACTACTACCTCCAGCTCTCTATCCCAGAAGGGTAAATATTGAGAAAGACAGTCCAGGATGCTTTTATCCGGTCCGCCGTCAATTAAAATTTGGGTTTTTCCGTAAATTGCCAAGATAGAATCCCCTTGTCCAACATCACAGGCGATGAGGCGGAGATTTTGCTTAGGATATGTAAGAACCGTTATCCAAACTAAAGCTGTTATAAGAAGTAAAAAGATAAATAGGTATTTATAACGCCCCGGCATAATTTTTAAATTCTAATTCTTAATTAAAAATTTGGACTGTCCATACAAACCAGCTTGTCAAAGGGTAAGTCAGCCAAAGTATAACTGTACCGATGGGTTCAAAAATAAGTCCAATTAGTCCTCCCAACATTGAAATCATGGTCATCGGTACAATTGTCCAAAGAATAAGAGTATTGATAATCGGAGATAAAATGTTAAATTGCCCAAAGCTAAAATAAAGAATGGGTACCACCCCCACCTGGGCAGCTAAACTAGTTGAAAAATCTTTGCGAATGAGATCAGGAACTTGCCTACCGGTAGGCAAGGTTTTTCGAAAGAATTTGTCGACTTTTGGTTCAAATAATATTAAAGATAACGTTGCAGCAAAAGATAACTGAAATCCCACATCGGCAAGCCAATCAGGTTTAATAAAAAGCATTGCAAAAGCAGTGAGTAACAGTGTTCTTATAGAAAAATTGAGTCTGCCAAGCTCTTGAGCGATAAAAACCAAAGATCCCATTATCGAAGCGCGGATTATTGGAGCATCAAATCCAGATAAAATTGCGTAGCTCCAAACTCCTATTAAAGCCAAAGGAATTGCTTTTCCTCTCTGAAGCATTAAGGCTAAAAAAGAAATTAAGAATTGAGAAACTAAAGTCACATTCATTCCCGATGCGACTACAACGTGAGCGGTTCCGGTTCTCTTCAAAGCTTCCCAGAAGTCTTTGGGAATAGAAGCTTTTGAACCAATAGTTACCCCGGCTATTAATGACGAGTGAGGTTGAGGTAGGTTTCTTTGGTAGAATTCAATTAACCGTTTTCGAAATGAATATAAAACACTTTTTGATTCTTTGACTTCAACCAATTTTGGATTTTTTAGCTCGTCATCTTCGACTTTGCCCTCCACAATAACCTCATCTCCATAATAAACTTCGGGATAAAGTGGCAAGTAAATTTTGAAACCTTGAAGCTTTATGTATTGCGAGTTGGTGTAACGGATCGGCTCGGAAGTAACTCGATCGTTTATTCTAATTATTGTCCCGTAAGGGTATGAAGGTTGGTTTTGATAAAAATAGACAATTCTTACAATTAGTAAAATTAATGTGGGCAACCAAAGAAGATAACGCTTCATAAAATGATTAATACACTGTTACCAGATCTTTAATCTTTTCATAAACATTGTCCTTCAAAGCGCCTTTGGAAAGAAGCTCTCTGATATCTGAGTAAGGTCTGTGATCAATGATACTCTGCCCATAAACAGGACCAATTCCTGGTAGTTCATCCAGCTCATTAAGGCTTGCTGTATTGATATTAACTAACTCCGCTCCGCCATCTGGCGGACTCCCTTGATATACTTTGCTATCCCCATCATTTTTAGCAGTCGACCCCAACGTTTGCTGACTACTCTCACCAATTTTTGGAATAAATATTTTTTGTCCATCGATAAGTTTTGCGGCCCTATTAACCATTTTATTCATCCAATCCCTATCGGCATCTCCCGAAATTCCGCCGGCAACAATTAATGCATCCTCTACTCTTGACCCACCCGGAAGCTTATAAACACCCCCTTTTTCAACTGCCCCTGAAACTTCAACCACAATCTCTGAATCTGTATTCTGACCCTCCATAGCCTCTTCTAAAACTTCTATCTTTGAAGTACCACCAAACATACCCCCTTTCATAAAAAGAATTCCTCCGCCGATGAGTAATATCCCCAAGAGAAAAAGCGTCAATGAATTTCGATGAGTGGAAAGGAATTCCTCAAAATTGAAAGGTGATAGTTTTTCAGTTTCTTCGGACTGAAACCCAAATTCAGACATGATAATTTGATAATAGTCCTGTAATTGCTCCTAAAACAAGAAGGTTTAGAGTGTCTCAGACCACAAAATTAATAAGTCTGCTGGGGACGAATATCGTTTCTTTAATATTTTTACCTTCTAACGATTTCAAAACATTTTTAAGATTCCTTGCCTTTTTGGAAACTATGTCTTTATTTTTAGCTTCGTCCGAAGCTAAAGTTATAGTTGCCCTAAGTCTCCCGTTGACTTGAATTGGAATGGTAACTTCTTTCTCAATAGTCAAATTTTCGTCAAACTTCGGCCAAGGTTGGGTCTGGATAGCCGACTTTTGCTTCAAAAAAGAATTCCAAACCTCCTCCGATAGATGTGGTGTAAATGGATTTAAAAGCAATACCAAGGTTTTTAAAGCCTCGTCCCACTCGGCACAACGAATTCGGATATCGGTTTTCGGTTTTCGGTCATCGGATTGTAGTTTTTCTGTTTTTGAATTGTCTGATAACTGATTACCGACAACTGACAACTGGGCTTTATCTCGCAGTAGATTAACATATTCCATAATCGATGCAATAGCTGTGTTGTAACGAAAATTTTGTATATCTGCGCTTACTTTCTTTATAGTTTGATGCATTTTGATAAGTATAACTTTTGCATCTTTTCCCTCCACTACAATATTATCTTTATGATTAACAAAAAGATCCCAAACTCGATCGATAAATCTCCTCATCCCCTCGATTCCAGTATCCCTAAAGTCAGGATAACCATCCATTGGCCCCATAAACATCAGATACAACCTTAATGTATCTGCACCATATTTCTCGATGTATTCATCGGGGTTTACCACATTTCCTCTAGATTTACTCATTTTTGCTCCGTCTTTGATCATTAATCCGTGAGCGAAAAATTTAGGAAAAGGTTCTTCGAAGTCTAGGTACTTGAGGTCATTTAGCACCATTGTTACAAATCTTGCGTACATTAAATGAAGAACTGAATGTTCTGCTCCTCCAAAATAAAGATCAACCGGTAACCATTTCTTCGTTATATACGTATCAAAAGGCATCGAAGTGTTACTTTTGGATTTTACAGAAGGGTACCTTAAAAAGTACCATGAAGAATCAACAAAAGTATCCATTACATCTGTTTCCCTTATAGCTTCCGAACCACATTCAGGGCATTTTACTTTGTAAAATTCAGGGTGGTTGGCCAAAGGCCCCTTTCCAGTTCCCTCGGGCTTATAATCCTTTATCTCAGGAAGCTCTACAGGCAAAACTTCTTCAGGCCACCAACCGCCCGACTTCCAGTCGGAATTTCCAATTCTCAATTTCCAATGTCCAATTTTAGGGAAATTTCTAGCTTCCTCAGAACTAAACCAAGATTTGCCATCTTTTGCGCAGTTTTGACAATATATCATGGGGATGGGTGCACCCCAGTAACGTTGTCTACTTATTAACCAGTCCCTAAGATGATAGTTTTTACTCCTTTTTCCCCAATTTTTTTTCTCTAGATAATCCATCATTTTTTTCGTCGCTTTATGTATATCTAAACCATCCAGAAATTCAGAATTAATCATTTTTCCTTCTTCTTCCTGCGCTTGCTCAATTCTTGTTATTCGCGATTCGTCTTTGTCGGAACCGACAACAACCCTTTTTATTTCCAAACCAAATTCTTTGGCAAATTCAAAATCTCGCTTATCGTGTCCAGGAACCCCAACAACGGCCCCAGTTCCAACATCTGCTAACACAAAATCAGCAACCCAAACAGGCATCTTGTAATTATTAAGTTGATTTATCGCGAAAAGACCTGTAAAACACCCCGTTTTCTTCCTTCCTTCATAAATTCTGTCATCTTTTGATTTAGAAAGTGAGCTTTTGATATACTCTTCAAATTGTTGCTTAGTGTCTTCAACTATTAAATTTATTAAGTTTTTCTTTGCATACTCGGGAGAAACAACGACAAACGTAGCTCCAAAGTTGGTGTCTGGTCGACTTGTCCAAACATCCAGACTTACTCCTTTACCTTCAATTGGATACGATATTGTTATGCCCTCTTTCTTACCTATCCAATTTCTTTGTGCAATTTTTATTTTTTCCGGCCAATCTATTTTGCCTAAATTTTCCAAGAGTTTATCGGCATAATCAGTTATTCTTAAAAACCATTGCTCTAATTCTTTTTTCTCAACAACAGTTCCGCACCGTTCACAAACAAACATACCCTCTTTTGGCTTAGTGATTTTTCCCTGCGCGTCTTTAGGATCTTTACCAGCTTGCGCCGGAGTCATTACTTGTTCATCAGAAAGTACTGTTTTACAGGAAGGACACCAGTTTACCAGTGCGGCTTTTCTGTGTGCTAAACCAGATTTAAACAATTGCAAAAACAACCATTGTGTCCATTTGTAGTAGTCTAGCGAGGAGGTCGTTACCGTTCTTGTCCAATCATATGCATGTCCTAAAGAACGTAACTGCTGTTCATAGTGTTTTGTGGTTCGCTCCAGCATTTTTTGAGGGATCTCGCCAATTTTAATTGCATAGTTTTCGGAATGAATTCCAAACGAATCATATCCAATTGGTTGAAATACCGTATAACCATTCATTCTCGTATAACGACCATAAACGTCACTCCCCGTTGAAGCAAAAGCATGCCCTGCGTGTAAGCCCTCTGCAGAAGGGTATGGAAACATCCAAAGATTGTAAAACTTATTTTTTGCTAAAACTAATTCAACTTGGCTAAAAAGTTTTTGATCTTCCCATTCTTTCTGCCATTTAGATTCAACTGACTTGTGATCGTACGAACTACCTTTCATTAAAGCTAATTATATGACGTATTTTTGAAAGTCTCAAATTTACTAAATTTCCGCAAAATATTCAAATTGTATAAATATATGCAAGTATAAATCTAATATTTATAGGAATTATTCTACTGTAAAAAATTATATTCTAGAAGTCAAATAATTATACTTACTATATACTCCTACATATATCAGTTGAAGAAAATCAGATTTTTTTCAATATGCCAAAAAAACGGATTAAAAAAGAGCTGCTAAGTCTTAGCAGTCAGACAAGCGGACTGATGAATTTACTATAGAATATCCTGTAGTTGTTAAATTTGCAATCTTAAATTTCTGTTTTAAATTACTTTTTATATATTAAAATTCTCTAGTAGGCTCTCGGAATTATATAAATTAACCGCAAATATTTATTATGAAAACATTATTTTATATTTAAATTTTATAAGATATTTATATATATATGCAAAAATTTACATAGTTTTCGGTGCGATTCCTTCAACCCCAACATAAACTTCTACATTATTTTCGCGAACCCGCAGAAGCGCATTATCAAATGGAATATTCTTGCGCACCTTAGGTTTCTCTATAATTTCCAAACCCTTTGTAATAAGTGATATAAAGTTAGCATGCTGAGATAAAACGTCAAATTTCCCCTCTTCGTTAAACGAAGTGATAGATTCTACATTTCCCTCAAATATAACGCCTTCGCGTGAGGTTACCTTCAAATGAAATTTACTTTCATCCATTTTATTCAACTTTTATTTCGGAAATTGAACCAATAAACCTAAACTTTTCTTCGGGTATGTGGTCGAATTTACCCTCGATTATACCATTTAATTCCTCCACTGCAGTTCTTAGGGGCACAAATTTCCCCTGACTTTGCCTTTGAGCCTCAGCTACAAAAAAACTTTGTGTTAAAAAGTTTTTGATTTTTTTGGCACGCTTATAGACTAACTGGTCTTCGGCAGTCAACTCCGTCTCTCCTACAAGCGACACAATACGTTCCAGACTCTCGGCCTGCTTAAGAATCGATTTAGCACGAATGACAGACTCATAGTGAAAGTCACCTACTAGGTTTGGGTGCATTGAGTTACTAGTTGTTGCAAGAACATCAACCGCAGGTAAGTTACCTTCCTGATAAAGACTCCTGGAGAGAACAACAATTGAATCTAAATATGGAAATATTGACTGAACTCCATGGTCAAGTAAATCATCTGCAGGGACATATATTGCTTCAATCGTACTTATTACACCAGTTTTAGTTGGAATGAGTCTTTCATGGAAAGAAGCCATCTCGGACTCCAGTGTAGCCTGGTAACCGTCTTCCGAAGGTAAGTTACTTGTTAGAGTTGAAAGCTCGTTACCTGCCTGTGCAAAACGATATACGTTATCTATAAAAAATAAGACGTCTTTTTTTTCTTCATCTCGAAAATACTCTGCCAAAGTTGCCGCAGAATCTGCAGCCAAGAATCTTACGGCAGGATTTTCTCCCATCGGTCCGTATATCAAAGCTGAATTTCCCATAACGCTAGATTTCCTAAGGGAAGCCCATAACTCAAGTCCTTCTCTACTCCTCTCGCCGATTCCGGCAAACACAGAAACCGAACTCTCTTTAGCACGACCGACAATATTATGCAAAACCTCCGTGAGAAGTATAGTCTTTCCTACTCCGGCTCCCCCGAAAAGACCCAACTTCCCTCCTTTAATAAGCGGAGCAAAAAGATCAAGCACCTTTATCCCAGTTTCGTAAACTTCCTGCTTTGTTATAACGTTTCTTTTTAGCTTAACTTCTCGATGAATCGGAATTGCATTTACTTGGTCAACTTTACCCCCACCATCCAAAGGATCGCCGAAAATATCAACAACTCTTCCTAAAACGCTTTTACCTACAGGAAAAAGAATCTGACTTTCAGTATTGACCACATTTGCACCTCTAAAGAGTGAGTCTGTTGAAGACAAAACTAAACAATAAAATTTATTTGTTCCGCTTGATGAGTAGACCTCAAGTTTTACCTTTGGATCTGATTCTAAAACCAAAAGGTTATGTATGGCCGGCTTTCTGTGAGCAAATTCTACCTCAACCACCTGCCCACGAACACTTATAACCTTTCCTAGACTCTGCGGATCTGTAGACAACTGCGGCTTTAATATATTTTGATCCTGATTCATACTATTTGGTTATTGATTGATATTACTGGCACTAAAGCATTTAATTGTTTCTTATTCGTAACATTATGCATAGCTTTTAATTTTTGCAGGTTCAACTTTTTTAATCGCAAACTACTGTTGGTCGAAGCTCGATCCATTGCCAAAATTCTAGAAGCAAATTTAGCAAGCTGACTCTCTCTAATAGATTGGTCAAAAAGGGATGCGAATATTTGAGTTTCAAAAAACATCAAAATTTTTTCGACAGAAGGCTCAAAAATATAGTCCACTGTTGCCTTCTGGGTCTTTCCGGATATTGGAGTTCCGGCTGAAATACTAAAGGTTGTTACTTTCTGAGTGACCACTGACTGATATTTACCGTAGTAAACTCGTATTTCCTCATATGCAACAAGGTGCTTTATTGCCTCTGCTAGCTTTATAGAATCAATTCCGTAGTCGGGTAGTTCAAAATAGGTGTAGGGCTGATTAGGTTCCTCCTGGACGAAAAAGCTTCTGCCAAGTTTTCCGATAATCGTGACTTCGATATTTTCGGCTCTTACGTCCTCTATAAATTTCTTAAAAGTTTCGCGTACTACTTCGCCAAAAAAACCTGTATTTGCCGATACGAGAACTGCTACAGTTTTTCCGTTATGGGCTAGAAATGTTACTTTACCACCCTCTTTGATCTTACCTTTGTGAACTAGATCGCTTAATTTATGCGCATAACCGTTCAAAGTATCTCGAAAGATGCTTTCGATTGAAGATAGGAACTCTCTGTTTCTAAGAACAAAATCGCGTATTTTTCTCATCCGAATTGCCGCAATTTCCCCAAAAACCTCCGCCAATGTTTTTAAAGATAAAACCTGGTCAATTTCTTTTTCTATTTCCTTTTTGTAAGACATACCTTTAGTCTAGAAAAAACTAACCTGTGATTTTTGATGTCAGAAACTCGTTATTGCGTCTTATAAAGTTCACAAGGTCAGAAAAACTTTTTGACTGCGTTATCAAATCATCAACCTGCTTCTTAAATGAGCCTTCAGTGTTATAAGCCAAAACCAATCTTTCCATCTGACGACGTAAATCAGCTTCTTTTGTCTCACTCCAAACTCCCGCCCAGAGTCCTCCTAAGATAATCATATTTATTTCAAGTGGAATTGAGGCTGTAGGACTTTGGTTAAAAAATGAGTCGACTTTATTTCCAAGTGCCAAAATCTTTTTGGCAGTCTCTCCTACTTCAGCACCGAAATGCATAAATTGCTTCATTTTCTCGTAAGTAACCAAAAAACTAGAAAGCTCTCGAGAAAGATCCCTTTGAAGATCTGTTTGGGTTTGATGACCAACTCTAGTAACCGACAAAAAAGGATTCACGGAAGGTCTTTTTCCTTGGTTATAAAGCTCTATATCGAAAAATATATGGCCGTCGGTCATTGCCATTAAATTTGTTTGAATATATCCAGACAGATCGCCCAAGATTGACTCCGCAACAGGTAATGCGGTAATAGATCCCTTTTTAAAGTTCCCAGCCCGTTCAATAAGACGTGCATGAACATAAAAAATGTCTCCAGGATATGACGCACGCCCAGGAAAACGTTTTGCTAAAAGTGAAATCTCACGGTAGTTTCTGGCATGAGTCGTCATATCATCAAGTATGAGTAGCACATCTAATCCCTTGTCTCTAAAATATTCTGCAATGGTCATCGCCGTATAAGGGGTCTGAAATACTACACCTGCAGGGTCAGATGAGCTGGAAGCAACAAGAACTGTATTCTTCTTTATACCCGTTTCAGCAAAAAATTCAGACATCTTTTTAATATCAAATTGCTTTTGTCCTATCTGTGCATAGATGCAAATGCTTCCTAGCTTTGCCTGAGTTACCATACTTTGGAGCAAAAAATCTGTTTTTCCAGTTTTTCTATCACCTATAACAAGCTCGCGTTGGCCGCATCCTAAAGGAACAACCAGATCAACTAAGGTGACTCCCGTAATAAGAGGCTTTTGAACTTCAACTCTTTCGACAATTTTTGGAGGCGCTATGTCAACAGTTCTCACATCTTCAGTATCTGTCAGCTTTGCCCCATCAAGTGGATTGCCCAAGGGATCTATAACCCGCCCAAGAAGACCGACTCCAACTGGGATTTGCATCCTAGTATCTGTTCTAACGAGCTTGCTGCCTACTTTTAAATTTGCCCTTGTCAATAATAAAACTTCAATTTTCTCAGGTGTCAGAGAAAAAACTTGTCCTAAATCTCCTGATTCAAAAAGAACCAACTCTCCAGGATGAACACGCGGAAGACCGGATGCATAGATAAGTGAATGCATTAGCTCTTCAACGAAGCCGATTTCTCCTAAACTATCAAGATAATAGTTAAAATCTTTCATTAGTTTTTGATTGACTTTAATATTTGTTCACGAGTATTTTCAAACTCTTTTTCAAAAATCCTCTTGAATGAGAAGTCTCGAAACTCTCCGTTATATATAATCTGAACTCCACCGATAAGGTGTGGATCATATGCCACACTAATAATTACATCCTCTCTTACGGAGGTTCTTATAACGCCACCAAATCGATTTAAAGCGTCTTCTGAGGGTTCAAACGCAAGTGTTATATATACTTTGGAAAGGCCCTCTATTTTTTGCTTCAAATTAAGAAGTAAATTTCGTCTGTTAGCACCTTCTTTTGAAAATTCCTCTCGTAAAAGCGGATATAACCAAGCTCGGGCGGAAGTTTTCAAAGTTGACTCAAATCCTAGACCCTTATCTTGATAAAGACTGGAAAGTAAAACATCAATCTCTTCTAAGATTTTTTCCTGATCATCTACTGTTCGAATTTTGGATAGAATCTGATCAAACATGGTAATAAATTGATCTAATTAACCTAATTTTTGAGAAATTGGTACTTGGGTTTTAGTTAGAAATTAGAGCAATTAGAATAATTAGAAATTTAGTTCTGTTTTTTATTCTCAGTATTAGTGCCAAACACTCCTTGTCTTTTTGCTTCTTCTAAGGCCTTTAAAACCAACTTTTCGTGCTCTTCTTGACTAATCTCTTTTGCTAGAACCTTCCTTGCTACTTCTTTAAGAATCATTACAATCGACTCATCAATTTCTCGCATTCTTACGTTTTTATAATTTTCAACTTCCATCTCAGCCTTTTTATAAGCATCGGTAACCAGATTCTTGGCTTCATCAGCGGCTTTTTGAACCTGTCCAGAAAGTAACGTCCGAATTGCACTAATCTCAGAAAGTAAGACTTTCTTTGAATCTTCTGGTATAGTTTGTATCGTTTTGATTATGTTATCTTGAGTTACAAGTAAAATTTGCTCATATTTTTTTGCATAGATTTGGCTCGCTCTTTGCAGCTCTTTTGCTACCAAATTCTGATTAATATCAAGGAAGTTTCCGGCTTTTGAGATAGTTTCTCTTGCATCATACTGCGCATTCTCCAGAATTCTTTGTGCTTTTTCTTGAGCCTGACGTATGATAGTTTGGGGATCAACACCTTCAGTTCCAACCTCTTTCAAATCAAGATATTTCCCAACCATACGAAGGTAGGCTAAAACTACTCCAATTAGAAGAATAATTAGAGCAATTGCTATTAAGATAATTATGTAAAAACTTGTTTGCTCTATAATCATAGTAATTTTCAGTTATCCGTTTTCTGTGTTCAGTTTTCAGTTACAGGTTTATCTGTTCTCTGTATTTCTGTTTCTGACAGCCGGACAAGTGATTTACCCTCTAAGAGGTTCCTTCCTGTCATTTCATCCGGCTTTGCAATTCCCATCAATGCCAAAATTGTAGGCGAAACGTCTGCTAAACCACCTCTTCCTAAAATAAAGTTGGTTGGCATATTTTTTCCAACGATAAGGATCGGGACAGGATTATTGGAGTGGTCTGTATTCACTGTTCCGGCTGAAGAAGTATAAAAATAGGTTGCGGTAGGAAATGTAAGCAATTCTTCCGCGTTTCCGTGGTCAGCTGTAATTACTATGAATCCGTCAACCTCTAAAACTTCCCGGACTAGCTCGTCTAAATATCTGTCAACTGATTCAATCGCAAGTATACTTGCTTGCAAATTTCCGGTGTGAGCAACCATATCCGGATTTGCAAAATTAATAACAACAAAATGGAAAGCATCGCGTCTGATGCGCTTTCTGAATTCTTTTACTAATTTAGGCAAAGACATTTCGGGCTTCTTATCGTAAGTATCAACTTTGGGAGAAGATACAACAGCTTCTTCTTCGCCAGAAAATGCATTTTCCTGCAAACCATTAAAATAATAAGTTACAAAACGCTCTTTCTCGCTCTCGGCCATATGCAGCTGCTTAAGTCCCAAATCCGAAAGAACTTTACCTAAAGGCAAATTCACAGTTTCTGGAGCAAAGGCCACAGCTGAAACCGGAATATTTTGGTGATATTGTGTCATAGTTACAAAAAAAAGATTTTGGACTACCTTACCTCTGGTGAATGTTGTACCAAATTCTACTTTACCTTCCTCTCTACTTGTTTCGGGGTTGTAGCCAAAATCAAAAGCCTTAAGGTTTTCAAAATTAGGCAATGTAAATGCCATGGTAAGCTGCCTAGGTCGATCAATTCTATAATTAAAAAAGATAACTGCATCTTTATCGCTAATAAGACCCAAGGGTCCACTCTTGTCAGCGATAATCGTTGGCTCGATAAACTCATCGGTTTGTCCACGCAAGTAGGCTCCTTTTATTGCGTCGGAAGCGGAAAAGGTTTGTATAGCGGCTCCTTCCACTAATGCTTTATAGGTTCTGGCCGTTCTATCCCAACGTCTATCCCGATCCATAGCATAATAACGCCCCGATATAGAGGCAATTTTTCCTAATTTAAGAAGGCTCAGATGATGTTCGAGCTCTAGTATAATTTCTACAGCTTCCTTGGGAGGAGCATCTCTTCCGTCAGTAAAGACATGAAGGTAAACCTCCCGAATTTCCTCTTTCTTACAAAATTGTAAAAGTGAATACAAGTGTCCCAAGGAGGAATGAACATTACCACTACTTGCCAAACCCATTATGTGAAGTTTAGAGTTATTTTGTTTAACATGAGCCGCTGCAGATAAGAACGCTTTGTTTTCAAAAAAAGAACCTTTTTCTATTGCAACGTTAATGCGTTTAAGATCCTGTAGGATAACGCGTCCTGCACCAAGTGTTAAGTGGCCTACTTCGGTGTTGCCTACCTCATTTGCAGGCAAACCAACTGATTCGCCTGATGCTATCAATTCACCATGAGGATAGTTTTTGATTAATCTCTCCCAGTTGGGAGTTTTTGCAAGTGTAATTGCATTTCCCGCGGAAGGAGGTGCAATACCAAACCCATCCAAAACCACAAGGACCGTTGGTTTAATTGTATTTTTCTTTTTGCCAAGAAAGGGCAGGTTGAACATAATTTAGAAAATTAGAATAAGGTAGGCAAGACCTAACCCCACCATTACTATAACAATTGTTAACGTAATATTTAAAAATACTGTTAACTGTATCACTTTTTTAGCTAGAGGGTTCCTACCGATTGCTTCAATACCCGCTCTTGAGGCTCGCCCGAAATATATCATTCCCAAAGTGAATGATATGAGTACAATTGCAACAGCCAAGATATATCTTAAAGACTCAACCGGATCGAATACTGGAACAGCGAGACCCTCGCGTATAAATTGTAAAAGGTTTCCGCGAGAACCTGTAAGAGAACCTGTAGGATGTATATTCACCATCACCTGTATCCTACCTATAGCATTCGTGTCCCCCGACTCATAGTTTTCCAAGGCCATTCCCAAAACGTACCCATTTCTATCAGCCTTCACCCCAATCCCGGAACGCTGAGAAGTTGTAATAAAATCACCTTCAGATATGTCTCCATTTGCACTTGAAACTCTAACCGTAGACACTCCTGATGAAATTACTAGTCTTGAATTTTGCAAATCTTCATCTTCAATTGCAGCCGCAGGACTATCACTAATTACACCATAAATTGCAGTATCGTACTCCTTATTGCATCGCGCATTTCCAGATTGATACGTACAAATAATGTCACCGTCTTGTGCATCAGGATCAGTCACAGGAGTGGATACGGCTATTCCGGAAGATGTTATCTGTGCAGAAGATAATTTAACTGAAAAGAGTAAAATAAATAAAGATAATAAAAGACAGGTTCTGAGCTTCATATTACGATCATAAGTTTAATCTAAAAAAGTGAATATTATTACTTTTTATACTAGAGATATAAATTCTAAAAATCAATAGGTTTGTTTTTTTAAAAAATACAAACCGATGATATAAAATATTGTTTTAACTCAAACAGAATTATTGTCCATTAAATTTATTGATATAAGATTACATAGATTTGTTTATATTTTAAAAGATTTCCTAAATAATCTCCGCAATTAAAAGCATAGTAAAAATTTACTTACTATATTCTCCGCTTTTTACCGCAAAATAATAATATATTCTTTTTTTTCGTTCTCCAATTTGCTTGCGTTTATTTTACGGAAATATTAAGTGTTTGCTTTTTATACCTAATTGTAGAGGTCTGAAGCTAAATTCTTAGATTCTAATAAAACGGGGTACCAGATAACTTAGAATACTGGAGTATCCGAAACTAAATAAACCCTACAATTACAGGTTTCAGGCTTTCTGGTCACCTGGATTTCTGATTCCCTAAGTTCTCCTAGTTTTCTGAGTATTCTGGTTCTCTGACAACTATATATAAAAGAAAAAATCTACTTGACAAAGTAACCCTAAATGTGTGGTAATGAATATACCCATTTTGAATCTAATTGTCCAATATCCATGTCCAAAATTTAAATACCCAAATAAAATATAAAATGTCTGCCCAAAATCTTCTAACCATAAAACAAGCTTCTGAATACCTTTCGGTATCAGGAAAGACCCTTAGACGATGGGAGAAAAGTGGAAGGTTGTCAGCAATAAGAACATCAGGTGGTCACCGACGTTACCTACTTCCCTATCTAAAAGAATTTAAAAAGAATTCTCTAAAAAGAAAGTCTGCCTTAGATTATTCGCGCCTTTTTCCGTTGGATGCGGAGATAAAAATACCACCAGAGTCAACAGAAACTTTGACCCCTAAAACTCTAGAGACAAATACCCAAAAGGAAAGCTTCAGCCTTTCCCCTATTTACAAATCGATACCGAAATCCTCTAAAAAAATATTTTTGACTTTTACAACTTTTGGATTAATTCTTTTGCTTTTGAATCCTCTGACCAAAGTAATCTCGAACACAAATATTAAACTTCCTGAACCTGTTAACAGTATTAAAGAAAGAATCTCTTTATTTTTACCTTCAGAAAAAACCGAAAAGAGTGGAATTGACCAGTTGAAAGAAGAGATACAAGATAAGGAGGCTGTGGTTCTCGCCGCAACTTCCTTCCAAAATATTTCATTCAAAGTTTTTATAGAAAGCGAATTTCAAGAAGACGCGAGCTTTTTGGGAAACATAGACGCAAACGGAGGTGATATCACCAGTACTTCAACTGACTTTAATTTTGTCAATTCAGGTGTAAGTACACTTAATATTGGGGGTGCTGCAACTGACATCACAATCGGAGCAACATCCGGAACTACTACTATAGAAAACTCAATCGATGTAAATGGAAATACGAACGACATTGCAGGAACATTAAATCTATCTGGTAACACACTTTCCTCGGGAGATGATTTGACAATTGATCCTGGTGGTGGCGGGGTAAAAATAGGTACTGGAACACAAAGCACCATTGACCTATTAGGAGATGATCTTTTTGTTACTGGCGACCTGGAGTTAGACGGCTCCCTTGTTGTAGGAAGCGATTCCGTAAATGACTTAACCGGAACTGGTCTACAGGTTTCTTCAGGTAGTTTGCAAACCACCCTCGGAACTTCCATAGAGTCTTCAGAAATAATAGACGATACAATCAAAGAAGTAGATCTAAATGTATCAAACTCCCCTACTAATGCATATGTATTAACTTACAATTCGTCAACCAGCGGTTTTACCTGGGCAGTAGATCAAACTGGTGGGACCAACCTCTGGACAGATGGAGGAGCTATCACCTATTTAACTTCTACAACAGACGATTTAGCTTTTGGTGGAACAGATTCTACTGCGCCATTTTTCTTTGATGTTTCAACTGGGAATCTAACTTTAGATTCTTTAACAACAGATTCAGGCGGGGTAACAATCGCCTCTGGTCAGGATTTAACTATTGGTACAATTGGACTTAATGATACCGGGACGGGACCAACTAACTCCGGGGCATCACTAGTCGGAACCTTTGATGAGTTTGCAAATTCCAGCTCTTCAAATGTACAGGACGTTTTGGATGATTTAGATGCCGCAATCGGTTCCGGTGCTTCAAAATGGACACAAGATACAGGTTTTGTTTACTTAACAAATACGACCGACAGTGTTACCGTTGGAGGTACAACTGAACTTGGAAAGTTGGCAGTTGACGGTGATGCAAATGAAATCCAGCTTCTAGTTCAAGGAAATTCTACTCAGAGCACAAACCTAGTGGTCTTTGAAAACTCAACTGGAACCGATCTTTTAACTGTCGATAATTCAGGAAATCTAACCCTTGCCGGAAGTATAACTGTTAACTCCGAAGCAATCTCCGACTTTTCAGGTAATGGATTACAAGTTTCATCGGGATTATTAACTATAGATTTAACATCAGCAACTGATGCGCTTTCATCCACAACCTCATCTTCGTCAGGACTTGAGGTCTTATCCTCGGGCTTAACTTTACTTCAGGGTTGTGCAACAGGACAAATTCTTAAATGGAATGAGACTACTGATTTGTGGGAATGTAGCAACGACACAGGAGCAACTAGCGCAATAATAAACGTCGAAACTAATGATACACCTATCGGTACAAATGTAGACACTCTAGATTTCAGTACCGATTTTACTCTTACCGCATCTCCTACTAACGAAATAAATATCTCGGTTGCGGACGATATTCTCGACTTTACAGAATTCCAGGATACACTTGATTTAGATGCTGCCACAGAAGTTAACCTAGGGGCCAATAACTTTACCTTTGACCTGGATGGTACAGGAGATTTTGTTTTGCAAGACACCGGGACTCCTTTTGCTACTTTTTCGGATGATTCTTCTATAAGTTTCTCTCCCCAATCGACTGCAGATATTACATTTACAACAGATGCTGATAGCACCTTTGTAATATCCGGTTTATCCTCTTCGACGGGCAACGGTCTTTGTATAGACGGAAGTAATAATGTAGTGGTGTGTTCAGCAGGAAGTGGATCCGACGTCTGGACCCTTTCAGGTTCTGTAATATACCCTGATGCTGCTACATACAATGTACTTGTTGGTTCAACAACAGCGGGCGACTCTATTGGCAATCTTACAGTAACTGGAACGGAGGGTGGAAAAGCTCTTGTCGTATTAGATGATACTGGTACTGATCAAAATATCCTCTCAGCTAGTGCTTCGGGAACTACTGTCATGAATTTAGACAGAAGCGGCAATCTTTCGGCAGACGGCGTGTTTTCTTTTGGTGACTCTTCTCCTGATG
>Ga0209541_10000344_pt1 | contig 91187 bp, 86 predicted proteins | sample RifCSPlowO2_01_FD_184027 | JGI IMG/M metagenome (GOLD analysis project Ga0209541, IMG submission 184027) | Groundwater microbial communities from Rifle, Colorado - Rifle CSP2_plank lowO2_0.1 (SPAdes) (version 2) | ecosystem: Environmental > Aquatic > Deep subsurface > Groundwater | place... | reverse complement strand
TTGGCCAACTCACTTCCTTTTCCAACAATAATAAGCTTTTTGTTCGAATATTCGATACATCGAACAATTAGATCTATCTTTTTGTAAGGTTCCAGACGAGAAACGACAAGATAATATGGATGAGGAGGGGAGGGAGAGGATTGGGCGATAGGGGGAGCGGGAGGTGGAGAGGTGGGGAGGGGGAGATTTGACCAGTAGTTTGTGTCAAAGGGGGGATATATGACGGTAGAATCTCGGTCGTAATATTTTTTGATATTTTGCTTGTCGAAATTTGATATAGAAATAATGTGTTCTGGGCGTTGTGCTGAAATATAATCCCAAGCTTTCAAGTAATTAGAATACGGCTTTGCAATGGTTCTAATAAGTTCGGAAGAATAGAGATCGGGCTGATCCCACAAAAATCTGGTTGGAGTAAGCATATAACAGATGTGGATCGTTCCTGGTTTTGTAATAATACTTTTTGCAAATGAGGAAGTTATGGTGATTACAAGATCGTATGCTGAAAAATCCATGCTTTCGAATGCAAATGGATAAAAAGGAAGTGAAAAAACTCGATTCCTCTTAATAAAATCTGGTAGTTCTTGTATAAAGCTTATTTTTAGTTTGAGCTGGGCGGCCCAAGGAGCCTCTTTTGGATCATAGTAGGACGTGTAAAAATCAGCGTGTGGATACAGTTCTGCCAAACTCAAAAGTACCCGCTCTGCCCCACCCCACTTGTCAATCCAATCATAGACTATAGCTATTTTCATAGTAAATACACTTCGCTCTATACGTTATTTCTCGTATCAAAGGGATCCGGGGCGATCATCGCCAAGTGAGCGTTATAAATATGCATTATATATTTCCAGTGTTTCTTTTGTCATTTTTTCGAATGAAAAAAGGTTTTGATTAAGTTTTGTAAGCGGTTGCTTTGAAGAAGTGACTTTTTCTAAAGTTTCTTTAATAGAATTAATACTATGTGGGTCAAATCGAAGCGTATTTTTTGGCAGAATTTCATCAAAGACTGCGATAGTTGAAGCGACAACGGGGCAATTGAAGAATTCGGCTTCAATTATTGGTAATCCAAACCCTTCTGAAAGTGAGGGTTGGACAAGTGCCTGTGCATTTTTATAGAGTGCGACTTTTTGTTCTTGAGAAATATTAAATAGTTGCATAACTCGTTTTTGTAAATTATGTTCTTTGATAAATCGAGTGATATTTGAAGCGAAAAAATCTTTTGGCCCGACCAAAACGAGGTGATGGTCAGACGTAATCTTTGAAAACGCACGAAGGAGATTTTCTATATTTTTATGTGGATATGAATTCCCAATATATAGAAAAAAGGGTTTGTGAACATCTTGTAAGATTGAATTATCAGGCTTCATCTTCATCAGTTCGAAATCAATTCCCTCATAAGTGACAGTGATTTTATCAGCATATTGATCTCCGAAAAAGCTAATAATATCGCTTTTAACAGCGTTTGATGGAACGAGTACCGATTGTGCTTTCTTCATCCCACGGCGCAATAAACTTTTATATCCCGTGTGTTTTATTCGGTAAATTGGCGAGGGAAGAGTAGTCGCTTTGCCTGTTTTGAAAAGAAGTGGTGTAAGGTCATGAATTGTTATGACAAATGGACGATTATAAAAATATGGAAAACTGAAATAGGTGAAGTGAACAAGATCAAGATTGTCTTCGTTGAGGAGCGTTAAAAACTTCCGTTGCTCATCTACTGAATGCCATCTATATGGGGCGGCTCTTTTTGTAAAATGTTTTTTGATAAATTGAAATTTTTCGATATCTTGAGGTAACATATAAATAATAAATTCATGAGATGTCTTACCTTGATCCAAATAATGAAGCAAATTGCGAATGTATACCCCAACTCCAGTTTGGTTTATTAGTCTTGCATCTATACCAATTTTGCTCATTTTTGAATTTTTGATTTTAGATTAATAAAAAAATGTGTTGCTATATTTTCAATAAATGAATTATTTTTAGCAAAGTGCTTATCGTAAAAAATTTGCATAGCTTCATAGAAATGCTTACTTGTTCGCCGTTGAACCCCGACTCTATTTTTATTCAGTCCACTCTGTTTTTTTAAATGAATTACTCTAAAAAGTGGATAGTAGATTATTTTATACCCAAACTCTTTAATTCGGTACGATAAATCTAAATCTTCACCATACATAAAAAAAGCAGTATCAAATCCATTTGTTTCTTTTAAAATATTAGCCCGAGTGAGGTAAAATGCGCCGCTGGGAGAATCTATTTCATGAATGGTATTGAGATCAAGATGAGTGAGATGATAATTCCCAAAGTATTTTGAGAGTTTTGGGAATTTAGTAAAAACCTTTTCTAACTTTGAAAAATAAGTAAATGAATTCCAAATTGTGGGGAAACCACGGTGCGAGGCTTTATCCATCGTGCCATCAGGAAGGATAATCTTTACTGTCAAAACCCCAACTTGAGGATTTTTGTCCATATAGTAAACAAGATCTTCAAAATTTACATCCTGAACATATGCATCCGAATTAAGAAAGAGTATATATTTGCTGTTCGCAATAGCGATCCCCTCATTATTCGCTTTTGCAAACCCCACATTCTCATTATTAAATATAGTTTTTACATCTACTGTATAATCTCCCTCTCTCTTCCTCTCTCCCTCTCCGCCCCTCCCTATCTCCCCATCCCCCAAACCCCTCCTCTCAATTTTCCGTATCATCTCCACGCTCCCATCCTTAGAATCATTATCTATAAGAATAATTTCAGCTTTCAAAGAAGGAGTTTGATGGATTGACTCGATGAGTTTGGTGACACATTCCTGCGTAATTTCTTGCGTATTGTATGAGACAATGATGACAGATAGGTCTTTCATTACAAGTATTATAGCGTATTAATTCACACCTATACTCACAAACGTTTTGTTTGTAACCATAGGTGTGCGGCAGATTTAAGTACAGGTTGAGCGAGTGGAGCTCCATCCATGCCAGAGGCAAGGGGGAACACCAATCGTCATGGCCTATACTCGCATCTAAATCTGCCAAAGCCCGCAAGCGGGACACATTCTATTCAATTTCACCGATGCGTGGTGATACTACTGGTTCAGGAAGGGATGCTAGCGTTGGACGCTGGGAAGCAGGATTATTGGTTGGACGAAGTGCACCGGATCGGGTTCGAGTATCTCGACGAACGAGAACTCATCGTCCCCGACGATTCGGTAAAACACGACATCCTTGTAGAAGTCCTCTATCGTACACCTCCCGTCGCCGAAGCCCATGGCTTCAGTTACGAAGCTTGAGGTCGCTCGACCGGAATACTCGATGAGACCAATACTGTTGTCCGTCTGGTCAGGGCCGAATGCCACCACGTAGTCGCTTCCACTTGGTTTTGCGTTGACGTACTGACCCGCGGTGTATTCCGACCACTTGCCGTCTATTAACCGACTTCCGCACCAGAGGTTTGAATCCTCCGGCTTGATCTGGTGTGGGTACTGTTCGGACCAGTCGGTGCTGACGACCTGCTCGGCCACTTTGTACTTCAGGGCAAGCCTTTCCGGCTTCATGATCGTCTCGATGAACACCGAGATCGCTTCGTTTGCCGAATTGCACCCGGTCAAGGAATAGGCGGTGCCATTTTCAGCCGACAGTGGCTGGAAGCGGCCCGATACAGACCACACCGGATCCAGAAGCGTCGCGAAGGCGCCCTGAACCAGGATTCCGATCTGGGAAGCTTCCACGACTATTGCCGAGGTGCCATCAATGTACTCAGTATGAGTAATTTGACATCCCTGCGCATGCGTGGAAACCGGGTGGGGCGCTACGGCGCCGAAGGCGACCATAACGCAAAGGACAAAAACCATCAGACGCGTGCGGGACATGCGTGCTCCTCCTTAAAGAGAGCGAGTTGCCGACAGGATGTCGGAGTGAATTACGCGTATATTGCGTCTTCATACTGACAGACACAAAACAGTGTTCGAAATATTCTTCGAACAAAATTTAGTGTCTATCAGTTTCCTGAACCAATTTTTTAAAGTGCACTAACAGAACAAGCAAATAGCTCTATTAGTAGTTAGAAAACTAGGATAATTATAGCAGAATATACCTAAAAAATCAATACTATGGGATCTTTAGATTAACGAAACCATGCACTGCGTCCCAGTTTATAATGAGGGTCAGTTTGTGCTCGTTTTCCGATTTCTTTTGCAGGAACTCCACCCACGATTGTAAACGAAGGTACATCTTTGGTAACAACTGCCCCAGCTGCCACAATCGCCCCTTTACCGATTGTTACGCCGGGTAAAATAATTGCTCGAGGACCGATAAATATATAATCTTCAATAGTGACTGGCTCGAGGATACTTGCAAAATTTTCACTATGAATATCGTGTTCACTCGTATAAATCATGACCTCACTTGCAATATCAACGTGATTCCCGATTGTGAGCTTCCCACGGCCATCAAGTACCACATATTCGCCAATAACCGAGTCATTTCCAATACGAATTCCACGAGGATGATAAAAACGGGTATACATATGTAATGTGGTGCAAGAACCAATTGTTACACCATCTAATCGATAGAAAAGTCGACGCAAATGATGAGACGGGATATTTCCGACCAGGTGAAGGAAGTAGACAGTTAGTTCTTCAATAATTGTGAAACATCTCAAAACAAATTTACGGAGTAACTCATCGAGCGTTAGATTTCGTCCCGCTTTATCTTTCATAAAATTGTCATCCCGAATTTATTTCGGGATCTCTTAAAACTTCCAACGTCTCTTTTGCGCACGATTCCCAGCTAAATTGCTTTACATGCTCTTTTCCTTTGTTAATAAGTATTTGACGCAAATTCGGATCTGTCAGAATCATATCTATTTTCTTCGCCATATCAATTGTATCATTTGGATCAAAATATAGGCAAGCATCTCCACATATTTCAGGAAGGCTCGAATTATTGGAAACTGCAACAGGAGTTCCGACCGCTAGTGCTTCAAGTGGAGTATTGCCAAATCCCTCGTAAAGAGATGGTAGAACGAATACAGAAGCATTCTTATAAAGTTCATTTTTTTCCGCTTCTGAAATATATCCGGAAAAAATGACACTTTTTTCAAGGTTAAGGTTTTTTACTTTTTCAAATATTTCATCGTACAGCCAGCCTTTTTTACCAGCGAGAATAAGAGAGAGATCGAGATGATCTTTTTTGAGAATGACAAATGCATCAATGAGTGCGGAGATGTTTTTGCGGGGCTGGAGAGTGCCGACGTAGAGGATGTACTTGGAGAGGAGGGGAGGAGAAGATGGGGAGATTGGGGGGGGCGGAGGAGATGAGGAGAGGAGAGAAGGATTGAAACCGTTGTGGATGACTTGGATTTTGTTTTCTGGAATTTTGTAAAATTTGACGATATCTTTTTTTGTATTTTCAGAAACAGAGATGACTTTTGAAGACTTTTTCAATGCATAATTAGTCCAGTTTTTAAGTTTGAACAGATCCTTTGGCAGAAACTCGTTTGGATAGTAAAAGTATGCAAGATCATGGATTGTAACCACGGTTTTAACTGGACAAAAACGGGGAATGTAGTGGGCAGGGCAAAAAAGTATATCAGGTTTTTTGTGGGTGAAAAGATGGAGAGGAAAGAAAAAATGGCTCCAAGCAAAGCTCCCTGAAACAACTACGTATTTAAAATTATCATTTTCTTCAGGCAGATCAGTTTGAGGAGTATTTCTCAGATAAGTGATGAATTGAGTTGAGGAATCTGCATGTTTGTGAAACTCTTTAAGAAGATTAAATGTATACATCGAAACCCCAACTTTCTCCATAACATTTGCCTCATTTCCATCAATTCCGATTAGCATACATATATTATCTCACGAAGGGTAGGTAAAGAGAATATGCAAGAGATTCTTTATATACACACCCGAAGTGTACATTTTACTTTCCGAAAGACCTTTTTCTTTATATTTCTCTCTTATTTTAGAATTGCTAGCCATTGTAACAAGCGCGTCTTTTATACTTTCTACATTTTTTGGATCAAAAAGAAGGACTGAATCTTTCCCAATTTCTTTCAGCGAAGACGTATTTGAGGTTGCAACCGGACAGCCCATCGCCATTGCTTCAATAACTGGATATCCGAAGCCTTCATAGAGTGAGGGATAAACAAAGAATTCAGCATTCGAATAAAGCTTGTAGAGTTTGTCATCAGGAACAAAACCTAGAAATCTAATATTCCCATCCTCTCCGCCTCTACTCCTCCGCCCCCCCCTATCGCCCATACTCCTCCTCCCCTCCTCCCCCCAACCTTTTGGGCCAATAATTAAAAGTTCAGTATCTGGTAAATTTACCAATTTAAATGCTTCAATAAGTCGACCAATGTTTTTGCGCGGCTCGAGTTTGCCGACGGAGAGGATATATTTAGTAGTTGGTAGTTGGTAGTTAGTAGTTAGGGGTAAACTGGATTTCTTAATATCTACGGCTGGGTACAGGACATGAATTTTTTCTTTTGGAATTGTAAGTAGCTCTATAAGATCATCTTTAGTCGCTTGGGAATCGGCGAGGATGATGTCAACCTCTTTTTTAACAAGATTGAGACGTCGTTTTTGAACATCTAAGATTTTTTTATGAACGGTTTCTGGATATCGAAGATACACGAGGTCATGTACAATCGTCACTTTTTTTGCACTACTTGGCGGTTGAGTCCAATCAGATGAAATAAAAATATCTTGCGTTCCGATAAATCTCTCGATGGGGAGTATGTGAAGTTGGTTCCACAACATGTCAAGAAATTTTGGAGGGAGTTTTACTTTGACGAGCTTATGTTTTTGTTTAATTTCTGTCTCAAGTTCTTTATCAAGATCTAATCGAAGAGAAGAGAAGAAGAAAGTATATTCATTTTTGGAATCATAGGTAAGGATTGATCTGACAAGATTATCTGTGTATCGTGCCACACCGGTCCCTTTATATGCAATTTGTGAAATATCGATGCCAATTTTCATGATTGTTTTATTTGTCGGTATACTTTTTCTAACTTTAAGGCAATTTTTGGATATGCATATTGATCTTCAACAAGTTTTCGTGCATTAGCCCGAATTAACGAAAACAACTGGTGATCTCGTAAGATTTGTTTAGCTTTCACTGCAAATTCATGTGGGGTTTTTGCAATCAAGACATTTACTCCATCAGTTACATCAAGTCCAGCAACACCAGTTTTCGAGGAAATTACTGGTAATCCTGTAGCCATAGCACCTAATATTTTAAGTCGTGTTCCGCCTGGACCTTCAAGAGGAGCTATAAAAATAGAACCCCGGCTATAAGCATCCTTAACTGCAGAGATACTGTCGCGGGGTAAATCGAGAATCTCAATCCGATCCCCCACTAAATTTGAGATTTTATCTGCGGCATATTGACCAGCAATAATGCAATTGGCTTGTGGAATTTCGCTAAGAATTTCCGGAAATACTTTTTGTGCAAGAATTTGTGCTCCTTCTACATTTTGCAGCCATGAAAAATTTGCTACGTATAAAAATGTAGTTGGATTATTATGTAATTTTTTTGAGTAAAGCTCCATTAAATCTTCCCCGGCAGCATTTGGGATAATTTCAACGGGAAGTTGTGGTATAAGTTTGTGCATTTGATCCCGATCTTCTTCAGAAACAGCCCCAACAATCGTTGCTTTTTCCCAATATGTCTTTTCCCAATACTTAAGCTTCATAATATCGATTTGTAAAAACAGTGGCAAAAGAGGGACTTTCAGGTTATCAAGGTAATGTTGATATACTTTGTACTCAATTGTTTGTTCAACGAGAAGAATTGGCACTTTTGTTTCTGGAATATGAGGCATTACGTAAAAAGTTTCTGCATGAATGAGATCAATTTTTTCATTTTTGAGTAATTTTTCAACGATAATTCGTGCTTCTTGTGAATAATTTCGTATTACTACAAAGGGAAGAACCCCAAAAACACTTTTAAGAATATTCTTAAGTGTCCATGGAGTTTTTGAACGACTACATGCATAAATTTCTTTACAGTATTTTTTCAAATGTTCAATATGCTTTTTTTCGGTTTCCTGTTTAATGAGACCTATAAGATAGATCTCATGGTGTTTAGAAAGTTCTTTTATGAGGTTGTATGATCTAATTTGACCCCCAGATGAGGGGGGATACGGAAGGTAGGGAGTGAGCATCAAAATTTTCATAGCTTGAATATCGTGATACGATTGTTTTCAAACACGTGCTTAAATTCAGTCTCTCTTTTTATGGTTGCGATGACATCTGTTTTATCAGTTACAAAATAGTCTGCTCCACGTTTTTGTAGGTCATGTAAATCCTCGGTAACCGCCGGGTAGCCACGTCTGTCGGACAAATATAAAAGTGTCGTATCACCAACCGTATCAGTGACTAGGATTGAATCCTGTTCAGTAAAAATTTTTATGGCACGAGCACTACTTGCCAAGGTATCTGATTGGTTATAATAATCTTTTACTTGATTGAAAGAAAAAAACCACGATGCGCCAAATATCCCACATACAACCAACCCTAATAGTATTGGATTAGCTAACTGCTTGTTAGAATGATCTGTAAGTCGCGACAGAAGCGATACTCCAATACCTACAAATATTGCCAGTGCAGGTAAAATTATTATTTGATAATAATCATGTTGAACATTTCCTCCTTGGAATACAAATAAATAGGCGAGAGCAGCTAGTGCAATTGAGTAAAATAGTGCACTTTTATGTGGTTTTTTAATTGCTCCTACAATTAAAAATGTAGCCATATATCCGCCCAATATTAAATTCAAAATTCGTTCGTAAAAAATCCATCTAAAAAATGCGGGACGAAAAAATATTGATTTAAGTGACCCGCCCGTATTAACTCCAAATATCAACCAGTCACTTGCAGGAATTCCTTCAGGGAACCGGGTAATAAATAATCTCCAGGCGATTAAAGGAATGAGTACTGCAAGGAAATAGAAATATATAGATATTTTTTGAAGAGCACGATACCCATACTTCTTATAAAAAATATACATAATGGGGATAAGATAGAAAATGACAGTAGGCTTTGTAAGAAGTGCCAGCGCTACGCACACTATTGAGATTATCAGAGATACAGTCGAGATTGATTGAGATTTTATATGATTCTTGCCAAATAAATATGCAAAAAATATTCCTATAAACATTAGTGAAACCGCGGTTGTATCAGGTAAAACTACTCGTGAGTAATACACAAAGAAAGGAAATGTTGCATATGTCAGTGCTCCAGCCATAGCCGCGATTCTTCCCTCTTCCTTATACAGTAGATAAAAAATAATGCTTATTGTTACAAGTGAGAAGAAGATAGTTACTACTCGGCCAATTACTTCGACTGCAAAAAAAGGAATAATCTTATACAAAATAGCTGTCAGCGCATTATATATGGGAAACTCTACATAACGTAATCCTTCTGGATTATATTTTCCCGATTGAATATTTGAAAGATCATCATAGCGAGGATGCAGTAGATCTATTGATGTTCGGGTGTAGTTGCGAGAAACGGCAGCTGTATCAGCTTGGCGCCATGAATGCCAGTCCCCAAGAGGGGCGTCGATTTTATACAGTCGAAAAACAAGCGCCAAGAGCAGAATAATCCCCAAAATTATTTTTTCCTTTTTAGGCATAATCAAGTCCAGCAATAAAAATTCCCATGGTGTACCAGAAGACGTACGCGACTTTTGAAGCTTCAAATACGTCGATGTATCCTGCATTGATCAATAAACCAAATAATGCAAAAAATGTTGCCTGGAAAAGATATTTTTGGGGTCTATCAACTTTTTTAAGCTTTCTACGAACATAATCCGCCATTACGTAGAGTATGTAAAGGAATAGTCCAAATCCCAAAAAACCAAATTCCCCGAGCCAGCGCAAATAGTCGTTATCTGTCGACTCAGTAATCGACGAGGGGCCAGTTCCTAAAAGAGGGTTTTTGAGAAGGGATGCAATCGCTCGTGGCCATTCTACTTGAAGTCGAGTTGCCAGTGAAATATCGGTAGCGACAGCGGACACTTCGATGTAATTTGCCGAATCAGTAGCTCCCGGTACATTTCCACGGCCAGTCTTTTTAGCCTCCTTTATTGCTTCACTTATAGATTGTGCTTTTATTGCCGCAGCATCTGACGCCTGGTTCTTTGGTCTATTAATTTGAATATATGAAGTTCCGGCAGGGAGAGATTTACTGCTTATTCGCTGTGAAACGACAACCTGCCCCGTCTGCTCATTAACAAGAATTTGTTTCACTTGAAACGTCTGCAAAAAACGCTGGGTAATGTCCTTCTCGGTATATGCCAAAAATAGTGAGATAATCACCACAAGCACAACATACTTATATTTTTTCAAATACAATAAGAAAAATGGCGTTGAAACCATGTATGCGATGAATGAGGTTCGAGATGATGTAAGCATGAGAATTGAAACAGCCAGTATAAAAAGGGCAAGCATGCCAACTTTCATTTTCATGTTTTCTTTAAATCTAAAATAGAGTCCCCAAACGAACGGCATTAGAAAGACGATATATGCTGCCAAATCATAGTGTCCGCCAAAAGTTGATGAAATTCGCGCTTCAGGAGTAAGAATGAGAATGTGCCCTTTTGCAAACTCTGGATTCATCGTTGATACTGCAGGGAAACTAAAGAATCGTTGACCAACTCCGTAGATATTTACAAGTGCAAACGAGGTCATGAGTGACCCAAAAAGCCAATAAAACTGTTTCTTCGATTTGACTGCATTGATCGCGATAAAAAAGATAATCATGTACTCAACTCGGCGTGCTGCATGTAAAAAAGCAAGCTGATGATAGGGAAGTGTTTTCATCAGGTAAATTCCCGAGAGTAAAGAAAGGAACACTGCTCCCCAAAAAAGGAAAATTGGTTTTGTAAATACAGACCGCAGTGTAGCCTTTTTTCGGATAAGTTGTATTACAAATACAGCTACCAAAAGACCCACATAAAAATCCTCAAGACGAATTGCAACATATGTGTAGGTTACAAATTGGAATGGAAGTTTTGGATAGAGTGGAATTATAAAGATAAACGCAGTCAGAAGAATCGTGAGTATATTTTCGTCAATTGCGTGTAGTAATTTTGAAAGCTTCCCCATACGTCCTTTTTAAATACGAATTATTTATAATAATTCCGATTGCAAATGCAACCACTGCTTTCAATTGTAGCATAGACCGCAGAGTTGTGAATTGCAACATACTATGGTGTTTTTTATAGAAGTATAAAAATCCACTGTACACTCGTAAAATTGGATTGGTACGATCCCCGCTTGAGGAACCTTCAAGGTGAATAAATTGAGAGGCTGGATAAAATCCGACATTCAAACCATTCTTGCACGCTCGGTAAAATAAGTCAATTTCTTCCATGTACATAAATATTTTCTCATCAAACCCGCCCAGTTTCTCAAAATTCTCCTTTGTACACATAAAGCAGGCTCCGCTGACCCAATCTACTTTTTTGATTGTTGTAGGGGAAAATCGTGTTAATCCATAGTAATCCCCTCTCAAATAGAGAGAGGCAAACACTACTGGTAGTGTATAAAAGTGCCCAGCACTGGGTTGCGAAGTAGTTCTATCTTTTTCAAGAAGCTTGGCGCCCACAAACTGGAATGAATTCTGGGTACTCGTAAAAAACGAATATAGGGAAGAAATCGCATCATCCAAAACCTCAGTATCGGAGTTAAGGAATAAGAGGTATTTCCCAGTCGCACTCTTGACCGCTTCATTATTCCCCCGCGAAAATCCAAGATTTTCTTTTAAGAAAATGGTTTTGAAGCTAATTTTGTTTCCATTCCTCGACAACTCTATCTCTCCACCTCTCGATCTCAACTTCTCTATTTCTCCACTACTCCACCTCTCTAACATTTCCACCGAACCATCACTAGAGTTATTGTCGAGAACGATAACTTCAAAATTTGTCATCCCCGACTTGATCGGGGATCCATGGATTCCCGCCTTCGCGGGAATGACAGAAGAATTCAACGACTCGAAAATAGTCCCCAAACACTTCTCCGTTAGTTCCTTGGTATTGAAAGAGATTATGATTATCGAAAGATCCATAATAAATATATTATAGACGATCAAAAAAAGAAGGGGAAGTATTGACAAAAAATGTGTAATATTCCGTTCCCGGAGTGGAATAGGCATGGTTTATCCCGAAGTGTAAATAAGCTTCCGTTCCTGGAACGAAACTAGTAATTTTCGCTAGATCTGCAGACCTAACTTTCTGCTATAATTCTTCTATGAATTCTTCAGTTACACTTGAAAAAATCACTGCGCTGGCCAAACGTCGGGGATTTATATATCCATCTTCGGAAATCTATGGCGGACTTGCGAATGTATACGATTTTGGGCCGCTGGGAGTGGAACTTAAGAATAATATCAAGAAGCTCTGGTGGGAACGATTTGTACATCAACGAGAAGACATTGTCGGTCTTGACTCCTCAATTCTCATGAATCCGAAAGTATGGGAAGTAAGCGGACATGTCTCTAGCTTCTCCGATCCGCTGGTTGAATGCAAGAATTGCCATGCTCGGTTTCGATCTGACTCGAGTGAATTTGACGTGTTGGTTTCGTGCCCCGATTGTGGTGGGAAAAAGGGCTTTTCTGAATCAAAACAATTTAATTTGATGTTCAAGACTCAAATTGGAGCGACAGAAAAAAGTTCAACTGACGTGTATCTTCGACCCGAAACTGCTCAAGCAATTTTCATAAACTTCAAAAATATTCTTGATACTACACGCAAATCAATTCCATTTGGAGTTGCACAGATTGGGAAAGCATTTAGAAATGAGATAACGACCGGCTACTTTATCTTCCGCATGCTTGAGTTTGAACAAATGGAGATAGAATACTTCATTCGTGAAAAAGATTGGGAAAAAACGTTTAAGCACTGGCAGGATGAGATCATGAAGTGGGCGCTTGATGTGGGAATCTCAAAAGAAAACCTGCGGTTTCGTGAACATGATGAGAAAGAGCGATCACATTACTCGAAGCGAACAGCGGATTTGGAGTATAACTTCATGGGTGATTATAAAGAGATTTACGGATTGGCATATCGAGGAAATTATGACCTTACCGCGCATAAATTAAGTTACACTGATCCGCAAACCGGGGAACAGTTTGTCCCTTATATAATTGAGCCATCATTTGGACTTGAGCGAACAATCTTACCAATACTTATTGATGCATATCACGAAGAAGAAAAACGCATTGTGCTTAAACTCAAACCAAGTATTGCGCCGTTTAAGGCAGCAGTATTTCCGCTAGTGCAGAATAAAGATGAGATTGTGAAACAAGCTCGGGAGGTTTTTGACCTCTTGATCAAATCGGGTATTTACACAGCCTGGGATGACCGGGGAAACATTGGAAAACGGTATTTATCGCAAGATGAGATTGGAACACCGTTTTGTATTACGGTAGATTATGGGACGCTTGAAGATGGGGAAGTGACGGTGCGCGATCGGGATACGATGAAGCAAGAAAGGGTTGCAATATCAAAATTGAGTAGTTATATTAGAGAGAGAATATGACTGAAAAAAATAAACAAATGGTGGTTATTGGAGGAATCATTGCCGTTATTATTGTTGGGGGACTATTTTTAGTTACAGGAATGAATAAGAATACGAATAAGACTGAGGAAGAATCTGGGCTTCCAGCTGGGGAGGTCATTCCTACCGTTGATTCTTCAGTTCAAGTAGATCTGACTACTAATGCGAAAAAAACAGAAGTCGTGCTTAGTGTTGAAGGTATGCCTAAGGGAACTAAAACGATTGAATATGAGCTTTCATATAATACTGAAAGAGATGTTCCACAAGGAACAACGGCTACGCCCACAAATGTAGAGGGTAAATCAAGCTTTCAAAAGAAAATTACGCTGGGTACCTGTTCTTCTGGAACATGTGTATATCACAAAGTAGTAGGCCCAATCAAGCTGAACCTAATCTTCGCCGGATCTTACGGCAAACGCATGTTCGAAAAAGAATTCGACCTCTAGCTCCCCCTATCTCTCTATCCTCCTCATCTCCTCCCTGTTTTTCCCATTCTGCCCATTGACAACAGCCCAAAATATAGTCTAAAATGGATGTAAATGGCATTTATTGGTGAATATAAAGTATCGGTCACGGCGGGAGGAAGAGTGGTGTTGCCAAAAAAGATACGAGCTAGCTTGAAAGGAGAGCTATTTATACTTACTAAAGGATTTGATGTATGCCTGGGCGGGTACGATTTGACTGATTGGAAGACCCGCACGGAAGCACTTTTACATGTATCGCTTCTTGACCAAGAGGATATCGCCCGCAGGCGACAGCTCTTTTCAGGTGCGAACGAGATTGAAGTTGATGCACAAGGACGATTTGTGGTTCCAAAATCCCTAGCTAACTTCATAGGGAATGATTTTAAAGACGTTGTAGTTATTGGGGTTGGAGATCATTTTGAAATTTGGTCAGGAAAATCATGGAGGAACTATGCACACACCAGTGTATCTAAATGAGGTTCTTGAGGGGTTACAGGTCCACTCGGGAGGGATGTACATAGATGGAACGTATGGTGAAGGGGGGCATGGGCGGGAGATCTCAAGGTTAGGTGGTAAACTTCTGGGTATAGACTTGGACGAAGAGCAAGTTGCCAGGACGAGAGAAAGTGGAGGATGGAAAGTAGAGGATGGAAATTTAAAGGTTGTTCAGGGAAATTATGCGGATATTGAGCAGATTGCGAAAGAAAATGATTTTTTTCCGGTTGATGGAGTGTTACTGGATCTGGGATTGTCGATGGATCAGCTCAATAGAGCGGGAAAAGGATTAAGTTTTAAGAAATTGGATGAACCGTTGGATATGAGAATACAAAAAACAGGGAATCAATCAGCGGCAGATTTAGTCAATGCCTCAAACACAGACGAATTGTATGAGATATTTACGAGAAATTCGGAAGAAATTGATTCATGGGAAATTGCCTTGTCCGTAAATCGTGCCACTCGAGTGAAACCAATTAAAACAGTTGGTGATCTGATAGAAGCGATGGGAACATTTGGAGCATCAGAATCAATAAAAAGAAGAATATTTCAAGCACTTCGAATAGAAGTAAATCATGAATTTGAAAATATTGAAAAAGGAATTGAAGGTGGATATGCAGTACTGAAAGTTAATGGGAGAATGGCAGTAATAACATTTCATTCACTTGAAGACCGGCTAGTAAAACAATGGGCACGTAAAAATATGGTTAAAGAAGTAGTGAAACACTTAAGTCGAGGTGATAGAACGGCAAAATTTGAAAGTTCAGCAGTATTACGAATATTTGAAAAAAAAATATGAAAATAGGAACAAAGTCGGTATTATTTATAGGTATTCTAATATTATTAGTTACCAATATCGTTCTTTTTGCAAAGGGTATTGTTATGGCAGACACAGCTCAAAAAATCCAAATCACCATTGAGCGCCTGAAAATCGAGAATAATCAACTGCAAACCAAGCTCTATTCTTCCTCATCCCTTGATAAGTTGGACAAGACTGCGCAAAGCCTGGGGTTTACCAAAATAGCGTCACCGCTATATCTTGAAAATCCTCGATATGCACAAGCACAATAGACTTTTCCTACTTTCGCTTTTTTTCAGTGTTCTTTTGTGCCTTATTATAGTTCGATTGTTTTATATACAAATTCTTGCTGCCGACACTTTTTTCTCAAATAATTATCTTCACACCGTACGAATAACACCTGATCGGGGATCTATCTATGACCGAAACAATGAACCGTTGGTTATAAATAGAACTGATTACTTAGCGTTCGCTTCGCCTAAAGACATAAAAGACAAGGATATTTATATAAAGAAAATTGACTCAATCCTCAAAATAGGAGAGGCCACACTTTCATCAAGAATCGATATGGAAAAAGTTTGGGTACCAATTCAAGCAGGAATTACAGAGGATAAAAAAAGAGAACTCGCTTCCTTGAACCTGCGTGGAATTGGATTTGAAAAAGGACAAGCTCGATTTTATCCAGAAAGCTCGCTTGCCGCGCAACTTTTAGGATTTGTTGGGAAAGATAACGAGGGCGATCCAACCGGCTATTTCGGTCTAGAAGGATACTATTCACGCGATCTTTCAGGTCTTCCTGGACTTTTCAAAAGTGAACTAGATGTTATAGGAAAACCAATTTTTGTTGGAGTTCAAGATATGATAAATGGTGAAAATGGACGTGATTTAAAATTAAATCTTGATAAAGTAGTACAACGTATTGCAAAATCTAAACTTGAATTAGGTATGGGAAAGTATGGTGCTCGCGAAGGCTGTATTATCATTGCCGATCCACACACACTTGAAATTATTGCGTTAACGTGTCTTCCTGATTTTGATCCAGATGAATACTATAAATTTTCACAAGAAAATTTTACCAATCCCACAATTTCTGCATTATATGAACCAGGATCAATTTTCAAACCATTAATTATGGCTGCGGCTCTAAACGAAAGTGTTATTACACCTGATGAAAAATTTAATGAATCTGGAGCAGTACATGAAGGAGGATATACAATAAAAACCTGGGATGATACGTATGAAGGGGTAATTACACTCACACGGGCGCTTGAGAAATCTTCAAATGTTGCTATGGTCCACGTTGGAAAGAAGCTGGGAAACGAAAAATTACTTACATATCTTTCTAAATTTGGAATTGGGGAAAATACAAATATTGATTTACAGGGTGAGATTTCAGGTTTTCTAAAACCAAAATCACAATGGTATTCAATCGATTACGCAACGGCGACGTTTGGACAAGGAATTACCATAACACCAATTCAAATGATTCGGGCATTTTCGGCACTTATTAATGGAGGATATATCATGGAACCACATGTCGTCGGAGAAATTGACAGTAAAAATGGGGAAAAAAAGCACATTGCTCCAAAAATAGTAAGGAGAATATTTAGTGAAAAAACTTCTTTTCAAATAAGATCCATGTTACAAAAAACGGTTGAGCATGCTGAAGCCAAATGGGACCGACCCAAAGGATACGCCATTGGCGGAAAAACAGGAACTGCACAGATTCCACTTGCCGGACACTATGATTCATCAAAAACAATAGCGTCTTTTATAGGATTTGCGCCCACTGATAATCCAAAATTTGTAGCTTTGGTAATCTATAAAGAACCGAAAAGTTCGCCATGGGGAAGTGAGACTGCTGCCCCAACATTCTTTGAGATGGTTAAAGAGTTACTCGTTTACTATAATATAGAGCCAGCAAACTAAGAATATGCAATTATTAAAAAATATATTTCATCTATTAGAAGCACTTTTTGCAAACGTGTTATATGTTTTTCCCAGTACCAGCATAAAGGTTGTTGGAGTTACTGGAACTGATGGAAAAACGACCACTACGCATGCTATCTATCACATACTCAAAGAATCGGGAAAAAATGTATCAATGGTGTCAACTGTGTATGCTCAAATTGGGAACAAAACGATGGAAACTGGATTTCACACAACAACACCACGTGCCTCAACTGTGTTTAACTACCTTAAACAAGCAACAAAAGCTGGATCAGAATATTTTATTCTGGAAACGACATCGCATGCACTATCACAAAATAGAGTTCATGGAATCCGCTTTGAGGCGGCAGTTCTAACCAATATTACTCAAGAGCACGCTATGGAGCACAAGAGTTTTGAGGAGTATGTAAAGGTTAAAGCGCGATTACTTTTACAATCAAAACATCCCATTATCAATCTAGATGCAGATATTTATCAAACAGTAAAAGAAATACTTACCACGAATCGTAAAACATACACCTCCTTCTCGTTGAAAAATACAGAGGCGAATATTATTTGGAACAAAGATATAAAAACTGATATTTCTGATGATTTTAATAGAGAAAATATATTAGGGGCGTATGCATGTTGTGTTCTTCTTGGAATTGAAAAAGAAAAAGCAGGACGCGCGCTTTCGTCATTCACGTTGCCAAAAGGGAGACTCGATATTGTTCACGAAGATGATTTTATGGTAATAATTGATTTTGCACACACTCCAAATGCAATTTTTAATGTGTTGCAAGAGATACGGAAAAATTACTTAAAAACTGGTGGAAGAATTATTCATGTATTTGGGTCAGCAAGTGAGCGAGATGATGTGAAGCGGCCGATGATGGGGGAGGCGAGCGCGAAATTTGCCGATACCATCATTTTGACTGAAGAAGATCATCGAAATGAAGATGTACAAGATATCTGCAAACAAATTGCAAAGGGAATTGGATCATCAAAGCCATATTTCACCGAACCAGATCGAGCAAAAGCAATTGAGTGGGCTATCCAAATGGCTAAAAAGAATGATATTGTCGTCTTAACTGGAAAAAGCCATGAAAAATCTCTTGCGAGAAATGGGAAAGAATATCCGTGGGATGAATATAAGGCAGTTGAAAATGCAGTAGGTAGTAGAAAGTAGAGTAGTTAGGAAAAAAAATGAAAAATATATACATGGTTGGGATAAAAGGAGTTGGGATGACCTCTTTGGCAGTGTATCTTAAGGAACGAGGAAAGAATGTGTGGGGTTCTGATGTTGATGAAACGTTTCCAACAGACTCGGTTCTACGAGAAAATGATATTGATGTCGCATCGGGGTTTGCAAAAGAGCATATCGAAGATGGAATAGATCTAGTTATTACAACTGGTGCGCATGGGGGACTAGAGAACGAGGAAGTTTTGGAAGCAAAACGGCAAAATATTCCTGTGTATACTCACGCATATGAACTTGGTCATGTAATGGATTCTTTCAAGCATAGGATAGCCGTCTGTGGGGCTCATGGGAAGACGACAACAAGCGCAATGGTAGCATACGTGCTCCATGAATTAAGACTTCCCGCTTCCCACCTCATTGGTGCATCTCGATTCTCAGGTTTGTATGGAGGGCATTATGGTGGTGAAGAATATTTAGCCGTTGAAGCAGATGAATATGCTACTTCTATCGGTATCGATAATACACCTCGATTTATGTCGCTCAATCCAAATATCATCATCTGTACAAACATTGATTTTGATCATCCAGACGTCTATCCATCGATCGAGGAAGTGAAGAAAGCCTACTTGAAGTTTTTTCAAAAACTCGATCGTGAAACAGGAATACTCATTTACAACTCCGAAGACAAACATTTGCAAGAAGTTGTTTCAAAATTAGAACTTAAACACTTACTTCCCTATTCATCAAACGATGAACGGATTAATCTCTTAATCCCTGGAAAACATAATGTATCAAATGCTCAATCAGTAGTGAAACTTGCGAGTATTCTCAAGTTAGATAAAGACAAAGTTCTTGCTGCGCTCACATCATTTCACGGTGTAAATAGACGATTTGAGAAAATTTCAGAGGATTTATATGACGATTATGCACATCACCCTGCTGAAATTGAGGCGCTTGTGGGGGCAGCCAGAGAGAAGTTTCCTGATAAAAGAATCATTCTTCTTTTTCAGCCACATACATTTTCACGCACAGCCGCACTCTTATCCGAGTTTGCAACTGCACTTTCACATGCCGATCAATCGATAGTAATCGAGGTTTTCTCATCTGCTCGGGAAATAGATACTTCTCATGGTACATCTCAAGAACTCGTCGAGGAGGCACATAAACAAGGACAGAAAAATGTAACATACTCAAAAAAGGATGAATTAGTTGCAAATTTGATGAAAATATACAAAAAAGGCGATATTGTGATCACCGTAGGCGCCGGTAGTATTTATGAGTCCCATAGTGATATAATAAGGAGCTTATCAGAGGAGGGGATGGGGGGATAGGGAGATTGGGGGAGAAGGATGGGGAGATTGGGGGAATATATGAATATACATCAAAAATTAGAATCAGTGTTGGGGGAGGGTCGGGTGAAGGCCGATTTTATTTTAGCGCCATATACCACATTTAAGATGGGTGGTCCGGCGCAGTATTATTTTGAAGCAGAAACACTAGACGAAATAGTTTCAGCAGTTAAGGCTGCCCACGAGAATGATCTCAAACTTACCATTCTCGGCGGAATCTCAAATGTTGTAATCTCTGACATCGGGGTAAAAGGGTTAGTCGTTCGAAATAGATTCTCAAATAAAGAGATGCAAAAGGAAGACGGTAAATCAGTACTACTCAAAGTGACCTCTGGATACCCCATAAGCATACTTGCTCGAGAAACAGCGGCAATGGGACTTTCAGGACTAGAATATCATTTAGGACTTCCTGGGACTGTGGGTGGGGCGCTTTGCATGAATTCAAAATGGACAAAGCCTGTAAGTTATGTTGGAGATGCACTCCACAGCGCACTTCTTATCAATAGCAGTGGAAATACAAAAATAGTCAATCGGGACTATTTCAACTTTTCGTATGATTACAGTATTTTGCAAGAAACACATGAGCTTATCGGATACGGGGTGTTTAAACTTACTAAAATGGATCCTCAAATACTCGTCAAACGTGCTCAAGACGCACTAGAATACAGAAAAAAGACACAGCCGTTTGGTGTCGCCTCTTCAGGTTGTTTTTTTCAAAATATTGATGGGGAATCGGCAGGTAAACTTATTGATGAACTTGGATTTAAAGGCTATAAAGTAGGAGGGCTTGAGGTTTCAGATGTCCATGCAAATTTTATTATTAACAATGGAAACGGAACAGTTGCTGATTTCAAAAAAATTGTAGAATCAATTAAAGAAAAAGCGCTTAGAGAGAAAGGAATGAGGTTACAAGAAGAGATCAAGTTTATAGATTAGTTCTAGGAGTCCGTCACGGCGGATTCATAAAAAAATGAAAGAAGATGCATTTATTGTTAAAGGAGGAACAAAACTTACAGGAGATGTTTTTTTATCTGGCTCAAAAAACGTAGCACTCAAAGTTGTGATTGCTGCTCTCATGGTTGATGGTCCGGTACTATTGGGTAATATTCCACACATTAAGGATATTGAGGAATTACTACACTTACTCAAAGATCTTGGAGTCACGCATGAATTTATGGATAAAAATACATTGAAAATTGATGCGTCAAACTTACATAATGACACAGTTGACTTGTTATATGCGTCAAAAATCCGTGTATCATTCATGCTTTTTGCTCCACTTCTTTACCGACTGAAGAAAGCGCATATTCCAAATCCAGGAGGATGTCGTATTGGTGCCCGTTCGATTGATCGTACTATTGATGTGCTCAAAAGTTTTGGAGTGGATGTAGAATATATTTCAAAAACTGGATACTATGATAGTAGTCTTGAGAATAGTTATAGAGCAACTGAATATCGCTTTGAAAAGAAAACTCACACGGGAACTGAGCTTGCAATTCTTTTAGGAGTTTGTGCACAAGGTCGAAGTGTGATTGAAAATGCAGCAGAAGAGCCTGAAATTAATACTGTAATAGAATTTCTTAATAAATGCGGCGGAAAAATAACTCGAGCAAGAAATTCCATCATTATTGATGGAGTATCAAAATTAGTTCCTCCTAATAAAAAGTTCGAAATAACTTTTGATAGAAATGAGGCAGTAACCTATGCTGTTTTTGCTTTAGCAACAAAAGGAGATGTAAAAATCTATGGTGCTTCTCCCCGTGAACTCGGTAATTTCATCGAAAAAGTACGTGAAGCTGGGGGAGGAATTGATGAAGAGAAAAAGTATATTCGTTTTTACTTTAAAAAACAGCTGGCACAAACGCATATTGTTACTTCGGCACATCCTGGCTTTATGACAGATTGGCAAGCTCCCTGGGCAGTACTTATGACACAAGCACGTGGAGTATCAACAATACATGAAACAGTCTTTGAAAATAGATTTGGATATGTTGCCCAGCTTGCTAAAATGGGTGCACAGATTGTATACAAGAAACCGATAGTAGAAGATCCTGTGAAGACATATCAGTTTAATATTACTAAAAGAAATTGGATAGATACCCGTCAACAAATTGAAATAACAGGAAATGTTCCACTGCACAACGCAGCCCTTAAAGTATCTGATATGCGTGCTGGTGCAAGTCTCATTGTTGCCGCACTTATTGCTCGGGGGGAGTCAGTAATAGTTGGCGCGTCAACTATTGATCGAGGATACGAGGATATTGTTGGAAAATTGACTCGTTTGGGGGCAAAAATTAAACGAGTGTAATATGAAATTATTATTAATTGACCTTGATGATACCTTATTAAAAACGAAGATATTTAAGGAAGAACTTTTTAAGTTTTTCTCAAATAAATATAATTTAAGCACTGATGACATAAAAAATGTGTATGAAAAAATGAAACATTCTCTCTCTGTTACTGATTGGATCTTGGAATTTTCTAAAGAACTACAAAAAAAATCAAACACAACCATGAACTATACAACAAATGATTTAAAAGAACTCGATTTTATTCCAAATACGCAAGTTATTTCGTATATAAATAAATCAGATGCAAAAAAAGTTGTATTTTCTTATGGAAACACAAAGTTACAGAAATATAAACTGGACAGGATGAACATACTGAATTTATTTGATGATATCATCATTACACAAGGTCCAAAACTTTCACTACTCCACTCTATGAAAAATGGAGTACGGATTAAAGTGAGAGATCAATTGTTTGATGATATAACTGTCATCGATAACGATTCATCTTTTTTAAAAAAAGTAAATAGTATGTTTCCGTTTATTAAAACAGTAGATGTTACTAATTTAATATCATCAAATAAACATGAATAAAATTCCACTAATCGTACTAGCCGCAGGTAATGGAACGAGACTTCGACCACTTACTGCAACTATCCCAAAACCAATGATTCAGTTTTTAGGGAAACCAATATGTGGACATACGATTGATAACGCCCTACCTTTCATAAGTGAAATTATTTTTGTAGTTGGAGTTCATAAAGAAAAGATAATTGAATATTTTAAGACCAACTATCAATCTATTTCAGTAAGTTATATCGATCAAGACGAGAGAAAAGGTACTGCTCACGCGCTTCAGCGCGCATCAGAGAAAGTTGAAGGAGGCAAATTTTATGTTGCATATGGGGATGATATTTACGAAAGCGAATTATTTGAAAAACTTAGTGAAGTTGAGGAGGGGCTCATTGGTCAGAAAAAAGAAAATTGGAAAAGTTTTGGAATTTTGCAGACAAATCCCAACAGAGATTTGATTAAGATTGTTGAAAAACCAGAAGAATTTATTGGAGACTTTGTGAATACAGGTCTGTATAAATTTGATAAAGAGATATTCGCGCTTTTTGACAAGATTTCCCTTTCAAAAAGAGGGGAGTATGAATTAACCGATCTGGTATCTTCATATGCTAAAACCCACACACTTATTGTTGTACGAGTTGAGTCTGGATGGTATCCTCTTTCATTTCCATGGAATATTCTCGATGTGGTAGAAATATTGGCTAGTAAAATTCAGTCTCAAAATCTTGGCACGGTTGAAGATGGTGCGGTACTCAAAGGAAATATTCATATTGGTAAAGGAACTATTGTCAAAGCTGGCGCATATATTCAAGGTGACTTTTATATTGGCGAAAATTGTGTAATTGGACCGAATTGTTTTCTAAAAGGTTTTGGCTCGATCGGAGATGATTGTATTGTTGGGAACGCAACCGAGATTAGCAGGTCGGTTATTGGATCTCATGTAGGAATCAACCATTTGTCATACATTGGTAATTCAGTTGTAGGTAATAATGTTAATTTGGGTGGCGGAACAATTGCGGCCAATCTTCGGATAGATGGAGAACCGGTTCGAATGATGGTCAATGGCATGCTGATCAATACAGGAAAAAAGAAACTGGGGACAGTGATCGGGGATAACGCAAAAACAGGAGTACATACCTCAATTATGCCCGGCCGAAAAATTGATACAGGGGCGCATACACTGCCGGGAAGCATTATTAAAGAAGATGTCATATGAAAAATGTAGTTGTTATAGGCGGTGGGGCAGGTGCATTTGTTGTTCTTTCTGGAATTAAGGATCTTTCAATCAACATTTCTGCAATTGTGACGATGATGGATAGTGGTGGGAGCACGGGTCGGCTTCGTGATCAATATGATGTATTACCACCTGGAGATATTCGACAATGTTTGGTTGCTCTATCAAAAGCGCCGGATTTGTGGACGAAACTTTTTTTATACCGGTTTGAATCAGGTGATTTACGTGGCCACAATTTTGGAAATATATTTTTAACTGCACTTGAAAAAATAACGAAAAACTACAGCGACGTTGCTGATACTGCTGCATTTATACTACAGACCAAAGGAAAAGTAATCCCGGTAACCTTTGACAAGGTTCATTTATGTGTAGAATATGATGATGGCGAGATTATTGAAACGGAGAAATTAATCGATACAGCATTTCATAAAAAAACGAGAATTAAGAAAGCGTATCTAAAACCACGTGCAAAACCTAATCAAAATGGAATTAATGCAATTTTGAATGCAGACTACATTATCATTGGACCGGGAGACTTATATACGAGTTTAATTCCAAATTTTGTTGTTGACGATATGAAGCAAGCGCTTTCCAAAAGCCGAGCAACTATTATTAATATAATGAATTTGATGACAAAACGTGGACAAACTCCAAAGTACACAGCAACGGATCATATTACAGATATTGAACGATATATTGGTCGTAAAATTAATACAATTCTTATCAATAACACACCAATGAGTCAGGAAATAATCTCATATTACAAGAGACGTCAAGAAATACCAGTTGTAGACGATCTTACAAATGGTAGATCAATAATCCGACAAGATTTATTAGATGAAGATCTTCATGATAAAGAGAAATCTGATTTAGCCATACGAAGTTTAGTACGTCATAGTAGTGTTAAAATAGGAAGTGCTATAATGGAGATAATTGGATAGAAACATATGCATGAGATTATACATCGACATACAAAATCATTTGGACATGCCTGGGAAGGAGTACTCTTTGCGTTTAGGACACAACCTAATTTTGTTATTCATGTTTTTTTGTCACTCTTAGCGGTAACTTCTGGACTTGCGCTCCATGTTTCTGTAGGTGAGATGCTCGTAATTGTTGTAGTTATTGTCGGAGGTTTAAGTTTTGAACTGGTGAATACTGCAATTGAGGCAACCTGCGATGCGATCGATACACAACACAGAGATGAAATCAAAATTGCAAAAGATAGTGCCGCTTCCGCAATGCTGGTTTATGCACTGGGTGCATTGGTTGTAGCAGGAATTATTTTTATACCACGGATTATTTTATTATTGGGTTTTTGAGAGATTATATGTCCATATACCTATTTGCATTTTTCACTTCATTTCTTGTTAATTTAATTCTTATTGTTCCGTTTATTGATCTTCTCTATAAAATGAAGTTTCAGCGTGTACACCAGGAAACTCGGGATGCATTTGACAAAAAAACACCGATATTTGATAAATATCATAGCATGAAAGTTGGGATTCCTGTGGGAGGGGGAGTGCTAACTGTTTTTACTACGCTTGCGTTATTTGTTTTTTTTATTACTCTTTTTTTGCTCGGACAACGACAGATTATTTCAAATTATAGTTCAGTTATTTCAGAAATAAAAATATTACTTTTTACCATAGTATCTTTTTCATTTTTAGGACTGTATGATGATCTAAAGAAGATATTTTTTTTGAAGGATACTGCATTTTTTGGACTACGACTTCGTCACAAGCTCCTCGTAGAAATATTCTTGGGTTTTATTATTTCATATTGGATGTATAGTGAACTTAAAATAAACATCATTCATATTCCATTTCTTGGAGTTTATGCCGTTTCTTGGCTTTACATATTATTTTCAACATTTGTAATTGTGTCTTTTGCGAATGCAATAAACATTTCTGATGGTCTTGATGGGATGGCAAGTGGCGTATTAACTATTGCCCTCCTTGCATTCTGGGCGGTATCTGTATCTATTCTTGATACTCCCCTTCTTGTTTTTATTGCTGTCTGGTTGGGAGGACTAATCGCATTTTTGTACTTTAATATTTACCCTGCACGAATAATGTTGGGAGATACAGGGTCTTTGGCATTTGGTGCAACATTTGCCGTTATTGGTCTTCTTTTGGGAAAAGCATTTGCATTACCAATAATTGGAGGAGTATTTGTAATTGAAATTGCCTCGTCTCTTATTCAGTTGTTAAGTAAACGATTCTTTAATAAAAAAGCTTTTCCTGTTGCTCCATTACATTTATGGCTGCAACTTCGAGGATGGGGAGAGCCAAAGGTGGTTATGCGATCATGGATTGTAGCCGCACTCTTTGCGACATTTGGACTCATGGTGGCATTTATGAAATAGAGTAGGAGAAAATGCTATAATTAGTTCATGCAAAAAGCGACTATTTTTGAATTTTCATCCATAAACCCTCACTTTACTGAAGCGTATGTAGCGTTTGAGTACACTGTTCATTTTGAGGATTCCTCGAGCACTCAATTTGTGGAGAAATTACAATTTCATTCACCGGTTTCTGTTCCAAGTGAGAAAACTAAAGCTGTCGAGTATGCACTTCAAGCGATACATCTAATACTTGGAATAAGTTATTACAAACTCTATTGTCCAAAGGAGATTAGGATAGTAGGATATTCATTGGGATTAGAACAAGCCGAGTTTTGGAATACGGTATATACCAAGGGTTTAGGAGAGTTTTTTTATAAAAATAACATTGATTTTAGGGGGCTGGTGAAGTTTCCGACGAGAGGTGGAGAGGAGGGGATAGGGAGATCGGGTGGGGCGGAGGAGAAGAGGAGTAGAGGTGAAGAAGAAAAAGCCCTCATTCTCCATGGAGGTGGCAAAGACTCCATAGTCTCTGTAGAGATGATGAAGAGTACGCAGATTCCATTCCATCTTTTTGCGCTAAATCCAACACGAATTCAGGAAGATGTTGCAAACGTAATGCAAAAGGAGATAAAGAGTATTAAACGAGAGTTGGATCCTAAACTTTCAACGCTTACTGAAGTCTATCAAGGCCATATTCCAATATCTGTTATATATGCATTTACTGCGCTTCTGTACGGTCTTCTTTTTGACTATACCTATATCATAGCTTCAAATGAAGCGAGTTCCTCGTATGGCAGTGTTGAGTATTTAGGAATGGAAGTTAACCATCAGTGGAGCAAATCTCTTGAATTTGAGAATCTGTTACGAGAGTATGTTTCAACTTTTATCTCTACAGAGATTGAGTATTTTTCACTACTTCGTCCATATCATGAAATAGAAATTGCTAAAAAATTTGCGGCATATCCGAAATATTTTACTCATTTCTCAAGCAGTAACCATAACTTTACAATCTTGGAGGGAAAGGAGAAACGGTGGGATTTGGAGTATTCAAAAGGAAAAGTTGAGTTTGCATATGCAATATTAGCTGCATTTCTAAGTAAGAAGAATATGGATGAGATATTTGAATTCGAGCCGTTTGCTCTCGAAAGCACGCTCGACAAATACAAGGAACTCTTGGGCACAAAAGGCAGTAAACCGCTTGATTGTGTGGGTACTCCACAAGAAACAAAAGTAGCCCTCCTTATGGCACATGAAAAAGGAGAATATGTAGGTACTCCAGTAATGAACTATTTTGAACAAGTAGTACTTCCAACAATGACCGACATTGAATCTATGAAAAAAGAAGTTTTTAAGTATGGAAACTCAAGCAACATCCCTCAACAATTTAGCAACCTGCCTGTCGGCAGGCAGGTTTAACAATATGACAATCGAACAATTAAAAACACACAAGAGTATTCTTATAGTCGGGTATGGACTGGAAGGTCAGATGACAGAAAAGTTTCTCAAAAAGTATCATCCGACGGCCGCAATCTCGATCGTCGATCAGAAAGATGGAGAGGATTACTTATCACAGCAAAATGAGTTTGATTTGGCAATTAAATCTCCTGGGGTTAGAAAGGAGCTCATAAAAATCCCCTACACAACTGCGACAAATATTTTTTTTGCAAATGTTTCCAATACAACAATAGGAATAACGGGATCGAAAGGAAAAAGCACAACAACTAAACTTGTGTACGAAGTATTGAGAGAAGCTGGATACCCTGCGAGATTGTATGGAAATATTGGAAAGCCAATGCTCGAGTATTTTCTTGGAGAAATGGATGAAAAAGACATTCTTGTTCTCGAGCTCTCGAGCTATCAATTGGACGATATTGAGTATTCCCCCCATATTTCTTGTTTTTTGAATATTTACCACGATCACATTGATTATCATGTGAATTTTGAGCAGTATTTAGGATCTAAGGCAAACATTGTAAAGTTTTCCCGTCCAGAAGACTACTTTGTGTACAACGGTACTTTTAAGGAGATTGTTAATCTTGCACAAAATACTCGCGCCAAAATGATTGATTTTGCCAAACAACCATTTCCTACAGAGTATTTTCAGGCTGCGAATGCGATAGCTTCACTCTTTGATGTTTCAGAAGAAGTATTTAATGATTTAGTGAAACATTTCTCTGGACTACCGCACCGGCTTCAAACGGTTGGTATCTTCAAAGATATCATCTTTATCGATGATTCGGCGGCAACAACTCCTGAGGCAAGTATTTTTGCACTAAACACGATTCGAAATGTTTGCTCAATTATTCTTGGGGGACTTGATCGGCAAATCGACTTTACGGATCTTGCAAAAAAAGTTTCTGAGAAAAACATACATGCTATTATTCTCTTTCCAAACGCTGATATTCGCTTGGAGAAAGCGCTTATGACCCAGAATATCGATCCTGCAAACATTTTTCATGCAAAAGATATGAATGGGGCAGTAAAACTCGGTTTTCTGCATACTATACCAGGTGATGTTTGTCTACTTTCCCCCGGATGCGCAAGTTATAACCAATATGCTAATTTTTCCCAAAGAGGAAATCTATTTAAGAAACTAGTACATGAATATGGTAAGAAGTAAGATTGTTACATCGGTAAAAAATAAACGAAATACCTTTTTATTATTTTTTCTTCCCATTATTCTAACTACAATTGGTCTTTTTTTTATCTTCGATGCTTCATCTATCACCGCATTTCGTACACTGGGCGATAGTTTTTATTTTCTAAAATTGCAACTTATCTGGATGGGGATAGGAATTATCGCGATGATTTTTTTTTCGCTGTTTGATTATCGAAAACTGTATTACTTAGCATTTCCTGGACTAGTTATTACAATAATTCTTCTAATTATCGTACTTATTCCGGGAGTTGGAAGCCGTATTTCAGGGGCACGTCGTTGGATTGACCTTGGTGTATTTAGTATTCAACCAACAGAAATTGCAAAATTCGGAGTTATTTTATATCTATGTTCATGGTTCAAACATCGTGAAAAACATGCATTTGGATCTTTTTTATTACTCCTTGGTTTTGTTATGGCACTTATTATGATACAACCTGACATGGGTACTGCAATAATCATATTTAGTCTATTTATTGCTATTTACTACTTAGCTGGAAATAATTTAGTACACTTGTTTTTTCTTGCCCCCGTAGCGGCTGGAGTAATTTATTTTCTAATAAAAATCGCTCCTTACAGACTCTCACGACTTATGGTATTTCTTGATCCACAAAAAGACCCAATGGGAATAGGCTATCATATTAACCAAATTCTTATTTCGCTTTCTTCGGGCGGCCTTCTGGGGCGGGGACTTTCTGCATCTCGTCAAAAATACCAATTTTTACCTGAGGCACATACAGATTCAATATTTGCTATCATTGGAGAAGAGATTGGTTTTGTAGGGGCACTTTTTTTAATTGGCATTTTTGTCTTGTTGCTTGTGCATATTTTTATTGTCGCTCGCAAATCGAATGATCGATTTGGACAACTGTTAGCAGGTGGAATATTTGCGCTAATTGGCCTACAGGCAATAATTAATTTAGGAAGTATGGTAGGAATAATGCCATTAACGGGCATTCCACTTCCCTTTATTTCATATGGTGGATCTAGTTTGCTTATTTTTTTCTCTTTAATGGGAATAGTTTTAAGTATTTCAAAAAAATGAATATTGCTATAACTGGTGGACACATAACGCCCGCACTTGCTGTAATAGAAGAGCTACAAAAAATTAATGGAGTTACTATTACCGTTATTGGTCGTCGTAAGGCACTTGATTCTGAAAATACAGAGTCATTTGAATTTGAACAAGTGATGAAAAAAAATTTACGTTTTATTAACTTAAAAACAGGTCGAGTAACTCGTACAGTATCACTTCAGTCTATATATAATCTTTTCCTTTTTCCCGTTGGATTTGTGAGTTCATTATTTATTTTAAAAAAAATTCGCCCGCACGTTGTTTTAAGTTTTGGAGGTTATATTGCGCTTCCTGTCTCGCTCATAGCTTATTTACTGCATATTCCTGTTTTTACCCATGAACAAACCATACGTACAGGATTTGCAAATAAGATTATTTCACGTTTTTGTAAAAAAGTCTTTATTTCTTACGAAGAATCAGCCGATGATTTTCCCAGGCAAAAAGTTTTAATTTCTGGGAATCCAGTACGAAGTGAAATTTTGATGGTCAAAAAAAAGTTATTTTCCACACCAGCACGACCAATTATATATATAACTGGTGGATCTTTAGGTTCCCACAGTGTAAATGTACATATTGAAGTGATTTTGGATGCCCTTTTAAAGCAATTTATGGTAATTCATCAAGTTGGAAATGTTGCTCAATATGGAGATTGGGAACGAATGAGCAAAAGAAAAAGCGAGTACTATTTCCCCGTTAAGCACATTATGGATGATGAAATTGGATGGGTGTATTCGGTGGCAGATATAGTAGTTGGTCGGTGTGGAGCAAATACAGTAACTGAACTTATTGTATGTAATCTACCGGCAGTTCTTATCCCACTTCCTTGGTCAAGTAGAGGAGAACAACGGGAAGGTGCAGATTTTTTACAGCAATCAGGAGTTGCACAGGTTTTTGAGCAGGATCGGGACAGTACAGAACTTCTTAAAACAATTCAATCTGTATATGAAAACAGAAGTAAATATAAAAAAATGTATGAGCAACTTATTCCTCAAAGAACGCGTATTCTCTCTGCTTCAAAAAAAATTGCTGATGAAATTACCGCTGTATGAAAAAATTTACACAAAAAACCCTACGTTTAGTGTTCCCAATTTTTGTATTTATCATCATGACATCTTTTTTTTATGTATTTCGAATACAAACAATTGAGGTGCGTGGTACAAAAAATATAGTAGGACTTTCACAAATAGACAACACGTTTATTTTTTTACTTAATGAGAAGCAACTCACAAAAAAATTACTCTCACAAAATTTTAACCTAGAATCTATTTCTCTTTTAAAAAAATATCCAAATACGATATTATTGACTGCAGTTGAAAGCAAAATCCTAGCCTCATTACTTGTGGATACGGGATATTATGATCTTACTAAGAATGCTCGAATCGTAGGTAAGCACCACGAAATAAAAAAAGGAAAAACGATTATTAAAACTGGCCAATTATATCCGTATTCTGCCTATCAGGTGGGAGATACAATCAGTAATCCACCACTTTCAACGTCTCTCTATTTGCTTTTTCGCCTTGATGAAATTGATTTACCTATAGATACTATTGAAGTTAAGGGTTTTGATGTGTTAGTATTTACAAAAGGGGAAAAGAAGTACTTATTCCTTGCGGAAGAAAATAGAGATGAACAATATAATAAATTGCTTGCCGTTATTCGAGGACTTTCTCTACAAGGAAAAAAATATACCAGCATTGACGTACGGTTTAATAAACCAGTTGTCAAGCTTGTGAATTAATATATGAGTGATGAAATAATTACAGGAATAGATATCGGATCAAGTAAAACTGCAGTACTAATTGCGAAGATGTCTGAAGTTGAAAAGGAAGTTCGCGTCATGGGATTTGCGAGCGTTCCCTCACAAGGCGTACGCCGTGGTCAAATTGTTGATATTAATCAAGTTACTGCAACAGTTGAATCTGCAGTTGAAAAAGCAGAGCGAATGGCGGGGACAAAAGTGACAAGTGCACTTGTTGGAGTTGGAGGTCCTCATATTGAATCACTTAATTCTCACGGAGTTGTGGCTGTTTCCCAACCTGAAGTTGAAATTACACAAGAAGATGTGGAACGAGTTGTTGATGCGGCGCGTGCAATATCGATTTCTTCGACACGTGAAGTTATTGAGGTTGTTCCACGGGAATTTATTGTAGACGGGCAAGGGGGGATTCGAAACCCGCTAGGTATGAGCGGTGTGCGTTTGGAAGTTAATACGCATATTATAACAGCAAGTCTCACCAATATTCGAAATATTGATCGTTGTTTGTCTGATTTGGGAATTGCCAATCAAGGAGCACTCTTTTCAGGTCTTTGTTCCTCACTTTCCGTATTAACAGATACAGAAAAAGAATTAGGTGTGATTGTTGTTGATATTGGTGGAGGGAAAACAGACATTTGTATGTACGTAGAAGGCGCACTTTCCTATTCTTCTTCAATCCCACTTGGTGGAAGGCATATAACAAACGACCTCGCGGTTGGACTTCGTGTTTGTTTGGAATCTGCAGAACTGATTAAGCTTTTTTTGTCTAAGGAGCATAAAGATAAATTAATAGACGATGTCAATATTGGAAGTTTAAACCTACCCGAAGGTATAACTAAGATTTCGAGTAAAACAGCTATTGATGGTATTATTCGCCCTCGACTTGAAGAAATATATACAGAAGTATTTAAACAAATTGAAAAAAGCGGATTTATTACCGCTGTACCATCTGGAGTAGTGCTTGCTGGAGGTGGAGCACAAACAGTTGGTACTCTTGAAACGGTAAGGAGAAGTATGGGTATGCCAGCACGAATTGGAAAACCAGCAGGAATTACTGGACTTGTTGACGAAGTACTCTTTCCCCAATATGCAACAGTTGTAGGACTTCTTCTATATTCTCTAGACAATGAACCTACTTCTGGACAAAAAATAAATCTTAAGGATTTTGATAAAATACTGCGCAATTTATCAGTCTTATCATCTATAAAAAAAGTAAAAAATTTGATGAAATCGTTTATGCCATAATATGTTAATAAAACCACAAGCGGGGCAGGCGGCACGAATAAAAGTCGTGGGAATTGGTGGGGGAGGCGGAAATGCGCTTGCAACCATGATTGCACAGGAAGATATTGTTGGTGTTGAATTTATTGCACTCAATACCGATGCACAAGCACTTCTTGCACATAGGGCAGATACTAAAATACAAATAGGGGACAATCTTACAAAAGGTCTGGGTTCTGGGGGAAATCCAGATATTGGTCAAAAAGCCGCTGAAGAATCTCGAGATAAGATAAAAGAAGCGCTTGAAGGTGCTGATATGATTTTTATTGCCTGTGGCGAGGGTGGAGGTACGGGAACGGGTGCCGCGCCGGTCGTTGCTGAAATTGGAAGGGAAACAGGGGCACTTGTCATTGCTGTTGTCACCAAACCGTTTGCATTTGAAGGCTCTCGTCGAAAACTGACAGCGGAGGATGGGGTTGACCGACTTCGAGATAAAGTAGATACGCTTATCGTAATTCCCAATCAAAAAGTACTTGAAATTGTTGATTCAAAAGTATCAATGATAGATGCATTTAAAAAAGTCGATTCAATTCTTCATCAGGGAGTTAAGGGAATTGCTGAACTGATCACCGTTCCTGGACTTATCAATGTTGATTTTGCCGACGTTCGATCAATTATGAAAGACGCGGGGACTGCGCTTATGGGAATTGGTACAGGTAGTGGAGATAAACGGACCCAGATGGCTATTAAACAAGCAATCTCTTCCCCACTCCTTGAAACATCAATCACTGGTGCAAAAGGAGTACTTTTCAATGTTATTGGTGGGCCCGATCTATCCATGGTAGAAGTAGATGAGGCTGCCTCAATAATCCAAAAAACTGTTGATCCTGATGCAGAAATCATCTTTGGTGCCGTAATTCAGGAGAAGATGGCAGGAGAAGTGAAGATAATCGTGATTGCAACAAAATTTGATGAACATAAACTTCGTTTTGGGACACAGTTTCAAACTGATTATTCAGAACCAGACGAAATAGTCGAAGCTTCACCAGACGAAACAACTGATGAACCTGAAGAACGTACCTTTAATCCAAATGTAACTTCGCAAACAGACGACGACGAATTCGACATCCCGACATTTCTCCGAAAGAAATAAGATGATGGTATAATTATTCTCATGTTCGAGCCTATTGAACCCAATCTAGATCTGCCAAAAATTGAACAGGAAATAATTGATTTTTGGAAAAAAAATAAGATTTTTGAAAAATCTGTTGAAAATCGCCCAGCTGACAAACTGTGGAATTTTCTGGATGGTCCCCCATTTATAACAGGTCTCCCCCATTATGGAACACTTCTTCCCAGTATTGCTAAAGATCTTTTTCCTCGTTTTTGGACGATGAAAGGGTATCGAGTGCGGCGTGTATGGGGATGGGATTGTCATGGACTTCCTGCGGAAAATAAGGTTGAAAATAAACTTGGAATAAAGCGAAAAAAAGACATTGAGGATGTGGTGGGGGTTAAAAAATTTATTGATGAATGTAAATTGTATGTTTCAACAGTTTCAAAAGATTGGGAATGGTACATAGATCACATCGGCCGGTGGGTTGATTTTGAACATGCGTATAAAACGATGGATGTATCGTACATGGAAAGTGTGATGTGGGTATTTAAGAAAATGTATGAAAAGGATTTCATTTATAAAGGACTTCGAGTCTCTCTTTATTGTCCTCACTGCTCAACCCCAATCTCAAACTTTGAAGTTGCGATGGATGGAGACAATTATGTGACAGTGACAGAGCCGGGAACAATTTATAAATACAAACTCGTTGACGAGGATACATATCTGCTTGCCTGGTCAACAACTCCATGGACAAAACTCGTTACGACGGCTCTTGCCATAAATCCAAAACTTACCTATGTAAAAGTAAAGCAGAACGGAGAAAACTATATTCTTGCAAAAGCGACACTCTCTATATTAGAAGGAGATGACTACAAAATAGAAAAAGAGTTTCCGGGAACCGAGCTTTTGGATAAAAAGTTTGAAGGACACTTTGATTTTTTTGAAAAAGATGACGGAAAAAGACTTTTTGTTATTGTAGGGGGAGATTTTGTAACTGAAGATGAAGGAACGGGGGTGGTAACACTTGCTACATACGGAGAGGATGACTTGAATGTAATGAAAAAAGAACATATTCAAGAAGCAATTCACTTAGATGATGAAGGTAAATTTACAAGCGAAGTCCCTTTCTGGGCAGGAGAGTACTATTTGGATGCAAATGAGAGGATAGATGAGTATTTGAAGGAAAAAGGATTGATCTATAACTCAAAACCTTATTCACACACTGTTCCCACCTGTTGGCGGTGTCATACGCGACTTATTTTTTCTCCGCAAGATGCGTGGTATGTAGACGTACAAAAGCTCAAAAAACAAATGGCGGCAACAAATGAATACGTAAATTGGTTTCCTTCTCATTTTAAACATGGTCGTTTTTTAAAAAGCATGGAAGCAGCTCCTGATTGGTGCATTTCTCGCAGTCGCTACTGGGGTTCACCTGTTCCTGTATGGGAATGTGAAAATGGCCACCGATTTGTCCCGGGCTCAATTAAAGAGCTTGAGGAGGCATCAGGAACAAAGATCACCGATCTTCATAAACCAGTTGTCGATGAAGTGAAGATACCTTGTATAACATGTAACACGAAACATGTAACACAAAACACCGGTGGTACATGTTACATGGTACGTGTTTCGGAAGTCCTTGATAGCTGGATTGAGGCGGGTTCTGCTCCCTATGCAGAGAGGCACTACCCGTTCGAGCAAAATAAAGATTTATCTTCATTCTTTCCACCCGATTTTATTGTTGAATATACGGGGCAAATTAGGGCATGGTTTTATGTATTACACGTCATAGCAAATGCACTTTTTGAATCCAAAGCATTTAAAAATGTTGCGGTAACCGGAGTTATTTTGGGTACTGATGGGCGAAAAATGAGTAAAAACCTTGGAAATTACCCAGATCCAAAGGTAATGCTTGATAAATATGGTGGAGATGCGATGCGCCTGTATCTCATGTCAACGCCCGTTATGAAGGGGGAAGATATGGCAATTTCTGAAGAAGAATATAAAAATCAGATACGGGGAACTTTGCTTCCTTTGCTTAATATTTATAACTTTTTTAGCATGTATGCGACGCTTGATGATTGGAAACCAAAGATAGTATCTCTCAAACAAAGCGAATTACATATTCTAGATAGATGGATTCTTTCTCGTGTCAACTCTCTCATTAAAAGTGTTACAGAGTGTCTTGAAAAATACGACACAATTGGAACGATTTCAGAACTTAAACTCTTCGTTGAAGATTGGTCAAAATGGTACATACGTCGGAGTCGAGATAGAGTTGGAAAGATGGCAAAAGAGGCGACTAAAAATGCATTTTATGAAACATGTTATGCCATTTTCACGACATTTTGTAGAATTTCTGCTCCGATTATTCCCTTTATTTCTGAATACTTATACAAAAGATTGACCACAGAGGAATCGGTTCATTTGTCAACCTGGCCAATTGCTGACAAAAAACTGATTGACTCCAAACTTGAAAAGTCGATGTCAACTGCCCGTACACTTGTTGAAGCAGGTCACGCGTATCGAAAAAAGGAAGGATTAAAAGTCAGAAAACCACTACTTACAATCAAATTCGCAAAGAATGAAGAAGTCACTCACATAGAAGATGTAATTTGGGATATCGTACTTGATGAACTAAATTGTAAAAATATTGAATTTGAGAGAGGATTTCACTATCCAAAAAATCCAATAAGAGTTTCCCAACAAGTACTTGATGAAGAAGAAAAAGCTCGAGAAGTAATTCGTCAAGTTCAGATTGTTCGAAAAGAGATGGGGCTTGCACCAGGCGACATCATCGCGGCAACGATTCCTGAATATCCTGCTTCAATGGAAGAATTTATTAAAAACAAGATTCTTGCACAGTCGCTCACCAAAGGAAATATGATTCATATTGAGCGTGTAAAATGACTACAAAAATAGATGGATTTGCATTGGTAGCACTTATTGGACTTGCGCTTTTTAGTCTTTTCAATTTGTTGGGAATAAGTTTTCAATTTTTCCTGAATCAATTCACTTTTTTTATAGTAGGTTTTATTGCTCTGTTTCTAACACTTAAACTTGGAATAAAGAATGTTCAAATTAATGCTCGTCTTATTTACCTTTCATTTATTGGGTTACTTATTATCACGTTTATTGTTGGAGATGTGGTACGAGGATCCCGCCGTTGGATAGATTTAGTTTTTTTTAACTTTCAGGCCTCTGAATTTTTAAAGCCGTTCTTTATTATATTCTTAGCAGATTTCTTTTCAAAAAGTAAAATTTCAACTCGGTCAGTTCTTATATCGTTTGCCTATTTTCTTTTAATTTTTGTAATTATTGTAAAACAACCTGATTTAGGTAATGCGCTTCTCTATTTGGGCGTATTTGCAGGAATGGTTTTTTTTGCGGGCCTTACCGCGCGATATTATATGTACGCCTTCATTTTATCAATTATTACAAGCCCAATTTTATGGAAATTGCTTAAAGATTATCAAAAAAATCGTATTTTAAGTTTTTTGAATCCACAAATAGATACGAGTGGTATATCATACAATTTAATCCAATCAATTATTACCGTTGGATCTGGTGGACTTTTTGGGCGAGGTCTGGGTTTAGGAACCCAATCACGGTTTCTTTTTTTACCCGAAAATCACACCGATTTTGCGTATGCCGCACTTGTTGAGCAATTTGGGTTTATCGGAGGCTTGGCAGTAATAATTCTCTATGCAATATTATTTTACAGACTACTCCTCGTTTTGCGAAGTGTACGCGACAATCCGTTTCACTTTATGTACGTTTCAGGAGTTCTCCTATTTCTCGCTACCTCATTTACGGTGAATATTGGTATGAATATGGGACTTTTTCCGATCACCGGAATTGCACTGCCATTTGTTTCATACGGCGGCTCCTCTGTAGTTTCAACGATGATCATGGTCGGCCTTGCTCTCTCCTTGAATTTGCCACGCTAGCGCTTGTACTTCCGGACCTTTTCCATTATAATTACACCTATGAAAAAGGCAGTTATAAAAACGGGTGGGAAGCAGTATATTGTTTCTGCGGGCGATACGATAGTTGTTGATCGACTCAAAGTAGAGGATGGAAAACCTATTGAACTTGATATATTAGCTCTTTTTGATACTGAAAAAAATGCTATTGAGCTTGGAAATCCACTTCTTAAGAGTAAAGCTCAAGCGACTATAGTCGAAAACATCAAAGGTGATAAGCTTCGCGTTGCTCGATTTAAAGCAAAGTCTCGATACCGCAGAGTAACTGGATTTCGAGCTTATTTAAGCAAAATTACGATAAACGCAATATAATATGGCACATACAAAGTCACAAAAGGCGGCAAAAGGAAATAGAGATTCGATCTCCAAGCGGCTTGGAGTCAAACTCTATGGAGGGCAAAAAGTTTCAGTTGGTAATGTTATTGTTCGTCAACGAGGTATGAAATTTGGACCGGCAGATGGCGCAAAAATTGGAAAAGATTTTACGGTTTATGCGACACAAGATGGACGAGTAGCATTCAAAAAACGTGCAGGTAAAAAATACGTCGGGGTAACTCCACATGGGGTATAATGCTTGTAATGCGTGTTGCTATTGATTCAATTCTACAATCGATTTTAGATGAATCAGATCCAATTATTCAGTCACAATTAATTGTAAATGCAGTTAAAGAGGGAATTCGCCCAGTGCAGATTGCAAAGAAACTGAATAAGACGGCCTCTCACATCTCCCACCTTATTCGATTACAAAAACTTCCGCCTGTTATTATAAATGGATTTTACGATAAAACAATTTCCCTTGGACACTTATTTCACATTTCAAGACTGACAAAAGAAGCAGATATGATTTCCGTTTTTGAAAAAGTGTTGAGTAAAAACATTCCAACGAACAAAACTGAACAACTTGTTAGCAGTATTGGCATTGGAGAATTAAACGATGATAAAAAAATAACTAAGGAAATCCATGATCAAATTGAAGATTATTTTTCAAAAATTGACAAACAAATTTCTAGTTCACTGCATCAAACCAGAAGGATGGCTCGAATAGAGATAACTATCAAGGGTGGATATGCCAAGACAAATAAGGTTTTAGAAAAAATTAAGAACGAGTTACAAAAGGATTTGTGACAGAACCAAAACTATTTGCTGGAAAATACCTGAAAATAACTTTTCCAATAATGTTACTTTGAGGAACAAACCCAAATTCTCGCGAATCCTGTGAATGTGTTCGATTATCGCCTAAAACAAATAGGTAGTCTTCAGGAACAACCGATTCAATACCTTCCCTAGAAAATCCCCTTTCAAATGTATCCGTTGGTTCGCTGATATATGGCTCATCAAGTTGTGCACCGTTTACAAATACATGCGAGTCCTTAATCATTACCCGGTCACCAGGAAGTCCAACAATTCGTTTAATAAAGTCAATTTCGTTATTTCCAAGGGAAGCAAAAACAACAATGTCTCCTCGCGCTGGCTTCCCGAGACGATATGAAATTTTACTGGTTAAGATGTAATCATGCGTCTGAAATGTGTGTTCCATCGATGCACCAAGTACTTGGTTTGGTTGCATTATAAATAAATATGTCACTATGAAAAGAGAGCCCACAAAGACAACCGTCTCCAAAATATCCATCACAAAATCTACAATACGTTTTAGCATTTCAATAGTGTAATTTAAGCAGGAATAAAAAACAAGCGAATTTTGTATAATACGAGACGTATTGCGCGCATAGCTCAGTGGTAGAGCATTCCGTTCACATCGGAAAGGTCCGTGGTTCAAATCCACGTGCGCGTACATTTAGTAATAAAAGGTCGGGGGCCGAGCAAAGCGAGGTCCCGCAGTGCGGGATTCGAGTCCTCCAACGGCCACCAAACACTCTTTACTATTCCGTTCCAGTATGTCTATAAAGATCTGCAAATATAGTACTAAATGGCTCTTGTGTCCTTCGTACAATTTCATCGTCCGAGATTTGTTCGCCATGTATTGCCCGAAGCATACGTCTTTTAATTGAGATAAAATCATCTTGTAATTTCTTATTCTTGTTGTCCCAAGCCAATAGTGTCATTGCCAATGAAGAATTTTGCAATTGAGGGTTGTGAGAATTTAGTATCGTTGAAATTACATTTCCATCATATGGCAACCCAATAGCGTCAAGGAGTTGAATTACTCTTTCTCTATTTTGTTGATAGTATTTGGGAAACCAGTCAAAACGTACACGTGTTCGCTCTTGATTATCTGGATCAGATACGAGTATACCGTAGTCTAATTCACTTTCCAAAAGACCAACTAATCCCTGGAGTTGTTCAATATCCATTTGTATTTCGGGTACATCAGATTTATGCTTTGTCGCATCTTCTTCTGATGGATGCGTTTCGCTTCCAATACTATTCTGATTGTCACTATGAGGAGTTATTGGTATTGGGTCGATACTAGCAGTAGGAAGAATTCTTTGAGCCTGCACATCCACACGGATTCGATTGGGCGCTGTTTTAATTACTGCCGGCAATATTTCTATATCATTAGGTCCACATCCATATGCTTCTGAAGGAGTATTAAGATTTCGTCTTTTTGATTTTTTTCTAATGCGGTATTTCAGTGTATCAACATATTCAACAGAAATTCCTAATCTAAAAGCAATTTCTCTTCGACCGATAATGCCAATTCCAATTAATCGTAATACTTGCTCTTCAGGATTTGTTAAGCGTGAGACATCTATATTAGCGTACGCCTCAGGTAATGCGGCGACTTTAATGGGAATCAATTCATCTTTCCCTGGAGTAAAAACCGTAGTTAAAAATCGATGAAGATTGCCATCAAATATAGTTACTGCTTCATCGACTTGAGCTGGCTTATTTCCTACGAGGCGTTCTTTTGCTCGATATGCTTCAGTTTGAAATCTCATGGCCGCCTGCAAAGAAATAGCTGAATTTGGATCGACTGCATTATTAGTTGATTCATTGTAAGCATCTGCAAGGCCTTTTGAAATTGCTGCCAATTCTATCTCTCGAGATACATGAGAAGGACAATCAAGATCTGGATATATTTGTACAATCGTAAGTCGATCAGCAACATCATAGGTTGCAATTACCTCATCAAATTCAGATATAAAACCGTTATGAAAACTTGCTATATAACAATATACCCCATGCAGTAAAATTCCTGAAACATCTTCTAAATCTTGTGAAGAAATTTCCATGGTTGGGTACAAATACTGCGCGGATTTTGATAGCCTTGATCGTACATTATTTCGCTTCTCTAAAAGATTTGACGGAAGTTTATTCGCAAATTGAATTAGTGAATCAGCTTTCAGGCCAGTTCCAGCTTCTTGATGGCTCATAATTGATTTGGCCGTCATTATAGTCTATACCATATTGGTTTTCAATCAATTGACTTTTTTGGGAAGAAGTAGTACTCTTTTCATGTATGCGTATATTAAAAGGGGCAAGCGTTTTTTTTATACTTCTTTTTCTATTTTTCTCAACAAATCTCACTCCAACGAACGCATTTGAGCGACAACGACTGCTTGTAAAATTCAAGCACCATGTTTTAAAACAAGATCGAGTAGCCATACTCTCTCGAGTTGCTCCTGGGTTTATGCAAGATACCATTGAAAACAGAATTGAAAAGCTTGATATTTTCCAGATTACCTTACCAAATTTGAATGCCTCGCAGGTTATAACCGCTTTAAAAAAGACTGGACTGGTTGATTTTGTTGAACCAGACGCTAAGGCAAGCAAAGTAGGAACGACAGATGATACAAGTCTTTCTGTTCAGTGGGGACTCTACAAGACACAAGTTGCGAGTTCAAGCGCTCAAAGTGCCTGGGATCTGGAAACCGGGAACACAAGTATCAAAGTTGCAGTTTTGGATACGGGGATCGATGAGACGCATCCAGAGCTTGCAAGTCAAATTGTCGACAAAAATAATTTCACTAACACGTCAAGTAGCATTGACGCAGATGGACACGGAAGCCATGTTTCGGGTGTTATAGCCGCTGTGGGGAATAATTCGAGTGGAATTGCCGGAATATGCTATAAGTGTCTACTTTTGAATGGAAAGGTCTTGGATGACACGGGGAGTGGCTATTATAGCTGGATAGCAAATGGCATTGTATGGGCAACAGACAGTGGTGCAAAAGTAATTAATATGAGTCTGGGGGGGTCAACCAATTCTCAGACACTTTTAGATGCGGTAAATTATGCGATATCTCATGACGTAGTCGTTGTTGCGGCGGCAGGAAACTCGGGCTCAAGTATAAAGTTTTATCCAGCTGGGTTTGGCGGGGTAATTTCGGTTGGTGCAACAAATGAAAACGATGTAAAGCCGTATTGGTCAAACTACGGAAATTGGGTTATGGTTGCAGGACCCGGTACAAATATATATTCAACATATAAGAATGGGGGATATCAAACTATGCAAGGAACATCCATGGCTACGCCATTTGTTTCGGGTGTAGCCGCACTAATTTGGTCCCATGGAAATTGTCCTGATAGTGCCTGCGTAGTCCAAACACTCGAGAACACAGCAGACCATGTAGCTGGCTCTGGGTCACAATTCAAATATGGCAGAGTTAATGCGCTGGGCGCTCTTGGCGTTACTTCATCACCCACACCTAGTGTAACTCCTACACCGACGAGTGATCCTACAACAACTCCGACAGAGAATCCTACACCTACAATAACTCCTACTCAAGCTCCTTCTGTAACACCCACACCAACACAAGTAGCTTCGAATGTAATCCACGTTGATTCAATAAGCGCATCATATATAAAGAATAACTTCTCTTACAAATTAACCTTCAAAGTTAAAATTAAGGATGAGAATGGAAATCCAATAAACAGAGCCACAGTTGCTGTTTCCGTTACGAGTCCGACTGGCATAAAATATGGGGGAAGTGGCTCAACAAATAGCAGTGGCGATGTCTCATTTTCAATTACCGCTATTAAACAAAGTGGAAATTACACCATGACAGTGACATCGGTCAATAAATCAGGGTATTCATTTGATACGACAGGAAATGTAAAAGTTCTCAACATACCATAATATGTTTTTTAGTACTTTTGTTACAACAGACGTCTCAACACAAGCAGTGAGAGGTACATCTGATGTTTCAGTCTCTACACAAGTCAAAAGTACGAACAGCTCAACGGTGATTTACAAAAGAATAGAGTCAACAGTCAATGGTGAGCATACAGTAATCGAGTCTTCAGAGCCGGGGGAGACAAAACTTGTAATTACGGGGAAACCAATACTATCTATCACAATTACTCCAGTACCTACGAAGATCGCAACTCAAACAATTGAGATTACGAGTACTTCATTCTCAAAAGATCTCATTGTAAGGATAAAAATTGCAATCAACGAGATTTTAGGAAGAATACACTTTTTTTCGAAGAAGAGCTAGTCCAATAAGTAATACTGAAAGGATTGTTAAAATAGATTGATCAGTTTTAAGCATTTTTGCTTGGCAGGCGAGCCCGCAATCTGCTAAATTAGACTTAGTTTTACTTTTGCCTGTTGTGACAGTCCAAACCCTACCATTAGTAGCTCCAAGAACGGTATTTTGTACGATTTCTTCTGGTTGTGAAAGAGATTGAGCGTTCTGGGAAGTGGTATTTGTTTGAGGTGAAGTACTTTGTGAAGATGCTGGACCTGGACAATTTACCACACATAAAATTTTTACAGAAACACTTGCTGTATTATTTGCAGAATTATTTTCTGATCTGCTTCCACTTATTACTGCAGAATTCACAATATCTTGTGCAGACATTTCTTTTTCTGATATAACGAGAAGTGTTAGAAATCCAGTTTGACCTGCATTTACCTTACCAAGGTTCCACTCTACTGTTCCATTTCCAATTATTCCCCCGTTTGATGCATGTATTGCATGCAAATGTTCGGGTAAGACATCCGTTACGAACACGTCTGTATCAAATGTATTTCCTTGGTTTGCATAGGCGATTGTATAAGAAAATGTATCGCCAGCATTATGAAAAGCTTGATCAACAACTTTTGAAATAACCATATCTGGGCGAGCAAAAACGATATTTCCGAAAAAATCATCAAAGATATTAATGACCATGTAGTACCAGTTATCACCCGTAATATTTGTGTTCCCCATAGTAACGATATTTGCCCTATTGTTCGCATTTCCAGTCTTTATACTCGCATTAAAGCGACCTGCCTCATTATTTCCTGTATTTGAGTTCAGATCAATAGCATTGTTTACCAATAGATTATTATTGTTTTCTACAACTAATGTATTTGTTGAAGCTGAATTCACATCAAGAGATGCATCATCACCTGAATTTGTGAAAACAGTACTTAGAGGAGAAAGACCGGCGGTTGCAAGATCAGAAGGGGAAAGCATTATATATTGACTATCGAGTCCAACGATTTGTCCGTTCCAATTCCCATATCTATTTATTTGCAGAAAGAAGAAATGATTGAGTACATAGTTTGTATTCAAAATATCGATAATGTTTTTTTGTGTTGTAGCGTCCCCCGTAATAATTGAACCAATAGTGTTAAAGTTAATGGTATCTATTAAGCTATTTTCTCCGGTATTTGTGTTTGAAGCAACGTCTTCAGTTACCTGTGCATCATTTGTATTATTTATGATTGCCGAGCTTGTACTCGCATTCTCTGTTGAAACATCAAGAGTATCTCCTGTATTGGTTGTCGTACTTGTTTGAAAAACGAGGGGACGAATGGAGTTGTGTAGAATATCAAGTTCATAAGGAAGGATAATGTCTCCGTTTTGGGAACCAAATAAGTTAATGACTCCATAAAACCAACAATTTCCAGTAAGATTCGTATTTGCCATGGTGAATATATTCACTTGTGTACTCGCGTCTCCTGTTTCAACTACAACTCCAGAAATATTATCGATTGCCGAGTTATTTCCGGTGTCAGAATCGAGTTTTACGATATTATTTATGTTTGCAGTATTATCATTACGAATAACCAACGTAGTATCTGTAATTGTTGTATCAAGTATTTTTACGTTATTTCCACTATTAGTGTCATATAAGCTTTCTGGAGCGTCAATGATGCCTGAAGCTTGGCACGGGGCAATGGATGATAAATTAATCGACTCATTATTATCAGTAAATACATCTTTTAGAACAATTGAAGCACTATCTGCAACTATGTTTGTATTAACTATTGTAGAAATATTTTGGATTGAACCAGCTTCTCCTGTTACGATGCCTACAGTTCCATACGGAACGATGTTTTCAATAGCGGTGTTTCCTCCTGTAGTGTTCTGGTCATCAACAGTTCGGGTAACATCTGTATCATTTGTATTTTGAATATCGGTTGTGAGGCTTGAAGTATCTTGAGTATCTATTGTGGTCAGGTCTCCTGAATTTGTCGCTACGTTTGTTGTCCCATCAGGTAAAACAGTTATTACTGTTGAATCAGTAGTTTCACCTACGAAACCGTTTTGATCAGATAAATTAGCTTCAGTTGTCGCTACTTGATCGGTTGGAGTTGGATCAGGAGTTACAGTTGGATCTTCGGCAAATATAGGAAAAGCTAGATTAAGAGAAATAAGTACTATTAGGAAAACCGATACAATTTTATTAAGGACGTAAGTTTTCATAATTTAGCCTAATCAGTAAGGCCGTATTATAAATCATTTGATTGCGATATTCAACCTATAAGATCGTTGAGACATGAGGGGTGGAGGGTGGAAAGTAGAAGGTAGAGAGTAAGAGTTGTAAATGGTACTTGAAATGTGAAAAAGAGTAGTTGTAGTATTAAACAACGGGTCCCCGCCCGCCACTCCTGCCTCTTGAGAGGCTGGAGGGCGAGGCGGGGTCTAAAGCGCTTTATCTCCGTTTAGATCTAAAAATGATCACTCTTGGATTTAAAGCCAAGCCAACCAGGCCAGGAGTCCCCACATACCACCGATTAAAGTGTTATTTGAGTTACCCCAGACTGAAAAGTTGTTTCCCGTTCCGGCATTGCCGGTCATCGTTCCCCAAAAGCCAATGTTATGATATTGGTAGTTGTACCCGCTTTGATTTGAAGCCAAAGCAAATTGTACATCCATCAAAGCATTAGTATTTGAGGTTGTCGCCACGCTGACAGTATTAGCGCTTAGGTTAAGATCACCATTTGCACCAGTGTTGACAACTTGGTTCCAGTTTGCTCCCATAGGTAGTCCATCAAAACCCACTACTGTAGCATTACTGTTTCCACCAGCGGCCATATTGCTAAGGCTTCCGGCATTTCCAGTTAATATACCACCGTTTCCGATGTTGTATTTAGATCTGTTACCACCAGTATTGTTACTGGCAATAACAGTTTGACTTACCCAGAGACCGTTGTAATTGTTTACGCCAATTACATTTACGTCATTGGTAGAAGAGTTTACATCAAGATTGTACCCAGTGTTTGTAATGTTATTATAATTACCAACACATGTATCACATGAACCTAAACCTGCTTCTCCTCCGACTAATGTTGCGTTTGAATTACCTGTTGCAGACATATTGCTCTCTGAAAGAGCGTCTCCAGTCATAATACCAGCACTTCCAATATTTTTTCCGGAATAGTTATCACCAGTATTATTGTTAGAGATTGATGTCTGATTAATACGTGCTTCGTTACTGTTATTAACGGTCACTACATTAGTGGTATTTGCGCTAAGGTTGAAGTCAGCGTGTTTACCAGTATTGGTAATGACGGCATTGTTTGTGCTTGATCCAGAACCACTTGGCAACGTAACAGCAGTACTATTGCTATTAACATTTACATCCATGTTGCTCACTGATCCAGCATTTCCGGTAACGATAGATGATCCACCTGCTCCGCACGTTCCACAAAGATCGATATTTCCCTTTGAAGTGTTATCACCAGTATTGTTGCTGGAGATATCAGTTTGGGAAATAACGGCTGTATTACTGTTATTAACAGTAACAACATTTGTTTGATTGCTTGAGCTGTTTACATCTAAGTTGTATCCGCTGTTTACGATGTCATTAACATTTGTTGCTGCAGAAACTGCAATAACATTTGAAAGCATCATTACAGCAGAAGCTGCGATTGCGATTGTTTTTCTCATTTTCGTTTCACCCCCTTCCCGTTTCGAGTTTTATAAATTACTAACTGCAAAGTAAAGAATTGTTAATTTAGTTTTGCTTAAATTTTCTAAGTTTTGCTCCTCCCAAAACTCCAGCTATTGCAAAGCTTAAGATCATCATTCCTGCTTCTGGACCTGTTGCAGGCAATACTGCGCCAAGAATTGCAGCGGGGCTTGTTGTGCCAGCTACGGATGCTCCACTGGAGCTGCTTGATGATGAGTACGTTCCGCCCGTTCCTCCTTGATTTGTTGTCGTCGAAGGAGTTTCTGTTGGAGTTACACTTGGACTTTCTGGATCGCTTCCAAGTTGTGGGCAATCAGATGGGTCACCGCCACCAATAAGTGTGCAATTTGAATTTGCTGTAACATCCATGTTCACGGTTGTTGTAGCGTCTCCGGTCACAATTCTTCCTCCACCGCTTCCAATATTGCCATCTGCAGTATTGTTACCGGTGTTTGTGTATGAGTTTACTTGTTGTGAAAGCTCGAGTACATTGACATTTATTACTTCTACAACATTTGTGTTATTGGAACTCGTATTTATAGTTACATCATCGCCTGTGTTGACTATTGATGATCCGTTCACTGATCCGTTCAGACTAGCTGATGGATCGGAAACCACTGTCGTATTTTTATTTACTTCAGCAGTCATAATTACATTAACCGTTGCATCTCCAGTGATGATCACTCCAGCTCGTCCACCAAATGAAATGTTTCCATTTGCGGTATTGTGTCCAGTGTCTGCTGAAGCATTCACCGTTTGAGTAACCCGAGCATCGTTGTAATTCCCGACAGTTGTTGTATCAGAAGAGTTTGCACTCGAGTTTACCTCGACATTATCTCCAGTGTTAAAAACGTCGGTACTTGAGCTTGAGCCTCCAGAGCCGTTGGCGATATATGTGTTGTTGTTATTTGCACTGGCGTTCATTTCAACATTTACTACTGCATCTCCTGTTTGGATTACTCCAGCGTCAGCCCCAAATGCAATTGCGCCATTTGATGTGTTACCCCCAGTATTTGCTACACACCCATTCATATCAATCTGATGAACTTCGCGGCTAATACCATATCCACACATTTGTGAAAGTATGGCACGATTACTATTGGTTACTGTTGTGTAGTGAACTGAATTTGCGCTATTATTAAAGTTTCCATAATTGCCTGAGTTTGCGAGTATTATTGATGCGCCGCTCCCTGGACCATTTCCACCGGTTCCACCAATTATGGTGACATTTCCATTTGCAGTAACTAGGTAATCTACGTTTGTTGATGCATTCCCAGTTACGATTACACCTGCTGGTCCACCATTTATAGCGATATTTCCATCAGCATTGTTATATCCAGTATTAGCATCTGCATTTGTTGCTTGATTTATTATGGTAGAATTTCCATTTTTTACAATTCTATATTGTGTAGAATTTGCACTTGAGCTTACGGTAACTCCATCACCAGTATTTGCAATTCCGCTGTTTGAACCTGCTCCACCATTTCCACCCGAAAGTTGTGTTGTATTTGAACCAGCGTCGACAACTCCAACAACATTGACGCTTGCATTTCCTGTTTCGATTATTCCAGCCCCACCTCCATTAATAGAGATATTGCCTTGCGCTTGGTTGTACCCTGTATTTGCGCTTGCATTAGTTGTCTGATCAACTTGCGTGTTATTTTGGTTATCAACTACCGTTGTTGAATCCGAATTAGATCCATTGTTTACCGTTGTATTATCTCCTGTATTTGTAACATCCGTATTTGTTTCTGCTACTGGGGCTGAAGTTGGTTGTGCATTTATTTGGCTTGTCTTTGCCTGCGCGTTTTCAATGATTGTATTTTTTAAATCACTTGAGTTTGGCATTTCTGTGGCATATGCATTCAGGGATAATCCGAAAGAAGAATAAATAACTAAGTTCAGCGCAAGAATTAACTTAGCTGTTGTACCGAACATTTTTTGCATATGTTTTGTCATAAATTTATAAGATATTAGCGCGTTGCTTTTTGCACTACGAGAGTCATTGTACTGTCGTGAAATTTGCCTGTCAAGATAGTCTATTTATAACGATGTATCACATATTATGCGTAACTGTATATGTCCCATATTATTTGCATATATACACTATTTAATATCTTAATAAGGTATTTTGTGGATCATATAAGGTCGTTTATAGAGGATCAGATAGCTCGAGGGCTCGATGGCTCGATAACTCGAACACAAAAGTCCTCTAGCTTTCCAGCCATCTAGCCATCTGTTTTTTAAAAGCGGGTGTATAATACAACCCCTATATGTATAAAGTTGTAAAGGGTACTGATGGGACAGTGCGAAAGATCGACGATCATATGCATGCATTTGATTTCATGTTCCTCACCCGACTTGAAGCGGCAGATTATTTTGGAAAACATATAGCTCCTACAGATATTGTTTATTATGTCCTTAATGGAGTACTTGAAATTACGTTCGATAAAACCACGCTTCAATGTGTGTCAGGAGACTCTTGTTTTATTTCCAAGGGAGAAACATATATCTTGAGCGGAACTTTTCAAGTACTTAGCATATGTTCCCCCACATAGTTAAAACTCCAGTTTTGGGAAAAGTTCAGTTTATAGTTCTCTTTATATTAATTGTAATAGGAATTATTTTCATAGTTCAATTTGGGTTATGGTGGTTTGCTCCTTCTCATGTCCCACACAATTTTCTTGGAATTGGAAAACTACTTGACCTCTTTATTTTTGTACTGTTGAGCTACGTTGTATGGCACCAAGTTGTAAATGAGCTATTTGTTTGGATGACATCACTTTTTATGAAGAATATCGTTTCCATGGAGCCAGAAACAGGGCACAAAGTTGCATTTTTAACGGCATTTGTTCCGGGAAAAGAACCGTATGATATGTTGGAACAAACAATAAAAGCAATGGTCGAGTGCGAGTACCCGCATGAAACATGGCTTTTGGATGAGGGAAACGATGTCATTGCAAAAATAATTTGTGCAAAGTATGGAGCAATTCACTATTCCAGAAAAGGTCAGGAAGAATACAATACAAACGGCGGAAAGTTTCGAGCAAAAACAAAAGCGGGAAATTATAATTCTTGGTGTCATCAGCATGCAAAAAGGTATGACTTCCTGGCCCAACTGGATGTTGACTTTGTTCCAAAGAAAGACTTCCTTACTAAAACACTCGGTTACTTCAACGATCTTCGTGTTGGATTTGTGGGAACTCCTCAAATTTATGGAAATCAGAAACAGTCGTGGATTGCACGGGCAGCCGCCGAGCAAGCATTTAGTTTTTATGGTATTACCCAGCGGGGACTGTTTGGATTGGATATGGTCCTTTTCATTGGAGCAAATCATGTAGTTCGTGTTGCGGCACACGCTAACATTGGTGGATACTCCGGACACATTGTGGAGGACCATTTAACAGGAATGCGGTTTTACTCAAAACGGTGGAAGAGTGTGTATGTACCGGAAGTACTAGCGATTGGTGAAGGGCCGGCAACATGGGATGCGTACTTTGGCCAGCAAATGCGGTGGGCATATGGTCTCATTCATATTTTATTTACAGAAAGCCCACGATTATTTCTTCGAATGAGATTAGTTCATGCACTTAATTACTTTTTACTTCAACAGTTTTATTTTGATGGCATAGCACAAGCAATTGGTATATTCCTACTTTCACTCTATTTCTTTTTTGGAATCCAATCAACACAGATGGAATTTATTCCGATGATCATTCGATTTATACCGTTAATCTTATGGCAGCAAGTTATTTTCTTGTGGTTACAAAAGTTTTATATTAATCCAAAAGAGGAATCGGGATTACTCCTTAAGGGAAAACTCTTAAGTCTTGCAGCATGGCCAATTTACTTTTTTGCCTTCCTATCTGTATTTGCGGGGCGAAGGCTTGGGTATACAGTAACACCCAAAGGAGATGCGCAGGAAGAAAAGACAAACCTAGCACTGTTCATTCCTCATTTTGTATTTGGAACGGTAACATTCATCGGAGTTATTGCGGGTTCGTTGTGGGGAAATAATTCACCCTATCTGCTTTTTGTGGCATTACTGAACACAGTAATAATGTACTCTTTTTGTATAGCGGCACTATTGTAAGATTTACGGATCGCACGCAATTCGAGTTTCGGCGTGACATACATCTGCATGAGGTCCACCATCTGCGATATCCACTCCAAGTTGTCCATTTATCACATCGCGTCCTTCTCCACCTGAAATCACATCATTACCTTTATCTCCATTTACTACATCAGCACCAATTCCTGCCACAACAGCATCATGTCCATCACCTGCATTGATAACATCCGCGCCGTCTCCAGAAATTATGCAGTCGCTTCCAGCACCAGCATGAATTACATCAGCTCCCTCAAATGTTACGATCAAATCATTTCCAGCTGTTCCTTTAATTATGTCAGCCTTCCTTGTTCCGAAAATAGGGATTTGTGAGAGAGAAATGCCTGCGCATTCAGCAGGAATATCTACATATATTCCAATCTTTATGTCAAAAATAACGTTTGTTGTTTGAAATTCATTTCCGGAGGATTGTTTAAATGTCACCGTAATAACGTAATCATCTGTTTGATTTGGTAAAAGCGTGTTGAGTGGAATTCCAATTGGTCCTGCAGAATCAGTGAAGAAATTGGCAAGCGTTTTTGTACCTGTTGTGCCTCCATATAGATCGATTCCACCTTTTGAGATAACAATATCGAGTGTTTGTTCTAGGTTTCCCAGCCCATTTGTCTTAATTCCTCTTATTGCAACTGGTCGATTTGAAGTTGCTTCATTTTTTACAATTATAGTTTTGGTAATACTATCTCCGGGCTTCATATTATTTATATTGAAGAGGGGAGTGCCTGCTGGAACTCCAAAATTAACGAATAAGTCGCCGATAGCTTCCACGTAATTTGGTCTAAAGAGCGAGCTGATTTTATCTTGTCCAAAAAGCATAATTCCTCCGATGAGTACAATTGCAAGTAGTACTTTTATTATTTGTTTTTTCATAAGTTTGCTTGGCCAATCGTTGGCGTTGAATCAATAACCCAATCGCCCGCTATATCAGCATCAAATCCATTTGGACTTCGAGCAAGTGACTGTCCGGATCCAGGAGAAGCGGGTGGAGTTGGGAAAATAGTCGTGTCAGTACCATAACTTAATTGATCAATAATAGTACTCGTTGTATTTTTCAAAACAATCGCGTCTCCAGCGTCAGTAAATCCATTTCCAATCTGATTCACTGATAGTTGAAAGGTTGCCGCAGAACTTGGAATTCCCGCTACATCTGTTACAGATGGAATAATGACTGCATATCCTCCTGCGCTGATGATAGAACCTGCTGGGAGAGGGTCATTTAACGCTCCATTTCCAATCAACCAACCGGAAAGATCAATACTTGTCCCAGTTGGGTTGTATAATTCGGCCCATTCTTTCTTATTATTTCCATCAGACGAAATTTCGTTGATAACGATTTGTACGCTTGGAGTGACCGTTGGAAAACTTGCAGACGCTGAAAAAGTATTATTTGTATTGCTTACGCTACTTGAAAATAATGCATATGTTGAACGATATGAAATAACTAAAATTGGTATCGAGAACAGCATTCCTAAAATAATGTTTTTTTTATTCATCGCGTTTGTCATGCTGAACTTGTTTCAGCATCTTTATGCTGAAACCGCTTTTCTGTTTCCTTTACAATTTCTTCTTTTATGTTTTTAAATTCAAATGCGATAAAGATAAGTGCAGGAATGAGTATAAAGACAATGAAACCAGGAACAGTTCTAAGTGTGGTTACAGCTGAACCCACATAGGGGACGGGGAAAATACTTTTTCCATAAATTGATTTGGAAGTAGTTTCCATAGTATCCGGGGCGTTATTTGCGTCTCCCTTAGTGGAATAACTAGTTCCGCTTTTGCTTTTAATAACCTTTACTATACGATGAGTAATTGTACGTCCATCTTTTTCAAAAGCAACGATATCGTTTTCTGTATAACTCGGTTGCGGTTTGGTGAAAACGAGCGTCCCTACGGGCATATTCGGCTCCATACTCCCTGTGACCACAACAAATGATCGTATATTGCTAATAAATCCTGAACGTGATGTTATAAATACAAAAAAAACCATAGCATACAAAACAAGTAAAACTGAAAATAGTATTTTTTTAATAGTGTTCATAATCATTGTCATCCTGAACTTGTTTCAGGATCTCCTAACCCTCGGCCCTGATTACTCAGAATCAGAGCCCGTGTTCTTTCAAGCTACTGATTCGCCTGGAAATTGAGATCAAAAAATGATGACATTCCCTGATATGAATTATCAGCATCTGAATCAAATGTCACGACCGCGAAAACGTTATGAGTCTCCCCAGTTAATAAGCCAAAACCCATAGAAATATTACTCCAGGCTCCATCTGTTATGTGTGCGGTTCCTCTTAAGGTATCTCCACCGTCAAATACACCTACAGTAGTACCATTATCATCATACATTCGCAATGTAAGTTTGTCGCCTAAATCAGGGCTTGATCCAGTATGACCAATAGATGAGAGTACTACCGATGTAGCATCAATACTTCCCGTATTGGATAGTGCTAACATTTGTGTCTCACTCTCTCCTGGTGCAATATCTGTAACTATAAATTTTTGACTCGAGCCACTGCCAGGTTCTCCATCAATTTCGAGCACTAATGTTCCTGCACCAAACGTATTTCCATCATTAGTTGCAGTGCTTGAGAACATAGCAAAGGCAGATCCACCGACCATTCCAACAACTGAAACGATTGAAATAAGGCTAAATAGTATTTGTCTATTCATATGTATCACCCCCTTTTATTTGAAGAAATTTTTAAAAAGTTTCCCGATAATTTCAGTATTTCAAAACAAAAAATGTAAGTCAACTGGGATCATTTATAATGGAAAGAAATAAGACTAGATCAGGATTTTCAGACGCATTACTGGGACAAAATAAAGAGAAAAAAAGCTATTCTTTTCTTTTTAAATAATATGCTATAATATCTCCATGAAAAACTGGAGAGAGCTTACACAAAGGCAAAAGACTGCGGTATATCTTATTCTGTACGGGCTTATAACGTTTATTATTGGTTTTAAATTCAAAAGCTTCATTCCAATTGCTCGAGTAAATAACCAATATATTTCTAGTGGAGAATTTGTTCACCGACTTGCTCTTACAAGCGGGCAACAAGTACTTGAAACACTGGTGAGTGAAAAACTTATTGAACAATCTCTTGCAGGAAAAAAAATTGAAGTAACTGATAAGGAACTTGCAATAAAAATCGCAGATATAAAAAAACAGTTACTTCAAAAAAAAACAACGTTCGAATCAATTCTAATTGCCAATCGTCAAACAAAAGCACAATTTGAAAAAGAACTACGAATTCAAATGTCTATTGAAAAAATGCTAAAAAGTACTATAAAAGTGACTGATGAGGAAATAAATGAGTACTTTACAATAAATCGTGTTAAAAAAGGGAGGGGGGCAATCTACCAAAGTCAACTACTTGCAATACGTGATACTATTTATCGAACTAAACTTCGCCAAGCATTTCTAGCTTGGTACCAGCTACAAAAAGGTAAAGCTCGCGTGAGCTTCTTCACAGGAATCTAAATTTGCTGTACAATAAGTTAATGATTACCACTGTCATACTTTCTTCAAGTGAGGATTCATTTACAAAAAAACTACGTGATTCACTTTCTTTTTGCGATGAAATCCTAACAATTCCAGTTGACGATGACTTTTCTTCTGCTCGAAATGAAGGGATGAAGAAAGCTAAAAATGATTGGGTACTTTTTATTGATAGTGATGAAGAACTATCAAATGAGCTATCTGTCATCCTGGACCGGAGGCTGAAGGCCGCAGGGATAGGATCTCCAGATTCTATCGCTACGCTCCAGAATGACAAGGATGTCATTCCCGCGAAGGCGGGAATCCATAATGACAAGATTATTGCGTATTATATGAAACGTAGAGATTTTTTTTGGGGTAAAGAACTCAAATATGGAGAAACTCACAGCGCTCGAACAACTGGAATTATTCGATTGGTAAAAAAGGGGAGTGGGAAGTGGGTAGGGGCGGTGCATGAACAATTTAAGTCAACAGGGGAGACTGGACATTTGAATGGATTTATTAATCACTATCCACACCAAAGCATTGCAGAGTTTTTGAAGTCAATTAATAAATATTCAACAATTCGAGCTCTTGAGCTTCACAAACAGGGAACACGAACGAATGTATTTCAGATTGTTCTCTACCCATTTGGTAAGTTCTGGTACACCTATGGTATCAAATTAGGATTTTTGGATGGCCCCGCGGGATTTGTGTACAGCTTCATGATGAGTTTTCATTCTTTTTTAGTGCGAAGTAAGTTGTTTTTAAAACAATCTGCATGATAAGTAGACTTTTATATTTATTTTTCTTTTTTCTTTCCCTGGGCCAATTGCAACGAATCCCCTTTTCAGGATCTCAAGCGTTCTATATTCATGAAATTGTCATGTTTTTTATCATTTTTTTAGCCTCAAAAAACATAAGACTTCAGAAATTTACAGTTTTGACTTTTATCAAAAAGAACATTCCCCTATCGCTTTTTTTGGGAACTTTAGGAGTTAGTCTTCTCATTTCTTTACCTTTCCATTCATTACAGAGTAACCTAGTAGCTTTTCTCTATTTAGTTCGTCTTGTCCTGTACTTTATATTCTTCTATTCACTACGAAAAATACCTAAAGAGGATATGTACTCTGGTCTCATCTTTTTTACACTTCTAACAATAGTTCTTTCAACAATACAATATATTCTTTTTCCAAGCCTTTTACCGCTTATCAATTTTGGCTGGGACCCGCATGAGTTTCGTGTTTTTGGAACATATTTTGACGTAACTCCGCTAGGTGTAACACTTACTCTCCTTTTTTTCTGGAATTTTCTTAAAACCTCCAGCTCCCTGCCTGCCGGCAGGCAGGTCCATCTCTCCACCTCTCAATCTCGACTTCTCCACTACTCCACTACTCTATCTCTCTTCATCCTTATTCTCCTCACCTATTCTCGAATCACGTATATTGGATTTGTACTAGGATGTATTTATTCGATTATTCGAATAATCGAAGTGAGAAAATTGATATACGTTGTTTTATTGTTATTTTTTTTATTACTGCCAATGCTTCCACGGCCGAGTGGGGAAAGTGTGCGGCTTGAACGAACATATTCTATCGGTTCGCGGATTGAGGATGTGAAAAGAGGAATTGCTCTTGCGATAAAACATCCAGTTCTCGGAATAGGATATAATCATCTCCGAGAGTTTAAGGAACCCGCAAGTCACGGGGGAGGAGCATTTTCTTCGAGTTTTGTGACAATTTTTGCGACAGCTGGTGTTTTTGGACTTCTTGCTTTTATGTATTTACTACATTCGATTTATAGAAAAGGAACAATCCTGGAAAAAGTATTTATAGTAATAGTTGCCAGCACTTCACTTTTTGACAATGTATTTCTTTCAAACTTTGTTCTAGTAATTTTCTTGGTTTTAATCGCGTTCGAGGGTGATCGTTAACTCTTTAGTTTCCGTGTTTCCTGCCTGATCTGTTGCAGTTATTACTATTTTATTTTCTCCATCTGAAAGCTGTAACGTCTGATTAAATTTAGAATCAGAAGACAATGTGACGGGAGACCCATTTACTCGAATACTTACTCCTGAATCTGTACTGCCAGAAACTGTTATATCGCTTTTATTTGTTCTAAACCCGTCCGATGGGAATGCGAGTTCTAGTCTTGGTTTTTGATCAAGGTACACGATGTGATAGGTATCTGATTTTTTCGATATGGTATCTTTGGCTATGTCCATTTGCACGTAAATTTCATTTTGTCCTTTTTGAAGCGTAAGCTCATCTTCAAATGTGTCCGCATCGATAATAATTTCTTTTTGTTTTTGCCCATTAACATAAAATGAAAGTTTTGAATTTTTTTGGGCTGTACCATTTATAACTAATTGTGCAGAACTAGTAGCATCGGAAAGTGAGAACAATTCGGGAGCGAGTACAAATTCATCATTTTTGTTTACTTGCGACTTGTTGGAATTATTGGTTAGATTCGCAATGAAAAGTGTTGTATTTATAAGTAGATTAAATCCAAAGGTAAATAAAAAAATTATTAATAATACTGCAAAAATTGAAAGTAAAATTATATTTTGCCGTTGTTTTTTGCTTCGAGAATTTCTATATTCAATCATATCAGTGTTTATTTGGGAGCCGTCCATCGGACTTGAACCGATAACCTAACGCTTACGATGCGTTTGCTCTACCATTGAGCTAGGACGGCTAGGTCCAGTCGAACTGAGCCCTGCCTGCCGGCAGGCAGGTACATCGGCAACTCCGCATTAAATTATACAACATTCCTACTTGAATTTATCACGGTTTTTATCTTAATATGAGTATATCTATTATGAATCCGGATAACTTTGAAAAAGTTGTGAGCGCACCAGCGGTAGCACTTGATTCCACAGTACAAGCGTCTCGAGACTTTGCACAGAAAATAACTGACCAGAAGCGAGTAAAGGGCGCCAATAAATTCTGGAAAAATTTAGGACCGGGACTTACGACTGGGGCGGCAGATGACGATCCTTCGGGAATTGCTACCTATTCCCAAGCTGGGGCGCAATATGGCTTGCAGCTGTTGTGGCTTGCTGGATTCACCTTTCCGCTTATGGCGCTTGTCCAAGAGATGTGTGCACGGCTGGGTATGGTATCTGGACGGGGGCTGGCCGCAAACATTCGAAAACACTATCCCCGTTGGGTACTTTATGTGATCACACTACTACTATTTATAACAAACACATTCAATATTGGCGCAGACTTGGGTGCCATGGCTAAGGCAAGTCAGCTTATTTTTCCAAATATCTCGTTTACAGTGCTAATTATTTTTTTCACTATTTTGAGCCTCGGAATGCAGATATATAGCACCTATGAAAAATATGCAAAATATTTGAAATATCTCGCACTTATTTTAGTTTCATATGTTTTGTCCGGTCTGTTAGTTCATAATTCGCCCCTGCTACTACTTAAACACACACTTTTCCCAGAAATTTCAGGAACTCGTGAACAAATCATCCTCATTTGCGCAATTTTAGGAACAACCATTTCACCGTATTTATTTTTCTGGCAAACCTCGCAGGAAGTCGAAGAAAGCATCCTTGATGGAAAATTGACCATTCGAGATAGGCAGGAAGTGACGAAGCGAGATATACGTTCAATGAGAGTTGATGTATGGTCAGGAATGTTTATTTCAAACCTCGTTATGTACTTTATTATCGCCACCTGTGCGGCTACACTCTTTACTGCTGGAATTACTGATATTACATCGGCAGAACAAGCGGCCGCGGCACTTCGCCCGCTTGCGGGGGAATTCGCATATCTTTTGTTCACTTTTGGTATTGTAGGAACCGGGCTCCTTGCGGTTCCCATACTTGCCGGATCATCGTCCTATGCACTTTCAGAAAGCTTTGGGTGGAAATTTGGACTTCATAAGAAGCTGAAACGGGCAAGTGCATTTTATGGGGCAATCATGATTTCTATGATTATTGGACTTGTTATGAATTTTGTGGGAATAGATCCAATTAAAGCGCTTATTTACTCGGCAGTCTTGAATGGACTTATTGCACCTGTCATTCTAGTATTTATCGTTCTCATGAGTAGTAATGAAAAAATTATGGGAAGTTTTAAAAATCACGCGATAACTACGCTTTTTGGATGGGCGGTTACCCTTATTATGGTCGTTGCCGGAGGCGCAACTATTTGGGCGCTGTTTGGATAATGACCGGGTGAGGGGAATCGGATCCCGCGCTCATCCTTGACTGCCCGCCAGTGCCTTCAGAGCAGCGGACGGGAGTTGAACCCGCGACCTTCTCCTTGGGAAGGAGACATTCTACCACTGAACTACCGCTGCAGTAGTAAAATTATAGCATTTCTATTTCCCCGGCAGAATGAGTGTATTTCCTACATAAATGAGATCAGGATTTGGAATATTGTTTACTTTTGCAATTTCTGGCCAGCGGAATCCATTTCCGTACGCTCGAATTGAGATGTCCCACAGTGTATCTCCTTCTTGAACCGTATATTTAGCTGCAGTAATACTTGGTTTTTGAGTTTGATCAGCTGGCGTTTCGAGTGTAGGAATAACAATTTTTTGCCCAACCTCTATATGATTTGGATCGGTAAGCTTGTTTGCTTTGGCAATCTCGGGTGATTTGTATCCCGATCCAGTCTCGTTTTCTGCAATCTGCCACAATGTTTCACCTTCTTTTACAATGTGAACTCCTTTTTCTGATGCTTCCTGTGTTAATTCAATAGATGCGCCTGGTAGTTTTTGATTATTCTGAATTTTGGAAATGATGACTTTGTAGACAATTCCTAGACCGACAAGGAATACCAAAAGGCCCACAATCATTGATTGGTAATTGTTAATAGCAGTTTGTTTGTTTACGCGTCTTCCAGGAGATTTTACAGCTTTACTTCTTCGTGCCATACAATAGTTTTACTATATTTACTAATAATTGGATTATAAAGAGAGATTCAGAACATTGCAACGGGGTCAATGTATTAAGAACTATATCAGAATGAATGTTATAAGCTGTAGAAAAATAAATAGATTCATTGTATTTATATGCTATACTCAATTATATGCCTGAAGAAGGAGAAGTAGACGTATTAGTTGAACAAAGAGCCCAGCGAGAAGCAACGATAAGAATAATTGAGAATATTGTTGGTGATGAGAAAGCTAACATGGCTGGAATCAAATCAAAAGGAGTTACAGTAAAAGGTGCTCCGCATTTCGTATTTACACACAACCCCAAATTCGGGGATAGGCCAGAAAGAGCAGAGCTAAGAATTATTGGAGCATCAAGCTCTGATTCAGTTGAGTTTAATATTGACTTAGATGATGCTAAGAAAATCGAATATGCTCATAATCCTCCACCTTCAGATCTGACATATGAGGAACGCTGGAATTTCGGAGAACCTATTGATCCTGATGAATGGACATCTTTGATATCATTTATTGAAACCCCTTTAGTTAACACAAATGCAATATTAACTAAATTTTTAGCCTATCCAAATCCTGAAGAAAGATAATATTGGAGTTTTCAAAAAAGCGGGACCAACCGGACTCGAATCCCGCGCTTCGCTGGGACCTCGCTTACGCTCGGCCCTCGACCTTCCGATTTGAGAATATATATTAGCGAGCGGGGCCAACCGGACTCGAACCGGCGACCTTCCGCGTGACAGGCGGACGCTCTAACCAACTGAGCTATGACCCCTTACCCGCTCGCTATATCCTATCTTTACAGCTTCTAATTTACAGGTAATTATATCATGAATAGTGTATAATCTTCGTATTATTGATTAAAAGTTGAAAAAAATTTATGAACATAACTGTAATTTTGATCGGAGTGTTGGTGTTATTTGTTGTGTATTTAGTTGCCACGTATAACGGCTTCATTGTTTTGAAAGCTCGAATAAAGGAAGCGTTTTCAGGTATTGATGTACAATTGAAGCGTCGAGTGGACCTCATTCCAAACCTCGTCGAAACGGTAAAAGGATATGCAAAACACGAAAAAGAGGTATTTGAAAATGTTACGAAAGCTCGAAGCGCACTCATGAACGCATCTTCCAATGAAGATAAAGCTGGGGCAAATAATATGCTTACCGGAGCACTCAAATCTCTTTTTGCGATTGCTGAAGCGTATCCAGATTTAAAGGCTAGTGACAACTTCAAGGATTTACAACGACAGCTCGAAGATACTGAAGATAAGATTGCCTATTCTCGACAGTTCTTAAATTCAAATGTGCTTGATTACAACACGAAAATTCAAACGTTTCCAAACAGTTTGGTAGCGAATATGTTCAATTTTGCTCCAGAATCGTTCTTTGCCGCCACAGAGGAGGAGAAGAAAGAAGTAAAAGTGAAATTTAGTTAATGACTATCCACAATCAAATCTCAAGTAATAAGGTGAGAACATATTTCATCATGTTCTTCTTTATTGCCTTCATTTCGTTTTTCTTCTATTTAATTGGTAAATATTTCGGTGATAGCCAGTTTTACTTTGTATTTGGAATTCTTTTTTCAATAATGATGTCTTTCGGAAGCTATTTTTATTCAGATAAGATAGTCCTCGCCATGAGTGGTGCAAAACCTGCGGATAAGAAAGACTTTTTCGATCTATATACAGTCACGGAGAATATGGCGATAGCTGACGGGCTTCCTATGCCGAAAGTATATGTTATCGAGGATCCCGCGATGAATGCATTTGCCACAGGTCGTGATCCACAACACGCAGTTGTTTGTGCTACGACGGGAATTCTCGAGAAACTTAATCGTGCAGAGCTTGAAGGCGTTATTGCGCACGAACTTTCGCACGTAAAAAATTTTGACATTCGGCTCATGGGAATTGTAACGGTACTTGTGGGAACGGTTGCATTTGTGGCTGACTGGATAACGAGAAGTCTATTATGGGGAGGAGATGATGATAATACTGGAGGTAAATTAGGTATGATCTTTTTTATTCTTTTTCTATTTATAACTCCGCTTATTGCAACACTTATTCAGCTTGCAGTATCACGTCGTCGTGAATATTTAGCTGATGCGAGTGGCGCACTTTTAAACCGTAATCCAGACGCACTTGCAAGCGCACTAGAAAAGATTTCTGGAGATACGCTCATTCTCAAGACCGCATCTAATGCTACAGCTCATTTGTTCATCGAGAATCCATTCAAAAAAGATAAAGGAAGCAAAGCAAAAAGTTTTCTAGCTGGACTATTCAGTACGCACCCGCCGGTTGAAGAGAGGATTAAATTACTACGCGAGATGTAATCGACTCCATTGTCATTCCCGCGGAGGCGGGAATCCACGAACTTTATGAAAAAGCAAGAAACTGCAATAGAATTAGAAGCTCGAAAGAAACGGGCACACATTGTAAATAAGGAACTCACCAAAATCTTTCCCACTCCGCATGTTGAGCTCAAATACTCCTCTGTCTGGGAACTTTTAGTCGCCGTAGTACTTTCAGCCCAATGTACGGATAAGCGAGTCAACATTGTCACCGCAGATCTTTTTAAGAAATATCCAAAATTGGAGGATTACTGTAACGCTACCCAGGAAGAATTTGAGAAAGATATTCATTCAACTGGATTTTACCGAAACAAGGCCAAAAATATTCTTGCAGCGGCAAAAATGGTTCGAGACACCTTTGGCGCAGTTGTTCCAAAGACGATGAATGAGCTCCTTACACTCCCTGGAGTTGCTCGAAAAACTGCAAATGTTATCCTTAACGATGGCTATAACATTCAAGAAGGGATCATTGTCGACACACATGTCATTCGACTTTCAAACAAGTTTGGATTAACCGATGAAAAGGATCCGGTGAAGATTGAAAAAGATCTTATGGCAATAGTTCCAAAAAGCGAATGGAAATACTTCGCCCACCGCCTCGTTCACTATGGTCGTAAAATTTCTCCTGCACATAAAGTTAAAGATTCAACTGATTCAGTAAGCGAAGCAATAAAGAGATAGGAAGTTCTTCATTTTCTCTCCAAAAACACATGAGTTTCGATTACAATATGCTCGTATGAGCAGTACTTCTACCAATCTTTCAAACGCTGATGTTCTTAAAATTGCCAAACTTGCACATATAACTCTCAAAGACGAGGAAATTAATACGCTTGCAACCGAACTTTCCTCAATAATTTCATATATCGGAAAACTCGATGAGCTTGACACATCATCAGTTGCTCCCATGAATCAGGTTACGGGCTTGAGAAATGTAACACGAGGTGATGAGATAACTCCTGAAACAGTACTTACTCAAGAAGAAGCCCTTTCAAATGCTCCACAGAAAAAAAATAATTTATTTGAAGTTGATGCTGTATTCGATAATGATTAATACACGAGATTTAACCATAAAAGGAACACTTGAACTGTTGAAAAAAAAGGAAATTTCAGTAGAAGAGCTTGTCAGCTCGTGCTTGAACATCATTGAATCTAAAAATCCAGAGATTAATGCAGTGCTTACTGTAAATGAAAATGCTCTTGATGAAGCCCAACAATTTAGCAATTTAACCCCGCTTCGCCCGAGGCTTCGCGAGGGCGCAGCAATTTCACAATTTAACAATAAACCTCTTTTAGGAATTCCAATCATTCTTAAGGATGCTTACTCTACAAAGGGCCTGCGCACGACTGCGGCTTCAAAAGTACTTGAAAACTATATTCCTCCATTTGATGCGACAGTTGTAAAAAAACTAAAAGAAGCAGGGGCAATTATTCTCGGAAAAGCAAATATGGATGCATGGGCGCATGGATCAAGTGGTGAGAATTCTGACTTTGGACCCACGAAGAATCCATATGATCTTTCTCGAACTCCCGGTGGCTCAAGTAGCGGATCGGCCGCCGCACTTGCCGCGGGAATGTCCCTTGCTTCAACAGGCACGGATACGGGTGGCTCGATACGGCTTCCAGCAAGCTTCACTAATCTCGTAGGGTTAAAGCCAACATACGGACGTGTTTCTCGATATGGAATTATCGCTATGGGTTCATCATTTGACTCAATTGGACACTTTACGAAGGATGTATATGATAATGCGCTCATTCTTTCTGTAACCGCTGGCCATGATTCTCTCGATGGAACAACATCGAAGTTAGATGTTCCAAAATATCATTTAAAGCTTGAAACATCAATGAGAGGTAAAAAGATTGGGATAGTTAAGGAATTTACCCATTCAGGGATTGATTCAAAAGTAGATGAAGTTACACAAAAAACAATCAAAACGATGGAGCGTCTTGGCGGAGAATTTATTGAAGTTTCACTTCCGCATGTTGAGTATGCAATAGAAACGTATTATATTCTTGTCCCTGCAGAAGTAAGTTCAAATTTGGGAAGAATGACCGGGACACGGTTTGGGAAGGGGAGAGAGCTGTTTGGAGATGAGGCAAAAAGACGTATTATGATAGGGACGTATACACTTTCATCGGGTTACTATGACGCATATTACAATAAAGCTTTGAAAGTACGAACACGTATCAAACAAGATTTTGACCAAGCATTTGAAAAAGTAGATGCACTTTTATGCCCAGTTTCGCCCACACTTCCATTTAAACTCGGTGAAAAAGCAAACGATCCGCTTGCTATGTATTTATCAGATATTTTTGTTGCACCGATGAACCTAGCTGGAGTGCCCGCGCTTTCAGTTCCAGCTGGAAGTGTTGAGGGATTGCCCGTGGGAATCCAGTTTGTGACAAAACAATTTGATGAACAGTTACTCTATCAAGTAGCCTATGCATATGAACAAGCCAGAGGGCCAATTGAAAATTTAAAAATCAACACCTAGATTCTTCGTTCCACTCAGAATGACACTGTGTCATCCTGAACGAAGTGAAAGATCTCGGTGTGAAATAATATAAAAATGAATAATTACATTCCAGTAATTGGACTTGAGATCCATGTTGAGCTTTCAACGAAGTCGAAGATGTTTTGTGGATGTCCCGCCGATTGGTTTGGAAAGGCTCCCAACTCGCAAACCTGTCCAGTGTGCTTAGGACTCCCTGGTGCATTACCTGTTGCTAATAAGCAGGCAATTAAGTGGACGATTAAGATTGCACAAGCACTGGAGTGTACTGTACCAAATATTTCAAAGTTTGATAGGAAGCACTATTTTTACCCTGATTTATCTAAAAGCTTTCAGTTGAGCCAGTACGATGAGCCAATTGGACAACACGGAAGCTTCTCGGTTCACTTCGACTCGATTGAGAATAAAAAAAAATTCAGAATCCGAAGAGTTCATCTGGAAGAGGATGCTGGAAAACTCATTCATGATGGTAAAGTATCACTTGTCGACTATAACCGTTCAGGAGTGCCTCTGGTCGAGATCGTAACTGAACCAGATTTTCACGATTCTTCCGATGTAAAAAGATTTCTTGAGGAGCTCCAAACACTTATTCGATCACTCGGAGTTTCAGATGTAAATATGGAAGAAGGATCGATGAGGCTGGAACCGAATATCTCGGTAGCGAGGAGGGGAGGAGAGGATAGGGAGATTGGGGGGGGCGGAGGAGAGGAGGAGAAGTTAGGGGGAGGAGTGGAATTGCCGAATTATAAAGTAGAAGTTAAAAATATAAATTCGTTTAAATTTGTGAAGAATGCGATTGATTATGAAGTTACACGACATATAGAGATTTTAGAAAAAGGTGAAACTCCTGTTCAAGAAACCCGAGGGTATGTCGAAGCAACAGGAAAAACAATTTCCCAACGAAGTAAAGAGGAGGCACATGATTATCGCTATTTCCCAGAACCCGACATTCCCCAACTTGAGTTTTCAGAGGAAGAAAAAAATCCACCGCTTCCTGAACTACCTACAGCTCAACTTGAAAAGTATGTAAACGAGCACTCAATCAAATTTGAGGATGCGTTTATCATTACGCACGATCCATTACTTATTAATTACTTTGAACAATTACTTGTCATCCTGATCCGCCAGCCGGCGGAGAAGGATCTCGGTGTGGTTACTCCAGCAAAATTAGCGAGTATGCTCGTTAATAAGCGAATAAGTTCTCAGGATTCACCTGAAGTTTCTATACAAAAAGCATCTACAGCCACTCAACAAGTCAAAACGGACGAAGTAGCGCTTTCACAATCAATCACCAAAGTTGTACAAGAAAACGAAAAGGCAGTTTCTGACTACAAATCGGGTAAGGAAACGGTTATCATGTTCCTAGTAGGGAAAGTTATGAAAGAAATGAATGGACAGGCAGACCCATCACTTGTTAAAGAAAGGTTAACAACCGCACTGAAAAAGTAATATGGCATTTACACACCTCCATGTCCATTCAGAGTATTCACTACTTGATGGACTTATAAAAATAGATGATTTGGTTACAGCAGTAAAGGAACAAGGTCAAAGCTCTGTTGCGCTTACCGATCATGGGGCACTGTACGGCGCATATCGATTCTATACCGCGGCAAAAAATGCTGGAATAAAGCCAATTATTGGTGTTGAAACATATAAGGCTGCAGAAAGTAGATTTGATAAGAAGAGTGGTGAGCGGGATCAATTTCACCTCGTGCTTCTTGCCAAGAATTATACAGGATATAAAAATCTTATAAAGCTTGTAACGATGGCTCATTTAGAAGGCTACTATTACAAACCGCGTATTGATTTTGAACTTCTTGAAAAATATGGAGAGGGGATTATAGCCCTTTCAGGTTGCCTGAACAGTGAAATTAATACCCAAATACGGCACAATCAACCAGAAAAAGCAGAAGCGATATTAAAAAAATATATGTCGGTTTTTAAGGACAATTTTTATATTGAACTACAGAGGTATAACAACGTTGACGATCTTGAGCTCGTAAATAAAACACTTGTTGAATTTTCCAGAAAATTCGGAATTCCACTTGTTGCAACAAATGACGTTCATTATCTAAAAAAAGAAGATGCGTACGCACAAGAAATATTACTCTGTATTCAAACACAACATTCAATTCATGAAAAAAATAGGCCACTTTCAATGATTGAGACACCGGAGTTTTATCTGCGAACAGAAGTTGAAATGCGAGAAATTTTTTCAGATTATCCAGAGGCTCTTGACAACACCCAAAAAGTAGCTAATCTGTGTAATGTAGAAATACCGTCTGGAACATGGATTGTGCCTAACTACCCATTGCCAAAAGGAAAAACATCCTCTGATCATTTGATGGATCTTATTTTAGAACGAGTGGGAGGTCGAAACCTTGATATGAAGGATCCACTTATTAAACAGAGAATTGATTACGAATTTGATGTAATTTCAACAAAAGGATATGCTACCTACTTTCTCATTGTGGCTGACTTTGTGAACTGGTCAAAAGATCATGGTATTGCGGTTGGTCCAGGAAGAGGATCAGTTGCTGGTTCAATTATTAGTTATATTCTTAGAATTACCGACATTAATCCGCTTGATTACAATCTTCCCTTCGAACGTTTTCTGACAGTTGACAGGCCAACTCCTCCCGATATAGATATTGATTTTGCAGACACACGGCGAGATGAGGTTTTAGCATACGTTACAGAAAAATATGGAAGTGAGAAAGTGGCACAAATTATCACGTTTGGGCGTATGGAGGCTCGTCTGGCGGTTCGTGATGTGACTCGAGCACTCGGATACTCATACAGCCTTGGAGATCGAATTGCGAAGATGATTCCACTTGGAAAACAAGGGTTTGCGATGACTATTGAACGAGCGATAGACGAAAATCCCCCACTTAAAATAGCGTATCAAACTGAAATTGAAGTAAAAAAAATACTTGATATTGCCCGCAAAGTCGAAGGCCTGGCTCGACATTCATCAGTACATGCGGCTGGGGTCATAATCGCAGATAAAGATTTAACCGAATATGTGCCTCTACAGCGCGAGGCAAAAGGAGATCGCATAATAACCCAATACGATATGTACTGTCTTGATCTGAATGCTGTTTCAAATGGTCAGGCAATTGGACTTATGAAAATGGACTTTTTAGGACTTCGTAATCTCACCATACTTGAAAATGCAATTAAATTTGTAGAGCAAACGCAAGGAGAAAAAATTGACATTCATACTGTACCGCTTGATGATAAGAAAACATATGATTTAATCGCTTCTGGTCGTACTGTTGGAGTATTTCAGCTTGAATCAGGTGGAATGCGCAAACTTGCAAAAGATTTAATTCCAACCAAAATGACAGATATTTCAGCTATGGTTGCTCTCTATCGACCTGGACCAATGGACCTTATTCCTAGTTTTTTAGAAGGAAAAAAGAATCCATCAAAAATAAAGTATTTACATCAAGACCTAAAGGAAACGCTTGAAGAAACATATGGTGTTTTAGTGTATCAGGAGCAAGTCATGGAGATTGCACATAAACTTGCCGGTTTTACTCTTTCTGAAGCAGATACATTCCGGATGGCAATTGGTAAGAAAAAGAAGGCACTTATGAAAGTGAGCGAGGCAAAATTTAGAGAGGGTGCCCTCAATAATGGATATTCACAAGCTGTTGTTGATAAAATCTATGGATTTATTGAGAAGTTTGCGGCATATGGATTTAACAAAGCTCATTCAGCCTCATACGCGCTTATAGCTTACTGGACAGGGTATATGAAAGCAAACTATCCGGTAGAGTACATGACGTCCCTTCTTTCTGCCGAGCTTCAAGGGTCTGCAGGTGGAGTTAGAGAGTTGAAAATGATGCAGGCGATTGACGAATGCCGAGCGCTTGAGATCACGGTCCTTCCTCCAAATATTAATAAATCCTCTCTTGATTTTTCAATTGAGGGAGGTGTAATTAGATTCGGATTATCTGCAATAAAAAATGTTGGAGATTCAGCAATTGAATCAATTGTTGAAATAAAAAAAGTGCGTAATTTTTCTGGATTGAAGGACTTCCTACTGCGTGTAGACACGCGTAAAGTGAATAAGAAAACAGTTGAAAGTCTTATTAAAGCGGGAGCATTCGATGCATTTGGAAATAGAATAGCGCTACTTTCCTATTATCCCGCTGCTCTTGAGGAAGTAAACAGAGAGAAGAAAGGAATGGAGTCTGGCCAATTTTCCCTTTTTACGAGTAAGGAAACAAAAAAGTATATTGATGAACTCCCAGAGGAGTCTAAGGATACAAGCGAATACATTGCAATGGAGCGGGAAGTTTTAGGTTTTTCGGTCGATAAAAATCCGCTTTCACAATTTGAGTCAATCATTAGGAGAAAAGTAAATAAAAAAATTGGAGAAATAACGGGCGAAGATGTAGGAAAGTCAGTTATAGTTGCGGGGAGCATTGGAAGAGTGAAGATAGTCACTACAAAAAAAAATAACAACAAAATGGCATTTGTATCTGTTTTTGATGAAACTGGCTCAATTGAAATGATTATCTTTCCTAAATTATTTGATACAACAAAAGAAATCTGGAAGGCGAATGGTGTGGTCCTACTCAAAGGAAAAGTTGATGCTAAAGATGATGATTTAACAGTTTTAATTGAAAATGCAGTTGATCTGGAGAAGGTTTCAAGAAACTAATGATAGATAAAAAAACCAATTTGCTTCTTGCCAAATCGCTTAATATCGGGTATTATTTACTTACTCCACTTCTTGTTGGAGTTTTTTTGGGTTTGTTTCTTGATAATACATTTAAAACAAAAGGTGTTTTTGTAATTATTTTGATCATTTTAGGAACGGTAAGTACTTTTTATAATTTGTATAAGCTAACGAAAGAATTCTAATGTTGCACATCAGTATTAAACCAGAAGTAATATTCCATATTTTGGGACAGGGAATTACTAATTCACTTCTTGCATCGTTAATTCTAACAGTATTATTTGTGGCACTTAGTTTTTTGTTTCAAATTAAATCGCGAGATACAAATTCAACCTTTGTTTTTTTTATTCGATATATTTTAACCCAACTTTACAACTTATATAAATCAGTTCTACAAGAAAAAGTAACGGTATTTTTTCCCGTATTGGGGGCTTTTTTCTTCTTTATTTTACTTTCAAACTGGATTGGGCTCATTCCCGGAGTTGGTAGTATCCTTATTCGTGAAGGTCATGAATCTGTACCAATACTGCGTGCCGCAACAGCTGATTTAAATACAACTGTCGCCCTTGCTCTTATTTCCGTTGTACTTATTCAAGTGTATGGTATAAAATATATTGGAATAAAAAAATTTGTCGGGAAGTTTTTAAATTTTAGTGGCCCGATAGCTTTTTTTACTGGAATATTAGAAATTGTTTCAGAGATATCAAAGGTCTTATCGTTTGCATTTCGACTTTTTGGAAATATATTCGCCGGAGAAGTGCTTATTTCAGTAGTCGCATTTCTCATTCCGATTCTGGCATCATTTCCTTTTCTGATGCTTGAGATATTTGTTGGATTTATTCAGGCGATCGTTTTTAGCATGTTAAGCGCAGTATTTTTGAGTATGTCAACAGCGGAACATCATTAATAAATTGCTAAATTATTAAATTGCTAAATTGTTGTAAATATATTTTTTGTCTTCATAACACTTTAACAATTTAACAATTTAACAATTTAACAATTATAAATTATAAGGAGGTGTATATATGGATGTAGCATCAGCAAAATTGATTGCAACAGCACTTGCAATCGGTCTGGGAGCAATTGGACCAGGTATTGGTATTGGAATCATTGCAGGAGGGGCTGTTCAGGCACTTGGTAGAAATCCTGAAGCAGAGCCGCAAATCCGCACAATGATGATCTTGGGTATCGCGTTTGCCGAGGCAGTGGTAATTTATGCCTTAGTATTCGCTCTCATTATTAAGTTCACATAAAATATATGGAAGCATTAGGTATTGATGGTAAGCTATTATTGGCACAACTGATTAATTTCGGCCTGTTCTTTCTTATCTTCAAAAAATTTATGGCGAAGCCATTTTTTGAATTCATAAAAAAACAACAAGAAGCTGAAAAGGAAAAAGATAGAATGACTGAAAAAATGCTACTTGAGGAGTCAAAGATGGAAGAACGAGAAAAAAAGATTGTTGAAAAAGCTCAAAAAGAAGCCGCCGAAATCATCCAAGACGCAAAAAATTCAGCAAAAAAAATTGAGGAAAAAGGAAGACTTAAGGCACAAGAGGAAGTAGGTATGCTTAAAGCACAGCTCAAAAAACAACTTGAAGAAGAGGAAAAAGTACTGCGAGACCGCGTCAAGAAAGATGTTATGACCACAAGCGGTGAACTTGTACGATTGGTACTTAGAGATTCACTCGATAGTAAACAACAGTCGCAAATTGTAGCGAATCTATTAAAAAAAGCAGATACGTTAAACTAACATGGAACTTGATAAATCAACGCGCGCTAAGCTAAAAATAGTAATTACACAAAAGATACGGGATTTAACAGAATCGCGTATCATTGTCAAAACTCCATACGCATTATCTACTAATGAAAAATTGACATTTGAGAAGAAGTTTGGTGGGGGAACAAAAACAGGTGAGATAGAATATCTTGTTGACAAATCGATCCTTGCTGGATTTGTTGTTGCAAAAGGCTCGACGGTTATTGATGGATCACTAGCCAGCCGGTTAGATAGATTACTTGCAAACCATATATGAATTTAGTTGATGAAATATTACAGGAAATTGAGGGTAGTGGAAAACAGAGTGGTGCTATTATCAAAACACACGTAGGAACGGTGCGAGAAGTAAAAGATGAGGTTGTTTTCATCGATGGTTTACAAACAGTTTCTTATGGAGAAATGCTCCGTTTTAAAGCAGGAAGTACCGGAATGGTCATTGATTTGCTTGAAGATGGAGTTGGGGCAATTGTATTTGGAAACTACGAATTAATTGAAGAAGGAGAAACTGTCGAGGCAACGGGGGACGTCTTCAGTATTGCTGTCTCTGATGATTTCATTGGGCGAGTTGTTGATGGAATAGGTTCACCTATAGATGGTAAAGGAAGTATTAAGGCTACTGAAAAGTATCAAGTTGAAAAAGTTGCTCCAGGTATTATTTATCGAAAGTCAGTAAGCGAGCCTGTTCAAACCGGAATAAAAGCGATTGATGCACTTGTTCCCATTGGTCGTGGACAGCGAGAACTTATTATTGGTGACCGCGGAACGGGAAAAAGTACTATTGCAATAGATACAATCCTTAATCAGAAAAAAGGTGACATGATTTGTATTTACACAATTATTGGACAAAAAAAATCGACTACTGCAACACTTATCGAACTTCTGAAAAAACAAAAAGCGATGGAATATACGATTGTTGTTGCTGCCACAGCGTCCGACTCTGCCGCTATGCAGTACATTGCCCCATATGTTGCAACTACAATTGGTGAATATTTCATGGAGAAAGGTAAGGATGTTTTGGTAGTGTATGACGATTTGACCAAACACGCATGGGCATATCGACAAATATCACTTATTTTGCGTCGTCCTGCGGGACGTGAGGCATATCCGGGAGACGTGTTTTACCTTCATTCACGACTACTTGAGCGAAGCGCAAAAATTGATAAAAAATACGGTGGCGGTTCACTAACTGCCCTTCCTATTATTCAAACACTTGAGGGAGACGTATCTGCATACATTCCTACAAATGTAATCTCAATTACTGATGGTCAAATTTTTTTGGAAACAGACCTTTTTAATTCTGGGATTCGACCAGCAATTAATGTTGGAATCTCTGTTTCACGTGTGGGAAGCTCGGCGCAAACGAAGGCAATGAAACAAGTTGCTGGAAAGCTGAAAAATGATTTAGCACAATACCGAGAACTTGCCGCGTTTGCACAGTTTGAATCGGAACTTGATGATAAAACAAAGCAATTTATAGATCGTGGAGCTCGAATGACGCAACTTTTGCGACAAAAAAAGAATGCACCGCTGTCACTATCTGCCCAAGTTGCTATTTTATGGATGGGAGCGAATGGGTATTTAGATGCGATACCGGTAGCCAAAATTGAAGCGCTTGAAATTGAGTTCAATGACTTTATGCAAACATCGCATACAAAATTACTTGAGAAGATAGAGATAGACAAAAAAATTGAAGAAGGATCTGAAAAAGAATTACACAAAATAGCTGAAATGTTTATAAAGAAACAAAAACTATGAATTTTAGACAAGTACGAAAAAAAATAAAAACAATTGGAAATGTGAAGAAAATAACAAATGCGATGCAGATGGTTTCTGCGGTTAAAATGAAAAAAGCGCAGCTTACCGCTCAAGAAGGTAAATTGTATCGCCAAACTCTCGAAGGGATGATTAATCGGGTTCTTTCGGATAATGCCGAATTAAAGAGTGGTTTACTCGCAAATAAAAAAGAAGGTGGACGAAACTTAATTATTATTATTTCATCAAATAAAGGTCTTGCCGGAAGCTTTCATTTTAATCTTCTACGTTTTATTTTTTCTGATATTGATACATCAAAAAATGATTTCATTGTGCTTGGAAAAAAAGCAGCTGATTTTATTACAAAAATAAAGGGGACTATTCTTGCAGATTTTTCAAGCGAACCTGTTTTTGAAGAATCAGCATCTGCTATATTTTCCCTTGCCATATCTGAATATGAATTAGATAACTATGATAGCGTTTATCTGGTGTACAACGAATTTAAATCTTCATTTCAGTTTTCTCCGATTAAAAAAATGCTCCTACCGGTCAAAAATGTGAAAAAAAACACTGATGAAGTAGTGAAAGCTCAAGTAGGAAATTATCTAATTGAGCCAAGTGCTGAAGAAATTGTAGAGCCACTTCTTATTGATTACTTAACCGAAACGATCCGTGGAGCAATTCTAGATTCCCAGGCAAGTGAACATAGTGCACGAATGATGGCGATGAAGAATGCGACAGATAGTGCAGGAGAAATTATCGATGGGCTTACACTTTTGCGTAATAAGTTGCGTCAGGCAAGCATAACGGGGGAACTTCTCGATATGATGTCCTCAACGCTTAGTAATTAATACTAATTTGTCATTCCCCCGAAGGCGGGAATCTAAAAAAATATGAAACAAGGAAAAATAATTGAAATTCGGGGAGTAGTGGTTGATGTCCAATTTGAAAAAGGAAATGTTCCTGTTGTGTATGAGGCGCTTGATGTAACGCTTGATAAGAATACTAATTTAGTTCTTGAAGTGGAAGCACTTTTGGGCGAGGGAAAAGTACGAACTGTTGCGATGGGAAGTACACAAGGACTCAAACGAGGACTTGAGGTTAGTGCACGCGGTGAAGGAATCACAACTCCAGTTGGAAAAGAAACACTCGGACGACTCTTCAATGTTTTGGGAGAACCCGTTGATGGACTGGGGTCAGTAAAGACAAAAAAAAGAAATGCAATTCATGCACCAGCGCCTTCGCTTATCAGCCAAGACGTGAAACAAGACGTTTTTGAGACAGGAATAAAGATTCTAGATCTTCTTGCTCCTTTTATTAAAGGTGGAAAGATTGGAATTTTCGGAGGAGCAGGAGTCGGTAAGACAGTTTTGATTCAAGAACTTATTCGAAATGTAGCTACGGTTCATGGTGGAGTCTCCGTTTTCACTGGAGTTGGTGAACGAACTCGTGAAGGAAATGATCTTTGGAATGAAATGAAGGATTCTGGAGTACTTCCCAAAACGGCAATGGTATTTGGACAGATGAATGAACCTCCTGGAAATCGTCTCCGTGTTGCGCTAACCGGAGTTACGATGGCAGAGTATTTTCGAGACGAGGAAGGGCAAGATGTACTTCTATTCATCGATAATATGTTCCGGTTTGCACAAGCGGGGTCAGAGGTATCAGCACTTCTTGGCCGAATCCCCTCTGCTGTGGGGTACCAGCCGACACTTGCTTCCGAAATGGCTACGTTGCAAGAGCGAATAACTTCAACAAATAAAGGCTCTATTACATCAATGCAAGCTGTATATGTACCTGCTGATGATTACACTGATCCAGCACCAGTTGCCACATTTGCCCATCTAGACGCACTTATCTCACTCGAGCGCTCACTTGCCGAACAAGCGCTCTACCCAGCAGTCGATCCACTAAATTCAACATCGCGAGCTCTTGATCCAGATATCGTTGGTCAAGAACACTACGATATTGCAAAGGAAGTAATTAGAATTCTTCAACGATATAAGGATCTTCAAGATATTATTGCAATTCTCGGTATTGAGGAGCTTTCAGAAGATGATCGACAACTTGTAAATCGAGCTCGAAAAATTCAAAAATTCCTTACGCAACCAATGTTCGTGGCAGAAGCATTTACCGGACTTTCAGGAAAGTATGTGAAACGAGAAGACACCGTGTCTGGATTTGTGAAGATTATAGAAGGAAAAATGGACGATATTCCCGAACAAGCGTTTTATATGGTTGGGGATATTAATGAAGTAAAGAAGTAAATTTATCCTGTCATCCTGGACCGGAGTCTGCAGGACGTAGGGATAGGATCCTGGTGTCATTCCCGCGGAGGCGGGAATCTAGTTGAATAGATTCCCGATCAAGTCGGGGATGACAGATGCTACGTTAAGAATGACACGTAATAAAATATGTTACTACAAATAATTACTCCAAAAAAAATAGTATTCGAGGAAGATGTAAAATCAGTTACCGTTCCCTCGACTACGGGTGATATTACTGTTCTCAATAAACACATGCCACTGTTTTCACAGCTTACAGAGGGAATTATTACCGTAAAACGAACCGGTGAAGATGTTGTTATGGCTATTGGAGGTGGGTATTTGGAAACAGGAAGTGGAAAAACGATCCTCTTGGTATCTCGAGCGTATGGACAAGATGAAATCGATGAAAAGGCAGTTCTAGCCGCTCGTGATCAAGCAGAGAAGGACGTCGCCAGTGCGCCAGGTGAAGCAGAGCGAACAGAAGCCCTTGAAATGCTACGCCGAACAACAATAGATCTGAAACTTCTTGGGAAAATAAGGAGAAAGAGGAATTAAGGAATTCTTCGAATTTACTCGATTAGATAGTATCAAATTGGCACTGTATTACATACTGTGATATAATATCCCCATAGTATGAAAGAAGGACTTGAACCACCACAATGGGCTGTAGAAGATATTCCTGAAAATGCACGCCCCAGGATGGGCATTCCGGAGATGCCACCTGATTATCATCCACGCCTCGAACAGGCAGAGTATCCAATACTTGAGACAGTGTATAACTTATGGGAGTTTGTTGTAAAAAATCCACTGATCGAATCAACGGACAAAGCCACAGTGGCACATGTGCTTACTCAGTGGATAGAAAGTAATCCTAATCCTAATGAAGCTGCATTAAAATCATCTGGTCCATTCCTACCGATACGACCGAATCCAGCGTACAGCACTATTGAGACAAAAGGCTTATTCGATGATATAGAAGACATGCTATTTGTGAATGGGAGATTCGAGAGGGCTGTGAGTCATCTATTCGGATATGTTGGACGAAGGTACCCTGAACTATCAATCGCTGAACGCCATGAACTTCTGATTCGCCACCTTGCAGATGAGCAGTTCCGACTAGCATTAGTAATGGAGGAAATGTTTGATGAACCGTTAAATAGAAAGCTAGCAGCACGAAAAAAAATCTACTGGTGGAATCGTAACGGCGTGTTCGAATCAGGTTGGTCAATATAGGTACTTCGTATTCCAGGAATGAGTTTTTATTTTTCAATAGCTCTTACTTCAACCAAGGTAGTTTATATTCTTAAGTTCACTAAAGTCGTTGACATACCTCCCATATTTTGCTATTATATCCCTTATAAAGTTATGCTTATAAACAAATTCGCATAAGGCACTATTGGCGATCGCATAGTTGATCTTCCAAACAGCCTTCAAGAAAATTACGTCTTTGGGAAGTTTTTGCTGTTTAAACGATTTAAACCCGAGGACAAAAGAGTGGTATTTATATCCAAGGAACGGGCCCATGGCGCAATGGTAGCGCACCTCGTTTGCAACGAGGGGGTTAGGAGTTCGAGTCTCCTTGGGTCCACAGATTCAGTAGTTAGTAGCTAGTAGTTAGTAGGTAGGGTGTAAAAATCCCTAACTACCAACTACTAACTACTGCCTACTAGATCTATCAAGTTGCACTTTAACAATTAGCAGTATATAGGTAGAAAAGTCGCATCAATAATATTTTGATTTGTGAGACATATGTGCTCCAGTGTCTTCCCCGCCTCTGGCGGGGCGAATGATGGAGTTTTTTGATAACGTTAATGGTGGATGCCTTGGCAATTTGAGCCGAAGAAGGACGTGTGTGTAAGCACGATATCGTCGATGAGCCCGTAAGCAGGCATTTTAATCGGCGGTTTCCGAATGGGACAACCCCTTTCTGTGTAAACAGAGAGATCCCCCGCCTTTGGCGGGAGGAAGGCAACCCGGTGAACTGACACATCTTAGTAACCGGAGGAAAATAAAACAAAAATAGTGATTCCGTCAGTAGCGGCGAGCGAAAGCGGAGAAGTCTAAACCCTGAAGTAGAGCGCAAGCTCTCACTTCAGGGGGTTGCGGGACCTTGCATACGGTTTGTTTTTGATAGGAGAACACGGTGGAAAACGTGATCATAGAGAGTGATAATCTCGTATCCGAAATCGAAAACAAGCTCGCGAGGATTCCCAAGTACCACGAGCCACGGAAAATCTTGTGGGAATCTGGGGCGGTCATGCTCCAAGACTAAATACTCAAATTGACCGATAGTGAACTAGTACCGTGAGGGAAAGGTGAAAAGTCCCCCTGTGAGGGGAGTGAAATAGTACCTGAAACCATTAACTAACAAACAGACAGAGTCCCGCCATTGGCGGGATAATGTCGTGCCTATTGAAGAATGAGCCAGCGAGTTTTCAATATCTGCCGTAATAGGTTAACCAATTAATTTGGGAAGCCGTAGCGAAAGCGAGTCTTAATTAGGGCGTGATCATGCTTAATTGCATAATCAGGTAGATGTTGGAAGACCCGAAACTGGGTGAGCTAACCATGGACAGGGTGAGTCCCGCCGAAAGGTGGGAGGAGGCCCGAACTCTTCGTCGGCGAAATGACGTGAGATGATCTGTGGTTAGGGGCAATATGCCAATCGAACCCAGAGATAGCTGGTTCTCCCCGAAATATATTTAGGTATAGCCTCGTATCAATCTTTCCAGGGGTAGAGCTACTGGATTTCCTCTCTAGGCCGTAAGGCCTGGTGGGGACAACCAAACTCCAAATACTGTGGAAGTTAGGATACGGGAGTCAGACCTGCTCGGATAAGCGAGTGTGGTCAAAAGGGAAACAACCCAGATTCCCATCTAAGGTCTTTAAGTAATTATTAAGTGGTAAAGGTAGTTGAGTTTCAAAGACAGACGGGAGGTTGGCTCAGAAGCAGCCATCCTTTAAAGAGTGCGTAACAGCTCACCGTAATATGCCGCCCTCGGGCGCGCATGAGGCTTGGCGCCGAAAATGATTCGAGTCTCAAATAATTCACCGAAGATGGAAACCGTCCCGCATTGCGGGACGAGTGGTAGGGGAGCTTTCTTTTTGCAGTGAAGCCCAGGTGTAAACCGAGGTGGAGCGGAAAGAAGTGAGGATGCTGGCATGAGTAGCGATTCTGTGGGTGAAAATCCCGCATGCCGAATGTTCAAGGTTTCCTCAGCAACGTAAATCGACTGAGGGTTAGTCGGATCTAACCGCGGCGTCCGATATGGGCGACGGGGGATGTACAAGACGTCAATATTCGTCTACTTTTTTATATGCGTTATTACTTTGTAGATGACGAGGTATGAGCACCCAGGTTATGCGCAAGCGTAGCTTAAATAGTAAGTCCTAATTCATTTTAGGGCAAGCTATGATGAATACGGTTTGTCTTTAGGGGCAAATTGTAGCTGGAATGTTTACATCTCCGGGAAAAGACTACATAAGGAGTGTATAGAAAATCCGTACCGTAAACCGACACAGGTGAACTGGTCGAGAAGACTAAGGCAATCGAGTAAGGATGGTTCAAGGAATTCGGCAAACAATCTGGACGTAACTTAGGGAGATGTCCTGTCCCGCCTCAGGCGGGATTACAACAAAAGATTTTCATCTAACTGTTTATCTAAAACACAGGTCCCTGCAAACCCGTAAGGGGAAGTATAGGGGCTGAGGCCTGTCCAGTGCTGGTAAGTTAAAAATTGGGGTTGAAGTCGCCTTCGGGTGATCAGGCTCTGATTTAAGCTCCAGTGAACGACAGCGGTAACTCTGACCGTTCTAAGGTAGCGTAATCCCTTGCCGGGTAAGTTCCGGCCCGCATGAAAGGCTTAATAAGATGAAAACTGTCTTGAACCATTGCTCGGCGAAATTGAAATGGCTGTGAAGATGCGGCCTACCTGCACCTGGACAAAAAGACCCCGGGAGCTTTACTGAACCTTGGCATAGAAGCGAGAATTTTAATTGTTTAGCGTAGGAGGGAGACTTCGGTCGTCAATGAAACACCTCTCTTTGGAATTTTCAAATCTTATTCCGCCTTAAGGCGGAAGACTGTGTCAGGCGGTCAGTTTAACTGGGGCGGTTTCCTCCAAAAGCGTAACGGAGGAGTGCAAAGGTCAACTTATCCCGCATAGAAATCGGGATGTACGTGTAAACGCATAAGTTGGCTTAACTGTGAGGCATACAAGCCGAGCAGATTCGAAAGAAGGCGTTAGTGATCCCCCGATCATTCATGATTGATGACGGGGCTTAACGGATAAAAGCTACCCCGGGGATAACAGGCTAGTCTCCCCTAAGCGTTCATAGCGACGGGGAGGTTCGGCACCTCGATGTCGGCTCATCGCATCCTGGAGCTGTAGTAGGTTCCAAGGGTTGGTCTGTTCGCCCATTAAAGCGGTACGCGAGCTGGGTTCAGAACGTCGTGAGACAGTTCGGACTCTATCCGGTGCAGGCGGTTTGATTCTTGAGGGGACCCCTTTCTAGTACGAGAGGACCGAAAGCGGGGGAATCCCTGGTGTACCAGTTGTCGCAAAACGGCATCGCTGGGTAGCTACATTCCTATTTGATAAGTACTGAAAGCATCTCAAGTACGAAGCAAACCCCAAGATAAGGAATCTTTAAAATCCCCCGGGAGATTACCGGGTCGATAGGCGATAGGTGTACGCGGCGTAAGCCGTTTAGCCAAGTCGTACTAATGGATACAAAATTACATATGTCTTACTAACCAAAATATTTCACTTTTCTACCTATACTGCTCAATTGTGTATTTCTCTTCTGTATAATTAACCTTCATGGACCTTATTATTGTCGAATCCCCCACCAAAGCTAAAACATTTAGCAAATTTCTAGACCCTAAAAAATTCAGAGTTGAAGCTACGATGGGTCATATTCGTGATCTACCTGAAAGTAAACTTGGAATAGATATCGCACACAAATTTAAACCAGACTACGTTATCTCAACCAAAAAGAAAGACGTTGTTGATACGATTACAAAGCTTGCCAAAAAGGCAAAAAATATCATCCTCGCAACAGACGCAGATCGAGAAGGTGAGGCAATCTCATATCACATCGCATATATTTTAGGTTTTATTGATGAAAAGTGGCCAGAAATTTCCATAAAAAAGAATGCAACTATTAAGCGTATTGTTTTTCATGAAATAACGAATGAAGCGCTTGCTCATGCACTCCAGCATCCGCAGGAGCTAAATATTTCACTTATTGACTCACAACAAGCTCGGCGCATACTCGATAGATTGGTAGGGTATCAAGTTTCACCTATATTGTGGAAGAAAATTGGAAAACGTTGGCTTTCTGCGGGAAGAGTTCAAACGACTGCACTCCGATTTGTTGTAGAGCGCGAGAAGGAGATTAATAAGTTTACGAGTGAGCCGTTTTATAAAGTAGAAGGAGTATTTGAGGATTCTTCTCAAAAGAAATCTATTGAAGCACGCCTTATTTCAAAAGATGGAATACTCTATGAAAAGAAGACGACAATCAAGCTTTTTGATGGCTCGTATACATACGCAAAAACATCGATCGATAAAGAGGGCGCTCTAAATATCGAGAAGGACTTAAAGAGCGATTCATTTATTATCTCTGAAGTGGTTGAGAATGAAGTAAAACGATCACCAAATCCTCCCTTTATAACTTCAACGCTTCAGCAGGAGGCATCGGGACGCCACGGATATTCCTCAAAGCTCACGATGCGTCTTGCCCAGAAGCTCTATGAGAAAGGACTCATTACCTACCACCGAACTGATTCCTTTAATTTGTCTGAAAAGTTTATTGCGGAAAGTATGACTTGGATTAAAAAAGAGTATGGAAACGAATATTTGCCAAAAACTGCTCGGTTGTATAAAACGAAATCCAAGAATGCACAAGAAGCACATGAAGCAATTCGACCGACGAAACTTTTACCAACGTTCGAGGAAGATGTAGATTTAGGGAATGGGCATCGTAAACTCTACGAACTCATCTTTAGACGTGCCGTTGGTTCCCAAATGGCTGATGCATCAATAAAAACAACAAAAGTGAAGATTCTAAGTGGAAAAAAATACCTTTTCGAATCCTCGTACGAAAGAATTCTCTTTCCTGGATTTTTAACACTTAATCCTCCTAAAAAAGAAGATAATATTGTGCAATTTGTGCCTGAAAAAGGGAAGAAACTTGATAGCACAAAATTAGATTTCATTGAAACACAGACGAATCCCCCACCTCGATATAACGAAGCGTCTCTCATCAAAACTCTTGAGGCACGAGGAATTGGAAGACCTTCAACGTATGCGCCAACAATATCAACAATTCAAGAAAGACTCTATATGGAAAAGAAAGAACATAGATTTTATCCCACAATTCTCGGTACTGCTGTGTGTGACTATCTAACAAAAGCTTTTGCGACTATCTTTGAAATTGACTTTACAGCCGATCTTGAGGATAAACTTGATGAGATTGCGGGTGGACGCGAGACCATGTTACAGGTACTGCAGGAGTTTGATGTTCCCTTTAAAAAATCGCTCAAGGAAGCCGGAGAGGACAAGACCTTTATTGATGTTCAGGAGAAAACAGATGAAAAATGTCCGACGTGTGGAAAGCCACTCTTGATTCGTTTTTCAAAATATGGAAAATTTTATGCATGTTCTGGATACCCAGACTGCAAATTTACGAGACCTTTTTATGAAACAGTGAAGGAGCTGTGTCCAAAATGTAATGGAGCAATTGTGATTAGGTATACGAAGAAAAAGAAAAAATTCTACGGTTGCTCAAATTACCCCAAATGTGACTTCGCAGCATGGAAGTTACATGAGATAAAAAAGGTAGAAACCCCTGTATCTGCATGAAATAACATACTTCTTGTAATATCCACAAATGCACAGTACAATACTATTCCGTAGTGAGAAAAAAATATATTTTTGTTTCAGGTGGAGTCATTTCGGGCCTTGGGAAAGGCATTACCACTGCCTCGATCGCTTTACTTCTCAAAAATTCTGGATATAAGGTTACTCCGATCAAATTCGAAAATTACCTCAATATTGACGCAGGCACTATCAATCCGATAGAACACGGGGACCCGTTTCTCTGCGAAGATGGAACAGAGGCTGATATGGATATGGGAACATATGAGAAGTTTCTAGGTGTCAATATGACGAAGGTAAACTTTGTAACCATGGGTCAAATTTATCGAGAAGTTATCGAGAAAGAACGTCGGTTTGAGTACATGGGTGAAGATGTACAGGAGGTAGTTCATATAACTGGTGAAATTATTCGAAGAATTGGCATTGCGCTCGATGCTACAAAATCAGATATTGCCGTTATTGAGCTTGGAGGAACTGCCGGCGAGTATCAAAATATTCTCTATTACGAGGCTTCTCGTATGCTTACATTCAAAAACCCAGGGGACGTCATTCATGTTCATGTAAGTTATTTGCCCACACCAAGTCACTTAGGCGAACCTAAGACTAAGCCCGCCCAGCTCTCTGTTCGTACAGTAAACTCCATGGGAATTCAGCCAGACATACTCGTTGCCCGAAGTGACAAACCTATTGACGATCGTCGCAAGTCACGACTTGCTCTCTTTTGTAATATTCACGAAGAAGATGTCATTTCAAGCTATGATGTGAAAAATGTATATGAGATCCCACTTGTAATTGAAAAACAAAATATCACGGCACAAATTTGCAAGAAACTGGGAATTCCATATAAAAAGCCACAAATGACTTCTTGGAAAAATATGGTTAAAAAAGCAGAAGCAAAAAAGAAAGACTTTGTTACGATTGCAATCGTTGGAAAATATTTTGCAACGGGAGATTATCAATTAAAAGATTCATATGCTGCACTTTTTGATGCTATTGATCATGCCTCTGTACCGGATAACCTCGAGGTGAACGTCGTGTGGGTAGATGCACAGAAAGTTGAAAAATTTGGAACAGAAGAATTTCTTGCTAAAGTCGATGGAATTATTGTCCCAATTGGATGGGGTAAACGAGGAGCAGAAGGAATGATAGCCGCCGCATCATATGCTCGCACACAAAAGATTCCATATTTAGGTCTTTGTTATGGTATGCAACTTGCAGTAGTAGCATTTGCTCGTGATGTACTGAAGTTACAAGATGCAAATACCGAGGAAAACAATAAGAAATCAAAAAATCTGGTCATTCACTTTATACCATCACAAGCCGAACTAGTAAAGAAACGTGCGTATGGCGGAACAATGCGTCTAGGTGGCTGGGAAGCATTTGTAGACAAAAAATCAATCGCATACTCAATTTACAATAAACATTTAGCTTTGTTAGATAAGAAAAAAGGACTTATAAGTGAACGTCATCGCCATCGATATGAATTTAATAACGAATATACAAGTGATTTTGAAAAAAAAGGATTACATATAAGTGCATGGTCAAGAGTTGGACACTTAGCAGAAATATTTGAGCTAAAGAAATCCGATCATCCATTCTATATCGGCATCCAAGGACATCCAGAATATAAAAGTCTTCCACTGACTCCACATCCTCTTTTTATAGAATTTATTTCAGCTTGTAAAGCAAAAAGTAAAATGGTAAAATAACGCCTATGGCAAACGTAATTACAGTAAAAGAAATTTCTGCACATATTGGTGATACCGTGAAGATTCACTACCTTTTTAAAGAAGGTGAAAAGGAAAAACGTCAGATTTTTGAAGGGATTCTCATGGCAACAAGTGGAATGGTTGAAAATAAGATGTTCACTGTTCGAAAAATGACAAAAAGTAAGATTGGTGTTGAACGCATATTTCCCATAAATTCTCCATCTATTGAAAAGATTGAGGTTGCCAAAAAAGGAAGTGTACGCAGATCCAAGATTTACTTTATTAGAGACATGTCTGAAAAAGATATTAGAGAGCGATTGTCATAAAAAAACTGTGAATACTGTTGGAAAGCAGGGAGAAACAGATGCGTATAATTATCTTCGTAAGAAACACTATTCAATACTGCAACGAAACTTCAGGTCTCGTGCTGCTGAAATTGATATCATAGCCAAGAAAGATAATACATATATTTTTGTAGAGGTGAAAGCTCGTATTGGTGATAGAATGGGAAAACCTTATGAAGCTGTCAACTATCGAAAAATCTCACATATTAAATTGGGAGCTTTGCTCTATTCAAAGTTGCATACCATTACTTCGCAAAAATTGCGTATTGACGTGATTTCTATAGAGTATAATGCTGATATGTCGATTACAAAACTACAACATTTTGAAAATGTTACCAGTTAGTAGAGAGGGGGTGAAATATATGATATTTGATACGATTAATCCAATCATTTCAACGTTCGCCCGAAGTACAAGCTTATTTTTACCAAGTTTTTTAGGTGGCCTACTCATTCTTGCAATCGGACTTGTTTTGTCACAAATTGTCCGAAAATTGCTTATTTCTTTTTTTGATTTCTTTAAGATCGGAGTGCTTATTTCAAAGACAAAATTTGCACGTCCTGGTGAAGTAAAAATTTGGGAGGAAATCATCATTGAGCTCGTAAGCTGGGCAACGGTTATTCTTTTCCTCATCCCAGCGGCTGAAGTATGGGGACTTTCCCAAGTCACCGTAGTTTTAAGGCAATTACTATTCTATATACCTAATGTGCTTGTAGCCGTAGTAATTGGGTTTGTTGGAATCATATTTGCAAATCTTGCAAGTGATATTGTACGTCAGAGCGTTCGTACAATGGGCGCTAAAAGCTCAAATGCACTTTCAACATTGGCAAGATACGCAATTATTTTCTTTACCATACTCATTGTACTTAATCAATTGGGAATTGCTCAAGATCTGGTTCGAATTCTATTCACCGGAATTGTAGCGATGCTTGCAATTGCAGGAGGGCTTGCATTTGGAATGGGGGGAAAAGACTTGGCAAAGGATATTTTGGAAGATTTACGAAGAAAAGTCTAGGTAAAGTAAAGCAAACAATATCTTCTGTATTGGCAGAAGGTATTGTTTTGTGATAAAATATAAGTATCTTGGCCCCGTCGCTCCGGTCCGATTCGGTCGGACCGAGAGTCCTCGTCCTCGTCCGCGATACATATGAGCGGGACAGGACGGAATCTAGCGGTGCATTATGTATTTTACATATATACTAAAGTCAAGCATCAATGGAACTTATTACATAGGATGTACAAGTAATATTGATAGAAGGCTTAAAGAACACAATAAAGGAACAAGTAAATTTACAAGAAAGTATCGACCTTGGGCTCTAGTTCTCGAAGAGAAATTTGAAACTTTAGGAGAAGCCCGATCGAGAGAAACCTACCTGAAATCGTGGAAAAAGAGAGAACGACTAGAAAAGTTGTTCAATAAATAGCCAATTAACATTGGCCCCGTCGTCTAGCGGTTAGGACACCAGGTTTTCATCCTGGGAATCAGGGGTTCGATCCCCCTCGGGGTCACCATGATCACTATATAAAGCTCCGATTTGATATAATTCTTAATCTATGCCTGAAAGATTGAGTACTGGACAAGAAGAATGTTCGGATAGTGGAATTATAAGATTTTCACCGCTTTCGTGCCTCGAAGCATTTATTCCTGAATGGGGATTGATGGTATGGAAGGATGAGAGAGGTGAAACAGAATTAAGTCCAACTCAATCTAGAATTCTACAAACATTGATCGATGATTTAATTCACTGGCATTCAACGGATGATTTAGAAACAAGAATTTGGGGGGTTTCGTTAGGTACGAACCTATTAGCTGTCAATATTCGCTCAATTAGGATGAAGATTGAACCGGATCCACATAATCCAATTTATTTATTATCAAAACCACGTTTTGGATATCGATTTAACCAGTACGCAGAGACTGAAATCATTGGCACAGAAGAAGACTTATAAAAGGTTCTCTTGAGAATTTCTCATCCATATGCTATTCTACGCCTATGAATCCGCCAAATCCAGAATCCCTTCATTTTATTTTCCTTTACGGCAAAGTTGGTGCTGGTAAAGATACGCAAGCCACAGAACTTCTAAATACGAGTCCCTATGCAACAGTAATAAATACCGGTGAGATTTTTCGGAATGCGCGTGATCATGACAATAGATATCATGACCAACTGCTTCCCTACATTCAAGCAGTAGAAGAGGAAGGAAGACTTATTCCCGATGATGTAATTATTGATATTGTTAGACAAGAAGTTATGGAAAGTGAAGCTGAAGGTAATAAAATATTTATTTTTTCGGGTTTTCCAAGAACAGAACCACAACTAACTGCAGTTGATAGTATGCTTGCAAATCTACGATCGAATCATGAGGTACACGAAGATCATGTTCTTCTTCTTGTTCAAGATACTCTGTCTCAAGAAAGAGCAAGAACTAGAAGAGAGGAAGCGGCTGAACGTGGTATGGAGCCACGAAAGGATGACGATCCGGAGACTGTTGTAAAAAGACTTCGGGCGTACCATGATTTAATTGATCCAATGCTACACAGATTAGCCCGAAAACATCGTCTACAAATTGTACGAGGGGATAAAAGTATTAAAGTGGTGGAAGAAGCTGTAAAAACGAAAGTTGAAGGGCACTCTCAAAGAGGAAAAGAAATGTAATTCTAAAGAAGGTATACTAATCTCATGATTACACTCCTCTACGGCGATAACACGGCTGAATCGAGAAAGAAATATGTAGAGCTTCGTACAGAGTATACTTCTCAGGAAGTTGAGATAATCGAGCTTACGGCACAGAATCTTCCCGAGCTTTCCACATGGCTCTATGACTCAAACATGTTATTTGCGAGTAAAAAGGTTTTTTTTGGAGAAAATTTAATCAGTAAGAAAGAGAATAGAGAATTATTAAAAAAATATGATACGAAGGATGCAGAAATAGACTTTATTCTGTGGGAAGAAGATACGGATGATCGGACAGTCAAATTTGTATTTACAAATGCAAAAGTCATTTCTCACAAACTTCCAACTACAATATTTACATTTTTAGATGGGATTTATCCTGGAAATAAGAAGGAATCATTATTTGGATTAAATCAGCTTACTCAAGTCGTCGATAGCAACATTATTGTCTTCATGCTCATAAAAAGAATCCGAGAACTTATTCTTGTTGAAGGTGGTAAATCTCCAGACAAACTTGCTTCTTGGCAAGTAGGAAAGCTGAAAAGTCAAGCAGGAAAATGGGGGACTGGGGAAAAATTAATCAAATTCTACGACGCCCTATATCGCATAGATGTTGCTCAAAAAACAGGTTCCACAGCTTATACCCTCAAAAAAGCCCTTGATATCTTACTCATCTATTCGCTATGATTGTGCAATATCTCTTATGGATATTCTAGATAAAATTAAGCAAGGATTTACTTCTTTAAGGGTTGATGAATCATACAAGAACGAAGCTTTAAAATTTCTGTCAGACTGGGTTAGTAAGTCAGAGTTTAATGAGTATGTACCTCAGATTGAATATTTGGTAGAAACAGAAAAGTGGGATGAACTTCTTGACTCCTTTTATCAAATTATCCCATTTGGTACCGGAGGTAGGCGGGGTTTAGTAGGAATTGGCCCAAATAGAATTAATAAATGGACCATCCAAGCATCGGCGCAAGGTCATAGTCAGTATTTAATTAAGAAGTATGGCGAAGATGCTAAATCGCGTGGTGTGGTTATTGCATATGACGTTCGACAGTATTTGAAGGAAGGGGTATATGATAATACTCGACCTAATCCAGTATGGAAATTGAATTGTAAAGACTTAGCACAGGCCGCTGCAATAGTATATGCCGCTAATGATGTGAAAGTTTATCTTTATACATCTTTTTCTACTACTCCAGAATTATCTTTTTCAGTGCGACATGTTCATGCAGTTGGAGGAGATATGATCAGTGCGAGTCATAACCCTCCAGAGTTTAACGGTAAAAAGGTGGTGGATGAAACAGGTGGCCAGCTTGTACCACCAAATGATCAAGAGCTGGTAGATGTAGTAGTAAATGAGGTCGTAGATATTAAGACCGTAGATTTAAACAAAGCAGTTGAAGATAGGCTTATTGTATATCTGACTGATAAAGATCATAAAGAGTACATAAATGCTGCCTCATCATCTTCACTTAATCCTTCGTACCGTTCTGCAAAAATCTTATTCAGTCCGTTTCATGGAACAGCATCAACGTCAGTATATCCCGTCTTAAAAAATCTAGGTTTTGATATTACTATGGATGATGTTTCCGGAGAAGTTGATGCAAAGTTTTCCTCAATTATCTTTAATATTCCAAATCCAGAGGTTGAAGAAGCATATCAAAATCTTATTGAGCCGGCAAATACTATTAATGCCGATATGATTCTTACTACTGATCCTGATGGAGATCGTATTGGACTTATGTCTAAAGAGTCTGATGGTTGGCACTTTTTTAATGGGAATGAAATTATGGCAATTCAGGTAGCGTATTTACTTCAAGAATTAGCTTCTCAAAAGAAACTTAAGCCTTCAAACGTCATTATTAAGACGATCGTTACCTCAAATCTTATTATCGCTATAGCAACTAAGTTCGATGTACAGGTAATTGGAGATTTACTAGTAGGGATTAAATATATAGCGTTTGAAATGAATCGCCTTGAAAAGGAGGGTAGAATTGATGACTTTATTATTGGCGGTGAAGAAAGTCATGGAGTTGTTCGAGGAAATTATATTCGAGATAAGGATTCATGCGTTGCGGCAATACTCCTTGCAGAAGCAGCTTCGATGTGTAAAGATCGTGGAATAACTCTTTCTGGATATCTAAAAGAAATTTATAGCAAATATGGCTATTTCAGAAACTATTTAACAGAAATTAGATTACCAGGAGCTGAAGGTATTAGTAATATAGCCAAAATCCAGGCTACACTTCGAGCAGATAAACCCGACCACTTTGGAGATTTTGCAATATCACAGATGAAAGATACGTGGGAAGGTGCTCCCTTCCTTTCTGAAACAGATAAAGTATCAAGAAATATGTTGGTTTTTTATCTTACACCAAAAGATGAAGAAACGATTCATATTCAGGTTACTATTCGACCTTCGGGAACCGAACCGAAAACAAAAATGTATGTTGAAATTGGTCGAAAACCAGTTCCACTTGAACAAGTAGATTCAGATATGCATGAGGCAGATAAAATACGAGAATTAGTTGAGAAGGCAGTTATCATTGATTTATATAAAATTCTCGGAATTGACTTTCCTGAACGTGGATTCTTATTATTTTGGCAGTTATCAGCACAGGACAAGCTTAAATACTTTGAAATAGAATCAGATATTGAAATATTATCTCAAGTAGAAAGCAAAGAGGAACGAAAAGAAAAACTAAATACTCTATTAAAATTCCTTGGATCAGATCCTATTCAAAAAATTGACAAGGCGTTTATTGCAAAGAATGGAAAGGGGATTTTTGAGTATTTGGAACTCAATTAAACCATTGAAGAGCTGTATACTTATTTTTTTGGCTCCAAATACTGTAGAATAAAACACATGGACACCGCACTACAATCAATGCAATTTCTGCCAAAACAAATTCAGCATGCGCTTGCAGACGTTAAAACTATCGAGTTTCCGCAAGCATATAAAAGTGTTCAAAACATTGTAATTGCAGGTATGGGAGGATCTTTATTTCCCTACTATGTTATTACTTCACTTTTCCCAGAAAAGCTTTTAATTCCTATACTTGCATGTAATGATTACACGCTTCCTAGCTATGTTAACGAAAGCACTTTATTTCTTGCCTCATCATATTCTGGAACTACAGAAGAAACACTGCATACAGCAAATCTTGCTCATGAAAAAGGAGCGCATATAAGTGGTCTCACCACGGGAGGAAAGCTTGCCGACTTTTTCTCTTCCAAAAATCTCCCGTTTTATCACATAACGCCTACGTATAATCCTTCTGGCCAGCCACGAATTGCAGTAGGATACATGATTTTTGGAATTGTAGCTATGTTACAGAGACTAGGACTTCTAAACGTTTTTTTAGAAGAAATTGAACAATCTGTAAATGAATTGACAAAAGGCGACAGTGAAATTGTGAAAAGAGCGGAGGCCTTTGAAAAAGATACAAATAATGCGATGTATATTTACGTTGCCGCAGAACATCTCTCTGGCGCCGCACACACGATGCGCAATCAGACAAATGAAACTGCAAAAACGTTTGCTGAATATAACCTCGTTCCAGAACTTAATCATCACTTCATGGAGGGTTTGGCCTTTCCAAAGGATAAAAATGTCGAGTTTATCTTTCTTGACTCATTATTATATTCTCCTCGCGTACAAAAGAGGATGATGTTAACCAAGCAAGTAATTGAGAAACAAGGAATAAAAGTTAACAATATTTCTCTTCCTGCTCCAACAAAATTGAATGAATTTCTGCATTTCTTGCAATTTGGATCATACTTTACGTATGCACGAGCACAGACAAATGGGGTTGATGCCTCAAAAGTTCCCTGGGTTGATTATTTCAAGAAAGAGCTTGATAAATAACCGATAACTTGACATACACCTTGCGCAAACGGTAGACTTATATGCATGGAACCGGAAGTGAAAAAGTCCCCATTCTGGAGTACAAACACGTTTTTATTGATCGTGCTTATCACCCTCGTCGCACTTATAATATTTGAAGCATATTCGTTTTTTATAAATAAAACAATTCCACAAACTACTCCAGTTTTTGAATCTGGAAAAGTATCAAAAAATCTCAATATAAATAATTTCCAAGAGATGAAAAAAAACATAACTCCTGATCCAAACATACCATCAAATGTCATTGAGAGTAGATTTACCGGGGTAATCGAAAGTACTTCAAACTTGTCTGCAGGATTCGAAATTAGATTAATTGGAAAAGTAAAGCCTTTTGAAGGTAAAACTGTTACGTATACATACCCAAAAAACATGCTTAGCAAGATAACGGTATGGAAACTGATTGGTACAACTGAAGAACCGATAGCCATAAGCGAACTTAAAAAGGGAGATGAAGTATATATTGATGAAAAAAACGATCTCTCAAAAACGTACGCAGAAGGAATTGTAGCTGTAAAGATAACAAAAACAAATTAATCTTGACAAGAATTAATTGTAGAAGTACTATAACCTATAGAGTTATGGTATACTTTAGTTGATATCATGACACATGCTGAAATGACAGTACACAGTCAGGTAGAACTTCACCAAACCGAAGGACTTC
>Ga0209541_10000341_pt1 | contig 91525 bp, 111 predicted proteins | sample RifCSPlowO2_01_FD_184027 | JGI IMG/M metagenome (GOLD analysis project Ga0209541, IMG submission 184027) | Groundwater microbial communities from Rifle, Colorado - Rifle CSP2_plank lowO2_0.1 (SPAdes) (version 2) | ecosystem: Environmental > Aquatic > Deep subsurface > Groundwater | place... | reverse complement strand
AAGTAGTGAGCACATTTTGATCCATGTCAAAGAGTTCGTTGGCACCTTGACCGGTGTCGAGAGTGAGAGCAATGATGTTGCCACTCGCATCCACATCAAAACCGGTGAAGTTAATCACCGCTCCGGTGCCAAGAATGGTATTGTCTCCCACGTTGAGAGCGTTAGTGATGTTAGTGTCTGACACATCCAGGGCGTCCACTACTCCACCCGAGACTCCGGAGGAAGTGACAATGATGGCATCGGTTAAGGTGGAAGCGGTGGTCTCGGCGTTGTCGATCTTGAGTCCCGAGTCAAGGATGGTGTTGGCGGTGCCATTCTCCCAATTAATCACAATACCGTCAAAAGAGTCTCCGGCGTCACCGGACTCGGAAGTGAGGTCAAGACGAATGACATCGAGGTCATCGGTGGCCACGGCGTCATCCACTTGATTGACGTCAAAGATGAAAGCGTTCTGATCGCCCACGGTGTGGGAATATACAAAAGTGGAAGTCTCGCCATCCCCGAAAGTAATCGAGGAAGCGCCGACTGGATCCCCGATCTCATCCCAAGTGACACCCGAAGCACAGTCCTGCCACTCAAAGTCTCCGGTACCACCAGTGGATTCAAAAGTTAAACATTCTTCATCGCCTCCGGCATCGGCTCCGGTAACATCCAAATCATCTTCATCAATGGTGTCATTTAATATCTCGAGAGTGCCGATGGCTCCTGTCGGCAGAACTACATCGGTGCCGTCCCCAGTAGCATCCGTGGAAAGAGTAATTGCGGTCACGTCCGCTGAACCGATAGTGATGGCGCCCGCTCCAGTAGTGTCGTAGGTAGTGTCCGCAGCTCCAGCATCATCGGCGCCGATGATGGTGATTGTTCCGGTCGTGTTTCGAATGAAAGTAAAGGTGGCATCAGCTAATTCCGCAACATCTATGGAGTCCGAGTTAGCGCCTAGAATGTCTCCGCCAGTTAAGGTCAGATCCACAAAAGTAGGTGAGGAAGTAGTGAGCACATTTTGATCCATGTCAAAGAGTTCGTTGGCACCTTGACCGGTGTCGAGAGTGAGAGCAATGATGTTGCCACTCGCATCCACATCAAAACCGGTGAAGTTAATCACCGCTCCGGTACCGACAATATTGTTAGCGCCTACATCAATTGCATTAACAATTTCTGCGTCTGAAACTTCAACGCCTGTTGTGATAGCACCATCGGTTCCGGCAAGAACCCAGAGCCCTCTAGTCATTGAACCAGTAACATTTTCATCATTTTGAATTAAAATCCCAGACTGATAACTTCCGGCCGCGGCGTTAACCGTACTAAGTGCTTGAATAAACAAACCAGTCACATCTCCGTCGGCATCGTTCGCGGAGAGACGAATTTGTTGTCCAATGGCATTTGAACTAGCTGTAGCTCCGTCAGATTGAGCAAGATCTATACTTATACCCATGACATTCGAAGCATCACCAGAATCAATATTGAGATCTATTACACCGCTCTGATTAGTAACATCTACTGCGGTAGCATTTAGCACTAAAAATTGATAATCCGCGTTTCCAGAAGTTGCATTAATTTGATCCCCTGCACCATCAGAAGTAAGAGTGATAAATCCGTCAGCGTCCACATCAAAATCAACTGAGTCTATGACGTTGTCCCACCCCGCTCCGATAGCAATAGCATTCGCAGTTATGGTTCCCGCAGTTTCGGTTTGAGTCAGAGCTCCGATGTTTAGACCTCGCACCACTCCCGTGTCTCCGGCATCATTGATAGTAGCCGTGAACGCATCTATATCTATCACATTTAGGGTTTCGTTGTTCACATCTCCGGCATCGTCTAGGTAAGAAGGAGTGAGGTCAATTAAGTTTCCGGAAGCATCGTCAACTCCAAAAGTAATTTGGAGTGCATCTACCCCGTCGGTGGCCGAAGTGTCGCCAGAGCCCAAGACCAAGATATCCGCAGTGGGTGTTGCGTCACCGTCGATGTTTGCAGAAGAGCCGTCGGTAAGACCGACGTTTAAGTCGCCGTCAAAATTGAAAGTTCCTGTGCCAGTATCCCCAGAATTTAGAAGAAAGATATCCTCAATCTCAGTAGCATTGATACAGTCGGTACAATTGAGATCAGTGGCAGCTCCGGTGAGCGCGCCTATGAAAGCGGTAGAAGTAATTGAGGTGGCTCCTGTCACCACACCGGCGTCTATTGAAATTGTACCGTCAAGCAAGATGGCTTGTCCGGCAGTTGGAGTAATGGAAAGAGAGGAAGCGCCGGCCGAAGAAATGGTGTTAGCATTGATGGTAATGTCGTCAACCGTAATCGCGGTCGCTCCGGTAATGGCGCCCGCGCCAGTGATGTCAATCGAAGCGGAATTAAGAATATTCCCAAGAGTTCCTGTAATTAAAATGCCGTCGGTGATAGTGCCCGCAGTTTCTGCAATTTGAATGGCATTCGTCATGGTACCGGCACCGGACTGTTCAATCAATAATCCATTAGTGAGAGTACCCGAAGCGATGGAGCTGTCAATCTGAACGGCATTGGTTCCAGCTGTATCTAAATTGTTAACGGTAAATTCGGTTGGAGTGACTACTTCAGATAAGTTGATGATAACATTACTGCCACTGTCGGTACCAATAGTATTGCCTGTTGTGTAAGCGCTGTCGAGTGTAGCCCCGCCTCCTCCACAACCGGTACAAGATACGACAGTAAGGACACCGGTATTGGTTATTGACCATTGATCACCAGTGATAGCTACATCATCCAGCGCAGAACCGATATTAATGGTGTCTAGAGTAGTATTGTTTGTTCCTATGTTAATGGTATTGCCCGCTGTGCCTGTGCCAACAGAAATAGTTTTGGCACTACTGCCAGTACCTAAATTAAGCGCACCGGTAGTTCCAGAATCAAGTGTCAAAGCCGTACCGGCAGAAGTTGATATTGTAGATGCGCCACCAAAAGTAAGATTGCCTCCTGATAAAACTGGGATTTGACTGCCGGTCGGGGTTTGCGAAGGAGTGAAACCGAGAACAGTGTTCGCGTTAATTGCGTAGCCGGAAGAAAAAATTCTCTGGCGCGGTTCCAAGTTTTCAAAAACTTCATCGCCACCAGTAGTACAGCTAACCCCGGCAAGTTCAGCGACTTCAATATTTAAATAAATTTCATCATCAGAATTAAAATCAAAATCAAGTGCATCACCTCCGGCGGTGGTGTCCCCGATGCCTACATTATAAATTCCGTTCACCACCTCCACGGTCATAGTGGACGGTCCCCCGGGCCATATTTCGACATCCCCGCCCCCCACCGTGGCATCGTCAAAAAAAGAAAATTGAAAACAATAGTTTGTACCCGCATCTCCGCCTAAAAGACTGCCGGCGGCATTGAGCAGTCTACCTTGGTGATTGATGATTGTTGGTGATGCACCATAAGCAGATTGAACATCAAAAAACAAGGTTGAGAACGCAAAAACGACAACCAAAATCAAAGTGGCAGTCAAAGAGAAAAATCTTCTTTTGTTCTTTGAAAAGATTCTTATGTTCGCTAGGAACATATACTTATTGTAGTATAAAAACCCTTAGCATACAACGGCATTACAAAGCTCAAATGGGGATATATCTATCGATGCGGACAACCGGCCCAGCAACAGGGGCGACGTTTGCCTTCCGCTAATTCTTCGCAGGTGCGCCTGGTTCGGCGAGCTCGGGTTTCGGTTTGCTTTGCGGAAATAACCCAGCAGATAAATTCATTGCGCGCGAGAGGCGTGATGTCCTCCCATTTTTTTTGCACACCTCTGTTTTTAGTCAAAGCTTTCTTTAAATCTTCTGGAATTGCATGCGCCATATTTTTTGTTTTTATTTTTTTCATAGCTTGAAAAATTTGCGGAGACGGACGGATTCGAACCGTCGGAGGGTTTTAAAGCCCTCACCTCTTTAGCAAAGAGGTACCTTAGACCGCTCAGACACGTCTCCTTCACTTCGTTCAGTCGACATGTCTTCGCGCCCTCCCGAGCCTCCCTTAGGCTTGCGTTTTCAACGCAACACCTATTCGCCTTTGGCGAAACGGATAAAATATAAAGCAGTTTATATTTTATAGACACGTCTCCATCTAGAACATTTTCACTTTAGCATATTTCTATCTTTTTTTCATTTTGTGTTATATTACCAGAGTTATTTATGGATGAGTGGGTGAGTGGTTTAAACCAGCGGTTTACTAAACCGCCGTCCTGTAAAAGGGACCGTGAGTTCGAATCTCACCTCATCCGCAAATGGTTTTTTAATGGGGTATAATATATTTATGGATGCTCAAAAAGAAAAATCAAACCAAACGCCTACTCCTCCTTCCTCAGACGAAATTCCTACTTCTTCTTTTTTTAGAAGAAGATTGAAGTCTTATATTGAATTTGAAGAAAAGTGGGCTGACGCGCTGGCAAAGTTTTTGACTAAATTTTTTGGGAGTCTGCGATTTTTAAATTTTACCCTTGCCGTTTTTTTATTTTGGATAATTGTAAATCTCGGACTAATATCTGGACTGGATCCATTTGACTCTTACCCCTTTAACTGGCTGATGATTGTTGTGCAACTATTTTCGATTGTTCTTTCTGTGGTAGTACTTATAAACCAAAACCGAGAAGAAAAAATTGACGAAGTTTATCAAAAAATGGAGTTTGAAATAAACGTGCGAGCGGAAAATGAAATTACAAAAATTCTGAAAATGATTGAGGAAATACACAACGAGCTCGGTATCGCCAAAGTAGATAAAGAACTAGAGCAAATGAAAAAAGAAATAAATATTTCTGAAGTCAAAGAAAATGTTGAGCAGGTTATCGAAGAAGATAATAAATAAAAAAGCTACTCAAAATAGTTGTGAACATGCTCAAAAATGTAAAAGCGAAAAGTGTGAAGGAATATTTATGGAGAAAGCAATTAACACGATAAATTAAAATAAATCCGAAATTTCATCAATTCTAGATAAAGTTTCGGTAAAATTTTCTGGGTGCTCTTTTATTTCTTTTTCCAAATCTTCTCGCTTCACCCAGCGTCCGACTTCTATTTCGCTCTTCTGTACTTTTATCTCTCCATCATAGCGACAGCGGTAAATAAAATCGTAGCTTTTAAAAAGTTTGCCATCATAAGTTTCTTCAAAATATCTCCCGCAAACAAACTCAAGCGGAACTCCGGAAACGCCGAGCTCTTCTTCTAATTCCCTTTTAGCTGCTTCCTCTGGTTCCTCTCCCTCATCTATATGCCCACTACAAGATTGATCCCATTTTCCTGGGGCGATGTTCATATTTTTGTCTCTCTTCTGTAAAAAAAGTTTTCCAATATCATTAAAAACAAAAACGCGCACCGCCCCACGAATAGCTTCTTGCGTTAAAGCTTCGTTCTTAGAAAGATTGCCTAAAAAATTCCCTTCTTTATTGAAAATAGCAACTTCTTTCATAAATAACATTTTACACTAAATACAAAAAACAAGCTCAAATTAAAAGCTTTACATTCTCCGGATTTGGACTAGTATGAGGGTATTAACAACAAATTAACTGAAAACATATGAAAAACCAAGATATTTACGCTTATATTTGTTCTTTTTCTAGGAGCTTTCGCTTTGAGCGCAAGCAGAGCCCAAGCTCAAAACTGCGGTTTCTATCGCGATTTAGGAGTGGGCTCTCGAGGTTCGGATGTCTCCTGTTTACAACAATATTTAAATAGTGCAGGTGCCTACGGGTATTTGGTAACAGATGGGATTTATGGAAACAAGACCAGCCAAGCGGTTTGGAGTTGGCAAGCGCAAAATGGAGTTGTTCCGTCCGGATACTTTGGCGCATCCTCTCGCGCGCTATTTTCTCAAATCGGGGGAAACTATAATTCCGGAGGCCAAGTCCTAGGCGCCAGCACTGATTTGAGTTTTACTTCTAAAGAAGCGCAAGCTAAACAGAAGATAGAAGACGCAATGGAAGAAATTGAAGACGCACAAGATGAAATAGATGATTCTAATAAAAATACAGACGATGCGGAAGAATCTTTGGAAGATGCCTACCATGATTTGCTTGACGCATTTCGAGAATACTTGGTCCGCAATTACGACGACGCCTATGACTTTGCAAATGATGCTTTAGAAAATGCCGAGGACGCGATAGATGAAGCGGACGGACGAAGTGGGGGCACCCGCGAAGATGCGGAAGATGCAATTGATGATGCCGAAGACGCAATCAATGACGCGGAGGATGAAATTGATGACGCTCGCGATCGCGGACAAAACGTTAACTTTGCGGAAGACCTCCTGGATGAAGCGGAAGATTTACTTAACGAAGCCGAAGATGAGTTTGATGACGGAGACTATGATGATGCAGAAGACTTGGCTGAAGAAGCAGAAGAGTTCGCGGACGATGCGATCGACTCATTAAACTAATCCAGCCCTCAAATTCAATACTGTGATAAAATCTTAATTGAGTATAATTCACTGTAAACTAGACTTTACATAAAAAAAGATATATCATACTCTCGGCAATGAAAGAAAGTATCAAAAACCAGATTGCAGAGACACGAACCAAAAAAGGCTTGACCCAAGAAGAGCTCGCAAGCGCGGTGGGGGTAAGTCGACAGACTATAATCGCCATCGAGCGAGGCAACTACACCCCATCAGTATTATTAGCGTTAAAACTTTCAAAGTTTTTTGGCTTACCCGCTGAAAAGCTTTTTGTAATTTCTTATGAAAAATAATTTCACTTACGAAACAATAATCTCTCTTGTCCTGCTGGTCTTGGCGGTACTCCTTTTAAACCCTTTTGGTTTCTGGATGCCGGACATGATGTTAATGAGCATACTTGCGTTGGTCGTGGTAGTTTTTGCAATATTTGCCACATTTTTAATGAAAGAAAGAGCGTTTGATGAACGTGAAGCAAGCCACCGCATGCTTGCCGGGCGAGTCGCGTTCTTGTCGGGCTCTCTAGTGATAACCCTAGGAATAATTTTCCAATCTTTAAAACATGAGGTAGACCCTTGGCTGGTGATTACTCTAGTGGTGATGATTCTTTCTAAATTCATAGCGCGAATATACAGTCAAAATAAGTTTTAGATATCCACAGGCTATGTAAAGCATACTTTACATCTAAAAATTTATAGTCTAAAATATAAGCATTAACAAATTTAATTACAAAAAAATATGAAAAACACAATTTGGATTTTGATAGTGATAGCGGTTTTAGCGGGAATTATAATTTTTGCTTCTTCGGATAAAGAACCAAGCATGGAAAAAGAAAGCGAAAATATGGCGCAAGAAGAAAGTGTGGGGGCAGAGATATCACCAGAGGATGGTGAGATGATGCAAGATGATTCTGTAATAGAAAACGAAATAATGATGCAAGGAGCAGGCTCCTATGAAGCTTACGCGCCAGAGAAATTAGCTAGAGCGGAAACCGGCGATGTGGTCCTTTTCTTTCATGCCGACTGGTGCCCGACTTGCCGAGGACTGAATAATGATATAAATGCCAACTTGTCTAGCATCCCAAAGAATGTAAGTATCTTAAAAGTAAACTACGATAAGGAAACTGCTCTCAAGCAAAAATACGGCGTCACCTATCAGCACACCTTGGTCCAAGTGGATTCAAATGGAAATATGATTACCAAATGGAGCGGAAACTCGACTCTTGTTTCATTACTTCAATCTATAAAGTAAATGTTGCTTCTTCTTATATCATTCATAGCAGGTGTACTGACTGTTCTTGCCCCATGTATTTTGCCTTTGCTTCCGGTAGTCGTGGGTGGGACGCTCGCTGGTGGAGAGATAGATAAAAAGAGAGCTTATACAATAATCGTTTCCCTTGGTCTCTCGGTAATTTTCTTTACCATACTTCTCAAAGCCAGCACCCTCCTTATAAACATTCCACCCCAATTCTGGCAGTGGTTCTCTGGAGGCATTATCATCTTAATCGGTCTCGTCTTTATTTTCCCCAGCCTATACGAAGGAGGCTTGATGGCTCGTCTCTCGGGGCGCGCCAATATGCTTTTGGGCACTGGCGAGAAGAAAAAAAGTTTTTGGGGCAACGTGATTATGGGCGCGGCGCTCGGTCCCGTTTTTTCCACTTGTTCCCCGACTTATTTCATAGTACTCGCTACGGTTTTACCCGTCTCCCCCGTTTTAGGATTTGTGTATATTTTGGCTTATGTTTTTGGCTTATCAATCTCGCTCCTCATTGTGACTTTTGTAGGACAAAAAATAATGGTGCGTCTAAACTTGGTCGCGGACCCTCGGGGTCGGGTAAAGAAATTTTTTGGAATTCTTTTTATCCTGGTGGGTATTGCGCTCATTACAGGGTTTGATAAAAAATTGCAAATTTCTATTTTAGACTCCGGATTTTTTGATGTGACTAAAGTGGAACAGAAATTGCTGGAACTCGAAGGAAAAAAAGAAGCAGAAGAAAAAACTCCGAACCAAGGAGAGAGAAGAGACGCTAACCGGCTCTCGCCAACCCAAAAAGCTTTAAAATATCAAAAAGCCATAGAGCTCTCCACGCCGGATGGATTTATAAATACCGACGGAAAACCAATCACAATCTACGAGCTTGTGGGGGAAAAAGTTATCCTCCTGGACATTTGGACCTACAGCTGTATCAACTGCCAGCGAACGCTCCCCTATCTCAACGCTTGGTACGATAAATATGCCGACAAGGGTTTGGAAATTATCGGGCTTCACACCCCGGAATTCGCTTTTGAAAAACTGATAAAGAATGTAGAGAGAGCCACGGAAAAATTCGGCATAAAATATCCGGTGGTGCTCGATAATGATTATTCCACCTGGAGCTCCTACGGCAACCGCTACTGGCCTCGGAAATATTTGATTGATATTGACGGCTACATCGTTTACGACCACATCGGCGAAGGCGCGTATGAAGAGACCGAAAGAAAAATAATGGAGGCGCTCACCGAACGCGCAGAGCGCTTGGCGCAGGAAATTGAACTGCAAGACAGCGTGGTTGGCGATATTTCGAAAGTATCGGTCGCCGAGAGTCCGGAGATATATTTTGGGGCTTGGAGGAACGATCGCCTGGCAAATGGCACGCCGGGAGAAATCGGAGAGCAAGATTTTGTTTTACCCCAAACAATTGCTCGAAATCTTTTATATCTTGAAGGTCCATGGCAAATAGAGCAGGAATACGCGGAAAACCGAGGACCCGCAAAAATAGTTTTCAAATTCAAAGCCAAAGAAGTCTATATGGTTGCAAGCTCTGAGGCAGGAGTAGAAATTGAAATATACCAAGATGGCGTGTTCGTAAAAAAAGTGAGGGTGCAAGCCGACCAACTCTACACTCTGATTGAAAATCAGACGTCTCTAGAACACACCCTAGAAATTCGCATACCCGAAGCCGACCTGCAGGCATTTACTTTCACCTTCGGATAAAAAGCTGTTATAATGGAAAGGTGGAACCAAAAACAAAAGAACTGGAAGGGGAAATTAAAAAACTTTCCGAAAATTACGCTATCAAAGCGGACATGATTTCAATCAGCGCTCACCAGATAAGAACATCCATGTCTGCTATCAAGTGGATAATTGAAATGTTTTTGCAGGGCGATTTGGGTAGACTAACCGTGGAGCAAGAGAACCTGCTAAAAAAGGCGGCTGAAAGCAACGCTAGGGCGACTAGCGTGGTCAGCGAGCTTCTTTTAACAAATAGAACAGAGGACATCGTGGAACAAAAGTACAACTTTGCTCCGCTTGACCTAGTGGAGCTTACTGAAAATTCTATCTTCAATTTTTCCGGCGAAGCTTTTACCAGGGGGATAGAAGTTATTTTCTTGAAGCCGGGTAGTGAAGTGCCAAAAGTAAAAGCGGACAGAGAAAAATTACTGGTAGTCCTGCACAATCTTCTTGATAATGCCATCAAATACAGCAACGCGCATGGAAAAATATTCATCGTGCTAAAACAGACGGACGGCATGATTCAGTTTTCCATCAAAGACACCGGCATAGTCATTTCTCCGGAAGGTAAAACAAAAATCTTTCAAAAGTTTTATCGCGATAAAGAAGCGGTAAAGAAAGAAATGGTGGGTTCTGGTATTGGACTTTATACTGTGAAAAAAATAGTAGAACGCCATAGCGGAGAAATCTGGTTTGAAAGCGGAGAAAACACGGGTACGACTTTCTTCTTCACAATCCCCACCTTTAAGTGATGACCATTTGCACAGAGATTTTGACATAGTATAATGTAGACATGACTAAATCAATACTTATCATTGAAGACGACGATTTTCTTGCAGGGCTTGAAGCGACCAAGCTCAAGAAAAAGGGATATGAGATATTTACCGCGCCAAATAGCGTGGAGGCTTTTAAAATTATAGACGCTGGGACGAAACTTGACCTTATACTGCTCGACCTGTTACTGCCGGATGTGGACGGATTTATGATACTAGAGAAAATAAGACAAAATAAAAATATGCTAACTATTCCGGTGATTGTATTTTCTAATCTATCTGAAGACAAAGACATCCAGAGAGTAAACAAACTCGGGGTCAGCGATTTTATGATAAAGTCCAATTTTACTTTGGACGAACTCGCAGAAAAAGTGAAAGACCTCATCGGAGAGTAAAATAAATTAAATATGGCAAAAACAATACTCATAATAGAAGACGACGAATTCTTGCTCGGGCTCGAAAAAGAAAAGTTAGAAAAAGCAGGCTACGAAGTCTTGACAGCCGTAAATAGCGTAAAAGCTTTTGGAATAGTAAATAGCAATAAAAAACTCGATCTGATCTTGCTTGATCTCCTTCTGCCGGATGTGGACGGATTTATGATATTGGAGAAACTGCGGGAAGGTGCCATAACTAAAAATACACCCGTCATAGTCTTCTCCAACCTCTCTGAGGAAAAAGATATTGAGCGAGCGAATAAATTTCATATAAATGAATATATAGTAAAATCAAATATTTCTCTAAATGACCTAGTGGACAGAGTTAAAAAACTTCTAGGAGAATAAAATGAGGCTTTCCGATAAGTTGGAATTAATATTCCGCTTAGACACAAACCAAAAAAAAGCGCTCAAGAAGCTCGGGCTTTTTTCCGTCGCGGATTTGTTGTTTTATTTCCCTACCCGCTACAGCGACCTAAGTACGGTAAAAAAAATCGCTGAACTATTCCCCGGAGAGATGGCAACGGTTTATGGAAAAGTCTCAAAATTAAAAACCAAAAAAGCTTTCCGCTCCCATATGCCCCTCGGCGAAGGTGAGATAGAAGACCTGTCTGGTAAAATAAAAATAATTTGGTTTAATCAGGCCTATCTCGCCAAAATGATAAAAAACGGCGAAAGTGTAAAACTAACCGGCAAAGTGACCAGCGGAAAAGGAGGTATATATCTTGCAAACCCGGAACTGGAAAAAATGCCGAATATGCCGATTGATTCGCACGATACGCTCTTCCAAAAAGAAGGTTCAGTAAGCCAAGGTCTCACTTACCCTATTTATGCCGAGACGCGGGGCATTACTTCCAAATGGTTTTACCATACAATATTAAAAATTTTCCAAGAAAAAACTTTGAGCGGGCTAGAGGACTATATCCCCAAAGATATTGTTCAAAAATATAGTCTGCCGACACTCAAAACCGCGCTTGTCTGGATACATACGCCGAAAAATTTGAAAGACGCCGAAAGCGCGCGCAAACGTTTTGCTTTTGAAGAAGTCTTTTGTATTCAGCTAGAACGTCAGCATGATAAATACGAATACAGAAAAAATAAATCTTTTCAAATTAAAAAAGAGGAAAAACTAGTCAAAGATTTTTTGGCTCGCTTCCCTTTCACCCCTACCAATTCTCAAACAAAATCTATCCAGACTATTCTAGAAGATATGGGTAAAAATTTTCCGATGTCACGCCTGCTTGAAGGTGACGTCGGCTCCGGCAAAACTGCGGTTGCAGCAACGGCTTCATATGTAGTGGTGAAAGAGCGTCCGCTTGGCCAGAATTTTGGAAATTTGCAGGTGGCCTATATGGCGCCGACGGAAATACTCGCCACCCAGCATTTTGAATCTTTTATTGAGTACTTTAAACATCTGCCAGTAAACATCGGGCTCATCACTAGGTCCGGTTGTAGAAAGTTTCCTTCTAAAACAGTCGGTCCTCAGGGAGTCGGGGTAAACTGGACTAATATTTCTCGCGCCCAACTTTTAAAATGGGTAGCTAATGGCGAGATTCCTATATTGATAGGTACCCACGCATTAATTCAAAAATCTGTAAAATTCAAACACTTGGCATTTGTGGTAATCGACGAACAGCATCGCTTCGGCACCATGCAAAGACAAAAGCTCGCTAGGAAGGACGGCATTGCCCCGCACCTCTTATCCATGACTGCAACTCCTATCCCCCGCACACTCGCGCTTACTATCTATGGTGACTTGGATTTATCACTACTTGATGAAATGCCCTCTGGACGAAAACAAATTATTACCGAAATAATTACGCCGAATAAACGCGATGAAACATATGAGAAAGTGCGGGAGGAACTCAAGGGAGGACGACAACTCTACGTTATTTGTCCCAGAATTTTTGAGCCTGACCCGGAGAAAGAACTTGCGCTCAATGTGAAATCCGCCGTGGCTGAAGCCAAGCGTTTAAAAAAAGAAGTTTTTTCGGAATACGAGATAGGAGTGCTCCACAGTAAAATGAGCAAAGAGAAAAAAGAGAAAATGATGCAAGATTTTACCGAAGGAAGAGTTCACATATTATGCGCGACCTCGGTGGTGGAAGTCGGGGTCAATGTGCCAAACGCGACCGTGATTATCATCGAAGGCGCGGAGCGTTTTGGTTTGGCCCAACTCCACCAGCTCCGTGGACGCGTGATTCGAAGCACCCATCAAGCATACTGCTATGTTTTTGCGGATGCTAAAACTGAGAAAACTATAGAGAGATTAAAGGCGCTCAAAACTGCAAAAAACGGCTTTGAACTAGCTGAACTTGATCTAACCCTACGAGGTGCGGGCGAGCTCTCCGGCACCAAACAATGGGGCATCACCGACCTCGGCATGGAAGCCATAAAAAATATAAAAATGGTGGAAGCCGCTCGCGCCGAAGCCATACGCCTCATCGCGGAAGACCCAGAGCTCTCAAGCTATCCCCTCTTAAAACAAAAAGTCCACGAAAAAGCCGGAGAGTTTCATTTTGAATAATTATTTTTCTTTATTTACATTCACAAATGTTTTAAACCCTTCGATATCTTGTTCAGAACCTAATATGTGAATTTGTTTTGGATTCCTGGCTGTTATGCTTTTACCATCATCGACTCTTGAGCTTCTTATAGTTCCATCATACTTGAATTGTGGTAATTCTCCTGTTGTATGATAATTATTCACCCAATCTGGATTTGTAGGACTTTCATAATTATTTATCTCTTCACGATAATTATGATCCCATTCACTTAAAGGATTTTCAATGTTTAGAAGTACAGAATATACATTCTCACCAAATTCATATTTTAACGCCTTTTCGGAAAACCAAATATGACTAAGACCAGAGGAGTTGGGGTTTTTAAATTCTGGAAATTTATTAGGGCTAGCATGATAAACAATATCTTTTATCTTACTCTCCGGGAAAATAGTATCCAAATATTCAGAATATTGTTCTTTTGTACCAATTTGAGCAAGTTCTGGATTTTGTTCAAATACAAAATCAACACCTTCTTTTACTTTATTTTCAAGTGGTTTAATGACCCTTTCCCCATCTTCTAGTTTTTCTATTTGGTCAAATTTCATACTTGTCCGCCCTCCACGACTCGAACGTGGGGCATCCTTGGTATAAGCAAGGCGCTCTGACCAACTGAGCTAAGGGCGGATTAATAATTTTAACAGTAAACCATCTTGAATTTATTTGCAACTTAAAACACAAGACTATCTTGTATATATTTTATTCCCATTAACACTTGGGCTGTAACCTCTGTCAAATAAACACTCACTGTGCAAGTCCCCTGTCCAAAACCATTTTTATAGGTAATTGCTGAACTTAAAGATTTTTTAATATAGGATTTTCTAAATTGTTTTAAAGGTATACCTAACTCTCGAGACCAGTATTTTTCTTGTCTTTTTATATTCATATCTGAGTATAAATGCAAGTGAACTCGTAATTTTTCTTTTGAAACATTAAATACTTTCAACCAATTAATAAAGAATTTTAACATGTTTGGATTAGTATTTGTAAGACATGTTGTACCATTTTTTGTTTTTCCGCCCTCTGCCCAATATAAAAATAATCCACTCAAAAAAAGCTCTCTTTCGGTAAACTTACCTATTTTCTTTGAAATCAATTCGTAAGCTTTTAAAAACTTTGCTTCTCGTTTCATCCTCATGGTATTTCTGTAATGTTCAATCCGAATAGGGCTATCAGCTTGAAGCTCTCTGATTCTTTTTTCTGATAACGGCATATTATAAAGCCAACCACTCAAAGTGCTTTTACTTATACCAAGCTTGTCTTTAATTTGGCTGTAACTCATGCCCTTCTTGCGCATCAATATAGCTTTTTGTTTGTCTATCTTTCGTGCCATAAATTCGTACTTACAAATAGTAAGTACTGGTATAGTATACCATGGTTCGTATATAGTGAACAACTGTAAGTAGTTTAGCTCGCCACTTCGAGAGTCGCGGGCGCGTCTTTCTTCTTTGGAATAATGCCGTGAGCGATAATTATTTTTTCGTATTCTGCTTGTTCCAGAGTTTCCACTTCTATCAGTTTTATCGCAATAGCGTCAAGCACTTTCTTGTGCTCTTTGAGCACAGTTTCAGCGGATTTGAGTCCGTCGTTTATGATTCTTCCGATTTCTTTATCAATCTTTTGCGCAATGTCTTCGGAATATGGTTCATTCCCGCCTTCGTTCCAAGGATTTCGGCTAGCGCCATCGGTAAAAGCTACCGGCCCGAGTAAATCCGACATACCCCAACGGGTGACCATGGCGCGCGCTAGATTTGTCGCCACCTGCAGGTCTGAAGATGGTCCAGTAGTGATGTCTCCGAAAATCATTTTCTCCGCCACATATCCACCGAGAGACATAGCAATATCATCAATGAATTCTTTTTTGGATTGAAGTTTTCTGTCTTCCAGAGGAAGTTTCAAAGTATACCCGCCAGCAGAGCCTCGCGCCACAATGGAAACTTTGTGCACGGGGTCAGCATATGGAAGCACAGAGGCGACCAGGGCGTGCCCGGCTTCATGATACGCTGTGATTTCTTTTTCTTTTTTAGAAAGAAGATGGCTCTTGCGCTCCGGCCCGAGCATCACTTTTTCAATCGCACGGATGAGGTCAAATTGGAAAACTTTTTTGCGATTTTCGCGAGCCGCCAGTATCGCCCCTTCATTCATCACGGAATTTAAATCTGCGCCAGAGAATCCGGGCGTACGCTCTGCGATTAATTTTAGATTTATGTCTTCCGCCAACGGCTTTTTGAGCGCGTGGATTTTTAGTATCTCTTCGCGGTCAGTGCGGTCTGGTAAATCCAGAATCACTTTGCGGTCAAAACGCCCGGGACGGATAAGCGCGGGGTCAAGTACGTCCGGTCGGTTGGTCGCCGCCATCACTATCACTTTGTCGTTTGGCTCAAAGCCATCCATCTCTACTAATATCTGGTTTAGAGTTTGCTCGCGCTCGTCGTTGCCACCGCCGTAGCCCCCACCGCGAGTGCGCCCGATAGCGTCTATTTCATCTACGAAAATTATCGCCGGCGCAGATTTTTTAGCCATTTTAAAAAGGTCGCGCACCCGAGAAGCTCCCACGCCCACAAACATCTCTACGAATTCGGAACCCGAAAGATGAAAAAATGGCACCGAGGCCTCACCCGCCACCGCTCGCGCAAGGAGTGTCTTGCCTGTGCCCGGCGCTCCGGTGAGCATTACTCCTTTCGGAATCCGCGCGCCAATTTCCAAAAACTTCTTCGGATTTTTTAAAAAGTCCACGATTTCTTTCAGCTCTTCTTTCGCTTCTTTACAACCGGCCACATCTTTGAAGGTTACTTTATTGTTCTTGTCATTCGGGTCGGTGAGACGCGCTTTGGATTGACCAAAAGTAAACGCCTGCATACCGGCGCCTTTGACTTGGCGAGAGAGATACCAAAAAATAAAAACTATAAAAATAATCGGTAAAAGAAACGGCAAGAGGTTTAAGAGCACATAGCCGATACCGGACTCGTTTTTGATTTCGATTTCAACATTTGCGAGCGCTTCTTTGGATACGCCGTAATTTGTCAGAGTCTCGGTCAGCGCCGAGCCCGCCTCTTTTTTTGATTCCTTTACGGTGTCATCTAGATAAGTGATAGTCAGCTTTTCACCTTCAACTAAAATTTTTTTCACAACTCCCTCTTCTACACCCTTAGCAATCAGAGACACTGGAATTTGCACGATTTCTTTAGGATTACCGGCAATCGCCAAATACAGCGCCGTAATAACCATGAAGATTAAAACCGTGCCAGCGATACTGCCGAAAAACTTTGGTTCTGGTCCGCCTTTTTTCCCCTTATTTTTCTTATTCTCTTCCCCTTTGTTGTTTAGAAAATTCATTGGCATCCTGCTATGATAGCACAAAAATTCAAAAAGTAAAAAACAAAACACCCCCGCCGTAAGGCGGGGGTGTTTTGAGAAAAGGTATTATGCGGGTTGTACGACGCGTTGTACGTTCACGGCATTCTTGCCTTTTTCAGAATCTTCTACATCAAAAGATAAAGTATCACCCTCGTGAAGCTCAGTGAACTGAACTCCTACAAGAGAATTGCTGTGAAAGAATAAATCTTTCTCCAAGCCTTCTGCTGTGATGAAACCAAAACCTTTTTCAGTAACAAGCTTTTTTATTGTTCCTGTCATTGTGTTTCTAGCTAAATTATTAAATTACAAATATAAGCAGTTTCTTAAATATCGACGATTTGAACCTCTCGCTCTAAATGTCCTAGGAGTATAGCATATTACGATACAAATGTCAACGATTTTTAGAAATAGATGTGCTAGTATTTAACTATGGCTAGTTATGCGGAAAATAGAAAAGCGCGGTTTAATTACGAAATCTTGGATAAATACGAGGCGGGTATTGAGCTACTTGGAACAGAAGTAAAATCTGTGCGAGGCGGACAAATGTCTTTGGAGGGAGCGTTTGTCATTGTTCGAGGTGGAGAAGCGTTTTTAATCAATGCCAATATTCCGCCATATCAGGTAAAAAACGCACCGAAGGATTATGACCCGCTTAGAAATAGAAAATTACTTTTAACTAAAAAAGAAATTGCCGAGCTTTCTGGGAGCGAAAAAAACAAAAGCTTGACGATAGTGCCAATTTCAGTGTATAATAAAGGGCGCAAAATAAAAATTGAAATCGCACTCGTCAAAGGAAAAAAGAAATTTGATAAGCGCGAAACTATTAAAAAGCGCGAGACGGACCGAGAAGTTCGAAGAACTTTGAAAAATTAGTATATGGGGATGCAAGGCATAGACAGTTGGCCTGCTCTCATTGATGCATACCGAGCATGAACATAATCTCGTAAAAATTTGTTTAAATGTTAATTGCAAAATTGACTGCTAAGGCCAAAGCATTAGTTTCTCCTTACTTCGGTTCGGAGAGCTTTGCTTTCGCTCCAGTATACGCGTAAGCGAAGCTGGCGTCTCTATCATAGACTTCCGATATATGGATAGAGGTGTAATATTATCGGGATAAGGAAATATCCGCTCTAATATTTCACGAAAATCCAGAGCTCGACTCCAAAATATTTTGTCTGTTTCTTAATTTTGGAGTTTAAACCAAAAAACAAGCTAAGTATGTAGACTTCTTTAGGGTAACCTTCTGCACGGGGATTCGATTTCCCCCATCTCCACAAAAAAAATGCTAAAATAAAACCATGAAACCTTTAAATCAAATGAAGAAAGAGGATATCAAGAAGATTAAACTGATTGTCTTTGATGTGGACGGAGTGCTTGTTCCGAGAGGCACTAAGATTAAGCAAGTAGGTAATACCACTACGCTAGAAACAAAAATCATTGCCAAAAAGCAGATAGAGCAAATAGAAAAACTTCATAAAAAAGGATTTTTGATAAATATCAGCTCTGGCAGAGGACTTTACATGTTACAAGAAATGTTTCGGGGAATTTTGCCTTTTGTGAGCCTCACCTATGAAAACGGAAGCGCCACTTGGTATAAGGGAAAAATCTACCAGCATATAAACAGCTTTAAATACTTGCAGGATATATTTCCTAAATTAAGACAGGTCACAAATAAAAATATCAAAGGATTTGAACCAAAAGAATTCATCATAACCATACATTGTAAAAAAAGAGTAAAAGAGATTGAGAAAATACTGAAAAAATATAAAAATCTTTACACTGTCTGGAACGGCGAAGCTTATGATATCGGAATAAAGAAACGCCAAACCAAGGCCTTGGGCTTGAGAGAGATAATGAAAATTTTAAAATTGAAAAAAGAAAACGTTATGGCAATCGGAGATAATCATAACGACCAAGAATTATTGGAGGAGAGTGGAACCCCTATCTCAGCCGACAAAACTAGAGCAAAAGGAAAATTCTTTGTCCCACTTAAAGGTAAGTTTCTGCCAGCAGATAACTTGATGCAGAAAATCTTGTCTCTCTAAGAAACTAAAAATATTTTTTGAACTCTTTTAAAAAGGCGATTTGATTTTCCGCGCGTTTTTTGTTTTGCTCATATAAGCTTTCGTATTTTGAAGAATCCAGCACCCAGTAATTTTCATTAAAGGCGTCGGTAATAAACCGCGCCGAGAGCTCTAGGGTTATCAACTTTACTCCATACGGTATCGATTCCTTCTCGGCCGGAGTCAAAAAGTCCGCGGTTGAAAAATAACCCGATAGCGCGTTATCATACACATCTTTATCAAAGCGCACCTCATGCGTGTCTTCTCCGCCGGGCATACACCAGCTACGCAAAGCATCTCCCAATTCAACTGCAATAGTACTCTCCATCAAGGTATCAAGGTCGGCCAAAGCGAGAGCCTTTTCTCCCCTTTCGTTAAAAATAACATTGGTTATTTTTAAATCTCCGTGAATTACTCTCGTTGGTAAATCAACTTTCTTCGGAAGCTCCGCATACAAATCAAACACTTCCCCTGCCAAAACCTTTAGATGTGGATATTTTTCGCCTACTTCATTCTCGATTAAAGTTTGGTTAAGTTTTTTAATAATAAAATCCGTATCATGAAAATGAGGTATTTGGTATTGAAATTCGTATTTAAAATTTATAAGCGCCTTATGAAAAGAACCTACCAGCTTCCCGGCTTCTTTGGCTTGTGCCACAGACGAAACATTGGAGAGAATTTTCCCGGGAATAAAAGTAAGCATCTTCCACCAAACCTCTCCGTCCGACAAAAAAAGTTCTCCGGAAAAAGTTTTTACCACCCTCTGAGTCAAAAATCCTTCATCCGCCAAATATTCCGTGACTGCCCAAATATCCTGCATCACAAGCGAATCAAAAGAAGAATTCATTTTTTGCAAAATATACTCATTTTTTTTATCGCCTTCCCCGATAGAAACCTTGTAAGTAATATTCGTCGCTCCGTCGCCGAAACGTTCAAACGACGCATCGGTTGCTTCAGGAAAGTATTTTTTTATAACTTCTTCTATAGTCATAAAATAACATCGCTTAGTGAGTGGCAAATTTTGTGCTGATATACAGATTTTGTTTCCGCCATTTTCCGTGACTCTAAATACCTGACCCGAATTTCCTCATCATCTTTTGCGTTCATCGCATGCTCGGGTGTGCGTTTCATAAAATATGTCTCTACCTGTGGCAATTCTCTCTGCGCTTTATCTAGTTCATGGCCATTGTTGTCCACAAATATCAACTTGCTACTGGCACCTGCGTATTTTTTTATCATCTCCGCCTTGTCCCCGTGCTTGTTTACGTAAATAACTTTATCCACTAACTTGGAAAGTCCGACCCCAAGCACTTTTTTCTCTTGCCAATCTGGATAACCAAAAGATAAAAGTAGTATTTTATATCCTTTCTCTTTCGCTTCTTTCAAAAAAGAAAAAACATCAGAATAAAGGTATTCGCTAAATTTAATACTTTTGCCGAAAGCTTGAATATCTTCTAAAGAGCAGGGCGATGAGTTCATAATTTTATTTAGCTCTTGTAGATGAACTTCCAGAGAATAACCAATCTTTGCTGACGATTCATATGCCTCCTCCCATTTCTTTACTGGAATATTAAACCGAGCAAGCATTGGTAGCCTTATTTCAAACAGCAAAAAACTATCCGTATCGTAGCAGGTATGATCAAAATCAAGGACTAAAATTTTATCTGTCGGTTTAAACGGGGTAATCATATGGCCAAATCAAAAACAAGCTAAATATAGCACATAAATAGAGACTTGTTGACCCGGTAGTAGATTTTGGCAAAGCCTTTCAAGGCATGTGTATCGCACATTGCCAAAATTCACTACCAGGTTGACTTTAAACCTAAAATAAGCTAATATCTTAAATACTAAACGAACCAAGAGAACATTTAGAAGAACAATTGCGAGAAAGAATCAACAATCAAATACGAGCCAAAGAACTCCGAGTTATAGGAAGTGAAAACGAAAATCTAGGTGTTTTGAGCATCAAGGAAGCGCTGGAATTGGCAGAAGCGAAAGGTTTAGACTTAATCGAGATATCACCGAACGCGACTCCACCTGTGGCAAAAATAATGGAGTTTGGTAAATATCAATATGAGGCCAGCAAAAAGTTGAAAAAGGCGAAAGCGGGCGCAAGTGCCACCGAAACCAAGTCCATCCAAATAAAAATAGGCACCGGCGAGCACGATTTGGAACTCAAAGCGAAAACTGCTTCCCGTTGGCTGAAAGAAGGACACCGAATAAAAATAGAGCTCTTCCTAGCGGGACGCGCAAAGTTTATGGACGAAAAATTTTTGAAAGAACGCTTGGACAGAGTAATGCATTTTATAACTGAAAATTATAAAGTGGCCGAGTCTTATAAAAGAGGTCCGAAAGGATTAATGTTAACCATAGAGAAATCAAAATAATGAATCCCGTTAGAAATTCACAAAACGGGAAAAGGTGTAAGAATTATAAATTATAAAAATTTCTAAACGGGATGAAAACAAATAAATCATATTCAAAAAGATTGAAAGTGACAAAGAACGGAAAAATAATCGGCAGAAAACCGGGCTTTAATCATTTCAACGCCAAACAATCCCGCTCTACCCAGCTTGCCGGCAGACGTGGTAAAGGTTTTGTAATAAAAAATAAACCAAAGAGCCACTTATTACCATTTAATTAAATTAGGTTCTAGGTTCTAGGTTCTAGGAGAAAATACTAGAAACTAGTCACTAGCAACTAGTAACTAATCGATGACCAGAGTAAAAAAAGGAGTACACGCATTAAAGAGAAGAAGGAGCGTTTTGAAACAAACCAAAGGAATGCGTCATGGACGAAGCACTAAAGAACGCCAAGCTAAAGAGGCGCTACTGCATGCCGGAGCCTATGCTTTCGCGCACCGAAGAGACAAAAAGTCGCACAACCGAAAACTCTGGAATATAAAAATAAACGCCGGCAGTCGCGAGTTAGGCATGTCTTACTCTCGCCTTATCGGCGCCCTCAAAAAGAAAAAAATAGAACTAGACAGGAAAATCTTGGCAGACCTCGCAGAGAACAACCCTAAAACTTTCGCAAAAGTTTTAGCGGGATTGAAGTAGTCTTTAGACTATTTTATACTCTTCAATTTTGTATTTTTTTATCAGAGCGATGATATCTGAAACCATCTTTTGAGGGTTGTCAGTTATGACCAGCTTGTCGTTCGGACGATGACTTTTAGCAACTATTTCTTTTAGCTCTTTGCCCATCTCCCACGGCCCTTCATAAATTCCCAAGACTTTATCATCTTCAAACGCAATGGTAAATTCGTGAATGGTCCCGATACGCCCGCAACCACATATTACCGCATCCGCGGATCGAGTAAGTAATAAATCTCGTCCGGAATATCCGAAGCCGGTATAAATAATTAAATCCATGTAGTCAAGGGGGAGCTTGAAAATTTCCACATGCTCACGCTCGGAAGCTGCCGGAGAAAAACCAATGGATATACCGCCTACTTCTTTCGCACCCATTGCAACCCAAAGTGGAAAGCCAGTGGTAGCCCCAGAGACTAAGACCGCCCCAGCACGAGCAATTTCGCGCCCGAGTTCTTTCGCTTTGTCTAGGGCATCCACTCCGCAATGTCCCGTCTCGGCTGCTCCGGAGATACAGATTTTGAATTGTTGATGCCCATGTTTTTCGTAAAAATTCTTTGAATCCATCCCGCTATTATAATATATTTTTAACAGATAAGCGAAACGCTGTCGTCTTGCTCCGGCGCATAGGCTTCGACACCCAGATTGTCCCGTAATTTTTGCACCAAAAACATTGCACTCTTGGGCTCGCCCATTACCACGAAAACTTTCTTCACTTCTTCCCGCGTGTCTTCCACAAATTGAAGCAATGCATCAGAATCCTTGTGTCCCGAGTATCCGGAAATCGTCGCTATGTGTGCGCGCACATTTACGTATTCTCCAGAAATACGGACCAGTTTCACCCCTTCTTGAATCAAACGCCCCGGGGTGCCCACAGACTGATAACCCAAAAGAAGAAGGGTGTTGTTCGGGTCCGGCAAATAATGTCGCTCGTGATGCACCACCCGCCCACCAGAAGACATTCCCGAGCCGGCAATCACTACTTTTGGATTAGGTACAGTGGAAATCATCTTTGATTCTTCGGATTTTAAAGTGGAATGAAGCCCCGGAAAATCAAATAAATATTTATCGTTAGAAAGCGCACTCCGAGCCTTTTCACTAAAATAATCCTTATACTGCTTGAAGATATCAGTTAAACGGATAGCAAGCGGAGAATCTAGGAAAATAGGCATCACCGGTATGCGATTATTCTCAACCAGCGCATTTAATTCAAATAGCAACTCCTGTGAACGCTCCAGAGAGAAAGTGGGTATGATAAGTGTTCCCTTCCTTTTGTGATTGTCTTCAATCACTTCTTCTAGAAATTTTCGGCGCTCATTGCGCGACTCGTGATTACGGTCCCCGTAAACGCTCTCCATAATCAGATAATCCACGTCAGTTACTTTCTCGGTGTCCGGCAAAAGAGGCGAAGGACTATTTCCCAGATCTCCCGTGAAAAGAATTTTCTTGCCATTTAAAGTAAAACATATCATCGCTGAACCCAAGATATGTCCAGCATTTAAAAACTCTACTGAAAGATTTTCTGTGATTTTTATTACTTCGTGATATATAAATCCGTGCCAAAGGGAGAGCGCTTGATTTATATTTTTCTCGGTATAAATTTTATTTAAGTTGAAATCAGTATTTTTGGAAAGAATCGCCATGGTGTCGTTTAGCATCGGGAGTGCAAGCGAGCGGGTGGGAGGCGTAGAATATATTTTGCCCCGGAAACCCTCCTCTATTAATTTTGGAATTCTACCAATATGGTCTACGTGCGCATGCGTTACAAAAAGCATGTCTATTTCTCTAGAGTCGTAAGAAAAAGGGCTCCAATTAATATCATCAGCAAGTTTTATCCCCTGTGTGAGTCCGCAATCAATCAGAATTTTTTTGCCATCGGCTTCTAAAAGAAAATTAGAACCCGTAACCGTTCCCGCGCCCCCGCAAAATGTTATCTTCGCTATGTTCTGCATAGTGTAATAATAGCAAATTCTAGTTAAAAATTCAGTTTAATTTAATTCTTTTAAAGAAGTAAAAAATGGCAGTAAATCCTCCGGCTAAATCAAAACAAATGTCGGACAGGGTGTCTTTTAGATCAAAAAGGTCGCCCCCGATTTCATTTTTTACTATGATTTGAAATATTTCCCAGAAAATAAAGACAAGCAAAGAGACCAAGATAACTCTCGGAACGAAATCAGAAACATTTTTCCTTGGGTAAATAAATAAAATAACAGCCAAAGTAAGCCAGAGTCCTCCTAAGAAATGCATCGGCATGTCTAGCCACCAGAGCAAATAATACCAATGGAAACTCATCGCGATAAGATTAAAAAAAAGTATGAAAAAGATAAGAAGGACTACCCGTATTTTGAGTTTTTTTGTGTCCATACACTCAAAGTATACAGCATCTGCAAGAAAAAATCCCCCAGAGGGGAGAGTTCTTCTTAGGGCTATCTCTAATTTATTACCATAGCTAAAAGCTAAGTGGGTGCCAGACGTTCAAAACCAAGGTTCTGTCCGATCGAGACTCCCAAAAAATATTGTCTAGGTAATAATTTGAAATAACCCTACTTAAAGTGTAGCAAAGCTTAGAATCTAAGCAACTAGACAAAAACGTTTTTGTGTTTCTCTATGTTTATTGAAATAAGTTACAAAAAATTGAAGTGTTCTTTTATTTTTGACGCAGTTTTTTCAGGAGAAAGATCAGTATTATCTATATACAAGTAGTTTTCTTTATAAAAAAAGTCACCATTGGTATTAGTAACATGGTTCTTTTCTATCTCAGCAACAGTTTCTGCCCCTACAGCCATTTTAGATTTACGTCTATCTTCCATCTCCGCTCTATTGAGACGATTTCTTAATGGGGCGTATAACTCTACAAAAAATACCTGCCCACCATTTGCTTCTACTACCTTTTTATATATATCAATGTTTTTCTTACCTCTCTCTAAGTCAAACTTCCAAAAATAAGTAAAAATTAAATTCATATCTGCTTTTATACATTCCTCAATAATCCTTTTTCGAAATTCAGCACTTAAAGTATTGAGTTGCGACGATCCATGCGAGAAAAAGTTCTTTATTAGATCATCAACCATGTGGTTATGAAATACTCTGAAGTCCGTTATTTTTGCTAACGTCTTAGCAACCGTGAGTTTACCTACCGCTGGAGGACCAAAAATAACAAGTAGTTTTTTATTTTTCATATCTTTCTGGAGAGCTTATTATAAAGCATGATGTCATACTTGCCGTCTATTACATGATCTTCTTTCTCTACACCTAAAGTCCTCAGAAAATCAAAAAGTTCTTCTTGTGTCTTGATTCTACTTTCTTTATCTTCACTTTTTACAATTTTTTCCGCTTCAATAAACTCCCCTAGATCTTTTACATCGTCTAACACTATTTCAATATTATTAAAATTAGTTTTAATTCTCTTTTTATCCACTATTGGAACTCTTTTATACCCAATAAAACCCAAAACCTCTATCATTTTGTCACCATCGGAGATTTCGAATTCACGTTCTATACAATCTTGTCTACTTGATTGTGAAATTTTCAAAGTAAAAAAACATTTATTGTTTTGCTTGCGTACTCGGAGCACAGGCACAGTTAAAGGAGGCGGAAAATCCTCCCTAATAGGAATAAAAATGTAATCAACTTGGTGAAGCTCTTCCGAAAATTTACACCCTAAACTCAAAAGCTTCTGCGTTACAGACTCTCTGTCACGCAAATGAGCTTTTACTTCAACTTCATACATAAGATAAATATAGCACAAAATCCCCTTCCGGGGACTTTATAAATTTTAATTATTTACAACTTAAGAGCTTGAACTAGCTGTTTTATAAGTGCCACAACAACCGGTGGAGCAAGTAAACTAAAAGAATCGTTGCCTTCATCATCTTTAACAATCCAAGGTTCTTCGGAAATATTTACTTCTCCGGTTTTCTCTTCATGTTTGAATATGTAACTAGGAGTTACTTCATAATCATCAACAATATTATTCTTTACGCTGTCAACAGGAACGGCATTTCGCAAAAGTACCTTGGGGACACCATGTAAAGACATAACTTTCTTAGTTAACTTGTCATCCAAATCTAAACGTTCACGAATACTCTCAATTCCAGCAGTATCTCCTTCTTTGCTAACCATTCTGGCACCACCACACTCCGGATTGTCACAAATAAGGAAATATTGTTTTGTATCTTTATCGTAACCAACTTTCTTGGTAGGAAAAACGCTTAAATTTCTGGGAGCTTGGCATGTTGGGCAGACTACGCGATTACGCATTCGCTCATCCAGTACTGATTCTGGAATATTTATTGCAACAAATATGTCAGGATCCAAACGATAATTTGCTAAATCTCTAAAATAAAGTGAGTACTGCACTTGGTCTAGATCTCGAGGAAAACCATCTATGAAAATTACCTTACGATCAAATTTATCAATCTCTCTCTTTAGAAGCGCAAGTATAAATTCTGTCGGCAAAAGTACTTTTTGATTTTTGCCAATCAATGCATCAATGGCATCTTCAATTGAAATGTACCCCCGATAATGATCCTCTAGGTACTCCATAATTTCTTTTCTTTTTATAGGATCTTCAATATCTTTGTATGTAGCACGAACCAAATCTCCTACTGAAATATGCCCTATTTTATCGGCACCGAAAATTTCTCCCATTAATTTTGTATATGTACCTTTCCCTGAATTCTTTTTGCCAAGTAGATACGCAATAAAAGTGTTCTCTTTTAAATATTTCTTTAATTTGCCAATTTCCGCTCCAACTTTTGATTCAAAATATTCTTTTCTTTGTGCCGGATCAGTGAGGTCAAACTTTTTCGTGACATTTGAAACTTTGGTTTTGATAATTGGAAATTCCGTTAATGGTCCTTTCATAATTTTGCTCAAATAAAAAACAGCTTTCGCTGACTAATAATGTCCCATTATAGCAGAAAGAAAATAATTTTGCAAAATTTATCTTTTTATAATTTCTTCCAAAAATTTTATTTCAAATTCTTCCATAATTTTATTTCCTTCCGGTTTTATAAGCTTTGCTCCTTTTCCGCTTCACTAGTAAATTCAACAGACCAAATAGGCATTTTAGAGATACTTTCTCTTAATTTGATTAAGCGAAAGAGTTTTATTTTTTTTATTGGAAGGAGTAGAAAGTCTTTTTTTTGCCTTTGCGCTCAAATTAAGTCCATAATCAGGGTCATTGAAAACATCAAAAACCGCGCTTGAAACAAGAGCTTTAATTTGATTATCTATTCTTTTGGTCGCCAAAGCATTCATATTTTCATATTACCAAAATATACAACACAAGGCAAGAATTTACAAAATTTACTGTATCGTACTAAAACGCGCCATGATTTCTTCTTCCACTTCTTCGCGGTCTCGGCCGTATTTCATATAAGAAAGCTCTTTGATGGAATCCACGATTTCCATGTTCCCTTTCTCGGGCGCAAGAGTTTCAATATTGAAGGGCTTGGTTGGAGTTCCTTTAACCAGCATGGACACATAGGCGTTATAGTTATCCAGTTTGGTAATATCATGCGCGTTAAAAATCGGTTTGAATTTTTGCTCTAGAAAATTCGCATCTTCAGTGCCTACGCGGAATACCGCCATAGAGCCAACGTTCCCAAAAACAGCGTTTTTGATATTATCTTCCAGCTGGGTGATATATTGATGCGCAATATTTAGTGACAATCTATATTTTCTAGCTTCGGACAAAATAGAAGAAATAGAATCGGTGGTCACATTCTGAAACTCGTCAATGTAAAGATAAAAATCATTCATCGGTTTACCAAACATATCCACCCGAGAGAGCGCTGCCATTTGGATTTTGCCCACGAGCACCAAGCCGATAAGGTTCGCATTAATATCGCCCAAACGTCCTTTGGATAGGTTCACAAGCAGAATTTTTTTCTCGTCCATAATGCGCCTAAAATTAAAAACGGAATTTTGCTGAAGCACTACCGGGCGCATGATGTCATTTGAAATAAAGTTATCAAATTTGGAAGAAATGTAAGGCACAAAGTTTGCGAGTGATTGGTCGCCGGTGGTCTGCTCGGCGGAGACCCAGAATTGTTTGATAATCGGATTTTTGCATTTTGCTAATTTTAAATCCCGAAATTCTTTGTCTGCCAAGACGCGAGTAATTTCAAGAAGTGTGGAGCCCGATTCGGGGTCTTCCATCACCAGAAAGGCGCTATTTCTAAAATACTGCTCAAACATCGCGCCCCCGCCTATTTTCATATCAAAAAGTTTGTTGAAAATTCCCATCAGTTCGTTCACCACAAAAGTTTTTTGCTCCGGATATTTCGGGTCGTATTCAAGCATATTGAGACCCATCGGACGCGCAGTATAAGCTGGGTCAAAATAAAGCACATCATCTATGCGCTCTTTCGGAATGCGAGAAAGAATTGTCTGGATATCGGTGCCATGCGGGTCGATATAACAGCAACCATCGCCATTTCTGATATCTTGGGTAATCATATTGAGCAAAACGTTGGTTTTACCTGTTCCCGTCTGCCCGATAACGTAGAAATGTCGCATCCTATCTTCGCGCGCCATGTGAATGTTTGTTATCTTCCCCCTATAATTGTTGAAACCAAGAATGATACCCTCATGCCCCATTTCAAGCGGAGCCGGCGCAATGCCGGCTTTGGCTTCTTTGAGCTGAGGCTGACTGCCGATGCCGACTGGGAAGTGAAAAATGGAAGCAAGTTCTTTCAAATTGAGTGGCATCATTTTGTCGCTCGTAAAAGCTCGATAAGAGAAATCGCGAAAAAGTTTTTTCAAAGAATTGCCGGATGCTTTCTCAAAAACCAAAGAATTACTGCCTGCCTCGGTAAATTGATTGAAAGAAGATTCTATTTCTTTCAAAATTGCGTCGGCACGTTCGGCAGACTCCGCAGAAGCGATAACCCTAATGTTTGCCTTCATGATGCTACTTTTAACTTTATTGCCGATTTTTTCCGCTGCCCCTTCGTCCACTGATCGTCGCCCAGCCATATTTTTGTCTTTTTTCTCTGGGTCCGGAGTGTGACCAAAAATTATGTCTTTTGAAACTTTAAAAAGCGCGCTGTTCCATTTATAAAAATTATCTGCAGCGTGCTTGACTGATGTTCCGTCTTTCACATCGTCCAGTATCCTATGAAACTGGTCTATAAATTTGTTCCCAGCCGGCGCAACCACCAGCTGTATCGCGGCGCCTTCGCCCTCGGTTTTTAGTTTTGAAAAAACATTGAGAATAGTATTCATCGGGTCGTGGTCAATATTGTCGTAAGTTTTTATGGGGAGCACCGAACGTTCAGATAACATCGCATAAGCTCCAGCTGACCCTCCAGAATTATTGAATATATTATAGTCATTCTGCGCTTCGCGGACTTTGGCATCGTGATAAAAAGCAAGAACTTGTTTTTCGAATAAAGATATGTGTTTGTTTGGTATACCAGCATAAACCACCACCTCATCGCTCTCGCTACTTAATGCCACTTCCAAAGTAAAATAAACTTCCTTGTCATTATTCCTGCCTTCAGAAATAGATTGCATCCCGGCGTAAAACTGTTCCATCGCGCCGATAAATTCCTTGAACCCTTTCTGTTTATCCCCTTCTTCCTCGGGTGGAGGCAGAGTTATCTCAAAAAGAGTCATGGAAAGAGATTTGTAAAAAGGTGTGCCTTCGTTTACTTTAAAATTGCCGTCGGCTTTCAGGTATTGAATCAATATGCGATGAAAATCGTCATCAATGTGCGGATTGCCCATCTTCTCCACTAGAGTAAGAGTATTTTTTATGCCCTTGGTTATCAAAAATCCCAAAAGCTCTTCCATGACGGAGTCATGAGTTTCGGGTTTTAATTTAAGTACGATACCTTCATGCTCGGATTCTTTGACAATATTATCTTTATGCAAAACCTCTCCAATTGGAATTTTTTTATACTCCTGAATTACTCCTTTGACTGCATCTTCTTTCGCATCTTCACCACTGCCCGATGGAGCAAGCTCGCGTTCTTTTTTCGCCACTTCTTTACGCAAAAAATCCAACTCCTCTTCCGGAGTCTCAAATTTCGGCGCCTCTTTAAAAAAAGTCTCAGCCATACCTTATATTATACAACAATTAAGGCGCAGTTAAAATTTCAGGGCTCCCTTCCGTTATCAAAATGGTATGTTCAAAATGCGCGCTTTTTTTGCCATCGGCGGTATGGAAAGTGTAGCCATCAGGGTCAAGCTTTACGTGCTTCGTGCCGTTATTGAGCATCGGTTCAAGCGCTACCACCATCCCGGGCACGAGCTTAACTCCCTTGCCCGCTTTGCCAAAGTTTGGGATATAAGGGTCTTCATGAATATATTTACCCACTCCATGACCGGAGAGAACTTCCACAATGCTATAACCATGGTGACGGACAAAAGACTCAATCGCGTGACCTATGTCTCCCGTGGTGTTTCCACTTTGCGCTACAGAAATGCCGATTTCAAGCGCTCGTTTAGTCGTATCAATGAGCTTCTTGCTCCCCCCGCTTATTTCACCTACCGGCACAGTAATCGCCATGTCCGTAAATAATCCCCTGTGTTTTAGTCCTAAATCAATCGCAATAATATCCCCTTCTTTCAAAATTTTATTAGGACTTGGAATACCATGCACTACTTCATCATTGACTGAAGTGCATAGAGATGCTGGATATGGCCGGTCAGCTCCTTCGGGTTGATAATTCAAAAAAGCAGGAGTATCCCCCATTTCCTTTATTAGTTCAAAAGCATAATTATCCAAGTCTTTCGTAGAGACACCGGGGGCAACTTTCTCTGCGACTTTGTGTAAAATTGTAGCCAGCCGTTTGCCTCCTTCACGAAGGATTTCTATTTCTTCCGGAGTTTTTATTATTATCATAAAAAAATCTTTAACTAAAATCCTAGAGCAGTAATTATATCTTTGTGCACATTTTCAATACTCTGCTCGCCGTCAATAGTATAAATAGCGTAGCCCGATTTTCCTTTAAAATAATTCATTGCGGGAACAACTTTATTTATATACTCGTTAAATCTTTTCTCTATTCCTTCGGGGGTATCATCCATTCTACCTCGAAGTAAGTTACGTTTCATTGCCTCTTCTTTTCCTACTTCAATATAAATAATCTTCACATCTTCTCTATTATAAAACTTCATCATTTTTTCAAAACTTATAGATTGTTCTACTTCACGTGGATACCCATCGGCGATCAAATGCTCTTCCGATGTCAAAGAAGATATAAGTATATTGGCAACAATCGCATCAGTGAGAAACCCTGGAAGAAGTTCACCTCTATGCATTACGTCTTTAACAAGATGACCTGTATAATTTCCTGATTCAACTAACTTTCTATACTCATTACCAGGGTAAGCATAAACACATCCTTTACCATCCTTTGTCTTTAAAAAAGACATAAGGAGTTTTACTTGCGTTCCCTTACCCGAACCCACTATCCCGAAAAATATAAAAGTTTGAGCGTCCATAATATAGAGAATACAGGATTTAGCTTGAATAATCAAGGGTTTTATATTAGAATGATTCCACTATGAGAAAACTTGGATTCAACTTGGTACTTCTGGGTATGATAGCCTCTGGAAAAGACACTCAAGCAAAAATCATTAAAGCAAAGTACTCTATGAAATCCATTGAGTCTGGAGCCCATTGGCGCAAGCTCTTGAAAGAGAATAGTCCTGACGGAAAATGGGTTAGACGAACAATGGGTAAGGGAAAGCCAGCGCCAGTAGTGCTGATGAAAAAATTTCTTACCAATGAAATTGCTAAAAAACCAAAAGGAAAAGATTTGCTTTTTCTCGGAAATCCTAGACTAAAACCCGAAGCTCAATTTTTGAAAAAAACTTTAGACATACGCGGAGAAGATTTCCTTGTTCTGTACATCACTCTTCCAGATAAAGAAGTGCAACATCGTTCTATTAAAAGAAAAACTGGAAGAACCGACGATGAAAAATATATAAAGAGAAGAATCGAATGGCACAAAGAACAAGTCAGAAAAACCATAAAATATTTCAAAAATCTAGGAAAGCTAAAAATTATAAATGGAAACCAGTCTGTACCAAAAGTTACAAAAGATATTTTGAAAGCTATAGAAACGTTCAAAGCTAGCCACTAGAACCTAGAACCTAGAACCTAGAACCTAGAACCTAGCAACTAATTTTAATATTCTCGCATTGAGATTTGCGCGTCGACTTTTTTGATGAGGTCTAAAACCACCGAGACGACGATGAGAAGCGCCGTACCGCCGAGCGCCAAGGTCGCAATGCCAGTTACCGATTGCATTATAATTGGAAGCACCGCGATAAACCCTAGAAAAACCGCCCCTAAAAGCGTAATTCGAGTCAAAACTTTGGAGATATAGGTGGAAGTAGAAGCTCCTGGTCGAATGCCCGGAATAAACGCCCCATTTTTCTGCAAATTATTTGAAAGCGCTTCAGGATCAAAAGTGACCGCAGTATAGAAATAGGTAAATAGAAATACCAAAATAAAATAAAGCACAGCGTAGAGAATAGAAGTTTGAGAAAAAGACAGAAGTATTGTCGAAATTTTCGCTAAAATTGCATTAGAAGAACTCGCTAAAAAGTTTCCTATCATCTGCGGAAAAAGCAAAAGGGAAAGCGCAAAGATTATCGGAATCACACCCGCTTGATTTACCCGCAGTGGCAGATAAGTAGAACCCCCGCCGTAGACTTTCGCCCCGCGCACCCGTTTGGCATAGGTGACCGGTATGGGTCGTTCAGCTTCCGTGACCACCACCACACCCATAACAATTAAAATTCCCGCCACTAAGAATAAAGCGTAGGTCGGTATTAAAGACTGGTCGAAAGTAAATAGAAGTTGGGAAACCTGCGAAGGCATTGAAGCCACGATACCCGCGAATATTATGATAGAGACACCGTTGCCGATACCAAACTCAGAGATAAGCTCACCTATCCACATGATAAGCATCGCTCCGGCGACCACTATTACCAGATTCACAATGCGGTCAAATGAAGTTAAATCAAATAAAATTCCTTGATTCTCTAAAATTGCCAAAAGAGAAAACCCCTGAATAGCGGCCAGTGGCACCGTCAAAAGTCTGGAATATTGGGTAAATTTTTTCCTACCTGCTTCCCCTTCTTCATGATAGAGCTTTTTTAAAGCTGGAACCATGATAGTCAAAAGTTGCATGATGATGGAGGCGGTGATGTAAGGCCCTACACCGAGCATGATAATAGATAAGTTGGAAAGTCCGCCTCCGGAGAAAATATTTAAAATCCCGAAGAATTGGTTATTTGTGAGAAAACTCTCTAGCTGAAAAGCGTCAATACCCGGAATCGGAATTGCAGAAAGCAATCTGAAGACAACTAAGGCGCCAAGCACAAAAAGCACCTTGCCTCGAAGAGAAGAGTCTGTCCAAATCATTTTCATTTTGTGCCAAAAGTTTTGCATTCTATATTTATTTTAATTTATTTTATCTTTATCTTCCCTCCTTTGATACTCAAACGTTTGCGAATCTCGGAAAAGGTCTCTTTTTTGCCGGCAGTCGTTAAAACCTTATCGGGAGAAACTAGCCGTACAGAGCGAACCGGTTTAAATCTATACCCTCGCAGTTTTGGAAGTTTCTTTATGATATCACGCAACTCCGGTCGGCGCTTGTTTCCGGCGCGCGCGGTCTGTCCCTTGCCTCCGCGACCGGATGTTTTGGCATGTTTGCCACCGCGCCCTACCATGCGGTCCTTTTTATTTTTATTTTGTCTTTTTAAATTATGTATTTGCATCCCAGTACTAAAATTTTATTAATAATCTTAATCTTTTTGTCCCATAATCAAAATTTAGTACGGGACAAGTATATTTAATCTATCTCTTTGATAGCTTCTTTAATTTCAATGGGGGCTACCTCTGGAATTGGTTTTGAATATTTAGTGGAAATTGTCTTGAGCGCCTCCATCACCGCTTTGGCATTGTTTAGTTTATTTTTACTACCCGAATTTATTTTCCCGGTTATGTCTTTGACTCCCGCCAATTTTAGAATGTCGCGAAGCACCGTGCCCGCTACTAACCCGCGACCCTTATTCGGCATAATCAAAACTCGAGAACTCGCGTATTTAGCGGAAACATTATGAGGAATAGACAAAGTTTTTGTAAGGTTTAGTTTTACCATATTTTTCTTGGCCGCTCGGAACGCTTTGTTGATAGCAAGCGAAGTGTCTCCGGCTTTACCAAGCCCGAGTCCTACTCCCCCCTTTTTGTCTCCGGCCACCAGTGCCACCGAGAAAGAGAACCGGCGTCCACCCGCCACCACGCGGGTCACGCGACGAATACTCACGATTTTTTGTTCAAATTCAGGCTTCGGTCGGCTAAATGACGATGACCTTCTGCTATTCTTTTTTTCGTTTCCTTTTTCCATTTTTATTTTTTGATTTTACTTTTTCAACTTTATAACTTTCAACTTTATAACTATTAGAACTTAAGCCCTCCTTCGCGCGCGCTGTCTGCAACCAGCTTTATCCGACCGGTGTATTTAAATCCATTTCTGTCAAAAACCACTTTGCTTATTTTGAGCCCCTTGCAAACTTCCGCAATTTTATTGCCTACCTCCTTGGCGCGTTCTCCTTTTGTGCCTTTTGTGACCTTGATGTCATTTGTTTGCGCTAAAGTCTTACCACTCATATCATCTATGATTTGCGCATAAATAAATTTGTTTGAACGGAAGACGGAAAGTCGTGGTTGCTCTTTAGTGCCCTCCATTTTCGCTCTGATTTTTTTCTTGAGTCTTATTCTTTTGTCTTGTTTGTTTTGCATTGTATTTTTATATTTCTAGAACCTAGCAACTAGTCCCTAGAACCTAACTCTAAACAGTTTTCTTACCCTGTTTACGTCTGATAACTTCGCCTTCATAACGAAAACCTTTACCTTTGTAAGGCTCTGGCTTCTTGAGCGCGCGAATTCCCGCCGTAAAACTTCCAACCAACTCTTTATCAATACCTATGACTGTAATATTGTTTTTCTCTGCGGTAACTGTAATCGTTTCAGGAATTTTAACCACAACTGGATGAGAAAATCCAAGCGCCAGTTGAAGTTCTTTGCCTTTCACATCAGACTTGAACCCAACTCCTTCTAAAATAAGTTTTTTTACATAGGGGGTCTCTACGCCCTTTATCATATTTACAATGTGGGAAGCATAAGTACCCCAAAGAGCTTTGGAAAATTTATCGTTGCGCTTTATGCTTAGGGTTATCAAGTCAGCGCCTATATTGAACACTACATCATCACGGAAAACTTTTGATAGGGTTCCTTTTGGACCTGTCACCTTTAAACTGCCACCGTCTTTCATGACGGTCACGCCTTTAGGTATTGTTATTTCTTTTTTGCCGATTCTTGACATGTATTTTGATTTCTAATTTTCTTTATAAACTTTATAACTTTCAACTTTATAACTAACTTCTCTACCAAATTTTAAACAATGCTTCGCCTCCAACTTGTTCGCGCCTTGCGTCGCGCCCCGAGAGTATCCCCTTTGGAGTTGAGAGCACAAGAACGCCTTTACCACCTAGAACTGTATGGATATCGCGCATCCCGAAATAAACACGTCTGGATTGTTTTGAAATTCTTTCTACGCCGGAAATTTTTGGCTTCTTGTCTGTATATACCAATTCAATTTCTAAAACCGGATGGTCTTTTTTAACTTTTTTTGCGACGTCTTTGACATACCCTTCTTTTTGAAGACATAAGGCTACCGCGTTTTTAATTTTTGAGTATGGAAAAGATACTGTCGCTTTGCCTGCGGTAGAACCGTTTTTTATCATTATTATCATGTTTGAAATTGGATCCATGGCTAGTTTTAAAGAAGCGAAGCGACTATTAAAACAGACACCCTGTTAAATGTCATGTGGTCTATCTGTTCTTTTTTATTTGTTGATAATTTTTTCATACTTTATATTATTTTCTATATCTCTATTTATTTCTTCCACATGACAAATTTTTCTTTGAAAAATTTATTTAACAAGGTAAGGAAATTTATATTCGTTTCACTCATTAAATTTCACTTACCAGCTTGATTTTCTAACTCCCGGCAGATTGCCTTCATTGGCTAATTCTCTAAAACAGATGCGACAAAGACCAAAGTCGCGCATATAACCTTTCCCTCGGGCACAACGAAAACAGCGGTTCTTCTTCCGAGTAGAAAATTTCTTTTTCTTATTGTTTCGCGCTATGACTGATGTTTTTGCCATAAATTAAGGAATGTTAATGACTATAATTTATGAGCATCCCGACTTTTGCGTCGGGGCGCCATACCTTAGATTCTGTCCTTATGGGCGATATCTTATGTATTTGCTCCGATCCTCTGGCTTTTGCAGAGCGTCGGAGGAGAAACACAGATCAGCTCCATTTCTAGGACTTGCTCATCTTATCAAATCTAAGCTAAATAGTCAAATAAATAAATAGAAAACCCACCGAAAATGGGTTCTCCATTCTTCAAATGTCGCAGTACTTGAAACCATTCTTCTAAAATTCTTATACATTTGCCCTCTTGATCGATTATGTGCTTCTTCAGCGTTATTATTTTTCAGAAGTGTTGACACAACTAAGTTTGATGGTTTTAGAAAAAGACCGGCAATATTGTCTTCGAGTGGTTTTGTTATTTTTTCGGGTGTATATCCACAAAAAAATTTTCTTTTATAGCCAATAAACGTCTTTGCGCCGTTCTTTATAAGTTTGAAGCCAAGATTTTGTCCTACTTCACAACTTCGAGCATATATTATGGCATCCTTTAAAATAGAATCTGAATCAATTATTGGTTGATTGTCATATCCAGTAAAAATGTTCGCACTACCATGCCCATTCAAAAAAACAATTGAAGGACAATGAATACTCATATAGCTGATAAATTCTTTTTCGTTTGATTTTTTACCTTTTAGATCGTAAACTTCTATATTCTTACTTTTAGCTAAATCAACAATTTCCTGACTCCAAATATAAAAATATTTTGTTATAAGGTCATGGTCTGGACGTGTAACAAGAATTGATTTACTCATAAGAATACACTGCGCCACTTGCTAAATCACGGAGAAATCCTAGTTCCATCTCCATTATCTGATTACCAATATCATCACCCTCTTTAACGTGTTTTAATACATCATTTTTTGTAAGTTCATCTGAACCAACAGACATTCGTAATGTATCTGGCATTATGCTAACACGCTCAAGAACTAGATTTTTTAATTGTTCACTAAGTTCTGGATCTAAAATAATATCTTCTATAGAATTTTCTTTTTTATCATTCATGATAGTATCTTTAAATTTACCAAAAGTTCTAAAATGCCTTTCCCAATAGAAGTATCATGCTCTATCTCTAGCTTTGCAGATTGCCAAGTATACGGTTCACCACCCACCACAGCGACAATTTCTTCTCGTGACGCTTGTGGTAAATTAGCATATGTCTTTAAAAAAAGAGCCTTTTTATCCATATTTTATATAGTGACCACATACGTTAATAACGTTTATTATAGCAAACTTTAATAAAAACCTTCGTTCTTTTTTACGCTTTAATTATATCATAAAAAACACAAATCCAATAGACTCTATTCCTTATTATCAAAATAGTTATAAATCTTCTCTGAGTCGTTATGACCCTTGTAGGAAGATTTGCTAGTCAGTTGTCTTATCAAGTAATCGTAATTTTTGTTTCTTTGTGAATTTGGTATATTGCTTTCTAGTCCATTAAATATTTCCCCTAAAGCTTTAAGCTGTTCTAGAATCGCTTTGTAGTCTTCAATAGAATAGTGAGCTTTCTCTTCCGCACCACTTGAAAGCATACCGATTTTATCTAAATAAGGTTTTAGATGTTTAGTTTGGAAAGCTATTAAATCTTCTTTCGTGGATATATGTTTTATCTCAGACTGCGCACTTACTAAGACATCTTTCGCCCAAGAAGTTTTCTCAGTCACATTTATCTCCATCCCTTCTTTGTTCGGCAAAGTGGTTTGAGCTTCTATAGTCCCTGCCGTAGCGCCTAAGGCGACTACCCCAACTAATGTATTGCGCATCTTCCTGCCCATACCCTCAAATGGATTTTTCATGAATTTATTATACTACATAGATTAAAAAAGTAAAAACAAAGAGCTAGATTTTATTTCTTCTTCTTTTCTTCCTCCTTTTTGAATGGGACGCCGAGGAGTTCAAAGAAGACCATGCCTTCTTTTTTGTTTTTAGCAGTTGAGACGATAGTGATAGCGAGTCCAAAAACATCTTTGATGTCTTCGTCCGCGGTTTCTGGGAAAATAGTGTGCTCTTTGATGCCTAAGGTAAGGTTGCCAATGCTGTCCACCGCAGAGCGGTTGATACCACGAAAGTCTTTGGTACGAGGAAGCGCAACGTTTAAAAGTTTTTCCAAGAAAGCATACATCCGCGCTCCGCGGATGGTCACCACTACCCCGATTGGGTCTCCTTGACGAACTTTGAAAGAAGCAATGGATTTCTTGGCACCCTTAAGAACCGGCTTTTGTCCGGTAATTTTTACCAAGCGCTCTCCTATAGTGTCATTCTTATTTTTGTCTTTTTTGATAGCTGTGCCGGTGCCCACGTTTAACACCGCTTTCTTTAGCTTGGGCGAAGCCATTTTATTTTTGTAGCCGAAAACGCCTTTCATTTTTTCAAACGCTTCCGATTCTTTTTCTTTTACAGTTAGATTTTTCATCTTAGTATCTTTTAAACTTTCTTAACATTGGAAACATGTATCGGCATAGCGACGTCTATCACACTACCCTTTTCGTTCGACTTTCTAGGACGTTGGTGTTTTTTTACCGTGTTTAATCCTTCCACCACCACTTTGTTCTCCTTCGGCAAAGAACGGATAACTTTACCCTTTTTACCTTTCTCTTTCCCAGTAAGCACTATTATATTGTCCCCTTTTTTTAATTTCATATTGTAAGATATTAGATTTAAGATTTAAGTTTATACAAAATTCTGCCAACTTTAATCTCTAATCTGTTAACTATTATATTACTTCGGGCGCTAAAGAAATAATCTTTTGAAATCCTTTCTCCGCAAGCTCCCTCGGGATTGGTCCGAAAACACGTCCAGCCTTAGGGTCAAGCTTGTCTTTTTCGAGTATCACTACAGCATTGTCATCAAAACGAATATAAGACCCATCGCGCCTACGATATGCATTACGAGTTCGAACGACGACGGCCTGATGCACATCTTTCTTCTTAACTCCCTTTCTAGGGCTTGCGGTTTTCACTGAGATAATAACAATCTCGCCGAGTGTTGCGTATCTTTTAGCCGCGCTACCCGGCACTTTGAAAACTTTCCCGATGATACCACCGGCATTGTCTGTTATTTTTACTAAACTTCCGTCTTGAATCATACTTGTCCGCCTAGGGCGGGAAATTATTAACTGATAACTTTAAACTTTTTATCTCTCGAAATCGGTCTGGTTTCGACTATCTCTACCGTATCACCAATTTTATATTTATTCGCCTCGTCATGCGCTTTGTATTTTTTACTCACCTTATAATACTTGCCGTATTTCGGATGCTTCACAAAACGCGTCACTGAAACGACGATCGTTTTGTTCATTTTATCCCCCACTACAATACCTTTTAGGATGCTCTTCGTTTTTTGTGTTGTTGTGTTTGTTGCCATATATTAATTCTTTTTAGAATTTCTATTTAACTCTGTCAATATTCTCGCGATATCTTTGCGTAACACGGAAAGTTCTTTGACATTTTTTGATTTAGCGCCTTCCATTTTGAATTTCAAAACTCGGACTTCTTCGCGCAATGCTTCAAGTTTCTTTTTCAAATCTTCTACATTCTCACCTTTTAAATTTTTATTTTTCTTGGCCATTTTATTATTTTACTTCTCTACTCTTGCCACTACTCTTGATTTTACAGGCAGTTTGGTCCCAGCTTTACGAAGCGCTTCGCGGGCGATACTCTCTTCTGCGCCATCTACTTCAAACAATATCCGTCCGGGCGACACGTCCACACAATACCCCTGTGGATCTCCTTTTCCCTTTCCCATTCCCATCTGCGCTGCCTTTTGAGTATAAGGCCTATCAGGGAAAATGCGAATCCAATATTTGCCAGCCTTGGTGAGGGTGCGAGAAATCACTTTTCGAGCAGATTCAATCTGGTTTGACTTGATACGCGCTTGGGTTTCTGCCTTAAGTCCAAAAGAGCCAAAAGAAATTTTGGTGCCACGCGTCTCCGGCGTAATGGACTTTTTGTTTGTCCGCATTGTCTGCCATTTTCTAAATTTTACTTTTTTTGGTATTAACATAAATTTATATTAGTTAGTGTTTGGTTTTTTAGAAAAAATTTTCCCGCGGTAAATCCACACCTTAATGCCTATCACTCCGTAGGTAAGCGTCGCGCGCTCACGCTTGAAATCAATATCCGCGCGAAGCGTCTGAAGTGGAATGGAGCCACGCTTGAGTTCTTCCATACGAGCGATTTCGGCTCCCCCCAATCTTCCGCCTAACACTATTCTCGCCCCCTGCACGCCCGGCGCTGCCATAACTTTTTCGATTATTTGCTTTATCACTCTCCTATAAGGCATTCTTTTTTCTAGTCCTTCGGCAATCATATAAGCCACAATAGCAGCATCCGCCTCTGGATTTGCTACCTCCACAATTTCTAATTTAAAATCTTCAGTCTTAGAGAGTTTTAAGCTCTCCATTTTCTTTAAAATATCTTCTTTGAGTTTTGTCGCCCCCTCGCCAGAGCGCCCAATGATAAGTCCCGGACGAGAAGTCTTGATGATAAAGCGAGTCATTTTTTGATTGCGTTCAATTTCAATCGAAGAGATATACATTCCGCGCAATTTCTTTTCCAAGTATTCACGCAAAAGCACATCACCCTTTAAATATGCTACGTATTTTTTAGGGTCGGCAAACCAACGAGATTTCCAATCTCGAAGCATTATCAATCTATGGGCATATGGGTGAACTATTTTTGACATAATACTTATTTTTCCCCGACGCTTTTAGGTCGGGACCCCGACTTTGGTCGGGGGTTTTTTTCTTTTTTACCTTCTTTCTCTTCCAAAACAAGCGTGACGTGACTTGTCCTTTTATTTATACGGTGTCCACTACCCATCGCAGCCGGCATCATTCGCTTCATTACTATCCCTTTGTCTACTCGGAGCTCTTTTATAAATAAACTATTCGCCTCTGCGCCGATTTGTTTGGCATTCGCGACAGCCGAGAGTAAAAGTTTTTTGATTGGAGTACTCGCGCGTTTTGCGAGCATATCGAGTGAAACCAAAGCTTCCTCTATATTTTTACCTCTAACCAAACCTGCAACTAGGCGAACTTTTCTGGGAGATTGTCTGTAATTTTTTAAAAATGCTTTCATATGTTTTTTTTATTTCTTCTTGACGCCTGCATCCGTCGCTACAGCCGTTGCTGTTTTAGCTTGAGTTATTTCGGCTTCTTTTTTCTTTTGCTCAAGCTCTTTCTGCATCTTACCTCCGTGCTTGATGAATTTCTTGGTTGGTGAAAATTCTCCCAATCGGTGACCTACCATATCCTCGGTGGCCAAGACTTCTACATGCACTCTGCCATTGTAAACGCCAAAAGTGAAACCAACCATTTCAGGCGAAATAACTGACGCTCTTTTCCAAGTTTTTACCATTGGAGTTGAAAGCGGATTTTTGCCCGCTATCTTTGCAAGCAAGCGTTCATCCACATATATACCTTTTTTGATTGATCTTGTCATTTGATTTAGCGAAATCATATCGCGCAACCGTCCTATAAGCGCGATTTAATTAAACAAAAAGCTCCCAATCGAGCTTGCAATTATACTAGCAAATATATGGATATTGTCAAATCTGCTTGCCAATTATGACTTTTCTGCTTTTAATATGTATTATCATTCCGACGAACAATTTCTATAATTTCGTTATAGGTCGTATGAGTTCTAAATTTAATTCTGAATTTACCAACACGTACTCTGTACAGATCTTTTACCCCTGATAACTTTTTAAAATCTAGCATTTGAAAATCATTACTATGAATAAGAGCAACCGCGAGGATTATTCTATCCCTATCTTCCTTAGAAAGTTTTCGTAGTAACTTCTCGTTCTTGTCCATAACATCACTGACTGATTTTCTTTAACATCTTTAAAAGATCTCCGGACTTTATCCCCCGGCCTTTTTTATCTCGAAAATCAACAACAGTTTCCCATAAGCCTTCATCGCCCCATTCATCAACAGGGGTAATATTAAAAATTGGCTTGGAACGACGAAGAACTGTAAAAGATTTGCCTCTCGAGACAGCATCAATATATTTATCAGCATTTTCGCGAAGCTCTTTAAAACCTATCAAGTTTGATTTAATAACTTTTGTATTCATAACCCAAGTTTATCTAAAGTTAAACTTCAAGTCAAGAGTCAAGATTGTGAAAAACAAAAACATCAAAAAACACCTTAATTTGTAAGGCGTTTTTTGAAAATAGATTTTTATTGCGCTTTCCTAGATTTCCCAGTCTTTCGACGAGAAACGATGAACACGTTGGAATATTTCTTCGGAGTGCGAGATTTGCGTCCGCCGGTAACTTTACCCCACATAGTCTTTGGGCGTTTAGTGCCTCGCCCTTGTCTGCCTTCACCTCCACCATATGGGTGGTCTACTGGGTTCATGGCAGTACCTCGCACTGTCGGGCGAATACCTTTCCAGCGACTTCGTCCCGCTTTGCCATAATTTTCCAAATGATGTTCTTCGTTTGAAACAGAGCCAATAGATGCCCAGCATTCTTCGCTAACCTTACGCACCTCTGTAGAAGGCATTTTTAAATTCGTATTGCCGTCGGCATTCGCCACCACCTGTGCAAAAATTCCCGCGGAACGTCCGATTTTTGCGCCACCTCCTTGTTTGAGCTCTACATTGTAAACAAAAGTTCCGACTGGAATATTTTTTAACGGCAATCTATTGCCGACATCAAGCGACGCTTTCGCAGATACAATAAAAGAATCCCCTGCCTTCACTGATTTTGGTAATACCACGTACCTTTTTTCTCCATCTTTATAAACCGCAAGTCCGATAAACGCAGAGCGGTTGGGATCATATTCCACTGATACAATTTTTGCAGGAATTTCTTTTTTGTCATACATAAAGTCCACCTCACGAAAAAGTCTTTTGTGTCCACCTCCTTTGTGACGCATAGTTATCCGCCCTTGGCTATTTCGCCCCACGGCGCGCTTGAACCCATAAGTCAAAGATTTTTCCGGCTTTTTGGAGGGAGTTAAAATATCCCGGTAAGAAACATGGGTCATTTGTCTTCGTGATTTACTTGTTGGTTTATATTTTTTCATTTTATAAAAATTCTATCTTGTCACCCGCTTTTAAATACACCAGCGCTTTTTTCCCCCCGCCTTTCTGATTCTGTCTGCCACGCAAAGTTATTCTTCTCTCCGGCACCGCCAAAATATTTACTTTTACCGGATGCACTTTATAAAGTTCAAAAATAGCTTTTTTAATTTCCGTTTTGTTGGCAGAATCCGCAACATCAAAAGTGTAAACATTTTGTTCATAGTGAAAGGATGCTTTTTCGGTAATTCTAGGATTCTTTAAAATTTTTATAATTGGTTTCATTTGTTAAATTCTTGATTCTAAAAATTTCACACTTTCCGCCCCATTTTCTATTAAAAGATATTTGTGGTTGAGAACATCGAGCGGATTTAAATTTTTTAAAAAGACAATTTCTATTTGTGGTAAATTTCTAAAACTCTTTAGGGTGTTTTCGTTCTTGGTGAATAAAGCGGTCAAAACTCTCGGCTTTTTTGAGTCTGCAAGCGGTTTAAAGCCGGTGGCTTTTGATAAATTCTTCATCACCTCTACCGCGTCCTTTGTTTTCATTTTAGACATAGCGAATGAATCCACAAAAACAATTTCATCGTCTTTAAACTTTTTTGATAAAACAGAAAATAGCGCTTGCGCTCGCATTTTCTTTGAAATTTTTCTTTTATAATTCTTCTCCGCAAGCGGTCCGTGAGTCACGCCTCCGCCTACCCAGATGGGGCTCCTTGAAGAACCATGGCGAGCGCGCCCTGTGCCTTTTTGCTTCCAAGGCTTCTTGCCTCCGCCTCGCACTTCACCTCGGCCTTTGGTATCTGCAGTGCCCGCACGCGAGTTACTGCGCATACTCTCTACTACTTGATGCACCAAATCTGCGCGCCATCGGACGCCAAAAACTTTCTCTGGAAGACTTATAACTCCCACGTCTGCGCCTTTTTGGTCATAAATTTTTGCTTCCATGTCTTTGTGATTACTTTGATACTATCTCAATTAAACTGCCCTTCACCCCGGGTAACGCACCTTGTACAAGCAAGAGGTTGTTCTCTTTATCCACCAACACGACCTTCAAATTCTTCTCTGTAATTCTGTCTCCACCCATCCGACCTGCCATGCGCATGCCTTTCGGGACGTGAGTGCGAAGCCCTCCGCCGATAGAGCCCGGTTCTCGTTCGGAATGTTTTTGCCCGTGAGTGCGAGGACCTCCTTTAAAACCATGTCTTTTGACTACGCCTTGAAAACCTTTACCTTTGGAAGTGCCGGAGACTTGAAGTTTATCGCCCGGAGTAAATGAAGACGCATCAATAACATCGCCTTCTTTGGCTTCGCTGGTTTCGCCAGATTTCAGTCTGAATTCTTTTACCACTTTATAGTTCGCTCCCTTCATAGACCCAATTTGAGCTTTATTTATCCTCTCTTTTTTCTGTGTGCCAAACCCTACTTGGATAGCATCGTAACCATCCTTGGATTTTTCAAAAACTCGAGTGACAGTCACCGGACCTGCTGAAACCACAGTCACCGGAATAACTTTGCCCTCGGGAGAAAAATACTCCATCATATTCTCTTTTGTACCAAGAATGAATTTCATGTTGATTTTTTTAACTGAACGAAGTGAAGTTTTTTAAAATCTACACCCTGTTAAATGAAATCTTTTGATTCCAACTTTTGCTTTGCAAAAGTTATTTAACAGGGTATGGAAATTATATTCGTTTCACTCATTAATTTCTCATAACATTTTTACATCAATATCCACTCCAGAAGGCAAAGACATATTTGTAAGCGCTTCCACAGTTTTGGCGTTTGGATTAATGATATCAATCAACCTTTTGTGCACTCTGATTTCAAATTGTTCTCGAGTGTTTTTGTAAACAAAAGATGCGCGATTGACCGTGTATTTTTTTATCTCGGTTGGAAGCGGAGTAGGACCAACAATCTTGGCGTCATAGCGAAGCGCGGTATCAATTATTTGTTTTACAGAAGCGTCTAGAATTTTACTTTCATACGCTCGTACACGTATGCGCAAAACCACTTCTCCCACTTCCCCTCCCGCGCGAGCAGATTTTTTTTCTTTTTTCTCTTGCTGTTCGGCAGACTTCGGTTCTTTGAGAACTTTTACCCCAACTTTTAAAGTCTTCGTCTTGGTTGAGACTGTTTTCTTTGTTTTTGTTTCTTTGACGGCCATGTAATTTACCTTATCCTAGAATTTTTACCACCACTCCTGCGCCCACAGTCTTGCCTCCTTCACGAATTGCGAACCTTTGCGCTTCCTCGAGCGCAACCGGAGTGACCAATTTAACTGTGATTTTAACTGTATCTCCCGGCATTACCATTTCTTTTCCTTCTTCCAAAATTACTTCACCAGTCACGTCTGTGGTTCGGATATAGAATTGTGGCTTATAACCTTTGAAAAACGGAGTATGTCGTCCACCTTCTTCCTTTTTCAAAACATAAATTTCTGCGGTGAAATTATCATGCGGGGTGACTGTGCCCGGCTTGGCAAGAACTTGCCCGCGAGTGATATCTTCTTTCTTTAGACCTCGTAGCAATACTCCAGCGTTGTCTCCGGCCATACCTTCTTGTAGATTCTTGTTAAACATTTCAATTCCAGTCACCACAGTCTTAGCAGTCGGCTTGATACCAACAACTTCTACTTCTTCCCCTACTTTTACTACTCCTCGCTCAATTTTTCCGGTTACCACAGTTCCTCGTCCTTCGATTGAGAATATATCTTCTACCGGCATAAGAAATGGCTTGGAAATGTCTCGCTCTGGAATTGGGATATAGGTATCAAGCGCATTTACAAGTTCCAAGATTTTTACTGCCCAAGGATCGTCGACTGATTTCGCTTCAAGACCCTTGAGTCCGGAACCGCGGATAACCGGAGCGCCGGCGCCGTCAAAACCTTGCTTGGTTAGAAGTTCGCGGATTTCCTCTTCCACGAGGTCAATCATGTCTTTATCGTCCACCATGTCGCACTTGTTTAGAAAAACGATAATCTTCGGCACACCAACTTGTTTTGCCAAGAGCACGTGCTCGCGAGTCTGTGGCATCGCGCCGTCTGTCGCCGCAACTACGAGAATTGCGCCATCCATCTGAGCGGCACCGGTAATCATGTTCTTGATGTAGTCCGCGTGACCCGGAGCATCGATGTGCGCGTAGTGTCGAGCGTCAGTCGCATACTCGTTGTGCGAAATGTTAATAGTGATTCCACGAGCTTTTTCTTCGGGTGCGTTGTCGATTTGGCCAACATCGCGAAGACGAACTGTCTTTCCTGCTAGGTTAAGCACGTGTAAAATAGCCGCCGTAAGCGTAGTCTTACCGTGGTCCACATGACCAATAGTTCCTACGTTTATATGTGGCTTGTCTCTCTTAAATTCTTCTGCCATATTTTTTCCGCCAGTTGGCGGATTACTATCTAAGACCCAGCATACGAGAACCAGTTGCTAAGGCCTAAATACTAATTGATTAGCTCCGACGCTTCCGGTCGGAGTCCCGACTTCGCGTCGGGATAAACTTTTAATAAAATGCTGATTTGGCAACAGAAAAACTGCCAAAGTGCAGTTATTTAGATAATAGCAGATTGAATTTTTTTGTCAAACTCCCCTATTTCTTCTTATCTCTTCGCAGAGTTTTTTGGCCTCTTCTTTGGGATTCTCGGAAAAAATAATTCCTCGGGAAGAACTGATGATAAGTCCTAGACCTTGGCTGTTTAGTCCAACTTTCATTATTTCTTCCACACTTCCGCCTTGGGCACCGATGCCGGGGACTAGAAAAGTCATGTCGCCTACGATGGCACGAATCTTTTTCATTTCTTCGGGATACGTTGCCCCAACTACCAGCATACAATTATTATTTTTATTCCACTCATTTGAAACTTTTTCTGCCACAATTTGCCAAAGTGGTTTCCCGTCAACCAATAAATCTTGTAATTCCCCCGCACCGGGATTTGATGTCCGGCATAAAATAATAGAACCTTTGTCTGTCCGTTCCAAAAATGGCTTGAGCGTTTCACTGCCTAAGTATGGATGGATTGTTATGGCATCAAAACCAAACCAATCAAACAAAGAGTCAACATAACCCTGATTAGTGTTGCCGATATCGGCTCGCTTGCAATCGCAGATAGTAAAAATATCCGGATGGTTTTTTATCAAATACTCCATCGTCATCTTTAGTTCACGGATTCCTTGGTCGCCCCGCGCTTCGTAGAATGCAATGTTTGGCTTAAATGCAGAAGCATATTCGTACGTCTCCTCTATAATCCACTTATTGAATTCAAATTGGGGATTTCCCATATCCAAAAACTTTTTTGGAATTTTTTCAAAATCTGCGTCCAGCCCCACGCACAAAAGTGAATTTATAACTTTCGCTCTTTTGTTGTATTTATCTATAATACTCATTTTATTTGATTTAGCGAAATCATGCCGCGCAACCGTCCACTAAAGCGCGGCTCTTGATTCTAGAAATTTCTTTCCGTGACCTATTTTTGTGTTAATGGGAACTCCATTTTTGCAAAGTGGACAATCTTCCGCTGAATAAACAGTTACCGGCAATTCACTTAAGGCTTCAAAAGGCACTCCCAGGGTTTCAGAATTTACTTTTTCCGTATCTTTATTAACCATTACGCACGCTCCAACTATTTCTCCCCCTGCACCCTTCACTGCGTTAATAACCTTCATCACCGAGCCACCAGTAACCGCATTGTCTTCCACTACAAGCACCCTTTTGCCTTTTACATAAGAATCATAACCTCTGTTAAAAAATTGGTTGCCTTCCGAATTTTTCTCCGTATATATCCCCAATACTTCTTTTTCATAAATCTCGCTCAAATGGTATGCCACCCATTGGGAAAGAATTATCCCGCCGAGAGCTGGACCTACTACAACCTCAATATCTTTATCTTTATATTTTTCTGCGTAAAGTCTGCATATTTCCGAAGTTTCTGCTGTGTGTGGATATAAAAAATCTTTGTTCACATAAGTATCAAAATGGAGTCCAGATGTGCCCACAAAATGATCGTTTGTGAGAACTGCACCCACTTTTTTTAAAATATCTAATACTTCGCTCATGTAAGTTATGATAGCTTTTCCTTTATCTCCTTCGCAAGATAAGGGTTCCACATGGCACCTGTTGCCGACATCACAACATCTGCGCCAGCGTCTTTGTATTCTTCATAGTCTTCTGCCGTCATAACTCCACCCACTCCTATTATTCGGAAATTTCCTCCTGCTTCTTCTCTAGCCTGCTTTAGTCTCTTCACCATATCCAAGCCCGCCCATTTGATTCCCGCTCCACAAACTCCGGAACGAAGTCTGTTTTTGCCGGGCAAGGCTTGATTCCCGTTTTTATCCACTACTTCTGCGGATATTGTATTTATAGATGATATTGCCTGCGCATATTTTTCTGCAATTTCTGCTAATTTTTTTATGTCGCTGTCTTCTTTATAATAACCGACTTTCAAAACAAGAGGGGTGTTTCCTATTTCGTCTCTGATAGCTTTACAAACTTTTTCAGTCATTTCTAAATCGTAACAAACCAACCCCTCGTTGCCGATGTTGGGACAAGATAAATTGGTTTCTAAAATTTTCGCTCCTGTCGCAATCGCCTGCTTGGCCGTAAGCGCATAGTCGGCAATAAACTCTTCTTTGGTTTGATGTTCTCGCACTGTCCCCATGAAACTCAAAACAAGTATCTGCCCCACACTTGCATACGAAATTGCTTTCTTTACATCTTCCTGCCAAATTTTTGGGTCTCTAGAAGGCACACCGAAGGAGTTGGTAATGGAAATTGGTTCGGAATAATTATTATCAGCCACTAATTTATTTTGCGCTTTTTCATAGGTTAAATCGCCTTCAACTTTTACCGCCAAAACATTTGGGAACGGATGACATGGGAAAATAGCGGAGCGAACTGTTTTATATACACAAATATCAAAACTTTTTTGAAATGCGCTTTTGCAAAAATTACTGTTGATTAACGGTCCCGCCGGAATCCCAAAAAGTGAATTTACTTTTAAACCCAAAAAATCATAAAACTTGTCAACCTGCGAGGTTGACAATATTTCTCCATCGGCAAAAACTCCATATGGACCTTTCTCAAAATTCTCTTCGTAAGAAATTTCCGGATTGTAAAATGGTTCGTATTTCATAAAACTTTTTTGCCTCGCAATACCACTGCTTGCACTTTACCATAAAGCGTCATCCCCGAAAATGGCGACCAATCACATTTCGTCTCAAAACCTTTTTGTGGAACAACATAAGCTAAATCAGGATCTAATTCTATATAAGTGTCCGGTTGGTCGGGAATGTTGAAAATCTTTTTCGGATTAGTGTATAAAAGTCTTACCACATCTTCTTTGCTAATTCGCCCGTCGTGAACTGCTTTGAACATAAGTCCTAAAGTAGTTTCAAGACCCGGCACACCAAACGCTGGCTGTCCGCCAGCTGGCGGATTCTTTTCAAGTTTTACATGCGGAGCATGGTCGGATTCAATAAGATCAATTGTTCCATCAGAAAGTCCTGCCCAAAGCGCATCTTGGTCTTCCTGAGTACCTAGGGGGGGTTTCATCATGGCATAACCTTTCATTTTTGAAACTGCATCTTTGGTAAAATATAAATGGTGTGGGCAAACTCCGGCTGAAACTTTTTGAGAACTTGCTTTTGCTTTTCTAATTAGTTCTACTTCGCTCTTCTGTGAAATGTGACACACATGAAGCACTCTTTCATATTTAAGAGCGAGAGCGAGAGTAGTTACCAACTGTTCTCCTTCAGCATGTACCAAAATTGGCTTGGGTGAATCCCAAGCGGAGAAAACTTTTTCAAGCAATTCTAAATTCTCAATCAGCATCTCGCCGGTAGTGTGATTGCAATAAATTTTCAAGCCAAAAACTTTTGGATTGTTTTTTACTTTTTCAAACTCTTCTGTATTTTCTCCGTTAGTGCCAAAATGAAATCCAATATCGCAGACAGATTTTTCTTTTGAAAGAGAAATTTTTTCTTCCAAAAGCTCGGCTGTTATGGTAGGAATAAGGTTGTTCGGCATATCCAAAATATAAGTAAACCCCCCGGCAAGCGCCGCGCGACTGCCCGTATAAAAATCTTCTTTATGAGTAGCCCCCGGCTCGCGCAAGTGCACATGCACATCAATAAGCCCTGGGAGTTTAATAAGCGACATATAAAAAGCTTATCACTATTTCCTAGTATAGTAAATTAAAAAATTACTTCCTCGCAGAGATGATGGTTTCAGCCACCCCAGTAACAGAGCAAGCTCGCTACGGGGCAGGCATTTTTAGGCTAGTTACTTTCGCGCCGATATTATCGTCTCCGCAACATTCTGGGGTACTATATCGTAGCGCAAGAATTCCATAGTGAAAGACGCACGACCTTCGGTCATAGAGCGCAGTCCAGTCATGTAGCCAAACATTTCTGATAGCGGAACAATAGCTTTGATTACTTTATTCATTCCCCGCTCTTCCATGCCGTCAATAAGTCCGCGCTTAGATGAAAGGTTTCCAGTTACGTCTCCCATAAATTTGTCCGGTGTCACTACTTCCACTTTCATCATCGGCTCAAGTATCACGGGTTTTGCATTTCGACATGCATCTTGCACCGCCATAGAAGCTGCAATCTTGAATGCCATTTCATTTGAGTCCACTTCGTGATAACTTCCGTCCCATAGGTCAACAGATACATTTACCATTTTGAATCCAGCCAAAATTCCGCGGTCCAGTCCTTCCTTGAATCCTTTTTCACAAGGAGCGATGTATTCTTGTGGAATGACACCTCCTTTGATGTTGTTAATGAACTCAAAACCTAGAGAGCGTTTGGTATTCTTCGGCAAGTCTTCTATTTCTTCTTTAGTCAAAATTGTCATTGGTTTTACTTTTATCTTCACGTGCCCGTAGTTTCCACGTCCGCCGGACTGTTTGATATATTTGCCTTCGGCATCCGCAGACCCTGTAATGGTTTCTCGGTACGCCACTTGCGGTTTGCCTACGTTTGCTTCCACCGTGAATTCTCTCTTCATACGGTCTACAATAATTTCCAAGTGAAGCTCTCCCATGCCGGCAATAATAGTCTCGCCTGTTTCTTGGTCGGTTGAGACTTTAAAGGTAGGGTCTTCTTGGGCAAGACGGTTGAGCGCCATACCCATTTTCTCTTGGTCGGCTTTTGTCTTTGGTTCAATACGTAACGAGATGACCGGTTCCGGGAAAACTATTCGGTCTAACTCTACCTCATGCGCTTCATCACAAAGAGTGTCGGAAGTAATAGTTTCTTTGAGTCCCACGGCTGCGGCAATTTCTCCGGCGAAAACTTTTTTCACTTCTTCGCGGTCGTTGGCATGCATACGAAGTATTCGCCCGATTCTCTCTTTGCTTCTTGTGCGAGGATTATAAACATAGCTTCCGGCTTCCAGTGTTCCGGAATAAACTCGAAAGAAAATTAGTTGACCCACGAATGGGTCGGTCGCTACCTTGAAAGCAAGCGCGGAAAATGGCTCCGTGTCTGACGCATGGCGCACCACCGGAGCATCAGTATTTGGGTCAATGCCAGTAATCGGAGGAATATCGGTCGGCGCCGGTAAATAGTCCACCACAGCGTCGAGCACAAGCTGGACTCCTTTATTTTTTAGCGCCGAGCCCGCAAAGACCGGAAAAATTTCATTGGTTATCACTCCCTTGCGCAATAATTTCTTTAAAGTATCAAAATCAGGAATTTTACCATCCAAGTATTCGGTCATCAACGTATCATCTTGTTCCACAATTTTTTCAATTAATTCGTTGTGATATTTTTCCGCGTCTTTTATTATATTTTCAGGAATTCCTGCCTGCGCAGTCAGGTCTTTCTCTATCACAAGATTCCCCATATCCCCTTCAAAATAGTACGCCTTCATCCGAAGTAGGTCCACTACTCCTTCAAAATGCTCTTCAAGCCCGATAGGTATTTGCACCCGGACTGCTTTTTTGGAAAGACGCTCTAAAATAGTTTTGTAGGAATGTTCAAAAGATGCGCCAGTGCGGTCGAGCTTGTTGATAAAACATATTCTCGGCACACTCGCTTCATCCGCATAGCGCCAGTTGGTTTCTGATTGCGGTTCTACTCCGGCCACGCCGTCAAACACCACCACCGCGCCGTCGAGCACACGGAGTGAGCGTTTTACTTCCACTGTAAAATCAATGTGCCCTGGGGTATCAATAATATTAAAACGATGCTTGAGTGCCTTGTTGGTCAAATCATAAGTAGGCGTCCAGAAACAAGTAACTGCCGCAGAAGTGATAGTAATCCCCCGCTCGCGCTCTTGCTCCATCCAGTCGGTCGTGGTTTCGCCATCATGCACCTCGCCTATTTTGTGAGAAACACCAGTATAAAAAAGCACGCGCTCGGTCGTGGTAGTCTTGCCCGCATCAATGTGAGCGATAATTCCAAAATTTCTAACTTTCTCTAATGGGTAATCTCGTTCCATAAAAAATAAATAAGCCTACCAAGCAAAGTGAGCAAAAGCTTTGTTGGCTTCTGCCATTTTGTGGGTATCTTCTTTCTTTTTAATAGCCGAGCCTTCGTTTTTAGAGGCAAGGATTAACTCTTCGGCAAGTTTCAGATGCATCGGTTGTCCTTTTTTACTGCGAGCAGCGTCGCGAATCCAGCGCATCGCGAGCGCGAGTCGGCGTTCCGGGCGCACTTCTCTTGGTACTTGATAATTAGCGCCTCCGATTCTCTTTGAGCGCACTTCGGTTAAGGGACCAGCATTTTTGAGCGCAAGGTCAAAAACCTCAAGTGGATTTGGATTGCCAGTTTTTTCTTTGATAACTTCAAAAGCTTGATACATCACTTTTCGGGAAGTTTCTTTCTTGCCAGACCACATGATGTAGTTGATAAACTTCTCTAATTTTTGGGAGTTGTACATGAAGTCCGGCTGAACAATATTTCGATTTTTTACTTTTCTTCTCATTTTTTTACTTTATGAACTTTATAACTTTAAAAACTTTCTACTTCTTCCCATCTGCTCTTGGCTTTTTGTTCCCATACAAAGACCGTCCTTGTCGTCTTTTTTCAACTCCTTGAGTGTCAAGCACTCCTCGCACGATGTGATACCGAACTCCAATCAAATCTTTTACCCGACCCCCGCGGAGCATTACCACTGAGTGTTCTTGTAGATTGTGCCCTTCGCCGGGGATATAGGCCGTCACCTCCATACCGTTTGTAAGGCGAACACGAGCGATTTTTCGGAGTGCAGAATTTGGCTTCTTGGGAGTAGTAGTGGAAACCTTAGTACACACACCACGCTTGAAAGGCGCAGGGTAAAAAACCGGTCTGTTTTTTAGGACGTTAAAACCACGTTCCAGCGCCACCGTCTTGGCTTTTCGGCGCACTTTTACTCTTTTTTTATTTATTAACTGATTAATTGTAGGCATCTATAATTCTCTTTATTAAAACAAAAGAGTCCGAAGACTCAAGCGAAAGTTTACTACAACCCTCCTTAAAATGCAACCGTCAAAGAGAAAAGCCGGTAATAAAACTAAAAAGGAAGGATAATACAGGAAACAAAATGCCGGAAAAGAAAAATATAAAGGCAATGAGGAGTATCAGGGAATATTGCTCGAGAAAAGCAGTGAAAGAGTTAAAAGAGGCTGGTAGCAAGGTGAATAGTATTTTAGAGCCATCGAGCGGAGGAATGGGTACTAGGTTAAAGACCGCCAAGGCTATATTTATGATTACGATTGTGGAGACTATAAAATAGAAACTCTCCGGCGGAGAAAAAGCGGGAGAAAAACGCATTATCAATCCAAAAATAACGGCAATTAGAAGATTTGCTAAGACTCCGGCGGAAGCGACAAAAAATGTCCCCCACTTTTTATTCCTTAAATTATCCGGATTGTAAGGCACCGGCCGAGCCCAACCGAAAGCAAACCCGGCGGAGATGTAAAGTAAAAGTGGTAGTATCACCGAGCCGAACAGGTCTAAATGCTTGAGTGGATTTAAGGTCAATCGCCCGACGTATTTCGCGGTCTGATCTCCAAAATAAAGCGCCACGAATCCGTGCGAGACTTCGTGAATCACTACAGACATGATAAGAATCGCTATATAAAAAAATGCGTCGGTTGCGCCCATATAAATTCTATGATAGCATGGAACGGCAATGGCGAAAATATGTGAAATTACAAAAAAGGGTTCAATTGTCGGAGGCGGATACTCCAACAGGACTCGCGCGACCAAATTTAACCCTACCGGCAAGTCCCGCAAATACCCAAATCTTCAAAAGAAGAAGATTTTTGTGGTGGAACTCGGAAAATCTGTAAACATTGAAGTCTCCTCTCGCGGAATGCGCACTATCAAAAAAAACGGCGCCTACGCCACCCTCCTCAAAGCTGGACTAATCAAGGCAAAATAATTCTTACTTTGCCGAGACTCCCTTTGCTATATATTGCTTAATGAGCGATTGATATGGCATGTCTAATTCATTGGCATGCTCTTTGACTCTAGTGAGAAGGTAGGATGGCAGACGTAGCGAAATAGGCCGTGAAGAAGGTTTCAGATTGGGGAAAGACACTTTTTGAAAATCAGAAGGGTTAAAATGTTTTGATAAATCCAACTTTAACCAAAACGCTCTTTCTTCTGCCTCGTTCTTAAATTTTGGAATTTTAATTTTTTTCTTCATATAGTTTACGTTCTTTTTTATTAATATCTCTAGCAGAAATGACTCTTATTTTTGTATTCCTTATGGTAAACACTATATATAATAATCTCTTATACTTAGTATAACCAAGAAGTATATAACGTTCCTCACCAATCGAATGCAATAAATCTTTCTGTACTTCTCTACTGGGGTCAAAAAAGGTTTCTTCACATTCGTCTTGACTTACTTTATGTTTAGTTAGATTTTTAATTTTATTTCCCTCGTCCCACTCAAAACCAACAATTTTCTCAAAAATCTTACTATTCATAATACCCTCTATTGTAGCGTGTGGTATATACACTTGTCAAGTGAGTTATCCACAACCCAAACGACGCCTACGCCACTCTCTTCAAGGCCAGACTAATAAAGGCAAAATAAAAACCTCGACTAAAATCTAGGTTTTTATTTTGCTTACGCTGGTATGAAAGTAAGAGCTGTACCCTTCTTGCCGGACCTACCGGTTCGGCCGATACGGTGCACGTAGATTTCGTAAGTTTGAGGCACGTCAAAGTTGATGACGTGAGTCACGTCTGGAATATCCAAGCCCCTCGCTGCGACGTCGGTCGCGATTAAAATATTTATTTTGTCTTGTTTGAAAGAGTCTAGAATGCGAATTCGTTCTCGACTTCTCTTGTCGCCGTGAATTCCACCCACTTTAAATCCCGCATGCGCGAGCTCTTTGGCTAGTGTATCTACACTGTGCTTCATCTCGCGAAAAATTAGAACTTTGTCGGAGCCGTCTTTTTTTAGCACTTCATGGAGTTTGGTTAATTTTTCTTCTTTGGTTTTAAAACGTACCACATCTTGGTCAATATTTTTTGCCGTTTCGCCAGAAATGACGGAAATAAAAACTGGGTCTTTGAGATACTCGCTGGTTATTTTTTTAACTTCAGGTGAAAGTGTCGCCGAGAAAAAAAGTGTTTGCCTTTCCTTTGGAGTTTTGCCGATGATATAGAGCATGTCGTCGCGGAAACCCATATCCAGCATCCGGTCGGCTTCGTCCAACACCACGGAATGGCAATTGGATAAATCCAGAACTTTCTGGTTGATTAAATCGCGTAATCTCCCCGGTGTGCCTATCACAAAGGACACTCCCATTTTTATTTCTCTAATTTGCTTGCCCAATGGCAACCCTCCTACACAAGCAACTGAAAACATCCCGAACCCGAAAGCAAGATTTTTGAAATCACTTTCTATCTGGAGCGCCAGCTCGCGAGTCGGCGCCATTATTAAAACAGTTTCTCTTTTGTTTTTACCTTTTGTTTTTGCAATTTTCTCAATGAGCGGAAGCAAAAATGCCGCGGTCTTCCCTGTACCAGTATTGGCCATACCGAAAACGTCTTTGCCTTCAAGTATTGCATGAATAGACTGGTCTTGAATCGGGCGCGGATAAACGTATCCCGCCTTAGTGATATTTTTATGAAGCTGTGGATTAAAAGGAAAATCCGAAAAAGTATGTTTGTGCGCATACGGCTTTTCTTCTCTATGTTCCCCTTTCTTTATAAAACGAGAAACGTCTATTCTGTCTCCTCTTCTTCCTCTTCCTGCACCACTAAATTTCTTTTTGCCACTGCCACGAGAAAAACCACCACCACGGCGAGGTTTCCCACCTGTGCGGGTAGGTGTTCTAAAAGACGAAACTGAACGACCAAATTTCTTTGGTCCTTTTAAATGAGATTTGTACATCTGATTGTTATATTGGGGGTCACTCCCAATATGTCACAAGAGACGCAAAAGATGAGAATGATGTAAAAAGAGTAGCATTATTACTTTCTTTTGTCAATTTTTGTGAAAAAGTAAATAAAAGCTATACTGAATAGTATGAAAGCTTATTTAGATATAGTGAAAAATGTTTTGGAAAAAGGAGAGAAGGTTTCTACTAGACAAGGACCTCCCGCTTACACAATCGCCGGAGCTTTCTTTGAACACGATATGTCAAAAGGGTTCCCGCTCTTAACAACAAAAAAAATGCCACTGCGACTCATAGCTTCAGAGCTAGAATTTTTCATAAACGGAATTACCGACAAACAATGGTTGATAGAGCGAAATAATCACATTTGGGATGAATGGGCAAGCCCCAAGAAAGCGCCCTACGGTCACGATGAAATCTCAAAGAAAAGAATGCTGGAAGAGAGAGACTTGGGTCCGATATACGGATTCCAATGGAGACATTTCAATGCTCTATATGAAAGTTATGACTCAGATTACGGGGGTCAAGGTATAGACCAGCTGAAAAGATTGATAGAGATTTTGAAAACAAATCCGCGAGACCGACGAATGATTGTGAATGCGTGGAACCCAGCGCAATTAGATGAAATGGGTCTTCCTCCTTGTCATTATTCTTTTCAAGTAACCACTATAAACGGTAAACTAAACTTAATGTGGAATCAACGTTCGGTAGATACCATGCTTGGTCTTCCATTTAACATTGCAAGCTACGCTCTACTACTTCATCTGCTTGCAAAAGAGTCTGGACTGAAAGAAGGAAAACTGGTTGGATTTCTTGCTGATGTTCATCTTTTTGAAAATCATGTAGAGGGAGCCAAGGAACAGCTCGGGAGAGACGTAAATAAATACCCTCTTCCAAAAATAGAAACTGAAAACTGGAAGTCTATTTTTGACTGGAAATACGAAGATACAAAATTATTAAATTACGAAAGTTATCCTAGAATTCCTTTTGAAATAGCAATATAATATCATTCCAATGTTCTATAGAATGTTAGAATGACAAAATATGAAATTATCACTTATCGCAGCTATCGGAAAAAATAATGAACTCGGCAAGAATAATACCTTGCTCTGGCATATGCCGGAAGATATGAAATATTTTAGGGAAATTACTAGGGGTCACGCGGTTATCATGGGACGTAAAACTTTTGAATCCCTACCAGGTGGTCCGCTCCCAAAGCGTAGAAACATGGTAATAACCCGTGACAAAACGTATCTACGCCACCTGCCCGACAATTTGCAGGCGGGTGGCGTAGATGTGGTACATTCACTCGAGGAAGCTATCGCTTTGTTTAAAGAGAGCAGTGATGAAATATTTGTTATCGGCGGAGGAGAAATTTACAAGCAAGCAATGCAATATGCCGATAAACTTTACATTACCCATGTGGACGCGGAAGAAAAAGATGCCGATACTTTTTTTCCGGAAATTATTCCGATACTTTGGAATGAAATTTCACGCAAAGAGCATAAAGCGGACGAAAAAAATCCACACGACTACACTTTCTCAATCTATGAAAAAATATAAGTTTACTATCTCGATGGCCGTCAGTATGGTAAATTTGAGAAAAAAGAGGATTAAGGATCTTCGGAAGTTTTAATCCTAATGAAAATATCTTTCCCGTCCGGGGATTTTATTTTTTTATACTGACGACGTTTGTTTTTTTCTATTTTCTCTATCAACTCCTTTTCTAAATCAAAACCCAAGATTTCAGACATACCAAGTAGAAATATCGCCACATCGGCAAACTCCTCGGCTACTCCAGCTTGACCCTTACTGAACTTTGAAAAAGCTTCGGAGAGTTCCTCGTGTGCTCGGCAAAACTCAAGAGCAACATCGGTGGTGTTAAAACCTTTGTCGAGTTTATTCCGCATCACTTCCTTCTGCAGTTCCTTTAAATCAATCATTTTACTGATCTTTATATTTAGTAACTTCCTTGTTGATAATCTTAAATTTTATTCCTGCTTCTCTAAAAATTTCTTTGGTTCGCTTGCTGGCATGGTAATCCTTTTTAGATACTAATTTTACTACACCAGCGTTAATTATCATTTTGGCGCAAGCATAGCAGGGTATCATATTGCAATATATCGTACTATCCAAAAGAGAGGTACCTACGCGCGCCGCATGCACAATAGCATTTTGTTCTGCATGAGCAGTGCGTATGCAGTGCATAGACTTGGTGCCGTCTTGATATAAAGTCCCTTGCAGTTCATGGCCAACATCGTCGCAGTGCTTGGTGCCTATAGGAGACCCAGCATAACCAGTCGCCAAGATTCTATTGTCTTTGGTAATAACACAACCGCTCCTCCCCCTGTCGCAAGAGGAGCGCTTGCCTATAGTGTACATTACCTCAAGGAAATACTCGTCCCAAGAAGGTCTGGGGTAGTCTTTGGTATTTTTAGAGATTTTCGCCATACTTATAATATACCTCCTCAAAGATCAAAAAGCCAACGTTTAAAATTTATGATAATTTTTTAAATTTAATCCTTTTATCTTCTTTATCTTCTCAAAAAGAGGCAGATACAGGTCTTCCTTTGGGTCAATCAACAACTCTTTTTTATTAACTTTTTCGGTAAATTCAACTATCGCATCGGTAATGAGCGCAAGCGGTTGCTGTTCTTTGCCTTCTCCCATACACAATACTGCAGACGTCGCCAAACTATCGGCTACATCTGTCCTGGAAAATTTTAAAATCCTTCCAAAAATATCTCCTTTCCCGCGATAATCCCTTACTCCTTTAAACCCGGCATATCCAAGCGCAACGCCGACAATACCTGCGCGCAGTGGAAAAGTTCTGCTATCGGTAATGATTACTCCTAATTTTTTTAATTTTAATATTTTTTGAAGTTTTTTTCTTAAAATATACGCAGACCTGAAACTATTTTTGGGTAAAAGTATCAATTTACCCTTTGCATTTGATTCATCTACTCCAGCAGATGCCATAACCATACCATCTTTTATGGTAAGCCAAACTAATTTGGTTTTTAAAGCTACATCGCTTTCACGCTTTATTATTTTAATTTTTTCATTCTTATTTTTAAACACGACAACCCTCCCCTCTGAAAGGGAAACTATTTTTGAGGTAACAACTAAAATAGATTTCTCGGGCAATTTTTTGACATACTTAAGAACAAAAGACAGTAAACCTTCTCTCTCTTTAAATACTCTGGTTTTAATGGTCCTAACTTGCATATTTATATTTTAACAGGATTGTCCCTTTTTTGTTGAGCCTTTTTGCAGATTGGAGTTCAAAATTGTATTTTGTAAATTTTTCTCCAGTAAACATCGGAACTCCCGCCCCAAAAACTAAAGGCTCAATGGTAACAGATAACTCATGAAGCATTTTATTCTTCAGAAAAAAATCATAAACTCTGGGACCTCCTAAAATAGCCACTTTTTTATAGTTCATTTTTTTTATAAAATCAAAAACATCCGAATTATTCACATTTAGAAATGTGACACTGCCGACTTTCTTTGGCTTTTTAACTTTGGAAGTAAAAACTATTGTATTTCTTTTTTTCAACCTGTTTTCGGAAACTTTATAAGTATTGAATCCCACAACCACCGCATCAAACCCGGGAAGCGATTTTTGAAAGAAAACCCAATCTTCTTTGCTGGTCCAAGTACTCGAAAGTTCTTTGGGGTTTTTAGCTATGCGACCGTCGATACTCGTTGCGACAAAAGCCGTAAATTTAGTTCGCGGGAACATTGTTGGCATTATTTTTTCCCCTTAAAAGATAAATTCCAAAGTAAGAAAGCGGAGTATAGGCAAAACCCATAAGAACTTTAAAAATCCACCACGGAATTATGATAGCTATAATTGTAGCTACCGGATACACTCCCAGAAAAGCGATAAACATAAAGATAACTGTATCTAAAAATTGAGACCAAATATTGGAGAGATTGGACCGAAGCCAAAACATTTTTTTTCCAGTACGTTTTTTAAAAAAGAAAAAAGAAATAACATCTTGATACTCTGCAATAAAGAAAGCGACGAGTGAGGCTATAGCAAAACGAGCAGAGAGACCAAATATTTGGTTGTAGCTTCCCTTTACCCAAAGACTGCTCTCTGCCCACGGAGTAATCGTAGAGATAAAAGAATAAAGAAGAAAAAGAATTATAGAGATTACTCCTGCCAGAACAAAATTCTTTGCCATTTTCTTACCATAAACCTCCCCAATTACATCAGTCATTATAAAAACAACCGGAAAACAAAAAACTGCTACCGAAAGATGAGTGCCAAATAAAAAGGGCATTAACTTTATGCCTAGTGTATTGGCTGCAAAAATCGAGGTAAGATAAAGGGTTAAACAAATCAGAATTTTCTTATAATCCTTTTCAGTTAGTGTTTGCATAATGAATTAGTTAAAAGTTATAAAGTTATAAAGAATTCTACTTGATGAACTTGATTACTTTATGAACTTTCTACTATTTGACGACTTCTATCCCCATAGAGCGGGCAGAGCCGGCGATGATAGCAATCGCCCCTTCATCGTCTTTGGAATTCAAGTCTTTCATCTTCTTTTTAGCGATTTCAAGAGCTTGGGCGCGGGTTATTTTCCCAACCTTGGTTGAGGCATTTTTACCGGAACCTTTCTCTATGCCGGCTACTTTTAGAATTAAACCGGAGGCCGGTGGAGTCTTCACGGTAAAATCATAACTGCGGTCTTCATACACGACAATAGAAACTCCTACAACATCTCCCGCCATATCTTTTGTGGCCGCATTGAATTTGGTGACAAAGTCGCCAATGTTTATCCCCGCTTGTCCGAGCGCAGGTCCAAGCGGTGGAGCTGGGGTTGCTCGCCCTGCTGGCGCACGTAATTTTACTTTTTTGATTATGTTTTTTGCCATACAATATTGTTACCTTACTATACTCTTTTTATAATTGCAATTTGCTTATGACCCCCGACGTACTGTCGGGGAGCCGACTAAAACGTCGGCTTTGCAAGTCTTAGATTTTCTTCACCTGAAGAAAATCTAATTCCACGGGTGTCTCACGACCAAACATTGAAACCAAGACTTTTATCTTGCCTCGCTCTTGGTCCACAGAGTTTACCTTGCCTTCCAAATCTTTAAATGGTCCATCCACAATCATCACCCCCTCGCCTATCGCAAGGTCAATGTTGTGTTTCGCGGTCGTGGCGTCCATCTTCTTAAACAAATAATCTACTTCTTCTTTTTTTAAGGGCACTGGGTTTACTCCGGCTCCGACGAACCCCGTCACTCTCGGAGTATTGCGCACTACATACCAAGAATCATCCGTCACAATCATGTCCACCAGCACATAGCCCGGATAAATTTTTTCTTCCACTTCCACTCGTTTGCCAGCTTTTATTTTTATTTTCTTTTCCACCGGCACAATCACGTTAAAAATCTTTTCATGCATACCCAAACTATCAATGCGCTGTTTTAAATTGCGAAGCACGACATTCTCATATCCCGCATAGGTATGAATCGCATACCAATTTCTTGCTCCTTGTGTTTCTTGTTTAGACATAAAAAAATTAAAGGGAAATTATTTTCTCCAAGCCTCTACTGAAAAGAAAGTCAAAAACTCCTAGAAAATAAGCGACTAGGATAGAAAGTGCGATAACTATAAGTGTAAAATACACAGTTTGCTTTCTGGAGGGCCAAATCACGTGTTTTAACTCTGTCTTTGTTTCTTTTAAATATTCGGTTACTTTTGACATAATTGAAAAATATTGTTTATAAAAAAGCCCCAAAGGGGGCTTTTAGAGAATACTCTTTTTACTAAAAAAGTCAAATTTTAAAATCTTTTTTCAAGATACCTTCTTTCACTTCCAGAGCAGGAGACGTGAAAATATTTGTATAAGAGGAATCATCATTTTTCTTTTCTATACTTACATTATAAACACCATTCGGTACAAGACAGTAATAGTTCCCTGTTTCGTCTAGCACTCGACGAGCAACTTCTTGTCCGGTTGTAGCCAAACGAACACGTAAGACTCCATAAGAGAGCGGAGTGTTGTCGACTTTATAAACTACCCGTCCTTTTTTATTTCTTCTGATTGTAGTGCGTCTAAGAAACAAGAGCACAATATATAAACAAAAGATAATGATATTATAAGGCTTCGGCACCACAAAAAGAACAATAATAGACACAACAAAACCTAGAAAAAACATAAAATCGGAAAACCTGGCGAGTAGAACATCTCTTGTATGATAAAATTTCATTCTTCTTTGCTCTTTCTTGGCAAACTCATTCCAATCAAAGCCAATCTGGTCAAGCGGAATATTTTTAGCAATGATTTCTCCTTCTTCTTTTATTTCAATCTGTTCTCCAAAATACAAATCATTGTAGAGTTCATCGCTGGTCCGACCTGTAAGTTTTAGCGAAGGATAGGTGTAGTTAGTCTTACTTGCCACAATTCGATAAGTTCCCGGCGAAACCAAAAATCCATATCTGCCATCCAAATCTGTAATAGAACTTCCTATTTCACGACCCTCCATGTCATTTAAAACAACATAAGCGGGGTCCAGTGGTTGTTTGGTAATACTGTCATATACCACCCCCCAAGGACGATTGCGTTTTTTGAAACCCATCCCATATAAAAAGAAAGACCAAAGTCTAAGCAGATTTAAACCAATATCTCCTAAACCAAAGAGAGCAAAAACTCCGGAAAGTAAACCTAGAATTGTGACAATTCTACTTATCAAATTACCAACCGGACTTTTTATTAAATAAAAAAGTTTATCAATTAAATTCAAAAAACCAACTTGCACCGCGGTTATAACATCAGACACAAAACCTCCTCCTCCACCATCTCCCGGCCCGCCGGGGCCATCCGGAGGAGGAAGAGAAGGCGGTAAGTCGGGCAAAATTGGTTCACCTGGAGGAGGAGGTGGAGAGGGTGGATTTACATTTGTCGGTATATCAGGTGGAGGAGTCACCACCCCACCCCCGTCATCAATAACTGTAACTCCACCCCCATCGCCTCCACTACCACTAGAACCACCTCCATCATTCTTCCGCCAAGTCGTGCGTACGCAAGTAGAAGCGTCAGTGCAATCAAATTTTATCCATCCGCCGTAAGCGCCACCTGTCCAAGCATAACCGCTAAATTCTCCACTTACTGGGTCTATAGTTACAGATTGTCCGGTTGGAGAAAAATCTATCCAACCTGAAACTTGACTCCAGGCATAGCCAGTCAGGAGCCCCGTCTCTTCGTTCATAAAAGTGACACCCTGCCCGGTTGGATTCATGAAAATCCAACCGAGTTCATCACCCCAAACTTTCCCGCTAATACCATTGTTATTTTCAATTACGATATAGGGCTCACTCGATAACTCAAAATTAATTATGCCAAAATCATCACAAGCGACATTGTGACACACTTTCGCTTGGTTTGTGGCGGACGTATCTATGGTTCCGATATTCGCCAAAGTAAAACTAAAGACAGAAAAAAACAAGAAAACAAGAAAAATAGTGTTCCGCGCCTGAAAATTCATTACCTCATTATAACATTTTCGGAGATATTTATTTTATCTCGTAAGTAATAGTCACGTCCGAGTTGATAGTTTGCTCACCGGTTGGTAGTTGCGCCCTAGGAGTAGAACTCGCTCCGTCGGCGCTCATAAGCATTTCTTTCCCAAACACAGGATAGAAACCGCCTGCTCCTTCACTGAAGCTTGTGATTTTACCCAAGCGGACTCCCAAGTCATCCGCCAACACTCCGGCTTTTTCTTTCGCTTCCATAATAGCAAGTCTGCGAGCTTCCGTCTTTAGCGCGTCTTCATCATCGATTGAGAAATCCGGACCGCTTAAATTCGTCACCTCGACTGTTCCCAAATCTTGCATGATAACTCCGACATCATCTATATTTCTTACCTTTACTGTTATACTCTCACTTGCCTCATAACCTACTATCACGCTCTTGCCATAAGAGGGCGGACAACCCCACTCGTTGCAAGGGAGTCGCATTCCAACTTCTGATTGCCATTCGTATTTAGGATTGAAGGAAGCATTCTCTGTTTTTATATCTTTGCTTTCAACTTTATTTTCTGTTAAGGACAAAATTGCGTCATTCTCAATTTTCGCCACGGCATCCTGCGCTTCTTTGGCGGTTTTTGCTTCTTTGGTAATTGAGAAATAAATATTTGCAATATCCGGCACTGCCTGCACTTCGCCGTGACCTGAAAGAGTAATGGTGCGAATTTCACCCATTCCTAAACTTCCCTTGTCTGTGAATTGAAGAACAATCTTTATAATAAAGAAAACAGATAATATCAAGACCAAGAGCGTAATCGCTCCGTATAAATTTTTTCTATCCTCGTTTTTAACTTCCATCATATGATTCATAAAAATTATTTATTAATATTAACAAGTTCGACTTCAAAAATTAATGTCGCATTCGGAGGTATTACTGGAGGATATCCATTCGCTCCATAAGCATATTCCGGCGCGATTTCTAAAATTCTTTTCTCTCCAATTTTCATTCCAGCGACTCCAATATCCCAGCCTCGAATAACTGCCCCTGCGCCAAGCGAGAACTCAAAAGGAAGTACGTGGCGAAATTCGGGTAAAATGTTCGAATCAAACGGAGTGCCGTCAACAAATTTACCTGTGTAATTTACAGATACCATATCACCCGCTTTTGCTTCTTCGCCCGAGCCCGCTTGTAAAACCGTTACTTTCACGCCCTCTATTGGGCTAACCGCATTTTGAGTACTTTCTTCTTTATTTTCATTTTCCATAGAATTTGACTCATTTTCGAGAGAATCTTCTCTGCTATCTTTACTAATAAATATTAAAATCCCCACTACAGCCAATACCACCAAAAACCAAATAACCACATGATTTTTATTTTGCATGAGCATATTATATACCAAAATCAGAGCTATATCAAATTGACTTCGGGAGTCAAGATGAGGTCAAATTTTGTATGAACGGAAGCGATTATTCGCTCTGCTAGAGACTTTATTTCCGCTCCGGTCGCGCCACCGTGGTTCACTACAACTAAGGCCTGACGCTCATGCACGCCAGTGTTGCCAACTCGTTTACCTTTCCATCCACACTTTTCAATCAACCAACCGGCGGGAATTTTAACCACTCCTCCCTCTTTAAAGAAAGGCATATCGGGATACTGCTTTAGGAGCTCTTGTTGTTTCTCTTCATTCACAAAAACATTTTTAAAAAAACTGCCGGCGTTGCCGATAACTTTCGGGTCCGGAAGTTTACTCCTGCGAATACTGCAAACCGCTTCACTAATTTCTTTTAAGTTCGGATTTATTATGTTTTTCTCTGTTAAATAATTTTTTAAAATCTTATACTCCAAATTCTTTTTGGGAATTTTGCTAAGCCTTAAAGTTATCGCCGTTATAAAATATTTATCCTTTAATTCATTTTTAAAAATGCTATCCCGGTAACCCAAACCACATTCGTCTCGCGCGAAAATTCTTTTCTCGCCGGTTTTTACATTATATGCTTCTACACTCTCAAGTGTATTTTTGAGTTCCGCTCCATACGCTCCGATGTTTTGCATCGGCGCCGCGCCCACCGTGCCGGGAATAAGCGACAAATTTTCAATTCCCCAAAGTCCCCGCTCTACCGCAAAACAAACCAAATCGTGCCATACTTCCCCGCTCATTGCCCTAACTAAAGTATTTTCATTGTCTTCATGGAGAACCTCTACCCCCGTCAACTTATTTAAAACTACAATACCACTAAAATCTTTAGTGAACAAAACATTGCTTCCACTACCTAGAAAAAGTTTTTCATTCTCCTTGAATTCTGGTAGTGAAGAGAGTTCTTTGAACTCTGCCTCCGCCCTAATCTCGACAAAAAACCTCGCTTTGGCAGAAATACCAAAGGTATTTAAGGGTTTTAAGTCAAAATCTCGTAGAATTTTCATTCCCTAATTATAGAGACTTTGCCGTCAGGATACAAACGAACTATGCGAGATGGTTCACTTACCATTTCTCCGTCATCTATATATAAATCAACTTCGTCGCCAAAATATTTTTGGGCTTCTTTAATATTTTTCGCCGGAGTCAACCCTTTTGGGTTCGCTGAAGGCGCTACTAAGGGACCGGCCTGTCTTAGTAATTCACAAAGGCCATTTTCTATTGGGATTCTAAAAGTTAAACTATCTTGACCTTGGTATAAGTATTTATATTTTTCTTTTTTTTCTCTGACAGGTAAAATAAAACTTGTCGGTTTCTCAAATTTTGAAATTACATTTTTCTCGTCGTTAGTTAACTCTAGAGCTAACTCTAGAGCTAGTTTTTCAAGCTCCTCCATACTGCCTACCAAGATAATAAAAGGGCTATCTTCATTTCTATTTTTTATTTTATAAATTCGCTCCACCGTCTCCTGCCGGAGCGCACAGCCGACTATTCCATAAATCGTATCCGTCGGCATAACGGCCACTCCGCCATTCGTTAGAGTTTGAATTAATTTGTCATCTTGCCAAATTGTTTGAGGGAATTGCATATAAAGAAAAAAATAATTTTTGGGTGCCCGGAGAGAATTGAACTCTCGATATCGGCTCCACAAGCCGAAGTTTTACCACTAAACTACGGGCACCATATTACGAAGATTTGCTCCGTGTCCTATATAATGACAGATTTTTTTTAAATTTCAAGGACTCGTCTTTATAGTGATGAACTAAAAAATGGCAATTATTGCAAAGCCATGCTAAGTTTGATACTTTATTATTTTTTCTATTTTTATCAATATGATGAACAGCTAGAACTCTACGGTCTCGACTTTTACATAAGATACAAATTTTAGGAGTTTTATGCCTTGTTAATAGACTCCTGTAAACAAATAACCCAGTTTTCCAATTATGATGTTTAATTCCAACAAAATATTGATTCCTCCAAACTGTCTGACAAGATTTACCACAAAAAAATTTGCCACTTTTTGACTTTGTCAGTTGTTTTACTTGTTTGTAAGTTTTTTTACCACAAATATGACAAGGTAAAGTTTTACCTTTTTTTCTTGCTTCGTACTGACAGAAGGAGGAACAATATTTTGCCCATCCTTTCTTAATAGCAGAAAGTTTCCCAAAAAAACTCTTTGAGCATAAATTACATTTAACTATTGGCATAGTTGCATTATACCAAAAAAAGAGACATCCGTAAACAAAAACAACTCTGAATATAACCACAAGCTCGTGTGCTACCATTACACCATAGCCTCCATGTATTGCTAGTTATACCAATAAATGAGGAGTATAAGCAAGTTTATTTGCCTCTTTCACGGAAAAATTTAAAATGCGGTAATTTATGCAAGAGATGTCCATGTGTACGCATCAAATATTTCGCCCCCTCTACCAGAAGAACATTGAGCACAAGCCAAACGGCGATAAATGGAAGCCACACATAGGGGAGCGGAGCGATATCAAAAATTTGCCTCATAAATGGCGCAGTCATAGTAAATATCAAAATAACCGTTGCAATGATGATGCTATAATTTAACTTGCGGTTACCAAAAATCGGATAAGAAAAAAGCGGGCGATGCAGACTTCGGAAAGAAAAAGTCACCGCCAAAATATAAGAAGAGAAACACACAAAGAATATTGACCGCGCAATATGGACTTCAAGACCTGTCTTCAGTAAGAAAAAATATAATAGAAAAAGAAAAAATGAACTCAAGACACCTATACCAAAAGTAAGCACTTTAACTTCTTTGGTAAAAATAAGTCGAAGGTCTTTCCCCCTATATTTTTCTTTATCCATATTTTCCTCAAAGGCAAAAGCAAGCGCCGGTAGAGAACCGGTAAAAAGGTTCACCCAGATTATCTGAAGCGCGGTGATAGGTAGTGGTAAGGCCACCAAGAGACTTCCCCCGATCACAAAAACCTCATCCAGCGAGTTTGACATCAGATACACAAAACTTTTGCGAATATTAGATAAAATTTTTCGCCCCTCATCTATGGCAAGAGAGATCGTTTGAAAATTATCGTCAAGTAGCACCAAGTCCGCCGCCGACTTTGCCACATCACTCCCCGATCCGAGCGAGATGCCAATATCCATCGCTTTCAAGACCGGCGCATCATTCACCCCGTCTCCTGTCATTGCCACTACTTCACCCAATCTCTGATAGGCTTGCCCGATACGGAGTTTGTCTTCCGGGGTCACCCGCGCAAATATTTTTATCTTGGGCACAAGCGCAGTCAATTCATCATCCGTGAGCACGCGCAATTCACCACCAGTAACCACTTCTTCGTCCGTCACCTCCCAGCCAAGCCCACTCGCGACAGATACCGCAGTCCCCGCCAGGTCCCCTGTCACTAGCACCACTTTCATCTCATGCGATTGTATATTTTTTATTGCCTCCGGCACTTCCGGTCTGATAGGGTCGTAAAACGTAAGCACTCCTAAAAATTCCAAATTTTCTACTTGACCTAAATCAAAATGTCCATTTTCTCCCTTTGTCTCTTTTGGGAAACTCCCGAGTCCAATCAGTCTTTTCCCTTCGCGACTTGTTTTCTCAATCCAAGATTCTATTTTTAAATAATCTTCTTTCCCAATTTTTGATTTCTTCAGTAAAATCTCTGGCGCGCCCATAGCTATATATTTATTACCAACTTGGGCTATAGAAAATTTATTACTTGAATTAAAAGGCAAAATCAAAGACGAAGTATCCCCGGAGATACCGTCAAGCGAAACACCATGTAAAAGCCCTGATTTGGCAATATTGACTTCAAAAGGTCGCCCCTTGAAAGTCCAATTTTTCATTTCTTCATTTTGATTTTCAATATAAATATCTACATTGAGAAGCGCCAGCTCAAGTAACTTTTTTTGTTCGGAAGAAAAAGTTTGGGGGAGATTTTTGGTGCTTTCTTTGGATTCGGATACTAAAGCTCCAGTTCCGTGAATTCCCACGAGTTGCATATCGGCGAGAGTCAGTGTCCCGGTCTTGTCGGTCAAAACGATAGTGGCAGAGCCCAATGTTTCAGCCGCAGTTAATTTTCTAATAATTCCCTTCTTGTCCGCTATCTTTTTGGCTCCTATGGCTAAAATCACAGTAAGCGCTATGGGAAGCGCCTCCGGTACCGCGCCTACCGCAACCGCCCCCGAGAGAAGAAGCATCGGTATCAAGTCCCCCCCGCGGGAAATTCCTAAAATAAGTATACCGAGAACTATTATCAAGACCACAAAAAATATAAGCCAGGCCAATTTACCCACTCCCCTTTGGAGTGGTGTTTCTACTCTTTCTATCTTAGATACGATACCTGCGATTTTACCAATTTCCGTACTGTTGCCGGTGGCAAAAACAACCGCGCTCGCGTATCCTTCCACAACCAAAGTCCCTGCATGAGTAATATTTTTCTGTTCGGCAATTATAGCAGTGAGTGGCACCGGCGCATCACCTTTTTCTATCGGCATTGACTCTCCGGTTAAAATCGCTTCGTCAATACGCAAATTGTTCTCATTTATAATCCGCGCATCCGCCGGCACCCGAGAACCATAAGAGAGCTTGATGATGTCGCCCGGCACGATAGTGGACGAATCCACTTCTTGTTCCCTGCCGTCACGCACTACTTTTGCTCTGTCTTTGATAAAAGTTTTTAATTTCTCTAAAGTGCTCTCCGCGCCATACTCATGATAAAATCCCAAGATAACATTGAGCAATACCGCAAATAAAATGACGGCCGTATCTATCCATTCATGTAAAACAATTGTGAGTATTGAGGCGCCAACAAGCAGAAATATCAGCGGACTTTTAAATTGTTTTAGGAAAATAGAAACTGCGCTTTTTTTTTCTTTATTGTGAAAAGTATTGTCCCCAAATTCTGCCAAGCGCTTTTGCGCCACGGAAAAGGAGAGCCCTTTTAGGGATGTCTCTAAGAGAGAAACCGCTTCCGAGGCAGACAGAGACCAGGGTTGTTTGGGAATTTGCATGATTTATTAAAACCTATAAAATGAAGGACTGAAAAATCAGGCTTGGGTTGAAAATTTCACTTAAATTATAAACATGTATGGTAACAAGAAATATTCCGGTTGAAACTAAAGCGGAAACAATGCACCAAGAACAAAACTTCTTTAAAATAAACAATTGCACGGCTATTAGATAGGCTGAAAAGAAAAAGGCGGTAAAAGAAAGTAGGACCATAAAATCAACCAGTATCACTGGCAGAATATTTGCAATGAAAAGCAAGAAAAAATAAAAAAGCGCAATTGCTCCATAATAAAACATTCCCAAAACTTCCACGTGAATCCCAAAGAATTTTGCATAATCACTATGCACCACATTATGACAATCAAAACCAATCATGCAAACCAACGGATTCTCTTCGGACCTTTTATGAATATAAATATGCCTAGCCACCCAAAAACCAAAGGCTCCCAGGACAAACAATATAACTCTCGCTAAAATATCTTCTGGTAATTCCACAAGACCATTTTAGCATACAAAAATAAAAAACAAAATTTACAAAATTAAAACATAAAAGTGACAAAAAGTGCGCGGGAGAGGAATCGCACCTCCACGCCCTAAACGGGCACAAGAACCTCAATCTTGCTCGGCTACTGTTACGACACCCGCGCGTTTTATTCTTTCCCGACGTTTTCAGTCGGGACCCCGGCCCCTTCGGGCGTTGGGGCTTCAACTGCATCCTCGGCGTCCGCCATAGAAACATTTGAGCGAAGTTTTCGGCGCACATCTTTGACCGCTTTTTCACGAACATAATAAAGCTTGCTCCTGCGAGCGCGAGATTTCTTGGTAATTTCAATTTTATCAATCATAGGAGAATAAAGCGGGAAAATTCTCTCTACTCCTACACCAGAAGCCACACGTCGCACCGTAAAAGTCGCGCCATTCTCTCTCCCATGCTTGCGTGCAAGCACAATACCTTCAAATGCCTGAAGACGAGACTTGCCTTTTTCATCTAAAACTTTGGACCAGACTTTGACTGTATCCCCAGAATTAAACACAAGTGCCTTGCGCTCTTCTATATCTACTGGAGAAAACTTTATTTTGCTTACTATATTTCCTGCCATCCCATTAGAAAATTTAACTATTAAACTAAAAGTGCCCATAAGAATAATACTGATTTTCTAACGGGACAAGTAGTGAAAGCTACTTTAGCATAAAAAATTCTTTATGGCAAACACTTTACTTTAAAATAGCCATTTCTTTACCTACTTCCAAAAGTATAGAGAGGGCGCGGTCAATCTGGTCTTTGGTGTGAGCTGAAGATATTTGAAAACGAAGTCGAGCCGTGCCTTCAGGCACCACGGGAAACCAAAGTCCCACCACAAAAAGTCCCCGCTCTAAAAGTTTCTTGCTAAATTCCTGAGTAAGACTCGCGTCGCCGAGCATTACTGGAACTATCGGATGCTCCCCTTCTAAAACATCAAATCCCATTTTTTTAACTTCTTTCCTAAAGTAATCGCTGTTCTCGCGCACTTTTTTAAGAAGTTCCGGTTTTTCTTCTAGTAATTCAAGGGCTCTCATGGAGGCCATGACCACAGAGGGGGGCACAGAATTTGAAAAAAGATAAGTGCGAGACTTTTGACGAAGAAGCTCTATGATGTCGGCGCGCCCCGCGACATATCCGCCCACTGCTCCACCAAGCGCTTTGCCAAAAGTGCCAGATAAAATATCAATCTTGCCTTGAAATCCAAAATGCTCCGGTGTGCCTGCTCCGGTTTTACCCAAAACCCCAACCGCATGCGCGTCATCCACAAAAAGCAGGGCTTCATATTTTTCCGAAAGTTCTTTTAACTTAGGCAAGTCCGCCAAATACCCTTCCATGGAAAAAACTCCGTCAGTTACGATTATTTTGAAGCGATATCCGCCAGCTGGCGGATTTAGCCTATCTTCTTCCAACATTTTCTCAAGCGCCGAAACATCTCCATGCGGATAAATTCTTTTTTGTATGTTTTCTTTTTTACAAAGTTTAAATGCGTCAATAATACTAGCGTGATTGAGTTCATCGCTATAAATAGCATCCATATGGCTTCCATCTCCTCCAAAAGCTTCATTGGTGATGCTGGCAAAAAATCCTAGGTTAGACATAAAATTTGTGGAATATAGAATCGCATCTTCCACTCCTAGAAATTTTGCCAGCTTTTTTTCAAGTTGTTTGTGAATAGTCTCTGTTCCGGAAATAAAGCGCACAGATGAAAGCCCAAAGCCATACTTATCTATCGCTTCTCTGGCGCTCTTAACAATTTCCGGATGATTTGCTAGTCCTAAGTAATTATTGGAAGCAAACATTAAAACTCTCTTGCCTCCAATCTCCACCTCCGGACCCTGCGCTCCCTCAAGTTCTCGTTCCACCTTAAACTTCCCTTGTAGCTTAAGGTTTTCTAGCTCTTTTTCGATATTTTCTTTTAATTTTTTGGAATACATATTACTTTAATTTCTCTTTTAAATTCTCTAACATCACTTGCGTCATTTTTGGCAAATCAAATTCTGGTTTCCAGTCCCAGTCGGCGCGCGCCACGCTGTCATCAATGCTAGCCGGCCAAGAGTCGGCAATGGCTTGGCGGTGGTCGGGCGCGTAAGAGATTTTAAAATCGGGAATATACTTTTTTATTTCATCTCCTATTTCTTTGGGAGAAAAACTAATGGCAGACAAATTGTATCCCATGCTGGTTTTTATTTTTTTTCTTGACACTTGCATTATTTCAAGCGTCGCTCGGATAGCATCATCCATATACATCATCGGAAGGTAGGTATTTTCTGAAAGAAAACAAATGTACTCACCTTTTTTGATAGCTTCATAAAATATTTCCACCGCATAGTCCGTCGTCCCTCCTCCCGGTTCACTCTTCCAACTAATGAGCCCCGGATAGCGCACAGAACGCACGTCCAGACCAAACTTTTTATTGTAATAATCACACAGAAGCTCTCCGGTATACTTTGTGATTCCATACATGGTGCTTGGTTCTATGATTGTTTTTTGGGGAGTATTCTCGCGGGGAGTAGTTTTACCAAAAACGGCAATAGAGCTCGGCCAAAATAGTTTTATCTTTTCGTCCACACAAAGGTGGAGAATCTGCCTTAGACTTCCCAGATTAAGCTCCCAAGCGAGCTTCGGATTCTTTTCTCCGGTTGCGGAAAGTAGAGCTGCTAAGAGGTATATCTCTTTAATATTTTCTTTTTTTACCAAATCGCGAGTCGCCTCCGCATTCATAATATCAAGTTTTAAAAATGGTCCTGTGCCTTTGAGAATTTCAGCCTCTTCCTTTATGTCGCTCGCTATGACATTACCCGCGCCATATTTTTGACGCAACGCCAGAGTTAATTCTCCTCCTATTTGCCCGCAGGCTCCTATTACTAAAATTTTCTCCATATTTTTACAAAATTTTTTCAGAATTTTAACTTTCCTTTTTTAACTTTTGCCCCTTTTCTATCGCCCGCTGTTTCCTTAAATAATTTCTTAAAGTTCTCGTGATTTCTTTTAGTAAAATTGAGTCCTCTCCTTTGCATCATTGTTTTCTGGATTCTCTCTGCGAGAGCAAGCGGTAATTCATACATCTGGGACGAAGAGACATGGCTCGTGAACGCTGGCACATCCCTCGTGACCATGCCGTATAAGTGCGCAGACTCTCCAATAACTTTACCACAAAATATTGTTGTACCAACAGCTGTTTTACAATAGTCCCCCATAATGCAACCCAAAAAAATACTGCCCGTGTCTACTCCTTTCACTTTTATGGAACTGTAGGTATTTTTCAGATTTGAAACACTTGTCCCTCCGCCAATATTTACCCAGCTTCCTATATAGCTATGCCCTAAAAATCCATAATGCTGTTTATTGGTGTAGCTCTGTATTATGCACTCCTCTACCTCTCCACCGACTTTACAGACGTCACTAATTTGTGAATGCGATACCTCCGCAAAACTATTTATCACACAATCTTGACCGATAATAAGTGGACCGCGAAGCACGGCATTTGCTTTTATTCTTGTATCATCACCCACAACTATTTCTCCAGCACTGGTATCAAAAAATACATTTGGTTCTATTTTTACACCCTTACCCACATATACACCTTTTTGTATTTCTTTTTTACCTTTTGTAAAAAGAGGTAACTTTGTCTTTAGATTTTTCTTTAGTGAAATTATTTCTTTCACAATTTTTTTAAAATTTTTTTCTTCTTTCATGGTTTTACTCTACAGTCACCGACTTGGCTAAATTTCTCGGCCGATCCACATCTCGCCCGAGCGCTACCGCAGTGTGATACGCAAATAATTGTAGCGGTATAGTGTTTAAAAGTGGCTCAAGTAGCTCCATGGTCTTGGGAACGTAAACTATATCGTCGGCAAGCTCTTTCGCTTCTTCGTCGCCGACTGACGCTATTATAATAGTTTTACTCTTCCTAGCTCGGACTTCCTCTATGCTACTTTTCATTTTTTCATAAAGTTGATTCTGGGTCAGAATAGCCAAGACCGGAAAGTCAGGAGTCAGAAGCGCGTTCATGCCGTGCTTCATCTCCCCCGCTGGATAAGCTTCGCTATGAATATAGCTAATTTCTTTTAACTTGTGCGAACCTTCCAAGGCGACAGAATAATTTATCCCGCGACCAAGAAAAAGGAAGTCGTTATAATCTTTGTATTTGTCCGCTAAAATTTTTATTTGCTCCGACTGCTTTAAAATTTCATTCATCTTCTCTGGAATCTGGAGCAAGCTCTGTAAAATCCTCTGCCCGGTAGCGGGAGTAGTGTGATGCAAGCGACCAAACTCCAGCGCGTATAGTAAAAGAATCGCAACCATATTTGTATAGGCCTTGGTTGAAGCGACAGCGAGTTCGGGCCCCGCGTGTATATATGTGCCGGCGCCGGTCTCGCGGGCAATGGTTGAACCGACAACATTCACAATCCCTCTCACGACCCCCCCTTTCCGTTTTGCTTCTCGCAGGGCCATGATGGTATCGGCTGTCTCGCCGGACTGTGACACGGCAAAAATTAACGTATGCTCGTCAACTATCGGGTCTCGGTAACGAAACTCACTAGACACATCTACCTCGGTCGGGATACCAGAGAGTCTTTCAAAAGCATATTTGGCGGCAAGACAGGCATAAGAGGCGGTACCACAAGCGATTAAAATAATTCGCTTGATTGCTCGCATTTCTTCTAGGTTCATATTAAGCCCTCCCAGCTTGGCTGTGCCTTCGGACATATCGATACGTCCGCGAATTGCATCTTCAAACACAGTGGGCTGGTCAAAAATTTCTTTCAACATAAAATTTTCAAAGCCACCCTTCTGCGCTGTTTCTATGTCCCAGTCAATTTGAGTTACACCCTTTATGATTTGCTCATCCTTTAAATTAAAAATTTTAAATTCTTGCCGATTAATTAATGCCACTTCACCATCGTCCAGAAATGTCACCTGCTTGGTAAAAGGCAATATCGGCGTAACATCCGAGGCTAAATAATATTCGTCTTCACCCACACCCACCACCAGCGGGCTCCCCAAACGCGCCACAACTATCTCATCCGGATGGTCAGCATGCATTATCGCAAGTCCATAGGTGCCTCGAACTCTCGGCAATGTCATTTTTACCGCTTTCAGGAGGTCGCCGGAGTAATTTTGAAAAATTAGTTTCGCTAAGATTTCCGAATCAGTTTCTGATTCAAAATTTTGATCTTTAATCTCTTTTTTTAACTCCCGATAGTTTTCTATTATACCGTTGTGGGCTAAAACCAATTTACCATTGCCTGCAAGGTGCGGATGCGCATTTTCCTCTGTCACTCCTCCATGGGTCGCCCAGCGAGTGTGGGCAATTCCGATGGAGCCCGGAAATTTTTTACCGGCAATTTTCTTTACCAACATATCCACCTTGCCTACTTCTCTAATTCTTTCTATTTTACCCTGATTTAAAATCGCTATGCCTGCGCTATCATACCCGCGATACTCCAAATCCCGCAGTCCTTCTAAGAGGATCGGTAAGGCTTCTTTTTTACCAATATATCCAACAATGCCACACATAATCTATAAAATATAGCAAAGTTTTGGGCTCTTTGCTAATCAGATTTGAAAATTAAAAAGTTATTTTTGAGAATTCTTTTGGCAAAGGCGATTCTAATTTTACAACCTCACCGTTTAAATTTTTGAATTCTATCGACTTGGCGTGCAGAGCTAGGCGATTTATAAATTCCGGGCACGGATTTTTTGGCGCATAAAGCTTGTCGCAAACTATGGGATGATTTATGTACTTCATATGCACGCGAATCTGGTGCGTCCGTCCGGTTTTTGGTTTTATTTCTAGACAAGAAAACCTATTGCCTGTTCCATCCTCGAATTTTTTTAGAACATTGTATTCTGTAATCGCTTCTCGCATCTCTCCGCGCGCTCCCCGACCGGAGAGTCTACGACGAAAATCCGTTGGACTTCTGCCTATAGGCTCATTTATAATATCGTGGTCTTTTTTTACCCAGCCATTTACAACCGCAATGTATATCTTACTAACCCTGTCTTGCCTGTCCGCCAACCCGCTTTTAGTTTTTAATCCAAGAGCGGGGGCGGAAAACTGATTTTTTAGTGCTTCATGCGCCTTTTGATTTTTGGCCAAAAGTAAAACTCCGGAAGTCTCTTTATCTAGCCGGTGCACCAATTCCAGTTTTGGATATTTTTTCAAAAATAAATCTTGAATTGTTTCTTCTTTGCTTCGCTCGTCAGAGTGCACCAAAATACCCGAGGGTTTATCGATGCCCAAAATGTTTTCATCTTCATATAGAATTTTGATTTCCATTGTGCCTTCGGTAGGAATCGAACCTACATCAAGGCCTTAGAAGAGCCCTGTTCTATCCATTGAACTACGAAGGCAACGGTGCGCGGTGGAGGGCTCGAACCCCCGGCATCGTCAGTGTAAATGACGCGCTCTACCAACTGAGCTAACCGCGCAAATAATTTTATCAAAGCGTCTCTACCAAAGCCGACGACTCTGTCGGCTCCCCGACTTACCGTCGGGGCTGAGTAAGGCGCATGTTGTCAAATTACCATTTTTATAAGGACGGGTCAACGATAGGCGCCGGAGTATTTATTATTTCAGAAGATTTCTCGGCGCGGGTTTTTAAATACTCCAATACCCTATCAACTCTCTCTTCTTTTATAAGATTCGTTTTTGATTCCATTTCTTCGATTGACAAGACGGTTCCTTTGTTCACAGTCTGAAAAAGATAAAAGCCGAAAGCAAAAGAAGCAAGAATCACCGCGAAAGCAGTATATAAAATAATATTCCAAAATAAACTAGGTCTGATGCCTTGGTCGCTTTTTTTGAAACTTTTTTTAATTTTAGGAAATTTTATTGTGATTTTCATTTTTTCAAAATTATGGAATAAAACTCAAAAGTTTCACCTTGAAAACTCCTTCCCATTTTGAACTCTCGACACCCTCTCCTCCTTTTTTTTGAATATCCACGGAAATAATTTCGAGCTCATAGGGCGAATTTTCAAGCAACGTCAAAAACTTATAAATGGCCTCAAAATTTCCTATAACTCTGACGTCAACCGAAAGAAGAGAACCGTCTTTGGCTTTATCAACCAAAAGGACTTCCGCGTCCGCCCCTACCTGTGGCGCTAGCCTCTCAAGCAAATCTAAAAACGGCACAATGTCCGAACCATAAATAAAGTGTTTTTCCAATAAAGCTATCTTGGTCGCTTCTTCTTCTAAAAAATTTTCCATAGATTCTATATTTTCTCTCTGATATTCTTCTTCCTGCCATACTATTTCACTTGTTTCCGCCTCTGCGTTTTTCTCCTTTACTGTCTGATATAGGAAGAAAAATATCGTGATAGATGTCGCAAAAAAGATTACGGAAAGAAAAAGATAGATTTTTAAGGATTTTTTCTTCATTTTAATTAGGGATAATTGTCATAAAAAAGCTAATATTGGAACCTTTCACAAAATTGGAAACCGGTAGATCGACTTGTTTGAAAGCTGGGTCATTGCTAAGCGCATTATTGAAAGAAAGAAGTTTGTCTCTGGAGGGCGCCGTACCGCTTATCTGTATTTTTCTACCTTCCTGCGAACTACTGTAAGATATCCTGGTTATTTTAATCTCTGGTATTTTTTTTAGTAGAATTTCATTGATTACTTTTTGCGAGACTATGTATTTATTCTGCGAAGAACTCTCAACCAAGTTTAACTTTGCATTGAGTTTACCGGTCAAAGTTACTGCTTCCAACTCTAAAGAAGAAAGTGTTTCCGCCTTTTGCTCTTCAAGCTTTGAAAGCACAAGATTTTGTTTAACTTTTACAAAGAAATAAGAAGGGAGTAGCGCTACACCCGCAACGAGCATAGAGCATCCTAGAACCAAAAGGGAAACTACTGTGAGCCTAAGATAGAAAGCCCTTGTCATTTTTTGTTTCTCTTCAATTGGAATTAAATTAATCATATCTAAAATCTCCCAATGCCAACCCTAAAGCTGTAGCATAAGAAAGTGACTCTTCCAAACTTATCCCGGGAATATATTTTTTGCCAGTCGCAATATCGTCTATAATATTACACCATACATCTCCTGTTTCTGCCCTATTCTTTAGACTGACAGAAAAATAGTCCGCCAGCCCCACAATGTTCGCATTGCCTCCGCAAAGAATTATTTTTTTAATCAGCGGATTGCTATTACCTCCTTCGTCTTTGTGTGTTTGCCAATACAAGAGATTTTTTGCTACCTCGTCGCGCAATATTGATACTCCGTTTAAAAGCACGGAAAATATTTCTTTATTTTCCAGATTGCGCTGAAGCCCGTATTCTTGCTTCATTTTTTCCGCCTCCTCAAACGAAATATTGAAACTTTTCTTTATCATCTCCGTAAGTGTGTCCCCGCCAAACTCTAGAGTAGAAGCAAAAATTACAATTCCGTTAGAAATTATAAAAACCCCGGTTCGTTTCTCGCCAAAGTCCACAATCATATAAGTTTCCAAATCTCCTTTCTTTATCACCGCCCGAGAAATAGCCTGCGCTTCAAGTTCGAGCGACTGCACTTCAATTGCAGAATTCTCAAAAATAGATAAATAGCTCTCGGCTATGCTTCTAGGTAAAGCCGTCACTTGTAATTCAAATTTATGCTCGTCTTCTTTTAAAAGTTCATAATCAAAAATAGCCTCTTCGGCCGGTATGGGCACGTGATCTTCTAGAGAGAGTTCTATTCCCTCCCTGATGTCTTTTAATCCAGTTTTATCCAAGTGAAGCCTAAAAATATAAACCTGTTCTTCCGGCAAAGAAACCCGCACAGATTTTATGCCGACTTCTTTTTTGAGCGCGGATAGAATTTGTTCCAACTTTTTTGGATCTTTGATTTTTCCAGACTCGATGATACCTGAAGGGATTTTCCGTTCACCGTATCGTCCAAGTCTAATGCCACCTCTGGTAGTAAGAAGTTCCACAAATTTTAGCGACTCGTCCGAAATATCCAGTCCAAAAGAAGGCATCTCCAAAAAGTCCGGCGTCGGGAAAAATCTATTATGCGAATTGCGAAGCATGTAATCATTATACCTTTATTTCTACTTTTTTAAAATCTTCAATTGATATCATGTTTCTTGGGCTTTAGCTTTTAGGCATTAGGCTCTAGCTAGACTCCTAAAGCCTAGAGCCTAGTCGCCCAACTTACTTCTTCTGTCTAAATATCTCTGTAATATCAGCGCTGCCGCCGAAGCGTCTACTCTACCATCGCCCTCATGATACCGCCTAGCCTCCACACTCGTCAAAAACTCTTTTTCCTTGTGCACCGGCAAGCTAAACCGCCTGCCGAGTTTCTCGCTAAATTCTTCAATTTGCTCCATTATAGGATTATTCTCACCCTTCATATCGAGCGACTTCCCTATTACGATTTCTGTAATTTTATTCTCTTTCAAAATTTCACCGATTTTATCTAGAGTATCGATGCCATTTTCCACCACCAACTTCGGAAAAGCAAACATTCCTCGTTCGTCTGAAGTCGCGAGCCCAATTCTCTTTTCTCCATAATCAATGCCCAAAAATTTCATGGGCGGAGGCGGTGAGATTCGAACTCACGGTGCCTTGCGACACTCCTGTTTTCAAGACAGGTGGAATAAACCTCTATCCGACGCCTCCGCCATTTACATTACTGTAATTGCCATATTTTCACAAGCTTTGTGATATAATTTAGGCATGGAAGAAAACAAGATAACATGGTCCGCATTTGAATACGAACACAAGGAGAAAAACAACGACTGGTTTTGGGCGCTTGGGATTATTATTGTGGCTGGGGCGCTGACGTCTCTCATTTACGGCAATTATTTTTTTGCCATGCTCCTTATCATCGGCGGAGTGTTGATGGGTTATTTCGCAAAAAAAGCCCCGGGTATTACCGACTATGAACTAAACGAAAAAGGATTTAAAATTAAAAACCGCCTCTTCCCTTATGAGAGCATCAAATCTTTTTGGGTTCAAGTAGATAGCGAGAAAAATTTGAAACCAACTCTCTTTATCCGCTCGTCCAGAATGTTTATGCCTATTCTCTCTGTGCCGATAGAGCCATATCACGGAGAAAAAATCCGCGCCATGATACTAGCTCACAATATTGCCGAAGAAGAAATAAAAGAGCATCCTTCAGAGAAAATAATGGACGCGCTGGGATTCTAGATTCGTTTAACGATAGCGTCTTTTGCTTGAAAATACTAAAGTAAAAACTGTGGAAGAACATGGAAAAATAAGAAAACTCGCTATAGGTATTTATATACCGGATTGGTTTTATAATTCAGATGAATCAGATAAAATGTTTACCGACGAACTAATCAAGACAATAAAGCAGAGCAGGGAGTACCGGCCACTGCGATTGAATCTAGCGAAATTGTGGATTTTTTCAGAAAAAGATGCGGAGAATTTCGTAAGAAAAAATAATTTGGTAGCTATAGTGCAACACGACTCCAAGTTTTACAGGAAAAACTCCAAATACTCAAACAATGTAAAATTATTGGAAAGGCATATCCCTTTTTTTAATTCCACTAAATGCCAAGAATTGGGTCATAATAAAATTGCAACAAAAAAAGTTTTACGGGAGAAAAATATACCGGTTTTGGACGATAAAGCTATTCATTCTCTAGAGGAACTAAATGAATATCTAGAAGAAGATAATCTTTACGTCGTAAAACCTCCGAGCGATGGAGCCGGAAATGGAGTAAAATTAATAAAGAAATGCGAAAGAGAATTTTTTACTTACGACAACGGGCATTGGGAAAATGTGGATATTGTTGAAATAAAACAAGAAAATGGAGAAAGAAAAATAAAAATAGAGCACAGAGCCAGCCTAAAATCTCCGCGCTCACTGTTCAAAAAACTTTTTCTTGATTTTACATACCACCCAATGCTAGTAGAACCCTACTTCAACGACCACGGTAAAGGATTCTCCAGCCTTAGATGCACGGTTATCGGGGACATGGTAGTAGAAGCGGTAAAGAGAACTAATTTTAAAAATATAACCTCCAATATCGCTCGCGGAGGTAGCGCCAAAAAATTTGAACTAAGTAATGACCAAAAAACCACCGCGATAGCGGTAAAAAATGCGGTAGGAGCAGAATATGCTGGTGTAGATTTTCTAATCCGAGGCGAAGAGTGGGTCATCGGGGAAATAAACATCGGACCTTTCACTCTATTTTCAAAGTATACCGGAGTGAATGTAGGGAAAATTCTAGGTGAACACTTAATAAAGAAATGCGACGAGTTACGCCGATATTAGTGGATTTTTCCCATGAAAACTGTTAGCTTAAAGTAATGTCCCCGTAGTTTAATGGATAGAATGCGAGCTTGCGGAGTTTGCGATAGAGGTTCGATTCCTCTCGGGGACACAAAATGTTATAATAAACTCATACAAATTTTTATTAACTAATCTTTTTATTATGCAAAAATTTTTAAAGACCAGTGGCTGGTTAGCTACTATCGCGGGAATATTGATGGTGGTAGTCGGCATTTGGGGTATTTGTTTTACTTATAAAAATGTCACGCAGGAAAATATCGTAACTCCTGCAGACGCCTCCATTCCGAGCGCAAAAGTCCGCGGACCGTTCACCCTGATGTCTCAAGCCGATATTATCCGCGAACATGCACTCGAAGGTGCTGGGGGCAAGACTTATGCTGAAATGCCTCGCCAAATCCAAAAATTAGATGAAGCTGGCAGTCCGGTATTGGACGCCGAAGGCAACCCAGTAATGACTGCAAACGAAGCTCGCAACACTTGGATTACAGCAACCGCGCTTATTACAGCACTTCATTTAGGAATAGTAGGCTACGTTTTCTCAGGTTTAGTACTTCTCTTGGGCCTTATCTCACTTTGGACAGGCTGGGTATTCTGCAAATTAAGCAGGCATATGACGCCTAGTGCTTTGCAATAAAAAATAATTCTGCTAAATTTTAGCAGAGGGCCCATAGTATAGTAGTAACACGCGTTCATGGCATGGACGAATCCGGGGTGCGACTCCCCGTGGGTCCACCAAAAAGCTCTAACTTTACTAACTTTACAAGCATACATAGTTTAGTTATAATCTTGACATGAAAAAATATTTAAAAATATTGTTTTTACCTTTATTATTAGTTATATTTTTCTTAGCATACTCTAGCGTAAAAATTATAAAAGCGACTAATACATCTGTCTTTGAGCTAAACGAGGAAATTGAAGAATTAGTGTCTTCTCCAAATTTTGATGAGGAAGAAGTGGATCCCGCTATCCAAGAACTCCTAACAGAACGCAAAGATACTTTACTTATAGAGCTTGCCGATGGAAATGCAAGGAGAATCGTGGATGACTATCCTCTAACATCTAGCACTCTTGAAAAACTTGAAAGGGCGAGATACATAGATTTTGAGACCGATGTTTCAAATGTAACCGGTTCATTAGAGATGATAGCCTATGATGATTTTGAGAATCCGGAAAACTACAAAGAAGAATATTTTCTAGCAGAATCGTCTGAAATTAAATATAAATTGTATGCATTCAATAAATATTCTCTGCGACCAGCAACACTCATTGAGGTAAAAGAGGGAAAACTTTTGGGTGATGGACTTTTCGGTGCAGTCTCAACTCTCTCTGTAAGTATCTCCGCTCATCCACAAGTAGTTGCTACAAACAGCACAAGCGAGATAACTTGGGTAGTAGAAAACGCTGACTCTTGCACCGGCATTGGTGGTTCTGTTGGATGGGCTGGACCGAAAAACATAAATGGCGGAACTTTCATAACTACACCGTTAACTCAAACAGTAATATTTTCTATAACTTGTGAAAATGCACAAGGAGAAGTATCGGATTCAATAACAGTCCATGTCGCCCCAAACCCTGCTTATTATATTAACAATATAATGACAGTATATAACCCTGAAACACTTGAACCAGAGCCTTATAAAATTGGGATTTTTTTGGTTAACCCAGAAGGAGAAAACTTACCGTTTGAGGCCAGTGAGGGAGAGAACCTTATTTTCGATGGAATTATAAACGATTTTTTCAAAGAAAATTCTTATGGGAAAAGATATCTGGATGGAGATATTTATGGATGGATTGAGACCGAAGACGAAAACCAAGCTTGTTCGGGAACTATGCCAAAAGAAGAATTCGGTATTGGTATTGAAGAAATTGACGAGTACATAATACAAAATTCTGTGCCTCTGCAATCTTACAATCACTTTCTTTTTATCGTAAATTGTCCAGATAGTAATTCTAATTTTGGACTATCCTCTTTAGGGCAGATAACTTTAAATTTTAATGGAATAAATTATACCGCTTCAAGGGCTAGAATTATTTTTGACGATAACATATTTTCTGGAACTCCGGCCACTTCAATCTATCCCCCGCCATTTTCATGGAGGATATTCGACCACCTTATAACTCACGAATTGGGTCACTCTTTCGGAGTCCTCCACGCAGATGGCCTAGACTGCAACTCTCTACCTATCAGCTCCGCTCAACACTGTTTTATAGAATATGGAAACTATTTTGACGTAATGGGAAATCCTGTGTTTTCTTTACACTTCAATGGAATGTATAAAAAAAATCTTGGGTGGATTAACCCAAATCAGATTTTAGACATCACTTCTTCCGGTCATTACACTATCAACCCGTTAGAAACCAAAGCAGGAATTAAATTCGCCAGAATTTTTAATCCAGCAGGAATCAGTGGGGCATTAGGTTTGAAATACTCTGTGGATAATAGAAGGGCTATCGGTCTCGATGCCGGACTGGGATTGCACGAAGAAATTTCCGAAAATCAAAACGGTCTGTTGGTTCATGGATTCTATGATTTTCCTTCCGGTTTACCACAAACCTTTTTATTTGATACAACGCCAGACGAAGAAACGTGGTGGATTTATGACGTAGAAGATGCTGCTTTGGTCGGGTCAAACACTTTTTCAGACTCCACCTTGGGAATCACCATCGGTCCCATAACTAATCTGACCGCCTCAAGGATAAGTTTCGACGTAGAAATTGACCCGAACGCAACATTCCCAGATTGCTCCCAAGATGATCCCATTCTTACTACCTACTCTCCATACACTTACGATATAAGTGAAAACGATAATCGGATAGAAATAAAAGTGGAAAATACGGACGAATTGACATGTGGTCCATCGGAGTTTCGTGCTCATGGGATTGGATTAAATGGAGTAGAAAACCTACCTTCATTTTATGAATTAATAGGCCCTGGGGAAGAAATGACTTTTGCTTGGGAAAGTCCAATCTTGGATGATATGGCTCCTGGAACTTATATGTTTCTAATACAGGCTTATAATGTGGAAAATAACCAATTTCTTGATTGGGAGATAATTACTGTAAACGTAGTGCCTTAAAAAATTAGGGCAACTTGTATCTTTATTCTTCTTGGGTGAACGGCTCACCCAAAGCCCAAGCTTTTAGAGTCTCATATGGCGCTTCGCCACAAATAAATTTTTTAGTCTGTTCGTTATAAAAAAACGGCACTCCTCCGCACATATCTTTATCTATCTCAAGTAATTTCTTTTCGTTTTCTTTGTTGTGCCAAACTTCAAACGCGTCTACTTTTACCCCTTCTTCTTTTTCTATCTGCTCCACAAGCGTATGCATCCGCACACAATGCGGACATTCGGTTCCAAAAAATTCTAGTAAGTGACTCATAATTATAAAAAATAAAATTTGTTTCTAAGAAAGTTCGGATTTTTTGTTTTTAGGGGCTTGAGAGCGCGACCGGCGCGAGCACGAGGAATTTTTTAGCAAAAAAATATCCGTACCCTAAAAACGAAAATCCTGAACTTTTTACTTGATTAATTTTGTTAACCGAGATTTTTTCCGAGAAGCGTTATTCTTCTTTATGACTCCCTTTTTCGCTGCTTTATCAATAGTAGCGTAAACAACTGGAAGCATTTTTTCGGCCTCTTTTTTGTCGGTCTTGGCAACCCTTTCAAATTTCTTCATCGCGTCTTTCATCGCGCGCTTGCGGGAATCATTATAACTCTTCTTGCGAGCGGAGACTCTTATTGCTTTTTTAGCTGATTTTGTAATCGGCATAGTCTTTAAATCGAAATTAAAATAAAATTATAAATGGTAATAAATCGAAACTCTTACTCCCCGCCCCGTACTCAGTAATTTGCGCATTCGGCAAATTAATGTAGTACTGGGGTAATTGGCATAGGTGTAATTTAGCAGAAATCTTTAAAAATCGCAACATATGCTATGATTTAATCATGATTGGCAGTATAAAAGGTAAAGTCATCAAGAAAACAGAAAAGTTTGTGATTGTGGAGACTGGCCTGCCTGCGCAGGCAGGTGGGGTGGGCTATAAAATAAGCGTCCCGCCAGACTCTCTTTCTAAAATAAAAGAGGGTGGCGAAACTATGCTTTTTATTCATACTCATGTGCGCGAAGATATTTTGGACCTTTATGGATTTCTAGATTACGAAGAATTGGAATTTTTTGAGTTGCTAATCGGAGTCTCGGGTATCGGACCAAAAGGCGCGCTGGTGATTTTGAGTGTGGCAACAATTGAAACCCTAAAAAAAGCAATAAGCTCGGGCGACCTCGCCTACCTCACTAAAATCTCCGGCATCGGTCGAAAGACTGCAGAGAAAATCCTGCTTGAACTTCGCGACAAAGTCGGCGAGGAAACACAAGGTTCACTCCAAGGCGAATTGGATGCGCTCGAAGCCCTCAAATCCCTCGGCTACTCGCAAAATGAAGCTCGCGATACGCTCAAAAAGATTCCTGCCGACACAGACACCAACACCAAAGTCCGTGAAGCGCTAAAGATTTTAGGGAAAAGTAAATAAAAAATAAAATTAATTATTTATTATCTCATTCACTTCTTCCGCTGTCACTCCCGGAGGCAAGATATTATTTTTGATTTTTTGCACCATTAACTCCGCCACAGCTCGCGCATCTCTCTCACTTTCAAAGCCCTTAACTCCGGGTAACGCCGGAATATTTGCTTGATGAATATATTTCACTTCGTCTATAAATATGTCATATCCCCAACCAGCCTCTCCTTCAAAAGTCTCTATTCTGATTATTGAATTTTCATAAGGGTTCTCTTCTTTTGGACTATTTTTACCTACAGAGAAAAGAACAATCAAAACCGCCACCACCAAAACAAAACCTATTAGAATTTTTTTATTTTTTTGCATAGCTATTTATTTAGTCCGGACAATATTCCCAGAAATCCTTCACTAAACTTTGAGAGAATAAATTTATACGTCCTGTCCCGATATAGCCCCTATCTCCGACTGAAAAACCAGTAGCGCCATACCTCGCTACTCCGCCAAAGTCCGCCTTTTGAGTCCAGGCGTCTGTAGCTGGGTCATACTGCCAAAAATCTTTCATAATCACAGCATTACCATAATTTTTCTGTCCTAAACCTGCATAACCTTTACCGCTTATTGAAAAACTTGTGGCATAACTTCTGTCTCCCCCACCAAAATCTGCTTTCTCTACCCAAGTGTTTGTTGCTTGATTCCATTCCCAAAAATCTTTTTGGTATTGCCCTGAAAAATCATCACCCGTACCTATATAGCCTTTATTCGCTAGAGAAAAGCTGACAGCGCTTAATCTAGCAGTTCCGCCAAAGTCCGCCTTTTGAGTCCAAGTATTAGCTAAAGAATCATATTCCCAGAAATCTTTTCTGGTTTGAAGCCATAAACCAGTACCAATATACCCTTTTGAATCTATAGAAAAGCTAACAGCTCCAAATCTCCCTACCCCACCAAAGTCCGCCTTTTGGTTCCAATAATTAATGACGGGGTCATACTGCCAGAAATCTTTACGATAATTAGATCCTCCCCCTGTACCTGTACCTGTATACCCTTTACTGCCTATTGAAAAACTAGTGGCACTTCCCACTAAATCTCCACCATAATCCGCTTTTTGAGTCCAAGTATTTGCAAGCGGATTATATTCCCAGAAATCTTCAAAAAACTGATTTGTAGAGCCATATCTGCCGGTACCCATATACCCCTTACCCCCGACTGAAAAACCAGTGGCATAACTCCTCTCCACCCCACCGAAATCCGCCTTCTGAGTCCAGGTATTTGGGGTACAATTATCTTCCTCTCCACAATATTCCCAAAAATCTCTAGTATTTGACCCAGTACCGGTATATCCTCTATCATCAATAGAAAATCCAACAGCGCCTTTTCTAGCTGTTCCGCCAAAGTCCGCCTTTTGAGTCCACTTATCTGTCGTAGAATCGTATGTCCAAAAATCTCTTAACAAAGAAGATGCACCTTGACCTGTCCCTAGGTATCCCTTGCTCCCGATTGCAAAACTTGTTGCTAAATTCCTAGCCACTCCGCCGAAATCTGTTTTTTGGGTCCAAGCATCAGTAGTAGGATTGTATTCCCAAAAATCTTTATATAAATTTATTTCCATACTATCGGAGCCAGTGCCAATATATCCTCTACCACTAGTAGTAATTGAAAAACCCGTTGCTCCTCTTCGCTCTATGCCACCGAAATTAGTCTTTTGAGTCCACTTATCTGTTGCAGGATCATACTGCCAAAAGTCTTTTTCTGTTCCACCGGGTCCACTCCAGCCCGTCCCGATATATCCCATAGCGCCGATTGCAAAACCTGTGGCATATGCCCTTACGCCTCCGCCGAAATCTGTTTTTTGAGTCCAAATATTTGTCGTAGGATTGTATTCCCAAAAATCTTTCAGTAAACTCTGTGCCAATAAAGAATTATAACCAATACCCATATACCCTTTTCCATTAATTGAGAACCCAACAGCGCCTGATCTGGCCACTCCTCCAAAGTCCGCCTTTTGGGTCCAGGTGTCCGTCGTTTGATCCCAAGCCCAAAAGTTCTTTTTGTAATCTATTCCAGTTAACTCCCTGACTCCTGTGCCTATATAACCTGTCGTGCCAATCGAAAAACCAGCAGCTTCTGTTCTCTCTGATGAACCGATCGGTCCTCCAAAATAAGCTTTCTCTACCCAAGTATTAGCAACACACCCGGCTGCAACAACTGTTTTGGCAGGATTAATCTGTAAAACACTGAAAACTAAAGCACCCAAAACTATAAAGGATATTATTGATTTTTTCATAAATTTAATTATTGATTAATAATTATATTGCACTCATTATACTCTCCCGCCATATAGAAACACAAATGCTATAATCCACACATGCCGGAATTACCAGAAGTGGAAAATTTACGCCGAGGATTGGAGAAATCAATCCTTGGACAGATAATATTGAAGGTAGAGGTAAATAAACCGAAACTGGTTTCAGGTAAAGGCACTTTGCGTTCAGCTTCCAAAAAGAAGAAACAAGAGTTTACAAACGGACTTACGGGTGAAAAATTTGTTGCTGTGGAACGGCGGGCAAAAAATTTAATTTTCAAACTAAACCACGATAAAATAATTCTCGCTCACATGAAAATGACCGGGCAGTTCGCGTACCTGCCTTCGCGCAAGGCTTCGGCAAGGCAAGCGCGCAAAAATCGGGACAAAAAAGTTATGGGTGGCCATCCTATCGAGCTCTCCGAATCCACTTTGCCTAATAAACACACTCATATTATTTTTCACTTAGAAAAGGGCGCACTTTATTACAACGACACTCGCATGTTCGGCTACGTTTTATATTATCCAAACGAAAAAGAATTTGAAAAAGAAAATCACTTTATAAAACTAGGAGTAGAGCCCTTGGACAAAATTTTTACCGCAAAGTATTTTGCAGAATCTTTGAAAAATAAAAAAGGTAAAATAAAATCTGTGATTATGAGCCAAGATGTAGTTACTGGTGTCGGAAATATTTATGCTGATGAAAGTTTGTTTGAAGCTCGTATTGATCCGCGCCGAAGTTCGAACACACTTAGACCAAAAGAAGTTGAAAAATTACATGATGTAATAATAGATATCATGAAACGAGCCATCCGTGCCGGTGGATCCTCTGTCGCCACCTATCGCCTGCTTGATGAAACTCGTGGCAACTACGCCCGCGAGCACAAAGTCTACGGCAAAGCCGGCCTCCCCTGCTCCCGTTGTGGTAAGCCTCTCCAAAAAATCCTAATCCAAACCCGCACCACAATCTTCTGCCCTAGGTGTCAAAAATAAATTATTCAGCAATAACCAGCGACCGCTTCTTATTGCTAAACTAGATATCAAGTATTCTAAAAAGAACTATTCCTAAAGAAACAGAAACATTCAGAGATTCTTTTTTGCCTCGCATTGGGATTTCAGCGGTAATGTCACAGTTTTTGAGAACATTTTTGGGGATACCAGTAACTTCCGCGCCTACAATAAAAGCATTCTTAGCTTTTGCTTTTACTTTTTTATAGTCCACTGATTTTTCATCCTGCTCGATCGCAATAATTTGAAATCCATCTTTCTTTAATTTTTTTATCAAGGGCAGAATTGTTTTTACAGATTCCCAAGGCACATATTCTTCCGCTCTAAGTGCAGACTTGGCTAAGTCTTTCCGCTTTCTGCCAAAGCGATCAACTGGCGCTGACGTATAACCCACCAAATAAATTTTATCTATCCCCACAGCGTCCGCAGTCCGAAACATCGCGCCCACATTCTCCACGCTTCGGATATTATTTAATATTAAAATATTTTCTCTTTTTTGTTTCATACTTTTATTTTCCATCGTACCACTTTCTGACGGCCGTCTAAAACTGATACAATCATACTAAAGCACACAGAACGAAAAATTTTATTACTTACGTAAACCTAAAAAATTCTTTCCTCGCATCTTCTTATGATAACTTACCGCAAACCTATGCGCTTCGCTGTTGGCAAGCAATATCTCCCGCTCATATTTCCTCCCCAGTTCTGCATCCCCTTTTATACCCGTAGGTCTATGCCTTTCATCTTTTACCACAGAAACCACGGGAATATGGAGACCCATTTTACCCAAAACTTTTTTTGCTGTATTTATTTGCGCCGTGCTACCGTCTACTACTATCAAATTCGGAAACGTCCATTCACTATGCGCAAACCTGCGTTCCAGAATTTCCCGAAGCGCTCCTGTGTCATTTGAGCCGGCTTGGGTGCGAATCTTAAATTTTTTATACTCACTCTTTTCTATTTCGCCTGCCTGCGCAGGCAGGCCAGCTTCCACCACCGTCATAACTCCAACCATATTTTTGCCACTCATGTGAGCAATATCATACGCTTCAATTCTAAAAAGCGAACCTGAATGATTTGAAGCGTCGTGGGTCCCCTGTCCTTTGTCTCCGAGGGCGAAGGCGCGAAAATTATTCAGGTTCGCGTTGTCTTCTTTAATTAAAGCAACGTCATTTATATGTTGTAAAGCAAAAATTTGCCTTTTGACTTCTCCCGCTTTTTCAAATTTGTGCGCTTTGGCGAGCGCATTCATTTCCTTCTTTAAGTTTTGGAGAACTTTTTTTTTCTTGCCTTCAAAAAAAAGTTTTATATTTCTGATAGTTTTTTTATATTCCTCGTTTGGAATATTTATGTCCGGTGTAAGCCCCAACTGCTTGTAAAATTCATAATTGTCCCGCTTGCTGGATTTATCATCACGATACGGAAAAATTCGGCGGATAATTTTCATTGCCTCCTGTAACTGCCTGCCATTCGTAAACGGTCCATACACTTTCAACACCCTTACAAACTCCAGTTTGTAAGGGTGTTCTTTTAGCTCGCGAGCGCGGATGATGAGAACTTGGGGCATCACCTCTTTCGTAATCACCACACACAAGAAACTCTTATCATCCTTCTCTTTGGTGTTGTAATAGGGTTGGTGCTTCTTGATGAGATTCGCTTCCAGCATTAACGCTTCCAGCACCGAATCCGTCTCTTCCCATTTTATGCTTTTCGCTTTGGTCACCATATCT
>Ga0209541_10000338_pt1 | contig 91641 bp, 105 predicted proteins | sample RifCSPlowO2_01_FD_184027 | JGI IMG/M metagenome (GOLD analysis project Ga0209541, IMG submission 184027) | Groundwater microbial communities from Rifle, Colorado - Rifle CSP2_plank lowO2_0.1 (SPAdes) (version 2) | ecosystem: Environmental > Aquatic > Deep subsurface > Groundwater | place... | reverse complement strand
TTTCTGGTTAATCAAGCAAAATTTAGAATTGAGGAGTAGTATTTATAAAGCTTTTTGTTGTAGACTAACTATTAATGGAAAAGTGTAGTGACTTGAGAGGATCTCTGCCTTCTAGAGGAGATTTAGTTTTACTTGTAAATGATGATAGGGAAAAACCTAAGCCCCCTATATTAGCTGTTTTTAAGAGCTTGGTGGAACTTAATAGCAGATGGCCTGAAGCTCAAAGAATTTTTTTGTATCAGGGGGAAGAAAGTTCTTATTATTGTTTGATAGATGTTAGCAAAGCTTTTTATGTTAAGGATTTATATTCAGATGTGGAAGGGCAATCTAGATTATTGGAAATTAAAAGTCAACTAATTTCTTATTCTGCTGATAGAGTTTATACAGGTCTAGATTCAATATATCATGTATTAAATCAAGAGGAATCATTCTTAGGATTTCTATTGTCTTTGGAAGAATCTCTAACTAGTCGTGCTGATACATTAGTACGCTTGACAAGAAAAATTGTTAAGAGGGATGTTAAAAAATTTTAGATTACTTTAACATTTCAATTTCTATTTGAACGCCTTCGGGAATAGGGACTCTCATTACTAATCTTAATGCTCGCTCATCAACACCAATATCAATAAGTCTTTTATGGATCCTCATTTCATATCTTTCCCAAGATGCTTTTCCTTCACCATCTGGACTTTTTCTGGTAGCTACCTTAAGTCTTTTAGTTGGCAATGGAATTGGACCAGAAATATTAACTCCTGTTTTCTCAGCTATTTCTTTTATAGAGTTGCATATTTGGTTTAGTTTACCAATTTCAGCTGATGCCAGATTTATTCGAGCTTTTTGCATAAACTAAGTAGAAAAAGCGAACTTTATAAACCTTACGATAGTAAATTGAGAAAATGAAAACTATTGGCGAAGTTTTATCATCAATGGATTACCCAGGAAGATTTTTCGTTCTAGGTAAGAATTCTGATGATTCTAATTTAGTAATATATGGAATAACTGGAAGAAGTCCGGCAAGCCAGGTAAGAAAAATAGTGGCAGAGGCTAAGTCTCTGGAACACCTTGTATTACATGTTGTACCTATTGGAGTAAGTTATGGGGGAAATCCTAAGCTACTTTATTATAATGCTGTTGTAGCTAGGAAATTTGGGAATTCTTCTTATATAATTGTAAGCAATGGAAAACAAACTGATACAATAGATAATTTATTGGCATTGGAAGGCTTGCATGCATTGACATTAGCTCATGAAAAACATGATTATGAACCTGACTTTCCGAATTTTACCCCAAGAATAAGTGGTATTATTGCATCTAATTATGGAGTAATTGGGAGGATTATGAAAAGTGAAGAAGATAGCAATGCAATTCGAAGTGAATTTAGATATGTATTTTCACCTGGAACCGGAAGGTTTATTCGTACTTATTCTGGTGAAGACACTAATCCATTGCTAACATTTAGAAGCGAACCTATAGAAGTTGTTCTTGATTATAAGGATGTATTGGGGGCTGTTGATGATATATATTCTTCGTTTGCAAACCAGGAAAAAAGCATGGTGGTTTCAGTTGCTGGCGTAAGTTCAACAGAAAACCATGTAGGTGCATATATTTCTAATACTATGGAAATAAAATAAATTAAAAAGAAAGATAATTAAGTTTTCTTTACTAAATCTATACACATACCAGCTGCTACTGTATTTCCTGCATCTCTTACTGCAAATCTTGCCATGTGTGGAATCTCAGATTGCTTTTCAATTACTAATGGTTTTGCTGGTTTAATTTTCACTATTGCAATGTCCCCATTTTTAAGCATATCCGGATTATCTTTAATGGTTTCTCCAGTTGCAGGATTAATTTGTTTTACCAATTCTATGAATTGACATGCAACTTGTGCAGTATGTACGTGGAATACTGGTGTGTATCCTTTAGTTAATACTGTTGGATGATTTATTACTACAATTTGTGCTGTGAACTCTGTTGCAACTGTTGGAGGATTGTTTATATGACCTAGGACATCTCCTCTCGCAATATCTTTTTTACCAATTCCTCTTACGTTAAAACCAACATTATCTCCTGGAATTGCTTCTGTAATTTGTTCATGGTGCATTTCTATAGTTTTAACTTCTCCTTGAACTCCTTTACCTTCTCTTCCAGGTACTATAATTACTTTATCATTAAGTTTCATAACACCAGTTTCTACTCTTCCTACTGGAACTACCCCAATTCCAGTTATATTATAAACATCTTGAATTGGAAGTCTTAATGGAAGATTTACTGGCTTTTCAGGTTCTTTAAATAAGTCAAGTTGTTCAACTAAAGTTGGACCTTTATACCATGGCATATTTGTTGATTTTTTTGCAATGTTATCCCCTTTAAATGCAGATGCTGCAATAAAAGTTATATCTTGAGCTTTATAACCAACTGTTTTAAGTAAATTGCTTACGTCTTCTTTTGTTTTATTAAATTTAGCTTCTTCGTAATTTACTGCGTCCATCTTATTTACTAAGATAGCGAGTTGACCTACTCCGAGAGTTTTACATAAGAAAACATGTTCTTTTGTTTGAGCCATAACTCCATCTGTTGCAGCAACAACTAAGACTGCTACATCAGCTTGAGAAGCTCCAGTAATCATATTTTTAATAAAATCTTTGTGACCTGGTGCATCTATAATTGTAATTTCGTATTTTTGAGATGTGAATTTTTCATGACTTAAATCTATAGTAACTCCTCTTTCTCTTTCTTCTTTAAGATTATCCATAACGAAAGCAAATTCAAAACCTACTTTTCCTAATTCTTGTGCTTTTTCTTTTAATTTTCTAAGAGCTTGTTCATCTACATGGCCTGTATCGTATAGAAGTCTACCTACTGAGGTACTTTTACCATGGTCTACATGACCTACAAATACTACATTTAAGTGTGGTTTCTCTTTAGCCATTTAAATATCCCCCTCGAATATGATTTTTGAATATCAATTGAGCATTAAAGCCTATTTATAAAGGTTTTGATTCAGATTCTCTAACTTCGGTTTCTTTTCTTTTAGCTTTCTTTTCAAATATCCAGCCTTGGCGATCGCCCTGCATGTAAGGGGCGGATGGGATGTTAACCAGTTCAAAATTCGTATTTTCCAAATGGTAAAAAATTCCTCCCGAACCACAACCAAAAACAAAACTTCCATCTTCCAATAAACGATTCAATTCATTTGTCAAAGCACGTGAATATTCATCCGAATTTCTAAGAATAAAGTTATCAATACCATTAATTGTAAAATTAAAAGTGCCAGGAATCATTCGGGATATAAAATCTAGCATATCTGCTCTAACTAAAGTTACGTCTAAATTGCTAAACTCATTAATTTTGGCAAGATAAGGTTGAATGCAGGTAAGTTCTTTAATATTTTGATAAGGATTTAAATTACTTGAACCAAAAATGTATTTGTCAACTCCTATATATGCTGGTAATTCTAATCTCTTAGCAACTTTGACCATAGTAGAACCACTTCCGGAATGGCCAATTATCTGACCACAACCTAAATCAATCAATGGAACTTTAGGCAATATTTCTTGCATAAATTTGTAGACCCCTCTTGTATCGGAGACCATAGGAGAATAACCTCTTTCATCAGCAAGAAATGCCCACTGTGTTTCGGCATAGCCTGTTGATATTTGCCCTGATTCGCCTTCATTTGCTATTATTCTATCTAATAATTTCCTTTCTGGATTTTCATATTGCAGTAATTGTCTTAAATCCACCATACTTTTTATGTCATTTAACGGCTTATAAACCTTTCTATTTGTTACTACTAATAAGTAATTTATGTCTATACAAATATTTAAATACATGTACGTATATTTACTTTTATGTCAACTAAAAGTATAACTATTACAAGTGAAGCTTATGAAAAACTTGCTTCATTAAAAGAAAAAAATGAAAGCTTTAGTGAAGTTATAAATAAAATAACTAAAAAGAACTCTATTTTTGATTTAGTTGGAGTTTTATCTGACAAAGAAGCTGAAGAAATGAGGAAGGATATAGTTGAAGGAAGAAAAAAAATTAGGGAAAGATTAGATAAAATTAAAATAAAATAATGATACTTGACACTACTTTTGTTATAGACCTTATGAATAATGATAAAGAGGCAATTGAAAAATTGTCTAAACTAAGCACTAAAGAAGGGTCTATTTTTATAACATCTCTTACAATTTTTGAAGTATTTAGAGGCGTAAATAGGTCACAGAAGCCAGTTGAAGAAAAGAAAAAGATTAATGCTACTTTAGAAAACCAGCTTACTTTGGATTTCGATGATAAATCAGCTGAAAAAGCTGGTGAAATAGATAGGGAATTAATTAGTGAAGGTAAAATAATAGACCCTATCGACTGCATGATTGCAGGAATTGCTTTGGTAAAGAAAGAAAAAGTTTTGACGAGGAATATTAAAGACTTTAGTAGAATCAGTGGATTAGAAGTTGAAACATATTAGCTAAATAATATAAATCTTTCACTAATATCATATATTTAAATAGTTTTTCTTAGCTATAATAGTTTCATGACTATTCAGACACTTTTTGATTTGGATGATTTAGTGGCATTTATCATTAGAGCTAGAAATCATGGTTATGTTGGTTATGCTAAAGAGATAAAGAATCCACAAAGACCTGGATTTAAAGAGTTTGAACATTATAAAGAAGGAGCTTTTGAATATGTTGACAGTTATGCTGGGCACTTTTATGCTCCTGGTCAAGAAGTGGTAAGATTCAATGGAATGCCTGTTTGGAATATGGCATATAATGGTGGTATGTTACCTCGCTTTCATGGAATCTCTGAATTAGCTAGGGAAACTTCTGAATTCTTAAAACAAGCTCTTCTTAAAGTTGATATTAATAGACCTTTTAGAGGTCCAAGTTCATATATTCATTTGCCATTTATGTATATGGATAAGAGTGAAGGAGACATCACAAATTTTAAGGGTACAGAGAAAATATTTCTCACTTCCGATGAAGTTTTCAGACAAGATTATATTGGGGGTTTAATTATTCACAAAAAATAGTTTTCTTATACTATTGCGACTTCTTCTCTTAAGCCTTTTCTCTTTCTAATTTGTAATTTTACTCTTTGTTGTAGGTCATCAGGAATTTTTTCAAATACTTGATCTACCATATAATGAGAAGCTCTTCCATTTGTTGCACTTCTTAATTCTGATGTTAAACCAAACATTTCTGCAACAGGAAGTTTTGCTTTTACTGTTATATGTTCTCCTTCTTGAACAACATCCATTAATTGACCTCTTTTATTTTGAACTAATTTTGATATTTCTCCTAGAAATTCAGCTGGACTTTCAATTTGAATTACTTGTAGGGGTTCATATAAAACTGCGCCCGCATTTACCATAGCTTCTTTAATTGCATCTCTAATTGCAGGAAGAACTTGAGCAGGACCTCTATGAATAGCATCTTCATGAAGTTTACAATCAACAATTTTGACTCTTAATCCAAAACCAGGCTCTCTTGCCAATGGTCCTTCATTCATTACTTGTTCGAAACCATCTGCTATTAATTCTATAACTTCTCCAATATGGACTATTCCTTTTGTTGCATCTACTAAGATATTTCTTTTATAGAACTCTTTATACTTAATTGACTCTTTTGAATCAACTCCAAGAGCTCTTAATTTGTCTATTATAATTTGATCTTTTTTCTTTATTCTTATTTCTGGAATTTCTCCTGATTTCATAGATTCATAGATATTTTCAGGGATTTTTTCTACTATAATTTGAAATTTATTGTGTTTATTTGGAGATTTTCCTTCTATAACATCACTTGTTTGTTTTCTTATACTTTCTCTATAAACTACTATTGGCAATCCTGTTTTTATTTCAAGGCCTTTTTCTGTTCTTATTCTATTTTCTCTAACTTCTAAGTGAAGCTCACCCATTCCAGAGATTAAATTTTCTCCAGTTTCTTCATTAATTTCTACTTTAATTGTTGGATCTTCTTTTGCAACTTGTCTTAAAATTTCAATTAGTCTTGGAAGATCACTTGGTTTTGTTGCTTCAATAGATTTTGTAACTACTGGTTCAAAAATATGCTTCATTGCTTCAAATGGCTCCATTTCTTCAGTAGAAACTGTTTCTCCTGCATAAGTATCTCTTAATCCTACAAGACCTATAATATTTCCTGATTTTGCTTGTTCTATAGAAATTCTTTGTGCTCCTTTGTATAAATTAATTTGTTGAAGTCTAACCATTCTTTTTCCCATATTCATGTAAACTTCTTGACCTTGCCTTACAGTTCCAGAAAATAACCTTCCTGCTGCTATTTCTCCAGCATGCTTGTCAATAACAATTTTTGTAACTACAAAAGCTACAGGACCAGTTGGATCACAACTTAACAATGACTTTCCAAGGGGACTTTCTAAATCACCATGCCAAATTTTTGGAACTCTATATTTTTGAGCATCTTTAGGATTAGGATGATGTTTAACTACCATATCTAGGACAACTTTATGCAATGGAACTTTTTTTGCTAATTCTTTATAATTATCATTTTGATAATATTCGTAAATATCTTTAAATGTAATTCCAGCTCTCTGCATATATGGAAATGAGACTGCCCATTTATGGAAAGCAGATCCAAATCCTACGCTTCCCTCTTGAACATGAACTTTCCATTTTTCTTTAAATTCCTCTGGAGCAACATCTCCAATAAATGAGTTAACATTATTAATTATACTAACGAATTTTTCCTGCATTTTTTCAGGAGTTAACTTAACTTCTTTTATTAAACGATCTACTTTATTTATGAATAAAATTGGCTTTACTCTTTCTCTTAATGCTTGTCTTAATACAGTTTCTGTTTGTGGCATCATTCCTTCAACTGCATCAACTAAAACTATTGCTCCATCTACTGCCCTCATAGCTCTTGTAACATCTCCACCAAAATCAACATGTCCTGGAGTGTCAATTAAATTAATGAGGTATTCATCGTTATTAACTTCATGGACCATAGAAACATTTGCTGCATCTATTGTAATTCCTCTTGCTATTTCATCTTCGTGAAAATCTAAAGCTAATTGTTTTCCTGCTAGTTCTTCAGAAATCATTCCGGCACCTGCTAATAGAGAATCTGAAAATGTTGTCTTCCCATGAAACCGTGACACAAGCAGAAGCTTATGTCATATCGATATGGGCACATGTACAAATATTTCTGATTTTATCTTGATGATCCATTAGCTTGACAACCTTATCAGTCATCGAATCAGCCATAAGTAACCTCCTTCAATCTTTTATTTAATGAATAGAATTTGGTATTTCCAATTTTGAATGATTTAATTATTTTCCAATTTTCCAATTTTCTCAGATACTCTCCAGTTACTGTCTTTTTTCTAGTTATTCCCTTCATAATTTCACCTAAAGTGGAATTTTTGTTTTCTTTAATAAATACTATTACGTTATTAAAGTTACTTGAGCTAATTCTCTTCCTTGGGTAAAGCTCATTAATCCTTGTAATTATTTTGTTAAAGTTTTTTTGCTTATAAAATCTATTTAAACTTTTTGTTTTGATTCCATTAAAATGTTCTTGTATTCTAAACCATTTTTCAGTATTTTTTTCGAACAAAACTTTGCATTTTCTAATGTTTTCATGCTTTCGAAATATTAGTCTATATCTTCCATATCTATCGGGTATTTTGCTAATAAAATCAGGATTTAGATTGATGTCTTTTAGTAATTTTAATATTCCTTTAAACAAAAATGGGCTTTTAGTAACTAAACTTACATATGAATTTCTGTATTCCACTGAACCATCAAACATAAAAATTCCTTTTAAGAAGGCAATTTTGAAGTTTTTGTTTCCCTTTTGTATATAAATTGGTACTTTAACAGAATCTGATTTTTTGCCCGAAGGAAGCTTTAATATCCTAGTTAAATATAGGTAAACCACTTTATTACTTAAATATATCTCATAATGGTTTTTTCTTCTTATAGGTCTGACTACAATACCAAATACATTTCTTATCCATGAACAAAAACATCTTACATTTGTCCTATATTCTTCTCTGAGCCTAGTTTCGTAATGTATTGCATTTAAGTTATCTTTCCATTTAGTTGATCTACATTTTAAATGGCCATCTGCTATTATAGCACCCGTAATTTTACAAATATCATCGTTAAATCCATTTGGTATTTTAATACGGTTCTTTCTTGGTCCAGTCTCTAGAATAAGATCCTTAGGCGTGCCCACTTTCAAAATATGAAAAACTTCTAGTGGAACAGATTCTTTTTTGTTCAAATATTCCCACAAAGTAATGTATTCTTTACCTAATTTATAGGCTATCTGTTTTAGTGTCTGTCCTTTTGTCTTAAGACCTTTGATTTTTTTAATCAATTGATGTTTATTTTCTTTAGTCAGCAAAATTCTGACGGTTCCACCTTCAGATAGATCATAAATATTTGTTAATGTGCCCATTATTAGCATTTACTATTTCGAAGAAAATTTATAAAGATTTCTTTTTGAAAATTAAAAGAAATTAAGTTCTTCTACTTACAATAAAGTGTAAAATAAAATATAAAAAACTTGGTTTTTGGCATAATAGTAAGCTTTTTAAATACTAACTAATCAGTAATTTTATGTACATAATTGAATTCAAAAGAAGTTTTCTTTTATGTAACAAAGGAGAATAAAACATGAATAGCTTTAATAGGGGCGGATTCAGAAGAGATTTTGGACCGCGAGAAATGCATAAAGCAACTTGTTCCGAATGTGGGCAAGAATGTGAAGTTCCATTCAAGCCACAAGAAGGTAAGCCAGTTTACTGCAGAGATTGTTATGCTAAGAAAAAGAAATTCTAATCTTTAATAGTATGACATACTTAATTTATAATCTTTTTTTTATTATTTTTATTCAATAATTTTTATAAATAAAATTTTTCTGTTAATATAATTATATCTTTTGCAATATCTGTTCTTTGTTTTATAGATATTTTTGAAGGGATTTCTACACAAATACTGACTTTAGCATTATTATCTCCCATATAAAACTCAAATGATGATTCCATGTCATCTATAATTAAACCATTTTTTGCTTTATATCCATCTATAATTTTTCTTTCGTCTATTATAACATTATTAGAAATATTTCTTAAAATGTATTTTGAGAAATCAATTGAATTTTTATTTGGATAAGAATAAATGTAAAAATCTTCTTTGTCTTTTGTACTATTTTCATGGAAGGAAATAAATATATTAAATAACTTATTTCTTAAATCAGTTTTAATTAATTTAATCTCTTTTTCAGGATTTTCTTTTTTAAATTCTCTGTTTAAATTAATTCTTTTATGATTAGTTCTTCTAAAGAAATGGTAACCATATGGATTAGTAATTGGATATAATCTATAATTTATTTTTCTCGAGATATTATTATTTTCTAACCATTTTAAAATTCCAGAAACTCCACTAGATTCATTTCCATGAATAGCTGCTGAGAAACATAAACTTGGATTTTTTATTTTTGAGTTTATATCTATTCTAAATAAAGGATAATTTTTATTATTAAAGTTTATATTACCAAGTAATTTAAATTCTGAATTTCTTAAATTTCTAGATTTATCTTTAAAAGCATAATATTTATTTAATATCCTCATGTTAAGTTTTTAAGATTAGAAGTTTAAAAAGTTTTGGGGCTATAGTTTAGCTTGGTAGAATATGGCTTTCGGGAGGCTATGGCCGAGGTTCAAAAGAAACTTTTGGGAAAAGTTCATCAAAAGTTCTGAAAGTCCTCGTAGCCCCAGATTTTAGATTTCTCGCGATTTCTCTAATTGTACTTAATTCTGGTGTTTTTCGCCTTTCCCAAACTCCTTTATTCTCTGTTTATTCATAAAGCTCATCTCTTTATTGGAAAGATCTTTTACTTTTAGTGTATAAATTGTAAAGGTCATTTTATTCTAACAGCAACTTTCGCAAAGGCACAAATTTAACTTCTTCTCCGTCAAAATTGGTTTCTAATTCATAATCCTAAGTTATGAATTAAGAGATTAAAGAAATAATTAATTACGCAATCTTTTAGTCATCTTCTGAATCAATTTCTAAAGCTTGAATTATCTTATCAAGTTTTTCATTAATTTGATCGAATTCTTCTGAAGACATTCCTGATTTAAATGGTCTATCTTGGTTTCTTGAACCAAAATTACTGCTTGAACCTTCATTTTTTCTAAAACAATCACTACAAAAAACAGGTTTATCTCCTGTTGGTCTAAATGGAACTTGACATTGTTTTTTACATTTATCGCAAGTAACATCATGCATTTCAAGAGTTCTTTTTTCAGATCTTCTAGAATCTTGGCCTTTGAATCCGTTTCGTCCTCCAGATCTTTCGCTAAATCTGTTACTGCTAGATCTGCCTTTGAATCCATTCTTACTGTTTGATCTAAAGTTTCCCATATTTATTTATTTGAATGTAAGTTTATAAATATATGGGTGGGTTCATGGAAAGACAAGTCAGAGGTTCTAAATTTTAAGAATATAAATTGCAATTATTATTAGATATCTTATCAAAACCTTTCCTATTCCATGACTTTTCAGTTTCATCAATAAAATCTCTATTTTTCTCGGCATTATTTTCAAAAGCAACCTTATTTATACCCGGTTCGGAATTTTGGTTCTGTAAAATATACCTTAAGGGTCAACGCTCCCACAATTACTTAATCCTAAGGATTAACTCCCTGACGTTTTCCTCGTGATATTCAATTCTTTTTACATTTAAAGATGATAAAAATAGGAGTATCAATAAATTTCTTCAAATGAGAAGGTATGTCTTTTAGTTTGTTAGACAAAGATGTTTCTTTTATTTCTTCTACAATAAAACCAGAATTATAAACAAGACGAGAGAGCAATCCGAATCCAGTCCTATAGGAAGGAATTTTAACCTTAGAGTTATGAAGAGTCCAATAATACTTTCCTTTACTAAAATAATTTGAGAGTATTATTTCATTCTTTCCTTTGTTGTTTCTAATCTTTGTAAAGGATTCTAGGACTGGGTGTGTTGTCGAAAATATAAGTATGCCTCCTTTTTTCAGAACTCGATGAAATTCTTTAAGAGCAGTTTCTGGGTTTTTTAAATAATGAATAACTAAGGATGCTATTATGGTATCAAAAGTATTATTCGCATATGGCAGTTTGTTTATACTTCCCTGCTTAAAATCAATATCCATGCCTGCACAATGTTTTTTCGCCAAATCAACCATTTCGGAGCTTAGTTCAATTCCATAAACTTGAGCCCCTTTCTCTGCTAAAAGTCTAGAATAAACCCCGCTTCCACATCCCGCATCTAATACTTTTTTACCTTTGATATTTCCTAGCAAAGAAAATGTAGCGGGTTGTTCAGATAATTCATTTAAATCTTTCCCAGTAATTCTCTTATCATGATATATTTTCGCGATTTTATTATATGCACTTTCGGCTTCTTTTGTATCTTCCATTTTTCCTCTTTGCTATATTCCTTAAGATAAGTAACTTTTTAAATTTGAACTTTTAGTTCAACTCTCCTTCTAGGCATCTAACCAAATAGTAATACTCTCCCCCGCAGCGTTACACCAAATCATCTCTCAGTTATTCGGTTTATGTAGGAGATTTAATCCTAAGGATTAATGCCCCCACGAGGCCCTTATCTAGAAGCGTCAGCTTGTCTTTCTAATTCAAGTTTTTTAGATATAGCAGCACTTGTTTGTTCTAAATTATATGCTTTAATTATTTCATTTGCTAATGCATTTTCAATTTTTGTCTTAGAATTAAATGATTTTTGATAAGCACCAGAAGTAATTTGTCTTAGGGCAATATCAACTCTTCTTTGAGGACTTACTTCAACAGCTTGAGGATATCTTGCTCCTCCGTATTCTATTGTAGTAATTTCTTCTCTTGGAGAAGCGTTTTCTATAGCTTTTACCAGTACTTCTACTGGATTTTTATTTAATTGTTTTTCAATAATTTCTAGGGCTTTTTCAACTGCTTTATAGACTCTTTGTGATTTTCCAGTATTATGGCCAGAACTATATTTATGTTCTTTACCTTTATGGCCTGTTACCATTAATTTATTCATTAGTCTTTCTACTATTGATGCTTTATGAGCCCATAATCTATTAACTGCGCCTCTACCGCCTGTTCTTGGGACTAGAATAGGACTTACACTTATATATGGTTTTAAGGCTATATCTTGGACTTCTATGTTACTTGTGTCCCATTTATTGAATAATTTTATAGTCATTTTTATTTTTAAAGCTAATAATTTAGTTATAAATCTTTCTTTTTATTAAATACAAAGATTTTTAAATTTGCTTGTTATTATAGTATTAACTAAGATTAATTAGTTCTTAAGAATTAAGTGATTTTAGTTTAAGTTAGAGAGGTAAATCTATAAATGGGAACAGACAACTTTAGAAATTTTGGTGAAAGACAAATGCATAAAGCAACTTGTTCTGATTGTGGAAAGGAATGTGAAGTTCCATTCAAGCCACAAGAAGGCAAATCAGTTTATTGCAGAGATTGTTACCAAAATCATAGGAAAAACTAGATGAAATAAATAATTCTAGAATAATTCTATAAATTTTTTATTTTTTTTATTTTTTTAAGAAATTAGATTGACTTCTCTTTTGGATTTGGTAGTTCATGATTATTTATATAGTTTTTAGCAGCAATTTTTTTGCCAAAAGAAAATGGGTATTCTAAAATGTCTCTTTCTTCAACAATATTATGGGCTAATTCAACTGCTGATTCTCTACCATATTCTTGTTCATGATCAAATAATACATCATTAGCATGTCTATAAATTAAGTAATTTCCTGCTACTTCTATAGATGCTAGTGCTAAAGTCCACGTTAAGATTTTTTCTAGATTCATATAAAATTAAAAGAATTTACTATTTATAAATCTTTGCTTTTTTACTACTAAATAGTTATAAAAGAATAATTTAGTCAACGAGGCATGTTTTTGGTAACATTTATATAATGGTATCACCTCTGATAGGGCAGAGGTGATAAGATTGAAAAAAGAAAAGTTAGAATTAAGAAAAACAATAATTAAGCTGCATCAAAAAGGCAAAAAACAGACTGAGATTTCCGACTTATTAGATGTACCCCAAAGCACAGTTTCTTATTGGATTATTAGATTCAATAAGACGGGCAAATTAGAGGATAGACCTAAATCTGGTTGTCCTAGTAAACTTAACAAAAACGAGTTTAAAGAGTTTAAGGAAGTCCTTCTAGACTTTCCACCAGCAAGATTTGGTGGAAAGAGTTTTGGTTGGACAACCAAAATGGCAATTCAGTATGTTAAAGATCATTATAATTTGCAGTATAGTATGAGGAGGATGCAAGAGTTATTTCATAAATTCGGGCTTAATCTGATTACACCTAGAACAGAACATAAGATGGCTAGTCATGCTGCAAGAACTGTTTTTAGGATGGATTTTAAAAAAAACTCGAAGGAGAATATTTGGATTGCACCATCGTTAATCTCGACGAAGTAACTTTTAGGTTAGTTCCCTTTCTTCGAAAAGTTTGGGCTTTGAAGGGAACAAAGCCCAAAGGATTTTTTTGGTGGTGTAACAAGAAAGCCAATATGTTCGGAGCACTTATTGATGGCAAAGAACTACATTACGGATGGTACAATAACCTTAATACCTTTTCCTTTATCGAATTTATAGAGCGTTTTGTTGCTGGACTAGACTCCAACACAAAATATGTATTTGTTTTTGATAATGGACCAGCACATAGATCCAAGAAGTCCAAAGAATTCTTAAATTCCTTAGGTGACAACATATTCATTGAATTTATTCCTCCTTATAGTCCACAGCTAAATTGTATTGAAACCTGCTGGAAAACCATTCGTTACAATGTAACGAATTCAAACCTTTTTAATACAATAGAAGAGCTGAAAGTCGGAGTTGAAATGTTTTTAGGAGATCATTTTTTTGTGCTCAATCCTACCAATTACTTAACGCGTTGACTAATTATCTTCTACCTTTTTCTATTTTACCAGATAAAAGTGCTCTTAGACTTTGGTCATTAACTTTAATGACTTGCCATTTAATTCCCGGAATATCACCTTTTGCTCTTCCTTTTGTACCACCAATGCATTCTATTAGAACTTCATCATGCTCATTTATTAATTTTATAGCATTATAACCTGGAACAAATGCTTGAACTTTCTTTCCATTTTTCATAACTTGGCAAGAGACACAATTAGATACTAGAAAACCATTCGCTAAGAAATTATGATTCTCTGACTCTGTAGTCACGTCTCTTACATCACTTTCGTTAGTCTCTTCAATTGATTCAATTTCTTCCCAGACAAATCCATTCTTCAATTTCTTCGTGACAGATTCTAGCCACTCTTCAAATGGTGGCACGAAATTATTTGGTACTTTTATTTTTTCCTTAGGTAAATTAATTCTAAACCATTTATTAACTGATTCTGCAGTCAGTCCGTCTAAATTAATATTTCTAACAGATTCAGTCACACTCATGCCTTCTTCAACCATAACTTTAATTGTTTCATAAGCCTTAATCCTTTTTTGGATTATATTTTCCTTAAATAGAGTATATTGGTAGATGTATCTGGCCATAAGATCTCTTTCTTTATTGTAGGCGAAGCCAATATTACCATATAATGTTTTTATGGAATAATAATCAATAGGTAAAGACACTATGTATTGAATTGTGATGTTCCCTTTTTTCCTATAAAATGTTTTATATGGTAAAATATTTGTGATTCTAAGACCAAAATCAGACAACAATTTGTTTAATGAGTCAGTAAAATTTGTTATATTTATACTTTGGAGCTTATTAATGCCAAATGAGGGATATTCTGGAGTTGTATGGTGCCTATTATTTGAGATTCTGGGTTTTGATAGCTCAGCACCAAAGAAACCTCTTAAGAATTCTTTTTTCATCCAATTTGGTAATTTATGTAGCCAAGATGGAATAGTGTAATCACATAATGCTTTATCTCCAACAGGAACACCAAGAGAAATTAACAATAAAGCGAAACTCTTATTTGTTATTCTAAATTGATAGGAAGTTCCTTTTATTTTATAATATCCTTTATTAGATTCTACTATACTTTCAGAAGTCGATTCTATAATATTTGAGATATTAAAATTGAAGAATTCTAGATCCTTCTTTATTTCTTTCAACTCATCTCTGCTCCCAGTGAATGCAATTTTGTATCTTAGTGAATTATTAGCCTTGTCTAAGTAAATCCCGCCATCTCCAAATAAATGACCGATCAATCTAATAAGCCTAGGTAAATTCTTATTATTTGAAGTTAATGGTAATAAACCTCTATCTGTTAATTCATTTCTAATCTTTATAAATTTAGTGTTTGAAGGAGCAATATCCTCTATTTGAGCCATATCTACTAATACAAACTTGGTTGGCTCTTCATATTCAACTGACTCATATGGATAAACAGCTAGCTTACTTCCTACTTTTAACTGAGATAACTCTTTAATGCCGTCACTAGTATAAAAGGGATGATCGTTTGTTGCATTTATAATTCTACTAGTATCTTTGGTTTTTATTTTATAAACTCTGTCGCCTTGGCTTAAAGTATCAACTTTCATGTAAGCTACGATATTTGTATTGTTTAGTTCTTTTTTACCCCAATTTGTAGAGACAAGTTTTTTATCTAGCATCTTAGCATAGTCATGAATAGAAATAGAAAAGTCTTCTAGTAGAATTTTAGTGTTTGGAGTAATACACTTCCTCATTGCTGAATTTGGCTGCTTAGCTTCTTTTTGGATTTTTGCAAGAACTATTGCTTTTGCTTGAGGGGCTCCTTTTAATGGATCAGATCTAGCTTTTAATCTAAGAACTCTTCTTTTAAACCATGGATCTTGCCATCTAGCTTTTTTTCTTCTATCTTTAAGTTTTTTTCCAGCTCCTAAGCCTTTTGTTTTATGACCCATAGTAATTTTAGTTAAGAGATAATTTATAAAGATTTTCTTTTTAATACCAACCTTCTTTATATAATCTAAAGAAGTCTTTTATTGTTAAAGCTATTTTATTATTTGTTTCCAAATTTTCTAAAACTGATTTAACTTCTTCATGAGATGTTGCATTTGTTCCATTTATTGAAATTCATTAGTTATTAAAGATAAAGAAACTATTTTCATTCCCCTATTTTTAGCTACTATATTTTCCCCAGTTGTTGACATTCCTACTGCATCAGCTCCTAATGAATCTCTAAAAGCAATACATTCTGCTTCTGTTTCATATGAAGGACCAGTAACTCCAATATAAACTCCAATGAAAGCCTTATTTTTGTTAATATATGCAGCTTCTTCTAATATTTCAGTTAATTTAGGATCATAGGTAGAATTCATTGGTTGAAATCTTGATATTCTTTGCTTATTGTCTACTCTTCTAAAGTTATGATATTTTCCTAGTAAAGGATTTGGCAGTAAATTAATGTGTGATTGAATTAATAAAAAGTCTCCAACTTTGAGATTATAATTAAGACCCCCCGCAGCATTTGTAGAAAAGTAATTTGGAATTCCTAGTTCTGCTAGGACATGAATAGGAAAAATAACTTGTAGAATTCCATTATTAAATGGAAGGTCTGCTACTTCATAATAATGTTTTCTTCCTTTTAAAACAATTATAGGAACTTGTGAAATTGACCCTATTATTAAATTTCCTTCGTGACCTGGGATTGTTGTTAAAGGGAAATTTGGAATTTCTGAGTATCTAATTACTTTTTGATTTTCTACTAGATTAGATAAATTTCCTAGTCCTGATCCGAGAGTTAATCCAAATTCGGGTTTATCCTGTAAAAAAGGTTTAATATAATTAGCTGCTTCAGCTACTTTAGCTTCATAATTATCTCTATATTCTAGAGCTTGTTCTAAATAGCTTAACGTCATTTTAAATAGGAAGGAGATAAAACTTAAATTAATATCTATTATATATTTACTTTTTAAGAAGTATATTTATAAACTATTTAATATTAAATTTATGAATGAAGAAAAAAGTAAATAATAAAATTTTTATTTATGTACTTATATTTATAATAATAATTTTAGTAATTTTTTATTTTAAAAATAAAAGAGTTAATAATATAGGGGATTTAGATCAAGTAATTAGTGATAGTGTTTTTTATGTGGCTCAGAATGAAAAAGGAGCTAATAATGATAATAATGGTCTTTATCCTACTTTTAAAGGAGGGAATAATGGTCCATTTAAAGATTTAAATTTTGACAAAATAAAATTGCCTAGTAAACCATTTAAGATTTTACTAAGAAGTGGTTATTATAAAGTGCCTAGTAATGGATTACATATTTATGAATCTGGCAATGAAGATAATTATATAGTATTAAGTAATTATAAAGATGAAAAAGTAATTATTGATGGTAATGGTAATGATATTGCTATTAAATTAGATGGAAATTATGTTATATTAGAGAATTTAGAAATTAAAAATTCTAAGATTTATAATTTGCAAATTAAATCAAGTAATGTAATAATTAGAAATAATAAATTACATGATTCTTATGAAGATGGTATTAAGGTGCTTTCGAGTGCTTCTGATATATTAATTGAGAATAATGAAATATATGATTTTAATAAAGAGGGAATAGATGTTTTTGGAAGCAAAATTAAGATAAATTCTAATTATATGCACGATGGAAAGAATAGTAATTTACATAATGAAAATCATTGTTTTCTTGCAAAAGGTGGAGCAGAAGATGTTTTGTTTTCTAATAATATATGTAAAAATCTTGAAAGTGATTGGGGGGGTAGTATAATTTTAGGTGGAGTAACAGGGACTAAATATAATAAAATTATAAATGGGAATGTTATGCCACAAGGTACTAGAATTAAAGCAATTAATAATACAATTTCAAATATAAAAGGTGGGGCTGTAAGTTTTATTGAATGTATTGATTGCGAGTTCTCTAATAATAAAGTTATTGATGTTACTTGGGGAATTAAATTTGTTTCTGGGTCTAACTATGATACTCAAGATGTTGTTGTAAAGAATAATAATTTTAAAATTGTTAAAAATGGTTTTATTGCTTTAATTGAGATGCCTACTCAATTTAGAGAATTTGACTATAATCTTTATGATAGTGATAATATAGAATATATATTAAGTGAAAAGAGCAAATATAAAGAGGATTTAGAAGTAACTGAGCAAATAAATGGAAATAATAGAAGAGAAGTTAGTTTGAATGAAATTAAGAATAAGGGATTAGAGGTCAATTCTATTTATAAATAAATAAGTTTAATTATTAGTTTATCTGATTATTTATTTATGTTAAATAAAATTAAAGAAGATTTACAAAAATTAGAAAATCCTGAAAAAGCAAAAATACTGTCTAGATTTTTTAAAACAGGAAAAGGGGAATATGCAGAAGGAGATATTTTTTTAGGGATAATAGTTCCTGAACAAAGAAAATTATCTAAGAAATATATTGATTTAACTTTAAATGATTTAGAAAAGTTGCTTGAAAGCAAGGTTCATGAATATAGATTAACAGCATTGTTTATTTTGGTGCATAAATATGAAAAAGCAAATAAAATTACTAAAAAGAAGATATTTGATTTTTATTTAAGTAATACTAAATATATTAATAATTGGGATTTAATAGATTTAAGCAGCCATAAAATACTTGGAGATTTTTTATATGAAAAAAATAAAGACATTTTATATAAATTAGCTAAATCTAGTAGTCTCTGGGAGAGAAGAATTTCTATTATAAGCACTTATTATTTCATAAGGAAAAATAATTTTGAGGATACTCTTAATATTTCTAAGTTGCTTTTAAATGATAAGGAAGATTTAATCCAAAAAGCAGTTGGTTGGATGTTAAGAGAAGTTGGGAAAAGGAATTTAGAAAAAGAAGAAGAATTTTTGAGAAAATACTATAAAAAAATGCCTAGAACTATGTTAAGATATGCTATAGAAAGGTTTAAAGAAGAAAAAAAGGGCTATTATATGGCTAGGTAGAAGTTTGAATTTGTATAACCAAAAAGTTTATAAATACTTATTCTAGTTTAAGGAATGAGAGAGAAGAAAGGTTGTGGTCTTTCTATCAAGGGTGATAATAAAATTAATAAAGTGAAAGCTTTACCACCAACATTAAAGGAATCGAAAAGATATTTAGTATATAAAATGATAAATGAAAATTCATTTAATTTTAAAGACGTAAAGAGTGCTATTGACGATAGTTGTTTAAGGTTTTTAGGAGAATTAAACTATAGCAAGGCAGGAATTATGCATTTAGAAAAATTTAATAATAATATAGGAATTTTGAGAATAAGTAGTAAATATGTTAATGAAGTTAAAACAGCATTAGCTTTAATAAATAATATACAAGGAAAAAAAGTAATATTAGATTGCGTCGGAGTTTCAGGCACATTAAAAAAAGCTAGATTAAAATTTGTAAAAATGGAGGAGAATTAATATGCAAACCACTAGTATGCAACATCAAATGATGGGTTATGATAGGGCTAGCACAATGTTTAGTCCAGATGGAAGATTACTTCAAGTTGAATATGCTAAAAAAACAGTAAGGCAAGGTACAAGTGCTTTAGGTTTAGTATGTAAAGACGGAGTATTATTAGTTGCTGATAAAAGAATTTTAGAGAAATTTATAGTGCCTCAGTCTATTGAGAAAGTTTATCAGATTGATGAACATATAGCTGCTACAGCTTCTGGAATTCTAAGTGATGGTAGGATTTTAATTGAAAGAGCACAAATATTAAGCCAACAACATAGAGTTATTTATGACAGTCCGATTGATATTCATGGTCTAGTAAAAGAAATTTGCGATATTAAGCAGATGTATACTCAAGTAGGAGGAGCAAGACCTTTTGGAGTAAGTATCTTATTTGGGGGAATTGATAATCAAAATCCAAGATTATTTGTAACTGATCCTACTGGAATTTATTTTGAATATAAAGCTACAGCAATAGGAGAAGCAGAAACTGAGATTAAAGAGTTATTATATAAAAGATATAGGGAAAGTATTACAATCGACGAAGGGATTAAGTTATCTATAGATATATTAAAACAAGTTCTGGGAAAAGGATATGATTTAGAAAGAGTAGACGGAGTTTTTATAAAGATTTCTGATAAACAATTCCAAAGATTAAGAAAAGATTACATAAAGAAGGTAATAAAAGAATGAATATAGAAGATGCAGTTGTTGCAAGGATTAAGAAAGGTAATGAAAAATTTGAAATTTTAGTTAATGATTGCGAGAAAGCGTTAAAGTTTAAGGAAGGCAAAATTGCTTTAGATTCTTTATTAGTTACTAAGGATATATTTAAGGATGTTAAGAAAGGACTACATGCATCAGAAACTGAGATGAAAAAATTATTTGGGACTATGGATAAAAATGAAGTTGCAAAAAAGATTTTAATTGAAGGAGAGGTGTTACTAACAACAGAGTATAAAAATAAATTATTTGAAGATAAAAAGAAACAGATAATTAATATTATACATAGAAATGCTGTGGATCCTAAAACAAATAGACCACATCCACCACAAAGAATAGAACTTGCAATGCATGAAGCTAAAATAAATATAGATTATAATCATAGCGCAGAACATCAAGTTCAAGAAATAGTTAAGAAACTTAGTGAAATATTACCTATTAAATATGAGATAAGAAAAATTGAGGTAAAGATTCCTGCTAAATATGCGGGGAAATGTTTTAGTACATTAAAATTAAGAACTAAAATATTAAGTGATGAATGGTTAAATGATGGATCTTTATTTGTTGTAATAGAAATTCCCGCAGGAATGCAAAGTGATTTATTTGATGAGTTAAATAAATTAACACAAGGGGATATTGAAACGAAAATTCAAGGAGTAAAATAAAATGTCAGAATTATTAGTAGATGAAAAAAATGTAGTTGTACCTGGAGAAGTAATTGCCCAAGGTATGGATTATGTACCTGCTGTAGGCAGTTTTAGAGATGGCGATAAAATTATTTCTTCTCAATTAGGCTTGGTAAATTTAAGTGGAAGATTAATAAAAGTGATTCCATTAAGTGGAAGATACATCCCAAAAAAAGGAGATGTTGTTATTGGTAAAGTTGCAGATATTGGTTTTAGTGGTTGGAGAGTTGATATTGGGTGGGCCTTTGAAGCTAATTTATCTATGAAAGAAGCAAGCTCAGATTTCATTGATAAAAAGACTGATTTGACACAATATTACACTTATGGGGACATTGTAGCTGCACAAATTACTTATATATTTGGAAGTAAAATTATTGATTTAACAATGAAAGGACCTGGGTTAAGAAAATTAAAAGGAGGAAGATTAATTAAAATTATTCCTTCTAAAGTTCCAAGAGTTATTGGAAAACAAGGAAGTATGATTAGTATGATAAAGGAAAAAACAAACTGTAGAATTATAGTTGGACAAAATGGACTAGTTTGGGTTCAAGGCGATGATAATGATAGTATAGTGTTAGCTGTAGATACAATTTATAAAATTGAAGAAGAAGCTCATTTAAGTGGATTAACTGATAGAATAAAGATTTTTTTGGAGGCTGGACATGGTTCAAGCAAAAAAGACTGAGAAAGCAGAAAGAAGTGATGGAAGAAAACTGAATGAAATGAGGAAGATGGAAGCTAAAGTTGGCATTATTAAGAGAGCTGATGGTAGTGCTATGTTTAAAATTGGAACTACAGTTGCTTTAGCTGCTGTTTATGGACCTAGAGAATTATTTCCAGGATTTATGCAGAATCCAGAAAAGGGAATTTTAAGATGTAATTATGATATGCTTTCATTTTCTGTTACAGAAAGAAAAAGGCCAGGTCCTTCTAGAAGATCTGTTGAAATTTCTTTAGTTACCAAAAATGCATTAGGATCTGCAATTAACTTAGATCAATTTCCAAATACTGTTGTTGATGTATTTATTATGATAGTTCAAGCTGATGCAGGAACAAGATGCGCTGGTATTACAGCAGCTTCTATGGCATTAGCTGATGCCGGAATACCAATGAGAGATTTAGTTAGTGCAGTTTCTGTTGGAAGAATAAATGGAAAAATTGTAATTGACTTAGATAAGGAAGAAGAAGATTATGATGGAACTACAGATATACCTTGTGCATTTATGTCAAGAAATAATGAGATTACATTATTACAATTAGATGGAGATATTAGTGCAGAAGAATTAAAACAAGCTGTGGAATTAGGTAAAGAAGGATGCAAACAAATATCTGAAATACAAAAAAAAGCATTAAAAGAAAGATATAAGGAGATTAAAAATGAATAATCTTGATTTAAGAGAATATATTACTTCAATATTGGCTAATGGTCATAGAATTGATGGAAGAAAATTAGAAGAATATAGAAATCCTATTGAGATTAAAACAGGAATTTCTAAAAATGCAGAAGGATCTGCATCTGCAAGAATTGGAGAAACTGAGGTAATTGCAGGAATAAAAATAGGTGTTGGAACACCATTTGCAGATAGCCCAGATGAAGGAGTTTTAATGGTAGGAGTTGAGTTACTTCCTTTATCTAGTCCTGAATTTGAATCAGGGCCTCCAGGTGAACAAGCAACAGAGTTAGCAAGAGTTGTTGATAGAGGTATTAGAGAATCTAAAATGATAGATATGAAGAAATTATGTATAAGAAAAGGAGAATTAGTGTGGATGATTTTTTTAGATATTTATACAATTAATGATGATGGAAATTTAATTGATGCTTGCGCATTAGCTGCATTAGCTGCACTTAAAGAAAGTGTTTTGCCTGTATTAAAGGATGATAAGGTTGTATTTGGTGAATTTACAAAAACAAAATTGCCTTTAACAAGAATTCCAGTAACTTGTACATTATATAAAATCGATTCTTATTTCTTAGTAGATCCTAGTACTAAGGAAGAAAAAGTATGTGATGCTAGAATTTCTATATGTATGACAGAAAATGATAATATATGCGCTGTTCAAAAAGGTGGAAGTAAAGGTATAAAAATAGAGGAATTGGATAAAGCAATAAACATTGCTAAAGAAAAAACAAAGGAATTAAGGAGTATATTAAACAACAGTTCAGTAAAATGATAAAATATACTAAATATGAAGTTGCTAGGATTATTGGAGCAAGAGCTTTGCAAATTGCGATGGGTGCTCCTTTACTTGTTAAATTAAGTGAGGCAGATCTCGAGAAAATAAATTACAGCACTGTTGAAATTGCGAAGATGGAATTTCATAATGGGGCATTGCCAATTAGTATTAAAAGACCTCTGCCAGAAAAAGTTTAATTTATCTAATTTGTGAGAATATTGTTTCCAAGTTTTTATAAGGTTCAACAATAAGATAACTTTTTTCTCTTCTTGATGGAAGCTTTATTGGCCTTTCAGAACTTGATAAATATTGTGCTAAAGCATCTAGTTGTGCATCTTTCATTGCTTGACTTTTTTCTTTGTCTTTAACTCCACTTGTTTCGCCATAGTCTTCCCTTTCTATTATTCTGTGTTCTATTGTTGAATCTCTTTTTGAGAAACTGAGAGTAACACTTGAGGTTCTGCCACTTGAATCTCTTGTAATTGTACATCCTATGAAAACTTGAATAGATGGAAGCATGGATTTAATTACCCAATCATAGACTTGTTGATAAAAATCTTCACTTTCTGCTACTTCTATAGTGTTTACCATGATTTTTATGTTTTTGTTTAGGATATAAATCTTACTAATTGATAGAAAATAATAATTTTTGTTAAAAACTTAACCGAAAACTTTATAAATAGTAAATTTTTAGTAATATAAAAGCCTTTAAACAAAAAATTTTCATAAAAGGGGGTGAAATAATTGGCGAGTGTTGCGGCAAGTTCGTTTGTCGATCCACTATATACATTATGGTTAAGTTTTAAGAATGTTTTTCCAGGTCTTATTGCTGCCATTATAATTCTAATCATTGGTTATATTATAGCAATGCTTTTAGGACATGCAGTAAGAATTATTCTAGAAAAAGTTGGTGTAGACCAAAAAGTTAGAAAAGCAAAATTAGTAAAGAATGTAGGGCATATACATTTACCAAAAATATTTGGAGAAATTACTAAATGGTATGTGTTTATAATATTCTTACAAGTTGTTGTTGATATTCTAAATTTGGGAACACTAACAATAGTTCTTGGAAAATTCGTAGCTTGGTTGCCTAATGTAATAGCAGCGATCTTGATATTTATATTTGGTTTAGCATTAGCCCATATAGTTGAGATGAAGATTGCTGAACATAGCAGCATGAAAGGAACTTTATTAGCAAGTCATATTGTTAAAATTGCTATACTAATAATTGTTGCTGTTGTTGCTCTAAAACAAATGGGAATTGAAGTAAGCTTACTTGAAAACTTAGTACTATTAGTGGTAGGAAGCCTATCTGTAGGTATTGCATTAGCATTAGGTATTGGAGTAGGTTTAGGAATGAAGAAAGATGCTGAGAAGTTTATAGACAACTTCAAAAAAAGGCATTTCTAAATTTTTTCTTTTTTCTTTTATTAATTTTTAAATCTCATAGAAACATTTAAATATATTACCTATAAAATTTTTAAGTATGGCAAATGAACAACAAAAATTATTAGTACCTTTGGATGATTATTTAAAAGTAGGAATTCATATAGGAACTAAATTTAGAACTAGATTTATGATGCCGTTTATTTATAAAGTAAGGCCAGATGGACTTGCTGTTTTAAATGTACAAGAAATCGATAATAGAATTAGAGTCGCTGCTAATTTTCTGAGTCAATTTGATCCACATGATATAATTATAGTTTGTAGAAGAGAAAATGGATGGAGGTCTTTAGAATTATTTTCTAAATTAACAGGAATTAGAAGTTATGCTGGAAGATATACTCCTGGAGTATTAACTAATCATAATCTAAAGACATTTACTGAAGTAAAGCTTGTTTTAGTTGTAGATCCATGGCCAGATAAAAATATGGTTTTTGATGCTGCTAAATTAGGGATTCCTGTAATTGCTTTTTGCGATACAAATAATGATGCAAGGCATGTTGATTTAGTGCTTCCTTGTAATAATAAAGGGAAGAAAAGCCTAGGTTTAATATTTTGGATATTAGCAAGGGAATTCATCAAATCTAAGGGAATTGCACTAAGTGACGGTGATTTATCAAAACACTTAGAAGAGTTTTTAGAAGATTAAGATTTAGATTTAATTGTTATCCCGTTTTTATCTATCACTAAACTATATATTTTACCAGAGTGCTTAGTACCTCTCATCTTTAGAATTTCTATATATCTTGATCTTGTGTGATCTACCCTAGGATGATATAAGATAATTATTGAGTCAACTTCAAAGTCTAAGGATGTTGAGATTCCTTTTGCATCTATATTATTTTCTTGAGCTGTTAATAATGCAGTGCAGCCCCAACTATTAATTAATTCAAATAAGGCAAGTGATGCTTCTTTTTTCGCTAGTTCATCTTGATAGAGTAAGCCAAATGAAGAAATTGAATCTATAACAAGTCTTTTTATTTTATATTTTTCAATAATATTTTCTACTATTCCACCTCCTTCTACAAGAAGTTTTTTGACTTGCTCCGGGGTATATTCTAAAAAGACAAATTTGTTTTCTTTTTCTAATTTTTGTAAATCCCAACCAAATTCTTTCATGTCATCATATAATTTTTCTTTTTTTTCTTCAAATGTTATATATAAGCCGTTTTCATTAAAATTAATAATTCCATAATAAAGAAATTGAATGGCAAATATTGTTTTTCCTGATCCTGGGCCACCAACAACTAAGTTGGAACTGCCTTTTTTTAATCCATTTTCTATTAAAGGATCAAATGTTTTTATTCCTGTTGGAACTCTGGCAATGATATTAGTAACTTTTTTTGTTTTTGTTGCTTTTTTCATAGTTTGCTGCTCATTGATTCATCTCTTTCTATTAATGAGAATGGCAGTTCTTTATCATGGACTTCAATTCCGCCTTTTCCAATTGTTAATGGAAATATATCTAATGAATGATCTTGACCTCTCATTTTTGCAATATGAATTACTCTCTCAAATGAAGAGCCTTTTCTTATTCTTGTTAAAATTATAAGACCATCAAATAGGAAATCTTCAATTGGATATTCTAATCTGTCTATATCTAGAGTTGATTTTTGTGATGTCATCATTACAGTTACATTATTTTCTTTCATATTTTTAATAAAATCAAGAATGGCTGTTCTATATTCTGTTTTGTCTTTAATATATAGAAAATCAAAGAATGTTATAGAATCGAAAATTACTCTTTTAATTTTCTTTTCTTTTACTATTTTAATTGGATCTGTTAGAGTTTTCATTTGATATTTTATTTCAGATCTTTCCATAATATTAAGAAGTTTTGAATTTAAAAGTTCATTTAAACCTAGAGTTTTTGCATAGTCTAGGATATTTTCTTTTGATTCTTCTGTAGTTATTAATAAAACAGGTTCTTTGTTTTTTACTGCTTCTTGAGCAAATTGAAGACATAAAATACTTTTACCTGTTCCGGCAGCTCCTGTTATTAAAACAGAATTTCCTTCTCTAATACCACCTTTTAGAATTATATCAAGACCTTTTACACCACTTTTAATAAAGTTCATTTATTTTTTATACTAACTCTAATATAAAAAACTTATGATTTAGAAAAAAATAAAAGTTTTAATTTTAATGAAGCTTATGGCATTAGAAAGTTTTATATAATCACAATATATAAATTATAGAATGCAGGTTCAGCAAAGGCTAAAAAAAGAGTTAAGTAATTTAAGCGACTATGTCATTTTAGCAAAGGTTTCTTCAAAGAATTATCAATTAATAAATTTAGAAATAATTAGACATTTAATAAGTGTTGATAATATTCCAGGAGTTTATGTTACATTAAATAAACCTTATTCAACTTTAAAAGAAATTTTTAAAAAAGAGAAAATAAATTTAGACATGATTATTTTTATTGATGCTGTAACTCAAACTCAAGAAAGTAAGGTTAAAAAAACTAAAGATTGTTTGTTTATTGGTAGTCCTGAAAAATTAAGTGATATATCTTTAGCTATGGATCAGGCTGTGAGAGCAATTCCTTCAGATAAAAGATTTTTATTTTTTGATTCTTTAAGTACTTTATTGATTTATAATAGGGCTGGAACAATAGTTAAGTTTATACATTTTATAATAACAAAGATGAGAGAATGGAAAGTTATAGGGATAATAATAAGTCTAGAAAAAGAGTCTAATGAGGAGTTAATAGATAAGTTAACACAATTTTGTGATAAATCTATTGATTTTGGTTGATGAAATTTAATAATTTTATGCAGGTTTTAGTAGAATTAGTTGTAATATTTATAGGAATATTTACAATTTTTAGAATTGTTAAAGATATAGAGATAGCAGTAGGATTATTTTCATTAAGTTTTGGAATACTGGGGATAATTTGGACTACTTTGGCTGTAAAATCATTGTCTAAAGGTTCTTCTTTAAGGACTTATGCAATATCATTTTTATTTTGTTTAATAACTATTCTTTTATTTTCTATTTGGAATTTACTAATTAAGTTGTTTAACTGGCATAACATTATGATTTATCCAGCGTATTTCTTTATTACTATATCTTATATTATTTTTGTATTCACTTCTTATAAAATTCATAAACTTGGAAAGGAATTTGGATTTGAAATCCAAGGATCAAGAATTAAGAAACTATTAAAGAAGAAAAAGAAATCTTAGTATTTCTTTTTAATAAGAATTATAATTTCTATAATTATTAATAAAACTAGAATTATCATAGCCGCATAAGTGTATTTATTTACTTCAGTTTTGATTTTTTTGGTTACTAGGGAGGAATCGCGCTCTTTGCATTTTCCTTCTTGGCAGGTATTAGAAAGACATTCGTAAGCATTTTTGCAACTTATATTTACTGTCTTTAAAGTATGCCATGTTTTGTCTAAGCAATAAGTGTTGTTAATTACAATACCTGCAGGATTACATTCTCCATTAGATTCACATTCATTGCCTTCATACTGGCAGATTCCATTAATACATTTGTCTTTAGAACATTTGTTATTGTCATTACAGTCTTTATCAGAACTGCATGAACCTATTTTACAATCATTGTCTGTGCTTTTAGTACAACCATAAGGACAACAAGTATCATCGTTACTACATTTTCTAACAGGATCATTTATGCATGTTTTTGTTAGTTCACTGCATATGTCATTTGTACATTTATTATTATCATTACAGCCATTATTAGTATTACAGGTTGTTTTTAAAGGATCAAGACATCTGTTTAAAGAACAAGTAAAACTTCCTGTACAATTACAATCAGTACAGCATATTTTTGGAGTTTCTTGTGGTTCACAAATTAAGTTTCCACATGTAAAGTTTATGGTTATATTGACAATTGTACTTGAAGTGTCAAAAACATCTGCAATTGATATTGAGACACCACTAACAGTTTTTGTTTCTCCATTTTTTATTTTGTCTCTTGAGCCATCTACATCAAATAAGACACTTGTATCTTTTGAAATGCTTACTACACTTATGTTTTTTCCTTCAAGAAAAATACTAGAGCTTTTATTTATTTCATATTCTTTATTGTATATAGATCCTAGTACAATTGTAGCGCCTAGTAAAATAATAAAGAATATTGTTAATATTTTTATATTCATTAATATTTATTAATTTAAGGTGGTTAAAAATCTTTTTACTTATGTATAAATAGTAACACAATCTTAGAATATTGAGCTAATGGTCTCTATATAAAATAGCTTGAAAGATTTAGCTATACTTGCTTTTTGAATCTTTCAGCACAACGTTCAGAGCAAAAACGGTAAGTTTCGTCATCTATGTCAATTTCTATAGTTCCATCTGCGTCTCTTAATACTTTGCCACACATTGCACATGTGGCAGTATTTTTGTCTTTGTACCCCTTCATGAATCCTTCTTCAAATCCATCTATTTCATCTCCTTCTAGGGATTCCTCTTCATTACCATCTTCATCATCTAAGTACTCTTCAGAGCTTTTTGACATGTTAAAAGAGCTTTTTGTATTATTATTTAAAGATTACTATTCTATTTAAAATAGATATTACACCTAGATAAGCTATTATACTTAGATAATTTTATAAATAAGTAAAATTTTATTGTATTATGCATAGCATTATAGCCTATAAGAATGGCATTTTTAAAAAGATAGGTGATGAAGAATTTAATTCTTTAATAAGATTTAGCATTATAGATTTTACTGATCCTTCTGAAGCAGAATTAAAGACTTTTCTTGATAGGATAGAATTTGATGTTTCTTATACAGATTTTATTTTGAGTAAAAATGAAATCCCTTGTATAGTACATAAAGGTGATTTTTTATATATAGTCTTTGGAACTTCTATCTCTAAGAATAAACAATTAGGCACTGCACCACTAATAATTGTGCTTTATAAAGGTTTCATAATTTTGATACATAAAGAACATATAAAGCCGCTAAGTGATTTACTAGATGAAATTCAGACAGATACTTCTAGACTGGTAAAATTAAGCATATCCAATATTTTATATCAAATATTGGCAGATATTAATGATGATTTTGTTGCTATAGTAGACAAATTAGGTAATGAAATAGAAATCACTGAAGAAAGGTTAGTTAAATTCCATGATCAAAATGATGTAAAAAGAGTATACTCACTCAGAAAAACTTTGTTGTTCTTTAAAAGTGTCTTAAGAAGGAATAATAATGTAGTTGCTATGATAATTAGGGAAGAAACATTGAGACAATTTATAAAAGACACAAGTAATTATAGTCCTTTATATAACAGTATAAATCAACTTATTAATTTAGTTGATTTTTATAGAGAAATGTTGACAGAAGTAATGCAGATTTATGAAGGGGCTTTGGCAAATAGACTAAACGAAATTATGAAGTATTTCGGAGTTATTGCATCTATATTTTTGTGGCCTGTTTTGGTATCAAGTATTTATGGAATGAATTTTAAATATATCCCTCTAGCTTCCCATATATATGGATTTTACATTATGTTAGGTATTATGGTAGTGGGTGCTCTAATAACACTTGCAATTTTTAAGAAGAAAAAATGGTTATAAACCAAATACAGTCGATAGTAAATTCTTAATTAAAAATCTAGAGCCAAAGAATACAGTCATTGATATTAAAAGTAATATTGGAATATATTTAAAACCATCTCTTACATTTCCTTTGGCAATTAAACCTATTATAAATGAGCCCATTATGCAACTCATTACTATTGTAATCATTGCAAATTTTACTACAAAATCTACTGAAATTGAGACTTTAGTTAAGGCTAAAGGTAAACTTGATGTTTGAGCTGTAACTGGAATTTCTACATTTGCAAGATTTACTGTCATAATTTCTACTAAGTAACTTGAAAGACCAAAAAGCATGGGGGCTCCGAAACCTACTGCTATGAAAATAAAGATAATATATAATAAGATATTTGATCTTACTTTTTCATCTACAACTTTTTCATTCCTTAAGTTTTCTGCTGTTTGATCTAATAGAGCTGCTAGTTCCCCTCCAGCTTTTAATCCTGATACAATTAAGTAAATTGCTTTTTCAAGTCTACTTGATCTGACTCTCTTAGTCATATTCATTAAACTTTGTTCTATTTCTTTACCACTAGTAATTTCCTTCCCAATTATATCAATTTCATATTTTAAAGCACCAAATTCTTCTCTAGAGCTAAGTAATAAGGCTCTATCTGTTGTCATTCCAGCTCTTAAATTTCCTGACATTAATTGGAGAGCATCTGGAAGTGCTGCTTCTATCTGAGAACTTTTTTTCTTAGATCTTACTAATAGTAACATGTAGATAATAACAATGTAAATAATGAAAATTAGTAGTGTTAGAATTATGACATTTGTGTTAAAAACAGATGCTGTTATAAATGAGAAAAATAAAGATAATCCTAAACCGAAGATAACTACAAATCCTATTAATGCATCTGGGTCTGTTTTAACATCAGTTTGTTTAATTAAGAGTTTAAAATGTTCTCTTATTTTTCTGGGAATTAATCTACTTATTGTTCTGTACATTTTAATCTGTTAATAAATTTGGCCTCTTTGATTTTATTACCCCTAGAAACATAATTTGGAAGAAAAATACAACTACAAATAATATTATAAATATCAATTTTGTTAGACTTTCTGGAATAGCAATAAAAGATGAAAGCACAATTATAAATGTAATCCCTAAAGAAGGCATAATTACAGCAACTAACATATAAAACATCGCAATAGGATTTAATGTAGAGCCATATTTCTGAATTTGTAATATTTGTTCTTCAGAAATGGATTTTATGATTCCTTCTATAACTCTTGTTATATCTCCACCTGCTTTTAAGCCATTTAATATCTGCCAAATGACTCTTCTAAAATAAAGTGACGGATTATTTTCTGCAACTTTTTCTAATGCTGTCTCAAAGTCTTCTCCTGAATTTATCATTCTTACTGCTTTCTTGAATTCTATTGATAGCTCTCCATAGTTGCTGTTTGCTATAGTTGAGATTGAATCAAATAATGGAACTCCTGAGTTCATTTGAACAGTCATATTTTGTAAAGCACTCATGAGATGTTTTTCTACGCCTCTGACTCTTCTTGATGCAATTAATTTAGGATATAGAATTTGCTGTATAAAAGCAAATAAAGTTGTAAAAAAAGCTGCTATTATAGAGAATAAGATGAAATTTTCTTCTGGTAGTGCTTTGTAAATTAGTGCAGATACTACTAGTATTAAAAATACAAATAAGAATAAGTTTGACAGAAGGCACATTCCTAGATATTGATAAGGATCTATTTTTAACTCGGCATGTCTAATGTCATTTTTTAAGCTTGGAACTAATGTCATTACTTTTTTAGATATACCCATGAAATTATGGGAAGTTTTTTCTAAAAATGGTGGAGGTAAAAATGAAAAAGGTAGTCTAATCATTTTTCTTTAGTCCCTCAAAATCTACATTCTTTTTTACTTTTTTAATTAATTCTTCCTTATTTGTATAGAAAAGATTCATTACATAACCAACTTGTTCTACACTTCTTATGTTTTTCTTAACTAACCAGTCTAATATGTCTTGTTTTTCCTTAATATCGTTGTCTATTTCATTTTGATTAAAACCAGTATGTCTACTTAATTCTTCAAAGAGTTTTACACTTTCTCCATGTTTTATTATTTCATCTGTTGTAGGCTTCCATCTGTAAAGTATATTACCTCTCATAGTTAATTTACCAGATTCTTGTTCCCCTCCAATAAACTCTCCTAATTGGTATATTCTTCTAATACCTCTTCTTCTATCTCTGAACATTACTACATTGAGTTGAACAGCGTCTAGTAAATTTTCTGGAATTTCTATTGGCGGATTTACTAATCTTTGAATAGTTTCAGTTACATTATTTGCGTGTACTGTTGTATATACTGAATGACCTGTATGCATTGATTCAAATAAAACTTCAGCATCTTTTTTTCTTCTTACTTCTCCTAGGATAATTCTGTCAGGTCTCATTCTTAAGGAATTTATTAGCAAATCAAGCATATTAACTTCACCTTTACCTTCTGGATTTGGTAGTCTTGTTACTAATGGACACCAGTATAAATAAGAAGGTAATTGTAATTCTCTAGTGTCCTCTATCGAAATTATTCTATGATTTGGGGGAATAAATGGCATGCATACATTTAAGAAAGAAGTTTTTCCTGATGCGGTACCTCCAGAAATTATCATATTCATTTCATACTGCATTGCGAGCCAAATTATAGACATAATTTCTGAGTTAACAGTTTTATTTTTTATAAAATCAGTTACTGTCCATGGATCTCTCGAGAATTTTCTAATTGTTATAGAATTACCTTTGCTGCTAATTGGATAAAGAACAGCATTGAATCTATCTCCAGTTAATAAATGAGCATCTAATAATGGATTTAAAGTGTTAATTTGTCTTCCTACTCTTCTTGCAATAATATTTGAATAATTTTGAATTTGAGATTCTGTTTCTACTATTATGTTTGTTTCAATCCAACCATAATTTTTGTGATATATTCTTACTGGCTCATTTGCTGAGTTAATAACTATTTCTTCTATGTTTAAATCATTAAGGAGAAATTCAATTTTACCTAGACCGAGCATTTCTCTAATTAAATGATTTATAAGGAAATCTTTTGTTTGAGTATCTATGGCTGTTAATTTTGATACTAATATATCCGATGCTTTTTTTCTAAATCTCTCTTTTAGTGTATCTACAATTTTTGGATCTATTATTTCTTTTGCTGAAATTTGGACTTCTGTTATTAAAATATTTCTGACTTCATCTAATAAGGCTAATGTAGCTTCTGATATTTCTGAAATGGAAACTTGATATAGTATACTCTGACCTTCACCTTTAGAAATTTTAATGTCTACAGTTATATCATCACATTTAATTTTATATGATTCAAGGATTTGTCTTGGCATTATTTTTTTCCTCTTCTTTATTTTTTTTAACTATCTTTTTAAGAATAGGCTCTCCAATTGGGGGATAATATAAAGTAATTAAATTATGATCTGCTAGTATAATTGCCCATTCTTCTGCTCTTTCTTTTGTAATTCTAAAGGTTTTAGCTAATTCTGAAATTGTAATTATACCTCTTTTATTTACAATTTCTATTACTAAATCAAAGTATGTTTCTGGCATTTTTAGCTTTCTAATCTCAATAGGTATTAATCTTGCCTGGTTTATATCTATTTCTCCTTCTTGTTTGTGGGTATTTTTCTTCTTTTTTGAAAATATTATTATTAAAAGGAATAGGATTAGTACTATTGATAAAAGTGTTATTATGAAAACTGATACATTTGAAGGTAAACTTGTTAAATTTGCTTTAGAAAGTAAAAAAAGCAATAAAAATAGGGATACTATTGCTATTATTATTTTAATGTTTTTTAATTTATGTTTATTTATTTTAGGTTCTTTAATTTGATGTGGGGTTGTTTTTATTTTTTTAGTAACTTCTTTTATTTCTTTTTGTGTTTGAATTTGATCTTTTTTCTTCTTTCTTTTTTGCCAGTTATATCTAAATAAAGATATGAATATTAGTGATAATCCGAATAGAAAGAAGATATTTATTTTATTATCTGGAAGTAGACCTATACTAGCTATAATAAGACCAAAAAAGAATACAAATTCATATCTAAATTTTTCTTCAAATTTCTTAAATTCTTTTGAAATGATTATTTTTTTCTTTTCTCCAAATAAATGAGAAGGAACTTTTTCTTTTATTTCTTCTTTAATTTCTTTTTTTGGAGAAATACCTGGAAAGATAATTTTTACTTTAGGTTTGTGAATATTTGATGGAATTTTGTGTTTTTTTACTTTGGAAACTACTTTAGGTTTGTGTTTTTTTACTTTAAATATTGATTTTTTATGCTTTTTTTGGTTTAATTTTTTAACATTGTGTTTTTTTGCATTTGAAGACTTCTTTCTTAGAAAATTTGATATTTTTACTTTAGGTTTTTTATTTGTAGTTACTTTTCTAGTTTTTATTTTTTCTAATTCTTCTTTTAAGGCATCTAGTCCAAATTCTATCCTAGAACTGGCTATTTTACCTCTTTTTTTCATATATTGGTTTATAAATATAGCTTTTATTAAGGATTGTATTAATTCTTAGATAGTAAATTAGAGAATTCTGACTCCATCTTTCTTAAAGACCTTTAGAATATTGTCTGAAATTCTTATGATTGAGTCAGGTAGCATTAGCTTTGTTTGACTTCCTGTACTTTGGTTTAGAAGAACTGTTGTATGTAGTCTTGGAATTGAATTAAGTTCTACACTTCTTATTTTTGCAACACCCCCATTACTGATTTCTATTGTTACAGAATTTTGATATGGTCCTGAAGAACCAATTGAAAACGTGTTTTTTACATTAGGGTTAATTGAAAGATCAAAATCACAATCTGGAAATTGTGCGGTTGTAAGTGAGTTTGAGTCTAATTTTAGTATGAAGCTCCCATTTGTGTAGGAAGCACTATCGCATGTAGCATTATTTACATTTGTAATTAAGAAATGATATCCATTGAAATTAAGTTCTTCTGGGGTGATAATTATTTCTCTGTTTGAATAATTATGCTTGTATTCAATTCTTTGAGGCATTATTATCAAAGGAAGAGATTCATTTAAATCTGTTATATTTAAAGATGCAATATTATAATTAGTTTCTGTAAAATTTTTTAAGTATGATAAGGAAATTTGGAAGTCTGATATGTTATTTACTAAGGTTTCATTAAATGATATATTTGTACCTAGAGTTCCTACTGCCATATTAGAGTATGCTAAAAAAAGTTCTTTTATAGAATTTTTTAGGCTTGAATCTAGGTTATTTATGTTATCTAGAGCTCCAATTTCTGCTATTCTTTTATCATCTTGAAATGTTGTTGAGTATACTATAATAACTAATGTAAATAATGCTGTGATAAATATTAAAAATCCTATTGTGAATAAAAATCCTTTTATTTTAGCCATGATCTTTGCTCTCCTATGCAATAATATGTTGAAAGTACATTGATTTTATTTGGAATTACAAATATTCTTTGACTTGCTGCGATAAATCTGTCATTAGGAACGATATGTGGGGAAATATAAGTATAGTTTTTATTAAATAGGCCTGTATTTGTGTAATTAAAACATCTGGCTGTAAACTTTAAGTTAATGTCTATATTTGGAATATTATTTGGGCCATTAGCAGCAACTATAATATCTCTTAAAGTTGTATTTATATTAAAATCAGTAAAATTAGCTAGAACTATATAATTAGTTCCATTGTTTGGGTTTTCATTAAGAATTTTAAATAAATCATTGCTCCTTTTTATTATTTGTAAGTCTGATATTGATGAAAATTCTATTCTACTGAGATAAATGTTTGAGATTGTTAGTATCATAATTACCATTATTAAAGCAAATACAGCATCCATTGAAAATATAAATCCTTTATTTTTTCCAAAGCTTTGTAATGATTTCGGCTGGTTCGTTACCATATTTTACATATCTCCCAAAACTAACTACGCTCTTATTTAGTGAAGGATTTGGACCAATATAAGCTATTTGACTTCCATTTAAGAATGTGATATTCATGAAAAAATAATAGGTTTCTATATTTAGCAAATTTGTTATATTTGTTAAGTTAAAATCGTTAGTGTTTTTAGTGAAATTTCCAACTTTATTTCTTGATATAATTCTGTCGTCTATTGCTAAGCCCAAGCTTGACAGTTTGCTTAAATTTATATCCCATTGGTCTGTATTACCTTCTGATGTAACTAATAAGTCAGATATTTGGAATAATTTAAGTTGTAAGTCATTAAATTCATTTTTTTCATTTAATTTTATTATAAAACGGTCCCAACTTATAGCTATGGCTGTTATTGTTATAATTGCTATAACTACAGCTACTATTAAGTCCATAACACCTGTTTGGCCTCTTTTCATTTTTTATAGGGAATAACAAATTTGAATATCTTGATAATCTATATCTACTTGTCTATTAATTATATTAAGTTCTTTTACATAAAATTCTGTTCTTAATCTTATTTGATTTACTGCTAAACTAGATGGATTAAATGCACATTGGTTATTTAATATTGTTTGATCTGTGCATTTTAAAATAAAATCTCCCAGATATTTTTCATATAAACTTAAATTATATCCTGATTGTATGTTAATTCTATATTTTAAAGTTGTTATATTTGAAGTTGTGCCATTAAATCCTAGTTCTGGATCAAAATCTATTACAGTGTCTAAGTAATTATATTTATAAGAACCAAGCATTCTTTTTATCATTTCATTTATTTTAACTGTTAAAGTTCCTGTGTTGTATGCGTCTTGTGGGTCACATAGAGAAGAGAAATGATAAACTGTACCATTGCCAAAATTCCATCTTGAAATTGCATTATCTCCATTGAGAAATTCTGCAATTACTGTATAATTGACTGCATCAGGTATACATGAAATACAATCACTTGAATAATGTTCTGCATCAGGGTCTTTTCTTGCTTTATTATTTATAGTTCCCCCTAATTCTAAGTAAGAATCTGGATTAGTATAAAATGAATTTAACGCAGTCCAATTGTTATTTATTGTATCTGATTTATAATTCCATCTTGATCCAAATTTATTTCCAGAAGCTGATAAAATTTTATCTCCGTATATTAATATGCCTCCTGCTTCAACCCAATCTTCTAGCTCATCTAATTGAGAATTTGTAAGTTGTTCTTGTTCAATTACCACTATTTTATATCCTTGGAGTAAGTTTGCATTATTAAAAAATTTATGTATGTGCCCATTGTCATGATAAATGTGACAGTTTGTAGTTGGAGGCGCGTTACCTTCTCGAAAATCATCTGAACAGCCAAAGTCTTGAAGAATTTGGTTCATTTGAAGATCAGGACATTCATTACCTACGTCAATAAATGAAATATTAATGATATTGTCTCTTAAGAAGTCTTCATAATCTTCTATAGAACCATCAATTTTATTTGATAAGCTTATATTTGCATAATTATTATCATTGTATTTAACTTTATTTGTGTATTTAGTTCCGTTAGAATCTTCTGCATCACTTACATAATATGTAAAACAATTTGAGTTTATATAAACTACATTATTTATATTTTGAAGCCTTAAATCTTGAGCTGTAAGTGTAAATACTGATGTTGTATTAGTTCCATTTGATATATCTCTTAAAGGAATTGTACATGGATAATTATCATCTATTAAGATAACTTGATTATTTTTGTCAAATGTGGCATTATGATCTTTAAATTTTATAACTGTTGATGTTCCATGGCCTTTTGAATATACATTTGATATGCCATTTGAGATTTGCTGGCATAAAGCCCTTTCATCTAATGTCTTATCTATATCTTTTATATTTGAACTTCTTTCAAAATTTATTAAAGTAATCATTATAAAAAATAGCATAATGAAACCTATTGCAAATAGTAATTCTGTAGCAGCTTGTGCTTTTTTAGTATGAAATAATAACTGTGCCATTTATATCATATGTTGCATAAATTTTATATGTTCCTTTTTGAGTTGGAAGAACTCCTCCAATCGGAGCTAAAGTTGTTTTTACTATATCATTTTTTCCATTGTAAATACTAATTGTTAGATTAATTTCATGGCCTACGGCAGTAGCACCTGTTACTCCACTTGGAATTGTTACAGTTGTATAGTCTCTAGTTCCCTTTCCTAGATAATATACTTTATCTGCTAGGCTTTGAATTGCTTCTACTGTTGAACCTGCATCGTTTAATCTTGTGTCTTCTGTAGATTTTGAAGTCGCATAATATAAAATTGGAATTGTTAAAATTAATACCATAGCAACTATTGCTATATACTCAATGCTAATTTGACCTCGCATAAATAAATTTTAATTTTGAAGTTATATAATATTTATTTTTTATTATAGAGTGGTATAAAAAGCTTTAAATAAAGGTTAAAATGTAATTTATACAATAATACTATTAGATAAACAAAAGAGGTGGTGCTTAAATGCTTAAAAAAGGTCAGGCAGCCATGGAGTTTTTAATGACCTATGGTTGGGCTATTCTAGTTGTGTTAATTGCTATTGGTGCTTTAGCTTATTTTGGAGTATTAAATCCAAGTAGATTTTTACCAGAATCTTGTACAATTGAACCTGGAATAAGTTGTGATGATTTTAAGGTAAATGCAACTGGTGGTGGAGCTACATTAGTTTTAAGGAATGGTATGGGTAGTCAACTTACGGGGGTTACTCTTACACTTGATGACGATGGAGCCACTGCTTTATGTACATTAACTTGTGGTGATTGTTCGATTTTAGACGATGGCGAGCAAGATATCTTTACAGTTGCCTCAGGTTGTTCGTCCTCAGGATCAACTCCAGGTACTAAATTCAAAGGAACAATCAAACTTGGTTACACAAAAGACTCTATAATACATAGTAAAACTGGAACACTTACAACCAAAGTTGAATAAACCAATTAATTTTTCTTTTTTTAATTTAAATTTTTAAAATATTTATTGAACTTCTATTTTTGTCTTTATACGAATTCTTAAGATATAAAATCGGTAAATTTATATATGTGTTATCACATAACTCACATACGTGATTAATATGTCAAATATAACCTTATCTTTACCTAATGAAATTCATGAAGTCATGAAAAAGCATAATGAAATTAGGTGGAGTGAAATAGCAAGGAGGGCTATTGTTAGAGAAGTAGAAAGACTGTCTGTTATGGACAAAATAGCTGCTAAAAGTAAACTTACTATGAAAGACATAGAAGAGATTAATGATAAAGTTAAAGAAAGTCTTCATAGAAGGTATGCTGAATGAAGATAGTAATTGATACTAATGTCTTTATGGCGGGATTACTAAAGGATTCTGAGATTAGAAGATTATTAATTGACGAAAATATAAATTTCTTTCTTCTAGAACATGCAATAAACGAGGTTGAAAAATATAAGACAGAATTATGTAATAAATCGGGTTATTCTGAAGAAGATTTAGAATCTATGATTTCGTTTCTTTTGGAAAATATTGAGATAGTACCCTTTGAACAAATTAAGAGGTATATAGAAATAGCTGAAAAAATCATGAACTCGATAGATATAAAAGATGCTCCCTTTATAGCTACTAGCTTAGCTATTAAGGCTGATGGAATTTGGTCTTTCGATAAATATTTTACTTTACAAAGTAAGATTAAAGTATTCACAACTACAGACATACAAAAATTAACTTAGTGGATTTTTAATTAAGCTGTTCTTGATCTAACATAATTCAAGTAAGTTTGTTTCTTTTTTTCTTTGAATTTTTAAAAACAAACTTTTTAATTTAATGAGTGTTTAATTAAAAGTACATATACAGAAAGATTTATAAATATTGGTAAATTAAATTACCATATGGTAGAAAATATTAATAACATAAAATTAGAGATAATTAGTTTGTACAGGAACAACTACCTTAATCAATTTCACATAAGAGAGATGGGTAAATTAGTAGGAAAAAGTCATGTTAGTCTTTTGCCTCATTTAAAAAGTTTTGAGGAAGATAAAATTCTTCTAGCTAAACAAGTTGGAAAAAGCAAGGTTTACTCACTTAATTTTGATAATAATCAAGTAAAAGAGTTTTTGTCTTTAAGTGAAAAGAAGAGATCTTTAGAATTCTTAAATAAGGTGCTTTTTATTAAAAAAATTTATAATGAATTTATTAATATTAACTTAAATGGTTGTTTGATTCTATTTGGAAGTTATGCCTCAGGAACTAACTCAGAAGAGAGTGATGTTGATTTATTATACATGGGAGAAATAAATGATAGTAAAAAAGAAATTATAAAAGAATTTGGCAAAGTTTATGGGAAAGAAGTACATTTGGTTTCAATGACTTTAAAACAATTTAAAGAACAACTATCTAAACAAAATTCTTTGATTAAAGAAATAATTAAAAATCACATAATTTTATATAATCATGATATTTTAATAAATGAATTATGGAGATATTATTATGAGAAAAAAGAAAGGTGATTTTTCATTCTGCTATAAGAAAGCTGGTGGATTGAATCTTGTTAATCCTAATGAAACACTTGTTAGAGTATATAGAAGAAAATCAAGGTCTGCACTTAACATACTTGACTCTGCTAAAGAAAAACAAGAATATGACTGGATTCTTGATGCTTCCTATTATGCAAAATATTTTATTATTTATGCTCTTTTTATGAAAGTAGGAATAAAATCAGAAATTCATGATTGCACTTTGTTTGGATTGAAATCTTTATTTGCAGATGAAGGAATAATAAGCGAAGATATTTACAAAGAACTTAAGAAATCAAAGGAATTAAGAGTTGGTGCTTTATATTATGATAAGGATTTTGGCAAAGAAGAAATTCTAATGAGAGCAAAAGCTGCTCCTGACTTTTGCTTAAAGGTAGATTCAATTGTAGACAATATTTCTAAAGAAAATATTGAAAGAGTTAGAAAGAAGTTTGAAACTTTAAAGAAGAGCCTTTTGGTATAAAATAATTAAATTATGATAACTTAATTTCTTATTTTTTAATTTGAATCTCTATAATCTACTTTTATGGTTACTTTTTTATTACTTTGTAGAATTAAATACATTAATGAGATGTTGAACCTTTAGTTAATGTTCCTACACTAAAATTGAGAAATTTGTCGACTATAAGGAAATCCCATATAAGCAATTGGGTCATAATTCAGATATTTTAATTTTCTTTTCATATTTTTTTATCTGAATTTCCTTTCCGTTAGTCAAATCATCTATACTATAACTAGTATCTTCATCAAAATAACATTCAGTATATCCTTTCTTTTCTATTAAAAACCAAATAATTTGCTTATAATACTCTGGCAAGCATTCAACAGAGTAACCCTTTCCTAAATAATCATTTTCCTTATGTTCTTTTCCAATTAGGCTCTTAGCAAAATTTTTTGCTTCAACTAGGTCCTTTTCAAATTTTACTCTTTCTATATTTTTACCTAAAAGAGTTTCTTCATGTTCTCCTTCATACCAATAGTATTCTAATTTGAAAATATTAAAGTCCATTTTGAGATAGCCACCTCCAAATTGGCAAAACTTTTATATTTCTATTTTTAGATTTTAATTTGTCTTCTTGATTGTAAGTTAAAATTGTACCTTCTTTTAAGTCAAACATTTCCAATGCTTCAAGTAATCCATTTATTTCTCGTTCTTTATTATCTTCATTTAAATCATAACACACCTGAATTGCTCTACTAATTTTTGTCCCTTCTTTCACTACAAAATCACATTCTCCTTTTTCTTGAAAGTAAAAGATGTCCGTATACATCTTTCTTAAATTTATAAAAACCATGTTTTCAAGCATTTTTCCTTTATCTTGGGAAAAAGAAGAGGAGTTAATATTTGTTAAACCATTATCAATTGAATATATCTTTTTTTGATTAACAAGTTGTTTCTTCAATGAATAATCAAATTTAGGAACTGTAAAAAGCAAGTAACTATCTTCTAGATATGAAACAAATGCTATGGCACTGTTTGTTGAGCCTAAATTAAACATTTTTTTTAGATTATTATAAGAAAATTCCTTTCCGACATTGGTTAATAAATATAAAGCCATTTCTCTTAATGACTTTAGACTTCTAAGCTTATGCCGAACTGCTATATCTCTTATAAGAATATCATTAAATAGTTCTTGCAATATCGCCGCTTTTTTCAACTTAAGATACTCTGGAAACCCTCCATCTGCAAAATATTTCTCAAAAGAATTTATATTCGGTTTTTTATTAACCATTAATAAAAATTCATTGTAAGAAAATGGAAAAAGCTCATATCTTAGATGTCTTCCAGTAAGTCTTGTTCCTAGTTCTTTGCTCAATAAGGAAGCATTTGAACCGGTTATAATGACATATTTTTTCTTATCGAGTAAGGTTCTAACAAAAAGTTCCCATTTTTGAATATTTTGTATTTCATCAAAAAAATAGTAATCTTTATTCCCATATTCTTCCCTAAATATCTCATCAAGTTTTTGGAAATCCTCAACCTCAACGTTAACTACTCTGGGGTCTTCAAAATTAAAATAATAAAAACCTTTAACTTTTTTCATAATTTGCTTTAATAATGTGCTCTTGCCACATCTTCTTATACCTGATAGAACCAATGCAAATGGAATCTTTACTTCTATTTGTTTGAGTGCTTCTCTATCTACGCTTAATTCTTCTAAGTCTAAACTATCTCTTTGTGTTTTAATTATATTCCTTAATGTTTCTTTAAGTATCATAAAAAGTCATAAGAAGCCAATATTTATAAATGTTTTCATTACTAATGCATACTTTTGTTCATTAATAGTGAACAAAAAATGAACTGTTGAGGTTAATAGTCCCCTGCAAAAGATTGTAATTTATTATGCAATTGATAGAGACTTAATTTCTTCTTTTTTAATTTTATTTAACAAATTCAACAAAGAATATATCTAAGAAAATATTGATAGTAGATAAGTATATAAACTTTATAGACTTCTTAAATATATGGAAATTTATAGTGCTGTTTTACATAAAGAAGAAGATATGTATGTGGCAGAATGTCCTGAAGTAGGGACAGCTAGTCAAGGTAAATCTATAGAAGAAGCACTAAGTAATTTAAAAGAAGCAACTGAACTATATTTAGAAGAATTTCCATTAAAAAAATCAGATAAACCAATAATGACTTTATTTGAGGTTAATGTTCATGCCACAGCTAAGAAAAGCGTCAGGGCTTAAAACTGTTAAAATTCTTTGTAATAAATTTGGGTTTCAGATTAGTGGTAGAACAGGTAGCCATGTTAGATTATCTAAAGAAACTTTAGAAGGAAAGATAGGTACTGTTGTACCTATGCATAAAGAAATTAAAATTGGCACATTAAAATCAGTTCTTAAATTAGCAAAGATAAATGAAGAAGAATTTGCCAAACATTTATAATTTCTAGATCTAGAATTAATTTTATTTAACAAATTCAACAGAAGGCATATTTTTAAAGCCTTCATCACCAGTTAGAAATTTTACATTATATTTTTTGGCAACAGTGTAACCAATGGCATCTGGAATTGAAAAATTTTTATTGTTTATTTTTAAATCCATTGCTACTTGAATATCCTCTAAAGTAATTTCAACAACAAATTGATGGTATTTTCTAGTAATTTCATTTACAATTTCTTTGTTTCTCTCCTTTTTTAGATTATAATTAAGTTCTGCTATATTAAAAATTGTAGTTATTATATTTGAACTTATATAATCCTTATATTTTGGGTTGCCTCTAATTATCTCAAAGAATGCATATGTGTCAAAGAAAAAAGTTTCGTTATTCATCCCAAGATTCTCTATCTGATTCTTTTAATATTTCATCAGTGGAACGTTTAAGTTTTATTATACCGAAAGTGTCTCTTAAGACATTTTTTTTCTTAGCAATAAGTACAGTTACTGTGTCATCTTTCTTAAGCCCTTCTTTTTTAATTTCTTCTTTGGGTAGAACTATTCCTAGAGATCTGCCCCATTCCCTAATTTTTGCCTTTACTTCTAACATGATTATATTGATATAATCAAACTATTTAAGCTTTTTGGTTTTTAAACCTAATTTTTTTGAAACAATAAAGCTTTTAAACAAAAATTTTATAGCATAAGAAATGAAATTTTTTGAAATCATTAAAGATAACATAATTTTAGCTGATAAAGCAAAGTGGTATAAGAATTTCTTTTTTAAGGCAAGAGGTTTAATGTTTACCATGCCTTTAAAGAAAGGAAAAGCTATTATTTTAGAAGCTGATGAAGAAGGAATTTTAAACACTACGATACATATGATTTTTGTTTTCTTTCCAATAGATGTTATATGGGTTAATTTAGAAAAGAAAGTTGTTGATATAAAAAGAAATGTAGTCCCTTTTACTCCTTGGCTTAGCCCTAGAGATCCAGCAAAATATGTAGTAGAATTTCCAAGTAGTTCTACAAAACATGTAAAAATAGGAGATTCTTTAGTTTTTAATGAAATATGATTAAAGTTGCATGTGTTGGGGGATATAGTGAAGTTGGAAAAAATATGACTGCTATTAAGATTGATGATGAAGTTATTATTTTAGATATGGGCTTTTATTTGCCTAAACTATTAGATTTTGAGGAAAGAAATTCTAGGAAAAATATAACAAGGGAAAATTTAATAGAACTAGGAGTTATTCCAAATGATGAGTTTATAAGAAGCTGGAGAGATAAAGTTAAAGCTATTATTGTAGGACACGCACATCTTGATCATTCGGCTGCCTTACCTTATATGGAGAAAAATTATAATGCTAAAATTATAGGAACTACTTTTACTAATGCAATTATTAAGATTTTGGCTAGAGATGAAGGTATAGAATTAAAAAATGAAATTATAAACTTAAATCCGGGAAAGAAAATGGAAGTTTCTAAAGATATAAGCATAGAATTTGTTAATGCTACTCATTCTACTCCAGAAAGTACTATAACTGCTGTTCATACAAAATATGGAAGTATAATGTATTGTAATGATTTTAAGTTAGATGAAACTCCTGTTATAGGGAAAAAAACTGATTATAATAGATTAAAAGAAATAGGAAAAGATAATGTAAAGTTAGCTATAATTGATTGTTTGTATAGTAATAATAATACTAAGACTCCAAGTGAGATGTTAGCTAGACAAATGTTAAAAGAAGTTATTTTTGAAAATGCAACTCAAGGAGTTTTAGTAGGTACTACTTTTGCTAGTAATATAGCTAGGCTTAAAAGCTTTTTAGAATTTGGAATGAAAATGAATAGAGAAGTATTATTTCTTGGAAGAAGTATGGAGAAATATACTAGGGCTGCTGAAGATGTTGGAATTGTTAATTTTTCTCAAAATTCAGAGATTATAAAATATAGAAAAGATGTAAAGAAGAAATTAAAAGAAGTAGAGAAAAATAAAGACAAATATTTAATTGTTACAACTGGAAATCAAGGAGAACCTGGAAGTATTTTAGTTTCTATGGCAAATGGTGAAATGCCATTAAAATTAGATAATAATGATAGTGTTATATTTTCATGTAAAACTATTCCTGTTCCTAATAATTTTAAAAATAGACTAACATTAGAAAAGGCTTTAGATAGAAAAAGTGTCAATGTTTTCTTAGATATTCATCAAAGTGGACATGGAGCTAGGAAAGATATAGAAGAATTAATATCTATTTTAAAGCCAGAACATATAATTCCTGGGCATGGAGATCCTAGTAAGTTTACTAAAATGAGTATTTTAGCTAAAGATATTAATTTTGATATGAAGAAAATACATATAATGGAAAATAGACAAAAATTAGAGATAGATTAGAGATTATTCTTAATAGTAGAAAAGTTTATATATAACAAAAACACTACAAAAAATAGTGAAAATGATATGGATTATAGCGATTACAAAATTAAACCAAGCAAACATTTTATTTTGACGTGGATGAGAAAATGGGACTACGATATCTATTCCTTGAGACATATATTAGAGAACTCTTATAAGTTAGAAAAGGTTGGAAAGAATAAGTATGAAGCTTATTTTAGATATAAGAGTAAAAGCAGAAAATTAATTTTTATTAAAGATGAAGATTATAAAGAAATTTTTATTATAACTGGAGCAGAAGGAAAATGAGAAAATGTCTTGTGTGTGAAAAAGGAAATTTGGAAAAAGTTGAAGATATAGTGCTTGACATAGAAGGATATGTTTTTGTAGTTAAGGGAGAAAGATGTAATAAATGTAAGGAAGAATTTCCTTATGAAGAAGAAACTCAAAAAACTATTACTACTGCAAGAAAGTTAGGTGTATGGCCTGAGCCTATGAAACTTTATAGACACTTATCTAAAAGTGGTGGTGGTTTAGTGTTTAGAATACCAACTGATTTAGAAAAACAGCTTAAATTAGATGATAAAACAGAAATAGGAATAACTAAAGTAGGTAATAAAATAATTATAGAGCCTGAAAAATAGTTTAGTCTATATTTTGAATTAACAGAAAGCTTAAATATTTTCTTAAGTAGTTTATTATATAAATTCTGAAAATGAAATTTGCACACTTAAGTGATGTTCACATAGGGGGATGGAGAGAACAGAAATTAAGAGAATTAAATCTCCTAACTTTTAAGAAGGCTATTGAAATTTCTATTAATGAAAATGTAGCGTTTGTTTTAATTTCAGGAGATTTATTTAATACTTCTTTGCCACCTATAGACTTAATTAAAGAAGTAGCTTCTGAGCTTGAGAAACTAAAAAGGCATGATATAGAAGTTTATTTAATTCCAGGAAGTCATGATTTTAGCCCTTCTAATAAGACAATGATAGATGTATTAGAAAATTCTGGATTATGTATTAATGTTATGAAAGTTAAAGAAGTAGATGATAAATTATATTTAGATTTTACAGTAGATAAAACTAATATTAAAATTACTGGAATTTATGGAAGAAGAGCTGGATTAGAAAAAGAACAGTATAAAAAATTAGACAAATCAAATTTAGAGAAAGAAAAAGGTTTTAAGATATTTATGTTTCATAGCTTAATTAGTGAATTAAAACCTGATTTCTTAGAAATGGTTGATTCTGAGCCTTTAAGTTCATTACCTAGAAATTTTAATTATTATGCTGGGGGGCATCCTCATTTTATTCTTACCAAGAAAATTGATGGTTATGGGACTTTAGCTTATCCGGGAGCTACTTTTCCAAATAATTTTAGCGAACTTGAGAAATTTAAACATGGTGGATTTTTAATGGTAGAAATTAAAGATGATGATGTTGATGTTAATTATAAACCCATTATTATAAAAGAATTTGAGAGTTTTAATATTAATGTTGAGGATTTAAGTCCTGAGGATGCTCAAAATAAAATATTAAAAACTTTAAATAAAGATGTTAGAGATAAAGTTGTAACTTTAAAGATTCATGGAATTTTAAAAAGTGGAAAAATAAGTGATATTGATTTTAAGGAAATTAGTAATAAATTAATTGAGGCTTATGTTGTTCTTAAAAATATTAATAAATTAAGTACAAAAGAAATTGAAAAATATACAAGTGAAAGTTCTGATGTTGATAAAATTGAGGAAAATATAATTAATGAATATTCTAAGAATACTAAATTTAATGATTTTGGGGATATAAATAAATTAGTAAATAATTTGATGCATGAATTAGCTTTAGAAAAAAGTGAAGGAGAGACTAATTCAGATTTTGAAAATAAAATTAATATGAATTGTTTAAAATCATTAGACTTAAAAGATGTTGATTAAAAAAATTAAACTGGAAAATATAAGAAGTTATATTAATCATGAGATTGAATTTCCAGAAGGTTCTGTTTTATTAAGTGGAGATATAGGGAGTGGAAAAAGTTCTATTTTATTAGCTATTGATTTTGTTTTATTTGGATTAAGAAGAGGTGATTTAAGTGGAAGTATGTTATTAAGAAATGGTAAAAATAATGGATTTGCTGAGTTAACTTTTAATGTTTTAGACAAAGAAGTTACTATAAGAAGGAATTTAAAAAGAGCTAGAGGATCTATTGCGCAAGATTCAGGTTATATTATAGTTGATGGAAAGAAAAAAGAAGCAAGTGCTTTAGAATTAAAACAGATTGTCCTAGAATTATTAAATTATCCTATGGATTTACTTACTAAGGCAAAGCCATTAGTTTATCATTATACTGTTTATACTCCACAAGAGGAAATGAAGCATATTTTATATGCTGAAAATGAAGTTAGACTAGATATATTAAGAAAAGTTTTTGGGATTGATAAATATAAAAGAATTAAGGAAAATTCTAAGATTTTTCTAAGTAAACTTAAAGAAATCATTAAAGAATTGGAATTAAGAACTAATGATTTAAATGATATTGAAAAGGAAAAACAAAATTTAGGAGAAGAAATTAAGAAAACTCAAGAGAATATAAATAAAGTTGATTTGGAAAAGAAAATATTTGATTTAGAAATAAATATTATAAAAAATAAATTTGATGAACTTGAGAAAAAAAGAAAGTTATTATTTGAGTTAAAATCTAAGTTTAATTTTATTGAATTAAAAATAAATGATTGTATTAATGATTTCAATAATAAAAAAAGTAATCTTGAAGATCTTAAAGAAGATATTAGTAATTTAAAAAAAGAATTAGTTGATGTTGATGGCATAACTGAAAAAGATATTAATACTTTAATTGAACAGAAGCAAAAAAATATTAAGTTTTTAGATGATACTTTGGGCAATTTGAATTATAAGCTTAATGAGTTTAATATTAAAAGAAATAATTCTAATAAGTTAATTGATGGTATTAAGAAATTAGATTTTTGTCCTATATGTAAACAAGATGTTGGAAAAGAGCATAAAAATAATATTGTAAGTACGGAAGAATCTACAATTAAAGAATGTGATTACGAAATTAAAAATTTTGAAGAAAATATTGAAGATGCTAAGAAGAACTTAGGTAAATTTAGAGATGAACTAGAGAATTTAAAGGATAAGTTAAGAGATATTGAGATTATTAAAATTAAAAAGAAAAATTTAATTGAGAAAGAAAATAATATAGGAAAAATAGAAGATGAAATTAAGAAATTAAAAGAAGACGTTGGAAAGTTTAATATTGAAATTAAGAAATTAAAAGATGAGATTTCTAAATTTGATGAAATTGATGAAAAATACAGTAAATTTTCTAAAGATATGGAGATTTTACAAGATAAAATAAAGAATTTAGCTGCTAATAAAGGCGGATTAGATGCTCAATTAAAGCAATTTCAAAACAGACTTAAAATTTTAGATATGGAATATGATAAAAAAATAAAATTAGTTATTAGAAAAAATAAAATAATGACATTACAATCTTGGATTGATAATGATTTTATTTCTATTATGGGAAGTGTGGAAAGAAGTATTATGCTAAAAGTACATCATGATTTTAGTAATTTATTTGAAAAATGGTTTAATACTTTAGTTGACACTGAAAATCTAAATGTTAAATTAGATGAAGAATTTACTCCATTAATTGAACAAGATGGATTTAAAATTGATTTTGAGTGTTTAAGTGGGGGGGAAAAAACTGCTGCTTCTTTAGCGTATAGATTAAGTTTAAATCAGGTAATAAACCATGTTATGGGTAATTTAAATACTAAAGATATTATAATATTAGATGAGCCTACTGATGGGTTTAGTGAAGATCAAATAGATAGAATGAGAAATGTATTAGAAGAACTAAAGTTAAGACAAGTTATAATAGTAAGTCATGAGTCAAAAATAGAGAGTTTTGTGCAGCATGTAATAAAATTAAATAAAAGAAATCATGTTACAGAGATTTTGAATTAATTTGTTATTATTGTTCTATTTATCTAGTACAAAATCTTCTGAAACTACAGAAAATTCCTGCTCATCTTCTAATGCGTCTTCTAAATTTTGCCCAAATAACAAAAATAATCTTTGTCTTTCCTTTGCTAATCTTAAATCTCTAACACTTCTTCTTGCCTTTTTATAAGCTTCAACTTGAGAATGAACTTCCATAACTGGGATTACTAGCGAACCTTTTCTTTGCACTCTATATGTAAGTTCTCTACCATTAAATGATAGCTCTTTTCCATCACTTGATTCATGAAGTAATAATGTTCCATATGGAGTTAACGTTACTCTTGTGTTTGTTTTTGGAGTAGGCATTCTACCAAAGCAGCCTTTAATAACGTCTTCTACTAAATTATAATGTGTTTCATATTCACCTTTTTTTCTAGCTATAAAATTAAGACTTGTTCTATTAATGGATTTATTACTAACTAAATTTAGTGTATATATGCCAGAAGAATCTGAGTATATTTCTATAGGTTCTTGGCTTACTATTGGCTTGTATTTATTAGACATTATTATTCCTCCAATTATTTTAAAAGACTGATTTTTAAAAATAGCAAATATTTAAATTTATCTTTGTTACATTAATACTTACAAGTTATGCTAAGTATGGGACTAAATTTAATGTTTTAGCATAAAGCTATAGTATAGCTTGGTCTAGTATTGGCCCTTGGGGTGGGTCAGACCCAGGTTCAAATCCTGGTAGCCCCATTTATTAAACTGCAATATCAAAAATTTTATAAATGGGAATTAAATGGTTAATTTATGATAATATTAAAAAAAGGGATAATTTTGTTTTTAATAATATTATTTACTCTAAGTATTGTTAAGGCTGCTAATATAGGGGTTGAGATAGCGCCAGTTCAAGATAAAGTTCTGCCTGCTCAAAATGCTATTTTTAATGTTAAAATAACAAATAATGAAAATAATGATATTACATTTAAATTTACATATTTAGATATTTATTGGAAAATTGAAAATGAAGAAGTTAAAGTGCCTTCTACATCAACAAAGGCTGTTAATTTAGTATTTATCCCACAAGCTGAGGAAAAACCAAATTTAATAACTGTTGTTATAACAAGTGATGATAAATCATTTAGAGAAGAGAAATTATTAAGGTTGAACTTAGTTAATTATGAAGATGTTTTAAAAACTGAATTAATATTACCAGGACCTGTTGATCCTAGAAAATCAAATATAATTAAATTAAGAATTATAAATCAGCATAATTTTGATTTTAAATCATTAAAAATAGGAATTAAATCAGCATTTTTTGATAAGCAAGAAATTGTAGACCTAGAACCTTTTGAGACTAGGACAATTGATTTTCCTGTAGATTTTGCATCAATAGTTGAAGAAGGAAAATATCCTTTAGATATTATAATAGAATATAATAACAAGGTTGTTAAGCAAGAGAAAAGTGAATTTAATATTGGAAGTTATCCTGATTTAAAGGAAACTGTTAGTCCTAAGTCAAGTGTGTTATTTAAAAGAATAGAAGTAGTTAAGGAAAATAAAGGAAATACAGATAGTTTTGAATTTTATAGCAAAGAATTAAGTTTATTTCAAAGATTATTTACAGATAGTCAACCAAAACCTACAAAAATAACAAGTAGTGAAAATGGATATTTATATAGTTGGCAATTTAAATTAGAGCCTGGTGAAGTAAAAACAATAATTATTGAAACAGACTATAGATTAGCTAGTTTAATTTTAGTTATATTAACAATTTTAGCTTTTGTAATTTATTACTTTAGTAAAACTGACTTAAGTGTAAATAAAAAAGTAATGAATATTGTAACTGATAAAAATGGAGTTACAAGAATGAAGATACTTATTAATATCAAAAATAAAGGACTTAAAACAATAAGAAATGTTAAGGTTATGGATAAATTGCCTGCTGTAATAAATTCACCAGACGCTTTTGGAACTGCTCATCCTAAGATAATTAAAGGAGAGGGTGGAACTAGACTAGTTTGGGATATACTTGAGTTAACTAAGAAAGATGAAAGGATATTTTCTTATAATGCTTCTTATAAATTAAATGTAATTGGACAATTAAATATGCCAAGAACTTTAGTTAGATATAGGACTGGATTTAGAAACATTATAATAAGAAGTAATCCTGTAAGATTATTTCACTAAAATATAGCATTTCCATTAATTACTTGTTGTATTAAACTAAGGCATTCTTTTTGTTTTTTATCATCTATGATTTTATTACATAAAGAAGTTGCTTTGTTTTCATTTGTTTTAGGATTTGATTGAACTAAATATTGAGATACTGATTGAAAACAAGAATCTTTAGAGTTAAAAAATTCTTTGTATTTTAAATTACAAAGGTCTTCTGAGTCTGCTGCTTTGCTTCTGAATGTAGATATGTCTATACAAGAATGAATAAATCCAGAACATTTAATTTCTTTTTGGAATCCTGTTTCTTCAATGTTTTTAAAACCAAGACAACTACAACTTTGTTGAGGAATATCATAACCTATAAAAACTGTTTTTGGCATAAAGAAAACTGCAAAAAAAGCTATTAGAAAGACCCAAATCATAAAATTAGTGTGTTCGTAAAAATCAAAAACTGGAATTACAAAGAATTTTAATAATAATGTAGATGTTATAAATCCTGCTAAGACAATTAATAGATACTGTATTAAAATTGCCATTAAATAGAATTCTATATTTTTAGTATTTAAAGGTTTTTATTGAAAAGGCTTTGCATAATAACTAGACCTCTTTTTGTGCAAGATAAGGTTCTGCACAATTTTTAAAATCAATCTCTATGCCTAGCTCAAAGCTTTCATGGACTAGAACAGATAAATTATGGCAGAGGCATTTCATTAAGATTTCATTTACTTGGCTTCTATCTTTCTTGGTTCTTAGGTGATTACCAAATTTCCTTTTGATCATACTAAAGAGTGTTTCGGCATTTGATCTTTTATGATAGTGCTTCATAAATTCTTCCTGGTTTTGGTAGAAGAAGAGCCACATTGTCTTCCAAATTTGATAACCTTTTGGATGCATAGTTGAATTGCTTTTAAAAGGAATGAAAGGAATTGCGCCCAATCTTGCCACAGCCCTTAGGTTTTCCCTAGCAGAGTAAGCCTTGTCAGCAGAAACTTCTTGCATATCGAAGAACTTGGCAGTCTTCTTTACCAAGGGAATAAATTCTGGAGAATCTCCGGATGTTCCGTTAGTAATACTTAATGATTCATTTAAAGACATTGTAAAAGAGAAAGCCAAGTGGGGTGCTTCTTACAGTACTTATATTAGACCTTCACAATTAGGCAAATTAGTGGTTTCCTCTAAGGTTTAGTGAGTTTATTTGCAATTAATAATAAGTATTAAAAAGCTCAGTAAAGGATACCTATAAGGATAATGAAGGACTTAAAAATAAGATTAACAAAAGATGATATTGATGATTTGAAAGCATTTTTAGAAGAATACTTGTTAGTTTTTAAAGAAAAGAAAAAACATCAAAAACTTCATAAAAAAGAGCCTTGCCCTATATGTAAAACTGCTAGAAAGCTCTTAAAAAAGTTATAATCAACTTTTTGTGCAAGATGATGAGTATTTGTGTAGGATTTAGTTTATGTGCAAAGCCTATTGAAAAATAATTGGTAATGAAGGAACTTTCTAATTAAATACAAGAATTACTATTTGAAAACAATATATTTAAATATCTTTAAGGTAATTTTCTTACTGGCCCCACTTAGCTCAGCGGTAGAGCATTCGGCTGTAGGCAAGCCACTGTTTGACCTTATGAGTTATCTAGGAATGACAAACAGGTTAGCGGATCCCGGAGGGTCGCTGGAAATTACTTAATAATTGGCGAATTCAAATCCGGCAGTGGGGATTTGAGGGACGGGCAACTTTCCCTCTAAAATTTTCTTTCTTTCTAAAATTGTAGTAAATGGTGGGCAATAGCCACATTTTTCCCATACCTTTATTTTAGTTAGATGCTTTGGATTTTTGAACCCTACTAAATTCATCCAAACTTGAAGATTCTTTTTCCCAAGAATCTCTATACGATATGTTTGTTTATGGCCAAAATTTGTTTGTCTATCAATAAAATATTCTAAATAATTAATTCCAATTCTTTGTAAAATAATTTTAATATCTTCAATAATTTGTCGAGATGCTAATTCTGCAACAATTTTAGGGTAGCTATGAAATTTTCTTCCTGCTTTCTTAAAAGTCATAGAGAAATCAGTATCTGCCAAGCCTCTGAGAAATGCTCTAGAATAGACTTCATCATTCAGTATAATCTTTGGAATAAAAACAGTTTTGGCTTTTTTACCAACTGTTATGCCTGCATTTTCGAATTGCTCAAGCACTCTTTTGGAATGTGCATACATGACTAGTTCATCATGAGCTATCCTGAGGCAGAGTTTTTTATTAAAAACATCGTGAAATAGGCTTGAAACATGATTATAGTACTCCAAGTCTTCGGTTTTATTTCCACTTATTGTTATAATATAGTCATTTCTTTTACTATTAGCTGAATTCACCACACGACCTAGATGCCCATCGCCCGCTATTATACCACATAACTCTGCAAATTTTCCATCCATGATATGCCATTTATAGTATTATTTAAATAAGTTTTCGAGTATAGATGTCCAGTGTGTCCAGTGAATTATGAAGTTTTAATAATTTTTCTACTTACCTAAAAATATGGGGATTATTAAAATTGATGATGATTTTTTAGAAGATTTAGTAGCTAAAGCTTTGAAGTCTGATAGAAGAAGAGCTACTGAAAATAAAACGACTACGAACTGTAATTTACAAGCCCTTTATACAGCTATGACAAGAACTTCTTATGTTAGACCGCATAAACATCCGGTATGTGAGATAATTATACCGATAAGAGGTAAAATATTAGTAGTTGAGTATAATGATGATTCTAGTATAGCAGAAAGACATTATTTGGGGGAGAGATATTCAACCAGAGAAGTTTTAATTCAGCCTTACACTTGGCATAACTTAGTTGCACTAACACCTATTGCAATTATTTCAAATCCTGTCGAGGGACCATATAAGAAGGAAAAAACAGAATTTCTTGAAAAAACCCCTGAGGAAAATACTCCGGAAGCTCTGCAGTTTTTATTTGATTTGTTAAAAATAGGGCAGTAGTTTAATAAACTTTATAAATTGATTATGATGTAGCAATTTTATGCCCAAGTAGTCTAGCGGTTAGATTTAAGTTCTAATTGGACTTTAAAACCAAGACTGAGCCCTGTCGAGTAAGCTTTTTAGGAAAAAGCTTAAGCAAAAAGTAAGCAAAAAACTAAAACATAGAAAGGCTCAAACCCGGGTTCAACTCCCGGCTTGGGCGTCCCTATTATTTGTTCTATGTCCTAAACCTTTAAATATTTTACCCTCTATATAATTTTATGGTTAAACTTGATATTCATGATTATGATAAGAATTTTAATAATAAATTAAAGGCCTTTCAAGACAATGAATCAATAGATAAAAGGAATAGAGACCTTGTATCTGATTTCTTAAATGACTGTGCATTAGGTAAAACTATTAAACATAAAGCTAAGAAGAGAATAGGTTCTGCTAGAAGACTAAGGTATCTTGAATGTTTAACTGATATTATTATTTGGTTTAATAAACCACTAGACGAAGTTACACAAAAAGACATGGAAAGGATAGTCCTAAATTTAGAAAATAATAAGTACACTAGAAAAGATAAGAAATACAAAGGTGAGAATTATAGCTCAAGTACATTATATGAATACAAAAAGACTATTAAGAAATTCTATAAGTGGTTACTTGGGAATAATGATCATTATCCTGACTTAGTTAGCTGGATTGAAAATATTACTGTAAATACAGAGATACCTGCTCTTTCTAGAAATGAAGTTGAAAAACTTGCAAGTAGGTCATCTACTCAATTACATAAAACTTTGATATTATTTTTATTTGATGCAGGTACTAGAATAGAAGAGACCTTAAATGTTAAAAAAAGTAACCTAACAAGAGTTGTAGATAAAGATAAAGAAAATCCTATGGCTTATTATAAGATAAGAATAGAATATTCTAAAACTAAACCTAGAACTATTGGAGTACCTATGTGTACTGAAGTTATAGATCAATGGTTAGAATACTCTAAACCTAATGATAATGATTATTTATTCCCAATTAGTTATGATGCTGTAAGGATGTTTATTAGTAGATTAGGCAAAGAAGTATTAAATAAAAGAGTAACTGCTCACATCCTAAGACACAGTAGTTGTACATATTATTGTACTAAGTTAAATCATTTCCAACTATGTTATAGATATGGTTGGAGTATGAAGTCTAATTCTCCTGATAGGTATATAGATAGAGAAGGTTTAACTGATGATGAAGCTCCTAAACAATTTAAATCTGATGAGATTGAGAAATTAAGGGATGAAAATAAGACAATGAAAGAAGAGATGAAGCTCATGAAGGAATTAATAAACAATACTAGGAATGAAATTGTAGAAGGATATTGGAGAAAGAAGTTTAAGAAAACATGACAGTAGGTCTATATGCAAGAGTGTCGGATGACAAGAAGAAGTCGGATGGAGATAAGAGACAAGATATTAATAGACAACTGGATATTCTAAGAGATTATGCAACAAGATCAGGATATAGTAACTACGAAGAATATGTTGATGATGGTAAAAGTGCATTTACAGAAGATTGGAACTCTAGACCTTCATTCAAGAGACTTCTAAATGATTGCAGGAGAAGATTTATTCAAAAGATAATAATAGAAGACATGACTAGGTTTAGTAGAAAATTAGACGCAGGATTACTTCTTCTGAAAGAACTAGGTTCTTTAAAGGTGGAATTAATAAGCCTAAAAGAAGGAGAAATAGAAGTAACTTCTTCTAAAGGTTGGCTACAATCTTCAATGTTACTTATGTTTGCAGAATGGGGCAGTAGAATACAAAGTGAAAAAGTTAAGACAGGTATGTTGAAGGCTAGAAACTTAGGAAAGAAGATTGGAGGGTTTAAAGGGAATAAGAAAATGAAGGGGGGTTCAAAACCTACTAAAGATTATAGAGAATAGGCAAAAGACCTCATGAGGTTAACCTTAAATTAGGAATAAAAAGATTTAAATCTTCCAACTAGTGTTTATTATTATGTCTTGTTCCAAGTGTAACAACATAACAAGCAAGAAAGAACTTGATTATTCTATTGATAATTTTGGTGTGATTTTATGTAGAGCATGTCAAGAAAATTGTCTAAAACTTCAAGAAATATTTCTAAAACAAAAAAGTAGGTCAACTCCAGAGGCAATAAAGTTGTATACTATTCTTATTAAGATGGGTTTCAATGCTAAATTAGAGCAATGGGATGGCTTCAAACATATTGATGTTGCAATTCCCGAAGCTAAAATAAATTTTGAAATTGATGGTATGCAACATAGTTACAATGAGGAACAAGCGTTAGCAGACCTCAAAAGAACATATTATTCTTTCAAAAAGGGATATGTAACCTTGCACCTTCCAAATAAATTAATCCAAGAGAAACCCTTTGAAACTGCAAAATATCTCAAGGATGTAATTGAAACAAGTAATCAACAGATTGAAGATTTAAACAATAAGTAAGCAATAATGAGTAATATAATAAAAGTAAGAATAACGGAAACTAAAAGAGAATGGGTTTTCTATGAAGATGGAGAAAATATTAGATGAAACACAAGTTTAAATATCATCAACATTCAATAAATGTTAAATGGTCAATTATATTGGTAATAATACATTCCTTCTCTTTATTTATAATGAGTATGATTTTAGATTATGCCCAAATTCAGAGTGGTTTTTTCCAGTTAATCCTGCTTGGTTTTGGAATTACAATTTTTGCACGAGTCGTCAAAATATTTACTGCAAATAAGAAATTCATAATAGATAAATGGTTCATATTCTGGTCGCTACTAAATACTTTTACTATTTGGTTAGGTTATCTAATTATACAATTAATCGGATTAACAAATCCATTAGGGACTATTGTTTTAATTGCAGTATTACTTGTATTAATCTCACATATTATCGGAAGATTTAGATTATCAAATACTAGATTAATAGTTCTTTCGATAGTAATTATTGCTATTTTGTTTTTTGCAATTAATGAGCAATCTGATTTTAATAAAACAATATCACCCAATTTTAAAAACAACGTGAATACAAATTCTGGGAGTTCAGACTACCAAGAAAAAATTTCTGACATTAAAGAAAATATTCAAGTCAAGGTTGATGAAATCAAGGAAGATCTTGATCCAAAATCTTATAAGAATATACAGGAAGCATTTGGAGAATTAAATGAATTAAGAGTAGAAAATGGTGTTTCAAGACTAAATTGGGACAATAACATCTATGAGCTTGTAAAATTTCAGGCTTCAAAAGGATTGTGTTCAAATAGTCATTGCGATCATATGGATAGCAGTGGTAAATACTTTGATGCGTATGCCGATAAATTTAGAGTTTCACTTATGGGCCATAGTGCAGAAAATATTGCTGGTTCAGATTGCCATCAAGCAGTTGTCGATTTATGGTTGCACAGCACTACCGGACATAGAGAAAATATGCTAAATCCAATTATGCATAAAGGAGCACTTGCTTACGATAAAGGAAATTGTGTATTGATTGTAACATCGTGATAAAATGAGATTCAAATATCTTTTTCAAGTAATATGGTATTTTATCATTACAGAAATCATTACCATAATAGACTTAGCTGTTTGGTTACAATTCAAAGACTTCTTTATTAGTTTGATACATCTTGAAAATGATGTTTTCGGAATCAAATATGCAATACCTCTTTTACTTGTAGCAATCCCTGTAATTTCCGCATTAGTAGAATATCAATCAAAGCAAAAAAAAATATCTACTGCTTTGAATAACTTCCTTAGAGATTAACTAATATGTTTTTGTCCCCTAAAACTCGTTATTTTAGGTGACTTTAACTTAACAGCTCATTATTAAATGTTTTACTATAAACTTCAAAATCTTCTTTGCTAAACAATACTAACATAACTTCTTCTATTATATTAGTATTGTAGCTTTGTAAAACTTCTTTAACTATCTCAACTGCTTCTGCTGTAGGAACTCCATGAACCCCAGTGCTTATTGATGGAAAAGCTATGGATTTGCAATTATTCTCTTCAGCAATCCTTAGCGAATTAACATAGCAACTTCTTAGCAAAGCAATATCTTCAAAGTGATTCTTAGGACCGACAGTATGGATAATTATCTTAGCAGGAAGATTATATGCTTTTGTAGCTACAGCTTCTCCGGTTGGAAGTCCTTTAGGATACTTCTCCTGTCTTATTCTCTTGCACTCTTCAAGAAGTTTGGGACCAGCTGCTTTATGTATTGCACCATCAACACCTAAGCCACCCATTAGGGTTCTATTTGCTGAGTTTACAATTGCATCAACTTGTATTTTTGTTATGTCATCTAGAACTACTAATGTTTTCATAGCATCAAAAATCACTTATAGTTTTTAAATTTTGTTCCAATGGGTTTTCCTGATTTAGTTCCTTTTAATTTAGCTCTCTCCATTCCACTTATAACTTTCTTCTTATGCTGAACTAAGAAATAATTGCTAAACCACGTTAACATATACTTCATTGGCTCTGCAAATTCAGATTCCATGTTGAATACTGGCTCTGTCACAGAAACAAATGTTATTCCCTGATCTTTTAAGTAATTTAACTGTTGCATCACTTGGATTGGATTTTCTCTAGAATACCTATCTACAGAAAATACTACTATACCTTCTACTTTTCCTTTCTCAATTAATTCTTTAATTTTGATTCCATTTGGTCTGCTGAATATGTAAGTATCTCCAGAAATACCATTGTCAGATAATTCTTCAACAATCTTATGCTCATGAAGACTGCAGTAGTGTCTGCACTTAAGTAATTGGGATTCTGGGTTTTGGTCTTTATCATCTGTACTAACTCTTGTGTAAATTATAATTTTCATATTACTCTTTTTTTCTTAAAACAATATTACCATCATTATCAATACCTGCAATTATGGAATCACCATGTTTCCATTGCTTTGCTAGAACTAATTGTTTAGGCAGTATTACCATAAAGCTCTCATTGTTTTTTATTAGCTTCATGTTTAAACAAAAAGTTAATATAATATTTAATATTTATGATTATATCGACAACAAAAACTCTTGGCTTCTACAGTTCTACTTATAGACCCGGTCTCGGCGTCGTATTTTCAAAAAGGGTGTAAGAATTTAACATCATGGATAGCGGATCATTAGGAATCTATTCAGTTGTTTACCATATTTAACATAAATATAGGGGTTGAAAATCCAACAATAAGTACTCTTCTTATCCCTAACAGATATTTTGGTCGGTAGGTTTTGGTAATGCAACTACAATTAAAATCTTGGAAGTTACAAAATCTGATGCAAGATGATATCATGGCTTATGTTTTAGTATATACTTCAGATTATGAAATAGTTAGACTTAGACATGAGCTTGGAGAGTTAGAGGAAAAATGCAAAGCATCAAGATAATTTTAACTGATCGATCATCTTACCAAATTTACAAAACGATTTGTACTTTCTGGATCATTGGTCCACATCTGGCGGTATCCAAAAACATTATCCTCAAACATATAAATCCTTTTAAACAAATATACTTCATAATTATATTTGGGGGGTGAAGCTTACCAAAGTAGAATTCCTTTTTCTGGATAAGAAAATTCTAATATTTTTAGTTGTATCTATTTGCTTTTTCTTAGCAATAAATACTGCCAATGGAGGGGATTGCGGGGACCGTATATGTGATGATGATGAAGATGAGCTAACATGTCCAGATGACTGTCATAGTCAACCTGAATCAACAAGTCCTCAACCTAACCACTACTTTTCTGAAACTAATGAAACAACTATCTCTTACACTGATCCAGAAAGTAATGTTACTTTTGAACTGGAAACTTCAACTAATGGTAGAAAAACCCTTCGTGGAAACGCCGACAAAACAACTAAGAATCCACAACATATTGGGCTTGTAATAGATCAGACAGAAGAACCTACAACAGATGTAAGGATAAAAGGTTTGAACCCTAATAGTCAGTATCACTTGTACAAAGATAGTTATGAGAATCACGAAGCTTTCATGTCAGATAACAATGGTGAGTACCAAATTGCCCAAGATACTACTGAAAGTCACAATCTTTGGGTTCAGGAAGTTGAATCACATACAGTCTATATAAGGGATAGAAGTGATTGTGCAAATAGTTCGATAACACGGCTTAATTACGGAACCTGGGATCCCATCACAAGGACTTGTACTTTGACTAGTAATTTGAATGAGAGTATTGAAGTATTAGTGAACAACATTACATTAGACTGTTCGGGGCGCACTGTTCGGGGCGCAAATAGCGGATATGGTGTTTACGTAAATGGAAAGATAGGAGTTACAATAAAGAATTGCGAAGTCAGGAGATTCAGTACAGGCATCTATATCTATTGGGGATCGCACTTCAGCCAAATTATCGGAAATCGATTGATAGATAATGCAAATTACGGGCTTCATTTGTACTATTCTAACTCAAATACTATTAAAGACAATTATTTTGGAAATAATACGTACGGCGCCCTTTTAGAACATTCAAACTCCAATACTTTAAGCAACAATACGGCCAGTTATAACCTCAAAAGCATATACTTATATTCGGTTGGGTTGTATATACACAGTTCAAACTCCAATACTTTAAGCAACAATGTGGCTAGTTATAATAAAATAGGAATATTTATGGACTTATCAAATTCAAATACACTTCTCCAAAATAACATGTCTAATAACTTAATTAACTTCTATCTCAGTGGGGACACAGTTTCAGAATTCTACCATTCAATAGATAGTTCGAACAAAATTAATGGAAAGAGTTTACTGTATTTCAGGAATTTGTCAGATACGACCCTCACTAACTTAGTTGTTAGCACGCTGTATTGTGTCGAATGTAATAATGTCACCATTAAGGATATTGAATTAAAGGATAATAAATTTGGCATTGCATTAGTTGGAACGTCTAATTCAACGGTTGAAAATGTTGACGTTAATAATAATCTTGACGGAATCTATCTTTTCTATTCCAACTCCAATACAATAAAAGGAAATCTCGCGAGGCGGAATAACAACGGTATCAGACTCACCTCCTCATCGTTTAATATTGTTGAGAACAATAGTGCCTTGCACAACAAACCAATCTCTAATTACAATTCATTTGGCAAAGGCATTATTATAGAAGCAAAATGTTGTGAAATTGGTGGCTATTCCAGCCTGAGGAATGCTTTAATTCGCAACACAGCAATAAACAATAGCTATGGTATATCTGTTTCAAATAGGGGCTATGACCCACTAATCATGTTGATTGAAGAAAACTTTATCTCGAACAATTCAGTGGGCGGCATTTCTCTTGCCAATGCAAATTCAAACACTATAAGAAACAATACTATAATTTCTAATGTGGATGGTATAGTATTTAGTCTGTCAAACTCTAACTTGATTAAGGACAACCTTTTGCGCAAAAACACTGGTAAGGGGATTTATGTTAGTTGGTTTTCTGGGGGGAACCATATTTTGAATAATTCAATTGCGGGTAATGGTAATGGTGTGTATTTAGACTCAACAAACAACTCATTAGTTTCAAATGCAATAGTTAACAATAGTTATGTTGGTGTCACACTATCAGATGCAGACTTGATTCTCATAGATTCCAATGAAATTAGCAATAACAACATGGGGATATACCTTTATATGTCTTCATTCAATACAATATTCCAGAATAACATCTTGAATAATCCGGGTGGTGGCATTACCATTTCCAGTGCTGATTCCAATAGCATAATTGGGAATAATATCAGCAATAACGGTAATGGTATTAACAGCCTTCAGTCGAGCTCAAACAATGTGACAAGGAATTCAATCTCATCCAATACACGTGAAGGTTTGACTTTCTTCAGTTGGTCAAATTCAAACACTATTACTAGCAATATAATAATAAATAACTTCTTAGGAATCTACCTAAGTAATAGTGATGGAAACAACATTACTAATAATTTATTTGTCAATACGATAAATGCTAGGGATAGGTTTGGGGCTAATGTTTGGAATGTCGAGAAAACTGAAGGCGTAAATATTATGGGGGGTCGGTTCATTGGTGGAAACTTTTGGCATGATTACCTTGGAGATGATCTAGATGGTGACGGTTTGGGAGATACGTCATTGCCCCATACTTGCGATGGTGAAATTCAAGAAGGTGGCGACTACGTTCCATTGGTGTCAGACAAAACATATAACGTCACCTTGCCTCCTCCTAAGTTTATCTTCACTAAGAGTGTAGTATCCCCAGTTGTGGCAGGTAGAAACATAGCCTATTATATATCACTCCATAATTACAATCCCGAACCTCTAGAGGGGGTTCCTGTTATGGAATTTCTTGAACCTGAGTTCACTTTTGTTGATTCGCTACCGCCACCATCACAGATCATCACTGGTTTTGATAATCTTACAGTTTTGCGATGGGATATTGATGAAATCGGTCCCTATTCTAGTAAATATATCTCGTATACTGTCAGGTTAGATCCTAATACCCCTATAGGTCAGACTGTGTCTGGGCCTGCTTGCACATTTCCTTCAGGTTCTCCCAGTCCAAACGGCATTACGTGTGGAACATACAATACTCCATCTTGCGCATCTCCAACTACTACAGGATGGGTAGCAGGTGGGCGAGTTGATATACCTGCTACGGGAACTGGCTATTATGGATACAGCACATCAACCTGGGGCTCTACTCATCGTTGGTCAAGTCAAGAAATGCTTAGTGTTATTGAGTGTGTAGGTGCAAATTTACCAACCGGATTCCCACCAGTAGGAATAGGCGACGTCACAAAACAATATGGCGGTAATATGTGCCATAGTTCAACAGCCCATAAAAGCCATCAGAATGGTCTTGATGTTGATGGTAGGTATGTAAGGATTGACAATGCCTCTTCTGGTGTACTAACGACAAGTCCTGATTATGACCGGGTACGAAGTCAGCAACTACTAGACTTATTTTATTCTTGTGCTGTTGCAAATGGTGTAGGATCTCCTGCAAGTGGAACCAACGGTTTTTTTGTTCTGACAAGTGATAACCTGTTAACTTCAACAAACTACACAGTCATTCACGTTGGAGGTCATTCCAACCACTTCCATCTAAGATTGAGCAATCCTTACTTAAGTAGTATTCCAACATCACCCTATGTAAAGGATTGTCCTTGTAATACTGCAGATCCTGAAAATTCTGTCTCTGCAGGATTTGTCGGCCATGTACCAGATGGTACTGCTTGCGATGATGGATTACCACTGACTAACCCAGACCAATGCAAATTTATTGATTCTTACGGTTATTCCATTTGCGGCGCCCAATGTGCTAACGAAACCACAAATACAAGCGCGCCTAAAGACCCTAACATGAAGGCAGTCCTAGCTCCTAAGTTTATTCAGCAGAAAGTTGTTTTGCCTTATGTGGTACATTTTGAGAATGTTGGAGACATTGAAGCCCAAGATATTTATATAGTTGATAATTTGGATGCAAATCTAAATTTGACCACTCTAAAGTTTGAACCATCATTAGGAGATTACACAACTGACATCAACATAAGCGGTCAAAGAATTGAATGGAGTCTTCTAGGGATAAACCTACCTCCAAATAGCACAGGCGAAGTAGTATTCTCGGTAGAGCCAAACGCGAATCTGTCATCAGGTACGGAAATCAGAAATTTGGCATCAATACAGTTTGAATCTTTGACTCCAATTTTGACAAATGAAGTGATTAACATAATAGACTCAACAGAGCCAGAGTGTGTAATTGATGAATTGCCTGAAGAAACTAACGTAGAGCGACTTGAACTAACGTGGAGTGCAAGTGATGCAGTTGGGGAGATTAGTGAATATTCTATATTTGTTTCAAAAGATCACAATAACTTTACTAGATACATCACAACCTCAAGTAGTAATACTTCTTTTATAGGAGAACACAACAAGACTTACGCTTTTATTTGCATTGCGAAAGATACTGCGAACAATATTGAAACTCAAAGATCAGTTGCAGAAACTGTGACTACTTTCATTTTTGAAGATTCAGACAATGATTCAATAGTGGATAATTATGACAATTGCCCAAGTATTTCCAACGCAAATCAGTCAGATATAGATCATGATGGTACCGGAGACCTGTGTGACATTCAGACTTGCGGTAACAGCGTAATAGAATTTGGTGCGCAAGGAGCAGGATATAATTTCGATGAAGAATGTGATAACGGATTTGATTTCAACTACAGTTGCGAAGAATTTGAATGTAATTCAGGTCAACTGGGATTTGGTTGTAGTGCAGATTGTCAACTTGAGGACTTTGATAACGACGGGATTTTGGACCATTTGGATAATTGTCTGGAAGTGCCTAATCCAAATCAAACCAATTTAGATGCAATTCAATCCTCACTGCAATGGGCAAGTAATGCTATAGCAAGTTCAGAATATACAGGCACAGAGTGGTCTGCAATGCAAGCTACTGGCGAGCCAAACACTTTAGATGAATTCGGTAATTTAACTTGTGGAGATATTGATACTGCATGGGCGCCACTTGAAAGTGGGGAATTGCCAGAATGGCTTCAAGTTGACTTCTTAATGCCTATGAATGCACAAGGTATTAGAATTGCAGAAACTTATGTTGGTGGATTTGTTTATCAGATAGACCTTATTGACATTCAAAATAACTCTCACACAGTCTTCACAGGCAATGATACAACCTCCTGTGCATCATTCTTAGAAGTAGAATTCCCCTTAACAAGTTATCCTGTAAAGAGCGCCAAAATTTACACTCAAGTTAATGACTGGGAAGAGATTGATGCTGTAGAACTGCAAGGATCTATTGGAGATGGGGTTGGGGATGCATGTGATGTTCAAACATGTGGTAATAATATTGTGGAAGCTCCAGGAGAAGGAGACGGATATTACGCAAATGAAGAATGTGATGATGGAAATATAATAAATAATGATGGTTGCTCTTCAACTTGTACAATAGAAGTCAGAGACACAGAACCTCCAACAATTGAAAATGATATATATAGTAACATTACCAATAATCCACAAGTAACTTTAAGCGGCTTTATTACAGACCCAGAGCCTTCCTCAGGCATTAGAAGTTTCCAAGTAAATGGAGAAAATGTCATACTTGACAATAACACCTTTAGCTATGTCTATAACTTAGTAGAAGGAACAAATTTAATAGAAGAAATAGCAATTGACAATGGAAATAATAATGTGACTGTGTACAAAGAGATACTTCTTGATACTGGTGTTCCTAGCAGCAATGTATCAACAAGTGATCTTGATAATGATAATTTTACAGATGTTATCGCAATTCACGCTAATGATGAACCATTAGAAGCTGCTACTATTGCGTCAGAAGTTAAGGAAATAAGATATTCAATTAATAATGGTCCTTTACAAATAGTTAATGGTAATAATGCAAATATTCAAATCCCTCAATTTACTAATCTAATTACCATTGAATATTATTCTATAGACAATGCAGGTAACATTGAATCAGCACAACAACTAACATTGTATGTAGATTCTTGTCCATCACAAAGAGGAAAGTATTTTGGATGCCCTGTTGCTGACAAAAATAATGTTGAACTTCATGTGATAGATAGGCCAAGAGTATTTTGTGGTGGTGCGGGAAGCTGTGAAGTTCCGTTAGAAGGTAGTTTTGTAAAAGTATTTGACAGGAGAAATCAACAATTCATAAGCTCCTATGGAAGCAATCCAAATGGTATTCAATTTCCAACAATATTTGAATCTGCAATAGGACGGGTATCAGCATGTACTACTAATTCCTCAGGTACGTGTATTGCTCCAGAACTAGAAAAAGGGACATTACTTGTAATAATTAAGTATTATGATATCACAACTAATAAAACAGTTTATACTGGATTACCTAAAGGCCTTGAAGATTTTGTTGATACTGATAATGATGGAATTACTGATTTAGCTACTAAGAATTTCCAAATAATTAAAACAATAAACCAAGATGGATCTATGGATTATAAAGGAGGAGCTAAAACCATAATTATAGGATCTGCTCTTGAAGTAATCCATCCTTTATATGTTATTTGGGATGAAGAGCTCACAAATTATCCCTTCATTTTCACTTCCCAAGAAGAATGGACTGTTGATGTCTGTTTATATGTGCCAGAAGGATATCAAATTGTAGGTGATAATTGTACCCAAGAATTTGTTCAAAATCAGACTAAAGAGCTAATATTTACAGTGAGAGATATTGGAAGTCCAGAGCCAAATTTCATGGTAAATTTAAACACTAATCATGAAGGCAAGCAAAAAATCAATAGAATTGAAATACCTGGACAGAGAACCTGGACAATGGAATCAAGCAAACTTAAGTTAGCAAAGAAAGAAATTTTTATTATATCTTTAATAGCAGTTGTGGTTGTGGGAATGATCACCATTTTTGCCATTAGAATAAAAAGAAGGAAGCTTCAGAAGTCAGCTGTATAAGTTGACCTCTTTTTTCTTAAGCATATGGACACAGTATATCACACTCGGCTTGGGCGTAGTTATTCTGTTCGGTTACCAAAATCATAAATATTTTAAGAATTCTTCTCTACTAAGCTGAAGATCATGTTTAATTATTTTATTAAGAAGACCTCTATCTATGTCCTCACTTGGATGGTTAGGAACAACAGTAGTTCTTCCATCTGGATGTTCAAAGAACATATGACTGCCTTGCTGCCTTTTAAATTCAAACCCTAGTTTCTTAAGAACTTTAATAAACTCACTTGCGGTCATTAATGGCAGTTTAGCCATATTATACCTCTAATTGTTGAAGCCCTAAAAATTTTGATTTATTTAGCTTAGAATCTTTTTTAACACTTAAATAAAGAGATATTGCTTCTTTTGTTCTTTTAATTAATTCGTCGTATGTTTTTGCTTGAGTATGACATCCCGGAAGTTCAACTACATCAGAGATTATATAACCATCTTCTCCTTCTTCTATAATAACGTTATATTTATTTGTCATATGATAATGATGCTAATAATAACTTATATAGTTTTCGTTTAATGATTAAGTATCTTCTATACTTCCGATAATTTAATATATCTATAATATTTTAGTAAAATAAGATAAAATTCAAAGTTGATATCTTAACTTATACTAGGCTTGCTCGGCTTGGGCGTGTAATTCTCATATAGTAGTGACAAATAGTAAGTTTAATTCTAGTAGAGTATGTAAATTTTTGTTGGCATAAATACTCACTCTATAGTTTCAAAAAAATTTATTATAGAAGTAATTAATCAACTGGCTGTGGTCAAGAAGGCTCAGAAACAAAACTTCTTAAGTTCTAAATGGAGGGATTATTTTGTTGAGTTAATTATATCAATTCTCATAACAACCTTGTTTATGTCTCTAATGGGTACAAATGTAAAATGGGTAGCAGTTATTGCTATTATTCTCTTTATTTTCTATACTCCTGTAATGATAATATGGGAACTCTTTTTCGATGTAGGAGTGCCAACATTCCTATTATATCAAGGAACATGGATGTCATCCGTGTACCAACTGGTTTTTATTTTACTAATTTTTCTTCAAACATATTTGGTAGTTCATTTAATAGGATATTTCTGGAGGAAAAAGAAGAAATAGAGAAAATTCTGGGTTGAATAAATCACTTTGAACAATAAATATTACTCTCTTGTGTTAGAAAATGTAACTTTTTCTTGAGGATGTTTCATGAAATAAATTTCTCTTGATCCTATAATTAGTGCTGCTGTATCTATTAATTCTGGATGGCTGCTTAGTCTAGCTCGTTGAAATACTTGGGCATAATGCATATCGTTATCAACGACATGAAGAATTCTCGGATTTTCATCCATAGTTCCTCTTAAGGAATTCCTCTCTCGTATAAAATTTCCAGGAGCTTTTAAGTATGCTGATAGGGTTGCCAAAACTTCTCTTTCGAAAGGTTTGTAGTCACTGATATTATTTCCTCTGTATGGTATTGGTGTTGTTGCGTGAAAGAATTCTTGTGATTCTTCACCATTTACAGATTTTGAACCATATGCTAATACTGGTATTATTGAGGGGCTACGTCCTGCCTCAAAATCAGATGAGTAATTTGGGAAAACTCTAGTAATAACTGGCTCCAGCTCTTTGTGTATTCTTGGAAAAAGATATGAATAAACTATTCCTTTTTCATCTTCTGAAAAGACTGCGGGCGGTAGTATTCCTAATGCCCTTAATTGCATTTCACAGGCATGAATACTCCTCCCGAATATTTCTTCTAATGTTGATTTATTTTGCCTTAAATGGTCCAAGATCCCGTCCTCAGACATTCCGCTAAATTCATCGTATAATTGTTTTTTTTCAGTAGACCCCCACTCGCTTTCTATCTTTGATGACTGTGGTCCGACTTTAGGTATAGGATCAGGATAGTATTTTTTTATTTCTTTAGTGTCTTCAGGATTTACTTTAAGAACTTGCATGTATAAATTATTTAATATAGGATCTTCTGAAACTTCGGTTGGATTACTAAGATTAATACCTCTAGAGTTTACATAATCTAGGAAAGTATGCGATGAAAGTAAGGTATTCCTATTGTCTTGAGCAGCTTCTTCTCCTATAGCCTTGGAATCGAACCATGGTTCTATCCAACCCCCAACGATTCTTGGGGTCCACCACTCATTTCCTCTTACAATTTGACGGAAAATTTCTTCTGTAAGACCATGTTCTGATAATCTGATATCGTAAGCACCATATTTGATTAATTGCTCGATAAGTGAGGACTCAGTTGTTGAAGTTATTCCAAAAGCTTGTCCTAGAGTAGTTGCAGCCTCTGAGGATAAAGATCCACTGTAACTACTTTTTGTCAAATAACCACGTAATGCTTTTGATCTCGCAAAAGTTCCTCTATTCTCTTCCACTATTTCTGGATCAACTATCTCCTGAGTAAAATAAGCAGATTTCCAACGTCGGCCTGCACGCGCAGAACGATGGATTATATTATGAATAATAGTTTCTAGTATAGGTTCATTGTAATCATTTAGTTTTCCAGGTAATAACTTTATTCTTGCTGCTTTGTACTTTAATTCAAAGTATTTCCCTTGCCTTACTCCAAGGATTGAGAATAACGAAATAGAAATATTTCCAGATTGAATATCATCTAAAGATATAACTTCTTCTTGGGCTAAATATTCACGCAGGGAAGTTGGATTCTTTTCTGCCGTAGCTGCAACATCAACTTTTTCCCTCACTTGTAACCTTATTCTTGTACTACTACTTATAAATTCTCGCCAAAACTTAGGTCCAAGTGATTCAACTATCTGATCTTCAGAGGCTCCTTCCTGCAAGATTTGCTCTAACATCATAATTTAGTTAAATCCAAAATACTTATAAACCTTTTTTTCATAACACTTTTTGTGAAAAATGATAACGGGATTAGAAGCATTAAAAGATATGGAATATCCAGGTAGATTCATAATGGCGGGGAGAGGGAACACTACTAATATAATAGCAGTATATGGCATAACTGGAAGAAGCGCTTCAAGCAAAGCACGAAAGATAGTATTAAAAGAAGAAAAAAGAAAACAACTTCTTACTGTTGCACCAACTAATATGGAAGTCCTGAGAAGTGGCAATTTAGACTTGCTAATATATACTGCTTGTATCATTAACAATAATGGTATAACAGTAAGTAATGGGAAACAAACAGAACAAGTTTCAAGATGGTTAGGATCGAAGGATTCAATTCAAGCTCTTGCATTCGCACATAGATTTTGGGACTATGAGCTAGATTCACCAAATTTTACACCAAGAATTACAGCATGTATTAAAGACAATATTGCTGCTTTAGGTATAATTAAACGCCATAAAGACGGAAATTCAAAAAGAGTATATGTCGAGTTACCTTTGGTCTTAGACGAAGGATATTTTATTGCAACCTATAGTGGGCAAATACAAGATCCATTACCGCCCTTTCAAGGAGAGCCTTTAGCTCTAGATTTAGAAGGCATTACCACATCATCTGAAATAACAGGAAGAGCTTTTTATGACGCTTTAACACCAAAGGATCCAACAAAAGATTTTCGTGTCAGCATTGCTGCAGTTCACTATAACCTAAGATCTTCTCATGCGGATATCACGATAATAAATGCGGCAGACATGCAAAAAGGGATAATTAAAGGGATAGTAGAAACTTAATTATGTCACCTGTTGATGCATATCTTCTTTACCATATCTATTTAATAGTTTGATTATCAATTTATCAATATTTACGAAATCAATAGTCAATTTATTTCTCCGAAAACTTAGATTAAATTCGAACTTGGCCAATTCTTTTGATTATCTGAGCAACAACGTATAACTAACTCTTTATCAAAAATTTTAAAAAAGGGGAAATTTGATTAGACTTAATGAAAAAATCAGTATACACTATTAATTTCATTCTAAATTCTATAATGTCTATGATTATCTTATTTTCCACATTTGTTTCTGAATCATTTAGTCATGCTGGTGCATTGTTCAATCTAATTAGTTATTTTGGTTCATTGCTTATGGCAATTGTGAATCTTATATTTTTGATATATTACTTTTTTAGGAGATATGAACTGTCTTCAAAGATCTATGCCTTTATTGCATTCTTTGCCTATTTGTCTATTCTTTATTTACCTTATTTGACTTCTATCCCGATTGAAGGTGCTAGTTTTAAAGCAGTTGGAATAATTGCACAATTGCATTTATTGATTCTTATATTTGGTGCAATTTATTTTTTTAATTTCAGTTCTAAAGTGAGAAGGATTTTATTAATTGTACTCTTATCTGTAATTGTCTTTAATATTTCTATTCCTTTTATAAATAGAATCCAAAAAGTAGATTCTTGTGAAGAGTTTGTAGATGCATCTTCTAGGGATCAGTGTTATTGGGAAGTCAATTTTATGAATGGCGCATATGATCCTAAAATATGTCAAAAGCTCACTAATGAATCAAAGGAGCGGTGTTTCTTAATGGTTGGGAAGGAAAGAGTAGATTTAAGCCAATGTGAAAGCATATCTAATCAGGAAATCAAAGATGAGTGTATATTAGAAGTTGGAATAGGATTAATGCGAAAAGGTAACTCTGATATTGAATTGTGTGGTAAAATACAAACACAAGAATTCAAGGAAGATTGCATGAGATTGCTAAAACAGTAAAATCAATTATTAATTATGCAGCATTTGAGCATTTTACATTTAAATTATTAATTTCTTTAAGCGCATACCCAAAGTATATCACACTCGGCTTGGGCGCTCTTTTCTCAACTATATTTTTGAAGATAATTAATATTTTATATAAGTTAATCTTATTGCCAATATGCAAATTGGTATTTTAGGTTCTGGAGTTGTTGGACAGCAATTAGGAATTGGATTTATTAAATTGGGACATGAAGTAAAAATAGGAACAAGAGATTCTTCTAAATTAAATGATTGGTTGGAAACTGCCAAAGAAAAAGGAAGTGTTGGTAGTTTTGAAGAAACTGCAAAATTTGGAGAAGTGATAATTATTGCAACTTTGTGGAAAGGAACAGAAAATGCTATTGAATTAGCAGGTCTAGAAAACTTTACAAATAAAGTTGTTATTGATGTGAGCAATCCTTTAGATTTTAGTCAAGGAGCTCCTCCAAGATTTGTGGCTAGTGTTGGAAATTCTGGTGGGGAAATAATTCAGAGAATACTAGCTGACTCAAAAGTTGTAAAGGCATTTAATTTTGTTAGTGCCTATATTATGTGTAATCCAAAAAGAGAAGAAGGAATGCCTACTTTTTTTGTTGCAGGAGATGATGAAGAAGCAAAGAAATTAGTAATGAAATTTGCTAAAGATTTTGGATGGGAAGAAATTATAGACATAGGTAATATTGAGCAAGCTATTTGGCTTGAAAGTTTAGCTATGTTTTGGATTAACTATGGATTTAGGAATAATAATTGGGTACATGCGTTTAAACTATTAAAGAAGTAAATAATGCCTTAATTAATAGAAAATTATGTTTTTTGTTATTTTTGACATTAAAAATGAAATATAAGCGAAAGCTTTATAAATTTATGGTGTACAATTAATTATCTTTTACTATAAACTAATGATTAAAATGATTGTCCCTCGATCACATATACCTGCCTTAAATTTTAGCTTAACATTAATTATTCTAGAGTTATTTAAAAAACTTTAAAGAGTATTTTGTTAAGTTAACGGCCCGGTAGCGCAGCCTGGTTAGCGCACCTGCCTTTTAAACTAGGCAGAAAGCAGGTGGTCGCGGGTTCAAAATAAGCTTTTAGTAAAGGCTTAAGCAAAACTAAAAGCTATGAAAGTCCCGTCCGGGCCACCAATTTAAAAATGGATGAGATAAATATTCAAAAGCATATTTTGGTATCAGAGCACACTAAATTGAGTGATTCTGAGAAAAAGGAGTTACTTGAGAAATATAATGTATCTTTAGTGCAGCTTCCTAAAATTTTTAAGAATGATGCTGCTATAAAAAATTTAGATCTTAAAGTTGGTGATGTTGTAAAAATTAAAAGAAATTCTCCTACAGCTGGAGAGGAATTTTATTTTTATAGGTTGGTGATAGATGGCAAATAATTATAGGGGGGTTATAAATAATTACTTTAAAGAACATAGTTTTGTAGAGTCTAATATAAAATCTTATAATAATTTTATGGAAAAAGGGATGCAGAGAATTGTTAATGAAACTACTGAGATTATTCCTACTATAATACCTCAAGAAGTAGAGAATTTTAAAATTAAAATGGGGAAAATTTTATCTGAAAAGCCTCAAATTACAGAAGCAGATGGAAGCAAAAGAGATGTTTATCCTATGGAGGCTAGATTAAGAAATTTAACTTATGCTAGTCCTATTTTCTTAGAAGTTTCTGCTTTAATTGATGATATCCAAAGGGAATCTTTTACAACTGAGATTGGTAGAATTCCTGTAATGTTAAAATCTAAGTATTGTCATTTAGCTAATTTAAAAAGAGAAGAATTAATTGAAGTTGGGGAAGATCCAGAAGATTTTGGAGGTTATTTTATAATTAATGGTAATGAAAGAGTTTTAATTATTGTAGAAGATTTAGCTGCGAATAGGTTATTTGTTACAAGAAATTCAACAGGTCCAAGTAAATTTACTGGAAAGTTATTTTCTGAAAGAGGTTCATTTAGAATTCCTCATACTATAGAACAAATGAAGGATGGAATTATTTATTTATCATTTACAAGGTTTAAGAGAGTTCCAATTATTTCTGTTATTAAGGCATTAGGATTAAACAGAGATAAGGAAATTACTGACTTTATAACAAGTGATGCTAAACAATATGATGATATATTTATAAATTTAGTTGATAGTGTTGAGTTAAAAAATCAGGAAGACGCATTAGAATTCTTATCTAAGAAGATTGGAATACCTAATCAGGTTGAAGAAAAATATGAAAAAATTTATGAACAATTAGATAAGTATTTATTGCCACATTTAGGAATTACACAAAAAGAAAGGATAATTAAGGCTTATAATTTGTGTAAGATGATAAGGAAGTTCTTAATTGTAAGTAAAGAAGGAGTTGTTATAGATAAAGATCATTATATGAATAAAAGACTAAAATTAAGTGGTGATTTATTAGGTGAATTATTTAGAGTTAATTTAAGAGCTTTAATTCAAGATATGATATTTAACTTCCAGAGATTAGTTAAGAGGGGGAAATTCCAATCTATTAAAATAATAATTAGAGAAAAATTATTAACTTCAAGAATAAAAAGTGCAATGGCTACTGGAGTTTGGGTTGGTGGAAGAAAAGGAGTCAGTCAAAATATTGATAGAACAAATAATATGGCTACTATTTCAAACTTACAAAGAGTTGTTTCTTTATTAACAAGCAGCCAGGAAAATTTTGAAGCTAGAGCATTACATAGCACTCATTTTGGGAGATTATGTCCTATTGAAACTCCAGAAGGAACTCCTATAGGATTGAGAAAAAATCTTTCAATATTATGTAGTATAACTCAAGAAGAATACAATGAAGAAAAATTAAAGAAAATGTTAGAAGGATATGGATTAAAAGGAATTGCTTAATATGGTTGATGTTTACTTAGATGATGTTTTTATTGGAATTATTGAAAAGCCAAAGGAATTTGTTAAGACTTTAAGAGAGGAAAGAAGATTAGGAAAATTACCTTTCCATTTGAATGTTAATTATAACAAAATGTTTAATGAAATTAACATTGATTTATCTAAGGGAAGAGCAAGAAGACCTTTAATTGTTGTAGAGAATGGAATTCCTAGATTAAATGCTGAAAAATTAATGAAATTAAATAATGGAGAAATTTCTTGGAGAGAATTAGTTGATCAAGGAATTATTGAATATTTAGATGCTGGAGAAGAAGAAAATGCTTATGTTGCTTTATATGAAAGTGATTTAATTAAGGAACATACTCATCTAGAAATAAGTCCTATTACAATTCTAGGGATTGTTACTTCTTTAATACCATATTCAAATTTTGGAGGAAGTTCAAGATTAATTAGGGGAAGTAAAATTCAAAAACAATCATTAGGAATGTATGCAAGTAATTTCTTATATAGGATGGATACTGATACTTCTATTTTACATTATCCACAGATGCCTGTAGTAAATACATTTATGCATGACATTTATAATTATAAGACTCATCCAAGTGGTCAAAATGTTGTAATTGCAATGATTAGTTTTCAAGGTTACAATATGCAGGATGCCATAATATTCAATAAAGGAAGTATTGAAAGAGGTTTTGGAAGATCTAGTTATTTTAGACCTTATAATGCTGAGGAATTAAGATATAGTGGTGGATTAACTGATGAGGTTATAGTTCCAGATAAAGAAGTTAAAGGATATAAATCAGAAAAAGATTATAGATTACTTGAAAAAGATGGAATTGTTTATACAGGAGCTAGTGTGAAAGAAGATGATGTTGTTATTGGGAAGACAAGCCCACCAAGATTTTTAGGAGAATTAGAAGAATTTAGCATTGCTGCTAATATTAGAAGAGAAAGTTCTACTACAATAAAACAAGGAGAAGGTGGAAGGGTTGATAATATTATAATTACCGAAAATGAAGAGGGAAACAGATTAATACAAGTTAGAATAAGAGCTCAAAGAATTCCAGAATATGGAGATAAATTTGCTTCAAGACATGGGCAAAAAGGAGTTATTGGAGCTATAATTCCAGAAGAAGATGTTCCATTTACAGCAAGAGGTATAAGACCAGATATATTATTTAGCCCACATTCAATTCCAGGAAGAATGACAATTTCACATTTAATTGAAATATTAGCTGGAAAAGTTGGGAGTTTAAAGGGGGAACATATTGACGGAACAACATTTGATGCTGTGCCAGAAGAACAATTAAGAAAAGAATTAGCAAAATTAGGTTTTAGAGAAAATGGCACAGAAACAATGTATAATGCAATTACAGGAGAGCAGTTTAAGGCTAAAATTTATATTGGAAGTATTTATTATTTGAAATTAAAACATATGGTCGCTAATAAATTGCATGCAAGAGCATCTGGAAGAATCCAATTATTAACTAGACAGCCAATTGAAGGAAGATCAAAAGGTGGAGGATTAAGAATTGGAGAGATGGAGAAAGATTGTTTTGTTGCACATGGTGCTTCATTATTATTAAAGGAAAGATTTGATTCTGATAAAACAACATTGTATGTTTGTGAAAGCTGTGGTATGTTTGCAGTTTATGAAAGTTATAAGAATAGGAAATATTGTAGTAGATGTGGAAGTGGAGTTGAAATAAATGCTATTGAAGTAAGTTATGCATTTAAGTTATTACTTGACGAGTTAAAATCAATGCTAATTTACCCAAGATTGGAGTTGAAGAATAAATATTAAAATGGCAGAAGAGTATATTTCCAAAAAAATAAGTTCTATAATATTTGGTGTATTTAGTCCTAGAAATATTAAAAAGATGGCTGCTGTTAAAATTGTGACTCCTGAATTATATGATAAAGAAGGGTATCCTGTAGACGGTGGATTAATGGATGTAAGATTGGGAGTAATAGATCCTGGATTAAGGTGTAAGACATGTGGTGGAAAATTAAAAGAATGTATAGGACACTTTGGATATATAGACTTAGCAAGGCCAGTTATTCATATAAAATATATTAATGTAATATCAAAAATTTTAAAAAGTATATGTAAAGATTGTGGAAAAATATTATCCCAAGATATTCAAAAAATTAGTGGTGAAGATATAGAAGATGAAGGTGATGAAGAAATTAAAGCACTTTCTAAAGAAACTAAAAAAGGAGTTATAACTCGTGTGAAATCATTAAAAACTTGTCCTTATTGCCAAGCTAAACAAGGAGATATTGCTTTAGAAAAACCTTCTACTTTTATGGAGGGAGATAGAAGATTAAGTCCTATTGAAATTAGAAGTAGATTTGAAAAGATGAGCGATGAAGATGTAAGTTTTCTAGGATTAAATCCAGAATATGCAAGACCTGAGTGGATGGTTATTACTATATTACCAATTCCTCCAGTTACAATAAGACCTTCTATAACATTAGAATCTGGAGAAAGAAGTGAAGACGATTTAACTCATAAATTAGGAGATATTGTAAGAATTAATCAAAGATTATTTGAGAATATTAATGCTGGTGCACCTCAAATTATTATTGAAGATTTATGGGATTTACTACAATATCACGTTACAACGTTTTTTGATAATGGATTATCTCAAGTTCCGCCAGCAAGACATAGAAGTGGACAACCATTAAAAACATTAACTGAGAGAATAAAAAGCAAAGAAGGAAGAATTAGACATAATTTAGCTGGAAAAAGAGTAAATTATGCTGCTAGAACTGTAATTAGCCCAGATCCTATGATTAAGTTTAATGAGGTTGGAGTTCCATTAATTATTGCAATGGAATTAACTTTCCCAGAGAGAGTTACTGAGTGGAATATTAAAAAAATGAAGGAATATATTAAGAAAGGACCAACAAATTATCCTGGAAGTAATTATGTTATTAGACCTGATGGAAAAAAGAAAAAAATTACTGATGAAACTAAAGAACAATTGTTAGAGGAGTTACAACCTGGATATAAGGTTGAGAGACATTTAATGGACGGAGATATTGCGATATTTAACAGACAACCAAGTTTACATAGAATGTCAATTATGTGTCATAAAGTGAAAATATTACCTGGTAGATCATTTAGATTAAACCCAGGAACTTGTACTCCTTATAATGCTGATTTTGATGGCGATGAAATGAATTTACATATACCTCAAAATGAGGAAGCAAGAGCAGAAGCTGAAACTTTAATGTTAGTTCAAAGTCACATTATAACTCCTAAAAATGGAGTAAATATTATGGGGTGCATTGATGATAGTATTGTTGGTAATTTTGTCTTGACTAAGAAATTGGAATTGCCTAAAGAAGAAGCAGTTAGTTTATTATTAGCTATAGGGGTAGATAATCCAAGTAAATTTAAAGATTTTAAAGATACTGTTTCAGGAAGGCAAGTCTTTAGTGCTATACTCCCAGATGATTTTGATTTTATTGGGGTTGCTAGAGATGAAACTCCTGTAATTGTTAAGAATGGACAATTAATTTCTGGACATATTGATAAGGCAAGTATTGGTGAAGAAAATGGGGCTTTAATTAGATCTTTATATGCAAATTATAATGAAAATATTGGTATAGATATATTAAATAAATTATTTAGATTAGGAATAGAAGTATTATTTAGAAATGGATTTTCTACAGCAATTTCTGATACAGATTTACCTGAAAGAACAAGAAATAAAATTGAGCAATTAAAACAAGAAGCAGAATTAGGGGTTGATAAGTTAATCTCTGATTTTAGAAGCGGAAAATTAGAAGCTAATCCTGGATTTTCTGAGAAAGATACATTAGAAGCAGAAATTGTTAGGGTATTAAACAGAGTTAGAAATGCAATTGGTAATGAAGTTTTGGGAATTGCTGATGAGAATAATCCTACTATTGTAATGTCAAGTTCTGGAGCTAAAGGGAATATATTAAATTTAGCTCAGATGGCTGCTTGTGTTGGACAGCAAGCGTTAAGAGGAAGAAGAATTAGTAAAGGTTATCATGATAGAACAATTTCTATGTTTGAACCTGGGAATTTAAGTCCTAAGGCGCATGGATTTATTAGAAATGGATTTAAAAGTGGATTAAATCCTTATGAATACTTTTTTGGAGCCATGACAGGAAGAGATTCTTTAATGGATGTTGCATTAAGAACTCCTAAATCTGGGTATTTGTATAGAAGATTAAGTAATGCTTTGCAAGATTTAAGAGTTGAATATGATAGTACTGTTAGAGACTCAAATAAAACAATCGTACAATTTATTTATGGAGAAGATGGAATTGATGTAAGTAAGAGTGAGGGTGGAAAAATTAATGTTAAGAAAATAGTTAAGGAAATAACAAGTAAATAATGGCAAAGAGTATTTATGATGAATATGTTGGATTAATACCTGATAAAATATTAGGAGATGTTAAAGAAGAATGTAAAGACAAAAGATTAGATAATACTAAAGTAAAGGCAATTCTAGATGGTGTAAAAAATGCTTATGAAAATGCAAAAATAAATCCTGGAGAAGCAATTGGAACTATTACTGCTGAGTCTTTTGGAGAACCTGGAACTCAGATGACATTAGATTATTTCCATTTTGCAGGAGTTGCAGAGATGAATGTTACTTTAGGTTTACCAAGATTAATTGAGCTATTTGATGCCAGGCAAAGTCCAACAACTCCAAGAATGGAGATTTATATTAAAAATAAATATAATAAGGATACGAAGAAAGTTAGACAAATTGCTACAAAGGTAAAAGAAAGCAAGTTAAAAGAAATTACATTAGAATTTAATATTAATTTAGCTAAAGTTAGCGTTGAAATAAAATTAGACACTAAGAAATTAAAAGAAGTTGGAACAAATTATGAGATAATTGCAAAGGCTATTGCTCAAGATTTTAAAGGAGTTCAGGTAGCTAAAGAAGGTGATACTATTATTATAAAACCTAAAGCTACTGAAAGTACGTTAAGAGAAGTTTATAGAATTAAAGAAAAGGTAAAAGATACTATAGTTTCTGGAATTAAGGGGATTACACATGTATTACCCATTAAGAGAGATAATGAATTTATAATAATTTGTGCAGGGACTAACTTATCTGAAGTTTTAAAATTAGAAGAAATAGATGACAAAAGAACAATTTCTAATGATATTATGGAAATACAAAAAGTTTTTGGAATAGAAGCTGGAAGACAAGCAATAATTATTGAATCTTTAAAAGTTATTGAGGGACAGGGATTAGATATTGATATTAGACATATAATGTTACTTGCTGATTGTATGACCTCTACTGGAAGGATTAGGGGAGTTTCTAGAGGTGGAATTAGTGGAGAAAAAGAAAGTGTTTTAGCTAGAGCAAGTTTTGAAACTCCAGTTAAACATTTGATTAATGCAAGTTTAATTGGGGAGAGAGATGAACTTAATAGTGTTATTGAAAATGTTATTATTAATCAACCTGTTCCTTTGGGAACTGGATTACCTAAATTAGTTGTAAAAATGGAGAAGAAAAAATGAGTTCTGCAGAAGTTAGAAAAATAGTTAAAGAGAAGAAGATATATTATGGAGCAGATATTACTATAAGAATGCTAAAGACAGGAAAAGTTGGAGAAGTATTTGTTGCTTCAAATTGTCCAGAAAGAATAAAAAAAGATTTAAGACATTTTTGTGGTATTGCAAATGTTAAGTTAAATGAATTAGAAGAAACTAATGAGGAATTGGGCGGTCTATGTAAGAAACCTTTTTCTGTGAGTGTGTTGTGTTACTAATATGAAGTTAAATAATGAAAGTATAAAACTAATAAATCTTTTTGAGGTGTTGACTGGAGCTAGAGTTAAAGATTGTTATATGAACAATGATAAAGTTATGTTTATAGTGGAACATGGTGATATAAGAAAAGTTGTTAGTAATAATGGAAGTAAAATTAAAAAACTTGAGGCGATGATAAAGAAAAAAGTTAAGATTGTTGAGTATTCTGATAATATAGTAGAGTTCTTAAAAAGTTATGTAAGCCCAATTAAGGCATTAAGTATAGAAGTAAATAATGAAATTGTTGAGATTAAAGTAGAAGACATGAGAGAAAGAGGAATTTTAATTGGAAGGGATAGAAAAAATTTAGATAGTTTAAAGAATATTACAAAGAAATATTTTAATGTGGAAAACATTAAAGTGATATAAATCTATTTTTATAGTTATATAGAAATTCTTATAAGTTTATTATAATTCTTATGATAATGCCTCATATTCATGATAAGATAGATTTTACTGTTGAAGTTTATATTGTTTATAGAAATAGAGTTCTATTAAGAAAGCATGATAAATACAAAATTTGGTTAAGTATAGGGGGTCATATAGAATTAGATGAAGATCCTTTAGAAGCAGCTGTTAGAGAAGTAAAAGAAGAAGTAGGATTAGATATTAAAATTATTGATGATCTGCTTAAATTTAGAAAACATGATGTAAATTATAAAGAATTAATACCTCCTAAGTTTATGAATAGACATAGAATCAATGAAAATCATGAACATATATCATTAGTGTATTTTGCCACAACAAATTCTGATAAGTTAATGCTAAGTATTACTGAGAAAAGTGAAGAATGTAAATGGTTTAGTATTGATGAACTTGATGATTCTAGTTATGGCATAAATGATAATGTTAGATTTTATGCTAAACAAGCTTTAGAAGAATTAATTAATCGATAAATTTTTAAATATATACTTTATTATATAAATCATGAAATTTGCCAAAGACTTATTTGATAGTGTAAGACATTCTGGCAGTTAATAATCTTAGATATTTCTAGAATAAATTTTATTTATAATATTAAAATGACTTATGTTAAAGATTTTAAATGGGAAAAAGGATTAAATGTTAAAGATCTAGTTAATCAATATAATAACTTAGGCTTTCAAAGCATTGAATTAGCTAGAGCAACAGAAACTATTATAAAAATGAAGAAGGCTTCTGCAAAGGTATTTTTTACCTTTACTTCTAATATGGTTACTTCTGGATTAAGAGGATTTTTTGCTCAATTAATTAAGTTGGGAATTCCTGATATAATTGTAACTACAGTCGGAGGTTTAGAAGAAGATATTATGAAGGCTTATGGAGAAAAATTTGTTATTGGTGACTTTAGAAGTGATGATGTTGCTTTATATGAGAAAGGAGTTAATAGAGTGGGAAATTTATACATAACTAATGAGAGCTATTGTAATTTTGAAAATATTATGTTACCAATTTTAAGCAAATTGTATCAAAAGAAGAAAAGATGGGCTGTTTCTGAAATGTTAAAAGAAATAGGATTTATGTTAAATGATGAAGATTCGATTTTATATCAAGCAGCAAAGAATAATGTTGATATTTATTGTCCTGCTATTACTGATGGGGCTTTTGGATTTCATCTGTTTATGTTTCAGCAAGATCATGATGATTTTATTGTAGATGTTGTTAAAGACTTTAAGAATATTTTATTAAGTACAAGTCAAGATGACATTAAAGGCTTAATTTCTTTAGGTGGGAGTATTTCTAAGCATCATGCTATTTTTGCTTGTTTATTAAATGGTGGATTAGATTATGCTGTGTATATGACTACTGCGCATGAAAAAAGTGGAAGTATGAGCGGAGCAACTACAAACGAAGCTAAATCTTGGGGTAAAGTTAAAGATGATAGCGACGCTGTAACTGTAATTGGGGATGCGACAATTACTTTTACTTTGGCAATGATAAGTGCTTTAGAAAAATTAAATGAAGAAGGATTATTAAAAAATGGTTGAGTCTGCTAAATTTATTCTAAGTAAAAAAAAATTAATGGACCAGTATAATATAATAAAAAATTTATGTGATATTGTTTCTTATAGTGCTAAAACAAATTATGAAGTTGCTCAAGTCTTAGAAGATTTAACAGATTGTATGTTTAGTATGCATACTGGAGAAAGTTTAAGTAAGGTTAAGGATAAAAATAGAATTTGGTTTTTTGCACAGGCATGGAATTTTTTAGAGTTAAAAGAGTTATTTGAATTAGGAATAAGGAATTTCGTTGTTGATAATGAAAATGACTTAAATACATTAATTGATTTTATTAAAGATAAAGATATTAAAATAAACTTATTATTAAGAATGAGGTTAAAGGAAAATACAATTCATACAGGAAAGTATTTTGTATTTGGAATGTTTTCATATCAAATAAGTAAGTTGATTCCTGAACTCAGAAAAAATAAAAATATAGAAAAATTAGGCATTCATTTCCATAGAAAAACTCAAAATGTAAGTGAATGGAATTTAAAATTTGAATTAGAAAATGTATTAACTGATGAAACTTTAAATGATATTGATTTGTTAAATATAGGTGGAGGAATTCCTATAAAATACAAAAATTTTAGAGCCGATGTATTAAATTCTATATACAAAGAAATTAAGGGACTTAGAGAATTCTTAGATAAGTATAATATTAAATTAATAATTGAACCTGGAAGATTTATTTCAGGACCATGTATAAAATTGTTGGCTAGTATAAAAAACATTTATAATAATAACATTATTGTTAATTGTAGTGTTTATAACTCTGCTATTGATATATTTGCTACACATTATAGATTAGAAATTGAAAATGAACTTGAAGATGGAGAAGGGGAAGCTTATACTATCAAAGGCCAAACTCCTTGTTCTATGGATATTTTTAGATACAAAGTTTATTTAAATAAACCTAAAATTAGTGATAAAATAGTGTTTTTAAATGCTGGAGCTTATAATTTCTCTTCTGATTTTTGCAATTTAAATAAATTAAAGACTAAAATTGTGGATTAAAATATCAAAATGTTTATAAAACTAAGTTTCAGCTATTTATAATATGCAACAAGTACATAGAGATAAGGAACTAGAAGTTAGTGAAGTTAAAAAATTGACTGAAGATTCTTATGCAGTTAGATTTAAATTGAATAATTTTGATTTTAATTATTTTCCTGGACAATTTGTAATGCTAAAATTTGATCCCTTAATTGAAAATGGAGAATTTAAAGTTTTAAATGATCTTCCTAAAACACAAAGTAGAGCTTATTCAATGTCTTCATCTCCATTAAATAAAGATTTCTTAGAAATAACATCAAAAAGAACTCCTGATGGATTTATTTCTGATTATATGGCTAGGGTTTTAGGACCCGGACATATTGTTAAAGTAAGTGGGCCTTATGGAAAATTTGTTTTTGATGAAAATAGTAATGAAGATATTTTCTTAATTGGGGCTGGAAGCGGAATTTCTCCATTGATGTCTATGCTTAGATATATAATAGAAAAGAATTTTAATAAAAATGTAACAATGCTTTTTAGTAATAAGAGATTTAGCGATGTAATATGGTATGACGAATTAATGGAAATTCAAGACAAATATAAAACTTTTAAATGCTATTTTACATTAACACAAAAAGATCATGAATCATGGGATGGATTTGAAGGTAGAATTAATTCAAATTTAATAAAGAATTGCAATGTAGACTTAATGAAACAAATATTTTATATTTGTGGTCCCCCATTAATGGTAGATACAACTGTTAAGGATTTAAAAGAATTAGGTGTTGATGAGTCTAAAATTAAAATTGAAAAGTATGAATAATTGTTTATATATTATAAACAAAAAACTTTTAAATGCTTAAATTGGACTACTTTTAACAAAAGGAGGTTAAGATGACTGAGGATTTATTGGAGTTCTATGGAATTGAGTGTGTCCACTGCAAAGAAATGGATCCTCTAATTAAGAAGCTAGAACAAGAAGAGGGTATTAAAATTACAAGAATTGAGGTATGGCATAATGCAGAAAATGCACAGTTATTATCAAGACTAGATAAAATTGGTTGTGGTGGCGTTCCATTTTGTTTTAACAAAAAAACTGGAAAGGCTTTATGTGGAAGTACTGATTGGGAAACTTTTAAGAAATGGGCTATGGGTAAATAAAGAGGTGTCTAAGATTCAAATTCAACATAAAAAACCAAGTTGGTTAAAAATTAAATTAGAGAAAAAAGATAATTTTAGTGATGTTAAAGATATACTTAAAGAAAATAATTTAGTTACTGTTTGTGAAGAAGCTCATTGTCCTAATATTAGTGAATGTTGGAATTCTGGAACTGCAACTTTTATGATAATGGGAAACTCTTGTACAAGAGCATGTAAATTTTGTGCTGTTAAAACTGCTTTTCCTGGAAAACCTTTAGATAAAGAGGAACCAAAAAAAATTGCTAATGTTCTTAAAAAATGGAATTTAGATTATGTTGTGATTACATCTGTAGATAGAGACGATTTAAAAGATCAAGGAAGTAATCATTTTTCTGATTGTATTAGAGAAGTAAGAAAAGAAAATCCTTCTATTTTAATTGAAGTATTAATTCCTGATTTTAAAGGGCAAAAAGAGTTAATTAAAAATGTAATTGATGTTAAACCAAATGTAATAGGTCATAATATTGAAACTGTGGAAAGATTACAAAAATTTGTTAGAGATCCAAGAGCTAATTATAATCAAAGTTTAGGGATTTTAAAATATGTGAAAGAAGTTGATGATGAAATTTATACGAAAAGTTCAATTATGCTAGGACTAGGTGAAACTGAAGAAGAAGTTACTAAAGCTATGAAAGATTTAAGAGAAATTAATGTTGATTTCTTAACTTTAGGACAATATTTAAGACCTTCATTAAAACATATTGAAGTAAAAGAATATGTGAGTCCTGACAAATTTAATTTTTATAAAAAAATTGGAGAAGAACTTGGATTTTTATATGTTGCAAGTGGTCCTTTTGTAAGATCAAGTTATAAAGCAGGAGAATTTTTTATTAAAAGTTTAATTCAAAATGGTTAAAACTACAATAGCTAAATTTAGTGTAGACTATTTACAAATTCTTAATGAAAAAGGTACTTTAGATAAGAAATTAATGCCTAATTTAACTAAAAGTCAAATTATTTGGATGTATGAAAATATGATATTAACTAGAGTAGTAGATGAAAAAATGCTAAGTATGCAAAGACAAGGAAGAATAGGAACTTTTGCACCTGTTAAAGGTCAGGAAGCTTGTCAAATTGGTATTATTGCTGCTTTAGATAAAAAAGACATGATATTTCCAGCTTTTAGAGAAACTGCTGCTCATATTGCATTTGGATTACCTCCAGAAAACTTATTTATTTATTATGCTGGAGATGAAAGAGGAAGTAAAACAGATAAGAATTTTTTTCCAATAGCTATTCCTGTTGCCACTCAATTATTGCATGCTGTAGGATATGCATGGGGTGCTAAAATTAAGAAAGATAATGTTGCTGTTGTTGTATTTTTTGGGGATGGTGCTACATCAGAAGGAGATTTTCATGAAGCTATGAATTTTGCTGGTGTTTTTAAATTGCCAGTTTTATTTGTTTGTCAGAATAATCAATATGCAATTTCAGTTCCAAGAAAATTACAAAGTGCTTCTGAAACTTTAGCACAAAAAGCAATAGCTTATGGTTTTGATGGAATTCAAGTAGATGGAAATGATGTTTTTAGTGTTTATAAAGCTGCTAATGATGCAATTTTAAATATTAAAAAAGGAAAAGGACCCTGTTTTATTGAATGTATTACATATAGATTAGGAGATCATACAACTTCTGATGATGCTTCTAAATATAGAAGTCAAAAAGAATTACAAGAATGGATGAAAAAAGATCCAATTTTAAGGCTAAGAGATTTTATTATGAAAAATAAATACTTAAGTAGATTAGATGAAGAAAAGTTACAAGATAAAGTAAAACTACAAGTTGAAGATGTTGTGAAAAAAGCAGAGAGTATTGAAGCACCTAATGTTGAAGATATTTTTAAATATACATTTAAAGAAATGCCTTGGAATTTAAAAGAACAATTAGATGATTTGAGGGAAAGCATGAAAGATGGCTAATAAGATGCAAAAAAATAAATCGGAATATAAAATATTAATCTTAGCTATATTATTAATTATTGTTTTGTTTTTGGGGTTTTCATTTAATGATAAAGAAATTAAGAAAAGTCCTAATTTTTCTATTGAAGACAAAACATCTCAGATCAATAATGCTCTACTTGAAAATGGGGGAAATTTTGAAGTGAGATTAGATGTTCCCAATTATTTAGATAAATCATTAGCATACCCACAAAAGTTTTTTTCTGGAAGAAAAATAAGAATAATAAACGGAATAAATAATCTGAAAATTGCTCCCGATGTAATCACCTTTGTAGAACGAGATATCAACACTAGGACTGCAATTTCTTCTTATGAAATTAATGGTGTCAAAAAAACTGTTGATGGCTTCACTATTGAGATTCCAAGAAATACTAAAACTGGTTTCTATACGCTGGAATTTCAGGAAAGTAACAAAATAGTAACTATTCCAATAACGATATTTGGAATTGAACAAGATGAAGTATTTGTGGACATTCCTAACACCCCTTTAGAACTTAATTTAGGAGTTTCTAAATTCCTAGGTTGTAATTGCTATTGGGAATCAGTTCTTGCCATAAACCCCCTTAATGAGAACTTTGGGTATGTTGTAGGTTCTGGTAGTACACTAGCTCAAACAATTGACGGATGGAACACTTGGAATAGGTATATAATAAATGATATAACCAATCCTTTACTTAGAGAATATCTTGTAGATCCCAAAACTGTGTTTGATAGTAGCAATCGATTAATTCTAGCTTCTTTGTTTTGGGGTAATCAACCAGTGCATATTATTGGTGGTTTATATAATGACATTTCCCAAAACGTTGGACCACCGCATCTGATACAAACAATATTACAATATGAAGCCCAAAATCTACCCGATTACCATATTTTATTTGATTATCCGAAAATTGCTATTGATAATTATCCTAGCTCTCCTTATTTCAATTCTAAATATATTTTTGCGAATAGTGTATTCTTTGAAGATACACAGACTTGGGCAACTGGTTTATTCATTATGAGAGATGGACAAATTACCAAACATAAAACAACTGAACTTGGGAATGGCGATTTTGTTCAACCGCCAAATTCAGCTTTAGTAGGACCAAATGGAATAATTTTTGCTGGTAGAGTTGAACAACATGAAATTTTTGTTCACGTCTCTTTAGATGGTGGGCATAGTTTTGTCAAGAGAACTATCCAATCTAATCTAGGTCTAGAAATTTGTCCTGCCGCTAAAGTTTCTACCTCCAGTAACCGCGTGTGGTTTGTTTATACAGGTCCGGAACTGGCAGTTGACCATAATGGAAGAATTTATGCAGCATGGGCCGAATACAAGGAATGCATTACTGATCCTGATTTTGAGTACGAAAAATATGCAGTTGATTATGACGTCTACGTTAGTTTTTCTGATAATAATGGTATAACTTGGAACAATCCTACAAGAGTGAATGATGATTTCTCATATGGGCATCAAGTTTTTCCTTCTATTTTTGTGGATGAAGATAATATAGTCTATGTGACTTTCTTAGATCACAGAGATCGACAGGAGGAAGCTTTATATGATATTTACCTCACTCATTCAATAGATAGAGGTCAGAGTTTCTCACGCAATATTAGATTGAACGAAATTAGTGTACCAAACGTAGAGGGTGGTAGGGAGCCGGGTGATTACCTTGACATGATCCGCGTTGGTCAAAATAATATCTTTGTATTGTATCCATGCCTTGATAGAAGGTTTGCACCTCCGTACTATCATGCAAATGATGCATGCATTCGTAAATTGCCCAAGCCCTTGGAATATATACTACCAATGCCAACAAATCCTTCATTTGAAGTAGATTCTGGAATAGATTATTATCCTAATTGGAATGGTGATGACAGAATCGCTAATAATAATCTACCTGATGGATTTAGATCACTTATATTACAAGGAACGGGATCTGTTACCTTGGACGATCAGTTTTTCTACAACGGTTATAGGTCAATTAGTATAAACATTAATAATCCAGGAAGAGGAGCTTCATGGCAGGATATTCCCATAGATTATAATAAAAAATATATGGTAAGTGGCTATGTAAGAACTGCATGTTTTGATAATAATTGTTATGGGACTATATTAAGTGAATGTGCTGATGTAAATCATGCTACTATATGGGGTTATAATAATTGTAAATTAAATATTAACCCTGTGGATATAGATAGAAAATATGGGACTACACAATGGACAAGAATTCAGTTTGAAGTCCTGGCAGATAATCCAAATGCTAGATTTTTAAGGGTTCTATGTTATAATACACCTGGACCTTTGCCAGTAGGAAGTGGAATAGTATGGTGTGATTCATTTAATGTTATAGAAATACCAAGAGGACCTGTAGGAAGCCCATTATTTTTAAAGGCTAGAACTAGAGAATTCGGAGATCAATAAATGGCTAAACTTAATATTGTTGAAGCAATAAATCTTGCATTAAATCAAGAAATGACTAAAGATAAAGATGTAGTTATTCTTGGAGAAGATGTTGGAGTTGATGGAGGAGTTTTTAGAGTAACTGATGGTTTATTTAAGAAATTTCCAAATAGGGTTTTTGATACTCCTTTAGCTGAATCTGGAATTATAGGAGCTGCAATTGGAATGGCAATTTATGGCTTAAAACCTGTTGCAGAAGTTCAATTTTCAGGATTTATGTATCCTGGATTTGATCAATTAATAAGCCATGCTTCAAGAATTAGAACTAGAAGTAGAGGAAAGTATTCTTGTCCTATTGTTATAAGAACTCCTTGTGGAGGTGGAATTAGAGCATTAGAACATCATAGTGAAAGTACAGAGGCAATATTTATTCATACCCCTGGATTAAAAGTAGTAGAACCAAGTAATCCATATGATGCTAAAGGATTATTAATAAGCTCTATTAAAGATCCTGATCCTGTTATATTTTTTGAACCTATGAGAGTTTATAGAGCAATAAAACAAGAAGTACCAGAAGAAGAATATAATATTGAATTAGGAAAAGCAAATGTTGTTAAAGAAGGAAATGATTTAACTATTATAACTTGGGGGGCTATGGTTAGAGATGTTTTAAAGATAAATGAAGAAATTAAAAATAAATATGATATAGAAATAATTGATTTAAGAACTTTAAGTCCTTTTGATATTGATGCAATAATAACTTCTGTTAAAAAGACAGGAAGAGCTTTAGTTGTTCATGAAGCACCTAAAACTTTAGGATTAGGAGCAGAGATTGTTGCTCAAATTAATGAAAAAGCTTTATTAAGTTTAGAAGCACCTGTTTTTAGAGTAACTGGATTTGATACAATATTTCCATTAGCTAAATTAGAAAATTACTATTTACCAACAAATAGAATAAAAAGAGGAATTGAAAAAGTTATGAATTTTTAGAATATGAAAAAGAGAAACATAAAAACAAATAGATCTGAATTAAAAATCTTAATATTAGCTATATCTTTAATAATTATTTTATTTTTGGTTTTTTCTTTTAATCAAAATGCCTTTTATAAAGAAGATATTCAAAAGAGCTCTGAGGGAAATCAAGAACATAGTGCAGGAAAACAATCTATAGAAGGAACTCTGGAAGTTATAGTTGTAGATGATTTTGAAAATAAAAAAACCGAATATTTTTACTATTTGAAAACAGATGATGGGACTATATATGCCTTGAAAGATATAGGTAAAGTTTCTACATTAGGCATTACCTCTGGATCTAGAATTCGACTTGAGGGAATCATTGATCAAAATATCAGGTCAATTGAAAATCCTGAGATTATTCAAATAATTCAATTACGGGAAGAAGAATATATTCTGGGTGAACAAAAAGTCGCAGTTATCTTAGTGAATTTTCAGTATAATGATACACCAATAACTATTAATGAGGCAAGAGGGATCTTTTTTGAGAATTATGATTCGGTCGATGCGTATTATAATGAAGTTTCCTATAATAAAGCATTTGTGACTGGTGATGTTTATGGGTGGTACACGCTTGCTCTTGACCCCCAGCGTTGCAATTTCAGGCAAATTGTGGATGCAACTGTCAGAATAAGTGACCCAGACATTTATTTTCCAAATTATGATATTGTTTCAATTCAGGTTGCTGGAGCTGGATGTATAGCTCTAGGAACTGGCACGATTGGAATGGAGGAAGATTATCCTACTGAAGATGGAAATGTTAGTTTGGCTTTTAATACATTTAGCTTTGCTGGAGCGCGAAACCAAAACTGGATCCGTGGTGTAAATATACATGAAATGGGGCATAACTTTTTTTCCTTGCACGCTAATCTTTGGGAGTGTGATGCAGATATAGATTTAATTTATGGTGTATGCGATGCTCTAGAATATGCGGATCCATTTGATCCAATGGGGAGCCTCACCCTAGACGCGGAGGATAATATGGTTACTAGTCACATGCACGCGATGCGAAAGGAACTTTTTGGATGGTTTGATCCAGGTAACGTGGTGGAAGTTTCTAGAAGTGGCGATTATATCATAGAACCCTTAGCCTCAGTTTCTTCTGGTATAAAAACATTGAAGGTAATAAATTCAAATAGAACTTATCCTGACCTATACGGGGAACCTGATTTTGTGTATCTTGAATATAGAAAACCAATTGGTCTTGACAATAATTTTGTTGTACAGAATTATAGTAGAGATGGAATTCTTATTTACTTCATGA